>QQTW01000758.1_pt1 | contig 21099 bp, 17 predicted proteins | sample 1904831 | NCBI WGS metagenome assembly QQTW01 (sample SAMN09435610, study PRJNA476489) | Subsurface metagenome, whole genome shotgun sequencing project. | reverse complement strand
TAGTAAATGCACTAACAAGTTTCCCAACTATTTTATCTACTGATTAAATATTTAATGCAAAACTAACAAAATTTTACTATTAATAATTTGATTTAAAAGTAGATTGGTTTTTAGTAGTTTTAGTTTGTTGCCTAATCAGAGTAATAGTTTATTTTTAATTTGTAGTGCAATTATTTCCATCTAAGAATTGAACGACCCCCTTGGATTAAGTAATAGATTGATGAACGATTTACCACAATCAAAAATAGGTCTAAACAAGACAGTTTGTAGTAGCCTTAACCTTCAGCAATATCAAGCGATAGAGCTTTTACTAATTGGAAAAAGCGATGTAGAGGTAGGGCAATTAGTAGGAGTAGAAAGCGACACCATTTGGCAATGGCGTAACCAAAACCCTGAGTTCATCATTGCAACGAGCGCTCTACGCGCGGCGGTGTGGGCTTCTTCGGTAGAACGATTAAGGAGCTTAAGAGATCAAGCTTTAGGTGTAGTAGAAAAAGCAGTCGATAGGGGAGATGAAATAGCAGCAATCGCTCTACTGCAAGCACTGGGGAGTCAAAGGGATTACTAGCAATGCAGCAGGAGAAATGACTGCTGATTCTTCTAACGCTCACGTTGTTGGTAATAGCGTAAAGAATTAACGTGTTTTCCTTATCCTGCGATTTCAATCTTTAAATCTCTGCATTGAAGTATCTGTTTTAGAGCGCAAAAGTTTTGTGTTAACCAACAGCGACACGGGAGAAAATATTGCATGGCGAGTTACAGTGCTATTGCAGGACAAACCGAACAAAATCTAATTGAAATGAGCCAAAGAATGCTCCAGTCTCCAAATAAGGAAGCATTAACCCAGATGGAAAAGCGGTTAGGAGATCGTGCATTTGCCGAACTGCTTGGGCGATATAACAGATGGATCTGGAAACAAATTAACTCAATTCCCAGATTAGATCCAGATGATGCTTACTCAGCAGCGCTTGAGGGTTTCCAAAAAGCGATCGCTACATTCGACCTGACTTCTGGGAATGCTTTGGCATCATGGGCATATCATTGTGTGCGAGGCGCGTTAGGAAATGTGCTACGTAAGGAGCAAAGTCAAGCAGCCAGGGTCGAAAAACTTGCAGCTACGAGTTTGCTTGCCTGTGAAGATGAACTGCAAGACCCTTATGAACAAGAGCAGTTGCATCAATCTGTAGAGAAGCTGCGCGGGGCAACTTTACGTTTAAGTGAAACTGCTCAACAAATAGTGAGCAAGCGGAATGAAGGGATGAAATTTGCAGCAATCGGCGCTGAACTAGGCAAGTCTGCTGATGCAGTACGAATGGCTTATAACCGAGCAATTACTGCTCTGAACCAGATGTTATCCCAGCAACCCGAATGTGTTGTCATTTCTAGTGAGCCAGTAGTAATTCAAGAGAAACAATCGGCGTTTCAAGTACCAGCAACTAATTGGATGAAGCAATTATGGGAACGCTCACTGGTGAATGTTCGCTTGTGTCGCCGAGTGCCTATTTTAAGTAGAACTGTCGGAGGGAAACAAATGACAAAACGACTACTGCTCTCAACTCGCGCTGCGCTCCATAAACCTAGAAACACGCTATTTACCAAGTTTTTAAATTCACCTGCTCTAAAATATATTTCGTGGTTGACTGTTGCCTTACTGGTTCTGTACCGGATGTTGATGGGTGAGTGGCTCGTTTTACTAGTGTGTGGTGTGGGTGGCAGTTTACTAGCGCTACTTATGCAGCACAATTCGCCAATCTCGAAAAGCCACCGCCGACAATTACTGTTTGGCTTATGCGTTGTAATGTCGTGGTGTTTGTTCACTCTGCACTCACCAGCGTATGCATTATTTTTCGACACATTGGAGACGGGGCTAACAACTTTGTTTGCCAGATTCGGTGTTGCTGACACGACTAGCTTTCCGTTATGGATTGGTGCATTATTCCGTATCGTTGGGATGGTCTTTATAGCTATCATCGCTCTGCGATTTGGCAGATCGCGTGATGAAGACGATGAAGGAACTCGCCAAATTACTGGCAAGGTAGTCCATGTAATAGCTGGACTAGTAATATTCGATGCCATGCTTGAGCTTTTTACTGGTTGATCTCCGCATGGGATCAAGATAGTTACAGAAAACTCCTCTTAAAAATTTATGCCGATTGTTAACCAGCCGATTGTACCAAATCGTGCATTAGGTAAGCAGAAGAAGCTGTTAGGCTTTTTCCCCTCCTATCTGACTCCAGGCTTATTAGCTGGATTTGCTGTGATGGTAGTCACCAGTGAAGTAACCGACGATAAAGTTAAGACCGCCTTATCTGGAGGCACAGTAATTGCGATCTACTGGCTGTATGCAGGGAAGGGGGAAGAGTCAGCTTGGTCTAATTTTGGCAGATTTGTCCCAGTGCCGATTTTACATATGCCAGATTCGCCGAACTCTGATACGTTACCGCCCAAGGCAAACAATGTTTCACGAAGACGATAAATTATATAAACCAGAAAATGGTTTAGACTTAAAAATCACAGGTCAAGCAGATCACGTTAGTATTGCCAAATGCTTACCACTGCAAGCGACTTGTGAATTTGATGTATTTGGGGAGAAAGTTGGTTCATTAGTTCTGCAACGTGGCTCTGCACCCCGTATATTTACATGGGGATGGGTTCTTTATGGCACTCACGTATATGACCTTGCTGAGAACTTGATTAGCCTCTACGATGCGGTGGCTGAAGGATTATTGAACATCCCTTATTACTTGATTTGGGATATTCACATTGGCGGTGAAGCAAGCAGCTACGATCGCACGAATCAACTACTGCGCCTAATTGAGAATAACACTAACCCAGAAATTGACCAGTTGTTGATCTCTGAATTGAGTAGAGCGCAACAACTGGCGCGGACAGGAATGCGAGAGCCTAAGTTCGCCAGGTTGTACGTGACCTATAAGCCAAAGTCGGATAAACAAGGGCGCAAAAGTTCGGACAAAATTGAAGCATTTGGCAAGGAAGTTTATGAATTGTGGGCGGGTGTTAGAGACTCGATTTCTAACAAAAAGACGCTTCATAAGATCATTGCTGTAGAAGAACAATTTAAAACGGCATTCTTACGGGGGTATCGTTCGACTTCAACCTTGTTGACTGGCACGTTTGGCGTATCAGTACGTCCGATGGGAGAGTCAGAAATCTGGACAAACTTACGCCACCGTTTTAGTGGCGAAGCGGCGGGAAAGTCACCAAATATTATTCGCTGCAAAATTGACGAGCGCGGTGTGCGTCTAACGAGTGAAATCACAGGCGAGATGCATATTACTGGGCATTTGATCAAAGACTATCCGCCCAAGTTAGATCCAGAATGGGTATATACTAAACGCTTCGACCCAGAATCAGGACTTGTTCAAGATCGCTACACAGGGATTTTAAGGGCTACCGGACAGTACAAGAGCCTAGCTCATGAATTTCATCAATGCCGCGCTCTGTGGGATTTATTAGCAAATGAATCTTCTTCTGACACGGAATTTTGCATCCAGCTAACACCGAGCGATTCAAAAATTGCCCGCGAAGCTGCTTCCCAGTTGTACCGTCAATCAATTAAACAGTTTGAAGCTACAGCATCGAAAAGAGACTATGATGCCACTGCTGATGAAAATACCAGACTTGCAAGAGAAGCGCTGCGCTCTTTGCATTCACAAGGTTCTCCAATTCGAGTTGGTTTTTGCGTCCTGATCCACCGTCAAAGCCTAGCCCAGTTAGATATTGCTTGTCGGGACTTTATCTCGCGCTGCCGATGGCTAGAATTGGTGCGCGAATTTGTTGTAACTCATCGGCTGTGGTTGCAAACGCTGCCCTGCAATGACGACCCAATGTTGCAGTACAAAGTATTTGGCTATGACTATGCCAGGATAAAGCGCACAGGCGCTCAGTTCGACCGTCGGATTTACTACGGCGTGAAGGATGCGATCGCCTTCTTCCCAATTGCCCGTACCCTGGCCAATGACGAGCATGGCATTGAGTTCATTGCCCCAGATAAACAACCGTTTCGAGTAGATTTTTTCCATCCAGGCAAAGAAAAGCACTGGTGTATCGTCGCAGCACAGCGTAGCTCTAAGTCAGTTCTAGCTAACAATATTTCCGATCATGCATTAGCGATGGGTCAACCTGTCACTTGGCTCGATTACCCTCCGCCTGATGGTAGCTCTGCACTGAGATCTCGCTGCAAGTATCTGGGTGGCACTCATGTTGATATTCAACTGGAGAGCTTAAATTTAATCGCGATCCCTGATTTTTCTGGTTTGCCCCAAGAGATCCAACAAGATAGATTGCGCTATCTTGTTGGGTACTGGATAGAACAATTGATGATCTTAGTAGGACCGACAGGGCAAGATATTCAACTAGAGCAAATCGCGCGGACGATTCTTGAGCTTTCGATTACCACTTACCTAGATGACCCAGTAATTCAAAGCCGCTACGGTAATGCAATCCGTGACGGCTTTGGCTCTGCTTCGTGGCAATCTACACCTACTCTGCAAGACTTGGCGCGGTTTGTAACGCGCGAAAAACTAGAGTCACGTCTATCCAATCTAGGAGATCGCGTGACTGAAGCACTCGACTTACTTCAATTTAACTTATCTCGAATTACCGACACGCGCACCACTATAGGCAAGGCAATTTCCCTTCCTTCTACAGTCCGAATTGATAATCCGCTCACGGTATTTTCGCTAAGGAATATGAACGAAGGACAGGAATCTTTAGCGTATTCACTAGCGGCGTATAGTTCTGCGATCCAAAAGTCCTTGAGTCATGAAATCAGCCACGTACTTATAGATGAAGCTCAAAACTTAGTGACACATACTGGGGTACTCAAGCTTGCGTCTAATTTGGCAACCAAGGGAGGTAAGGATGGCGTTCGCCTGGGGATAATTACCAACAGCTTTACTAGGGTTGCCCAATCGTCGGCGGGAGCGGATTTACTGGCTAACATCAGCACCAAGTTTGTGGGCAGAATTGAAGCTGGTAGCATCGCTCCATTGTCCCAAGAATTGGGTATTCCTTACGATTTGGTTAGCCAATGTGCCTCAACTAAATTCTATACCAACCGCAAAGAGGGCTACTCAAATTGGCTGATCCAAGATTACAGCAAACACACGATGGGGCGGTGGTATGCGCCTTGGGAATCAGTTGTCTTAAGCGCCTCTAATGCTAACGAACGACATATCAAACAGTGGTTTTTTGACCGGATTACTGACAAGCACGAAGCTCTCGCTGCCTGTACTCGCTACTTCCGCGATTGCTGGCAAACGGGGCAGGATCTTGTCATACCACAATCTTTTGCTCAAGTAGAACAAGTAACGCGCGAAAAACAATGTTAACGAAAGTATTGCTTTCATTCTTTTGGATATATGGGTTACTGCCTACAGCTATCAGCTTGTTAATAGTGGTGGCGATGGCAGGAAAACCGACTAAGTGCGATCTTCCTGGCTGCACCGCCCGAACGTATGGCTGGGAACTACTTGTGCTTCCTATAGCTACAATTAGTCCATTCGTTTCGGGCTATTTTATTGCTCAAACATCAAACAACAAAAAACAGCAAGACTTCAAATCACAAGGTAAGTCTTATGAAGCTTAAAGCAATAAAGCAAGCTGGAATTAGTGTAATTCTTAGCGTTCAACTTCTAGCCGCACCCGCTCCTACATACGCGGCTACGCTCGGATTTCTAGACACTGGTGGTCTACTGGGCGATCTGTTGGGATTGGCTTTCCCTTTTCTGCAAGGATTAGCAACAGATCTGCTGGATGGATTAAGTATTGGCGGCATCGACTTATCCAGCGTGATTATGGATGTTGTTTTCAGTTCTGATGGATTGTTGAATGGCGGTGGATTAAATGTTGGCGGACTGTTAGGCGCAGCAGGAGATGCGCTAGATCCAGTGCTAGATGGGATTCCAGGTGGACAGCAGATTTATTCTATTTTGGGTGGGGTACTAGATGGTAGTGTCAGCCTGCAATCTTTGCTGAAAGGCGGATTACTGGAAAGTATTTTAAGCACAATACTTGGTGGTTCTAGTGGTGGCAGTAGCAGTCCATCTGGAGGAGGAGGGGAGAATAGTCCAGGTGGAGTAGGGAACATTATTGTTGATGCAACGATTGGTGGCGGTGGAGTATTAGGAACAGGCTCGGTAACTTGCTTGTATGCATCTACTTGTCGCCCCAACAGCAACCCTCATCAAACTGTATTTAACCGAGCTATTGGTGTACAGGGCTACCCCAACCCGAATGAAGTGCGCGGAAAAATCTATCAAGCAGCAACATCGGGTTTGGTTTTAAGTGATATTTATTCCCCAAACCCTAGCATTGGTGCGTACTACGCTGGAAATCAGAGCGACCGCGATATCAATCGGGCAACTACCGAAGCTTATCTAAGTAAGGCTGGTCAGGCGCAACAACAGAAGATTAGCAAGACTGCGATGGACACCGTTAAGAGTGTTAGCGAGCTAGTTAAAAACTGTGCAAATAAAGCTAGAAGCTCCCAAGAGTTAATCCGCTGCAATCTTCTGGTAGACAGCGTTAGCCCATCCTTCGATGCAGCGCAATTGTCTGTGATGATGAAAATGCAGCAAGACGACCAATTCCAAAAACTGCAACTCGGTAATATTTCTGCGTCGATGGATGCCCAAAGGCGGCAGCGAGATGTAGAAAATGCCGGATTATCGATTAGCTCCATGAAGGCGATTTGGACAACTCCTGATAAGTGGTAATGCATAAATTTTTAGAAAAATGGAACGCTTTACCAGTTCACAAGCAAGTCGCTTCAATTGGGGTAACTTTGGTACTGAGTTATTCCTTATACACTTCCATCGTGACAGTGCAAGGAATACCTGTTATTAATTATTTACAGCAGGACTCTCGTCATGAGCCGTAGTAAAAATAGATATAGTTTGATTGACTTTATCAAGCGTCAAATGGCAGCAATTGCCATTTATGTCCGTCACATTCCCAACCGCAAAAATAAATCAATCCTCTTATTTGGATTTTTCGCACTCTGCACAATAACTTTTCTGCTCACTCCCCAAAAAGCTGAGGCAATTGTCTTCAATGACATTGCCGAGTGGGGACGTAATGCGGCAAGCAAAGTTTCTCAAAATCAAGAAAAGATAGTTCAACGATATTTCGGTGAATATAACCCAGCTTTCGCTTATCTGTGCTATTGCTGCCAAGGGTTTGCCATCTTTCCTTTGTCATTCGGTTTTATGAAGTGGCTGAAAGAAGAAGATGACTTAAAAATTTGGATTGAGCTAGTTGCGCCTGTGGCTGTTTTCATTGGACTTGCCAATGGTGGATATATCCTTGGTCAAATTATCCTAGCCCTCTACCAAATTTTTGATGGAGTTATTAATACATTTGATAGTTATACGGGATTTTATCAAACTATTAAAGAAGGAAAAGCAAGAGCGCTAATTGGTCCAAGTCTGTCACCATTATTCAAGCAATGCGAAGCTCTTTTGGGGGCTGAACAATCTGCGTGTTTTGCAGATTTGTCTAATCAAGTTTCAAGTATGGGGAATGAATACAAGCAAGATTTCTTCAATTCATCTTGGTTACAGGACTGGCTGGGTAATATAAATGAAGCTATGGAGCAGTGGAACGATCCGCAAAAAAATGTTGGGGATAAAGCGCGGACTGTTTTTTGGACAATTACATCTCCAGCTTGGGAAGGAATCTTAGTAGTAATTTTGTCCAAAGTTACAGAGGCATGGCAAGCTTTGTATGGAATTGCTTTCATCTTTACAGGGATTGCTGCGCCAATGGCAGCAACGGCAAGTCTGTTTACCAGCAATACATTCCTGGGGTCTGCCTACGCTCTGTGGCTAACAGGTACATTCACAATCTTCTTAGCTAGATTGCTCCTGTACGTTGGCTACGGACTAGCCAGCGATCTGGTCGTTAGTGCTGATGCCTCGGCGGACACTATTTGGTTTGGTGTGGTGATGGCATTGGTGATCCCATTTTGCGTATTTGCGATCGCCAAGGGTAGTGCCTCTGGAGTATGGTCAAGTCTGGTTGGCACAGCAACTGCTGCAATTAGTGCAGGAACTATGCTAGCTGGAGGTGCTGTAGGTGGAGCAGCAGGCGCTGCTGCGGCAAGCCGTGTTTCAGCCCAAGCCTCGCCTCCACCACCACAGAACAATGTTGCAGTTGAAACGAAATACTGAAACACTGTTCGTTTTTGAGACTCGCTTTCTATCTTAGGTAGAGCGTTTTTCCCACTATGTTTCTCAAACAACGAAAAAAGATCCCCAAAAACAAACCAGTTCTTCCTGATGAACTGTCTGCTGTCGAATACTGTGCTAATGAAAGTGATGCGCCTCTATCCCAAAAGTCGGAAACTCAGGATGTATCACTTTCAAAGCGCATACCAGTATTATCGCCTCAGTTATCGTCTTATTTAGTGCGATTAGGGATAGCAGTCGCGGTGCTGCTAATATTGCAAACCCTCAATGCTTTTTCCACCTTCTTTTTAGCAACCAAGCCAGCCCCCGATTTGGTGCAGCAGGATAACGGAGTCATGGCGCGTGTACGTCCGCTAGACCACCGCACCGATTCAGTTCCAGAGCAGGTAGTCAGTTTTTTAGAAGAGCGGCTGCCTCGCGTTTATACCTGGAGTGGATTGATTGTTAATCCCTCAGATCCAGCCGGACTGTCATATATTAGGGATTCTGGTGTATCTGTAACTACTACAAAAGGGGACGACATTCTGATTCCCACAACGCTTTATAACGAGCAATTCATCTTTGACGAGCCGATACGGGAATCAATGCTCGAAGCAATTGCTCAAATGATTAAAGATGGGGAAGTAGACAAGAAAATCTTTGCTAATGACCCAGCACAACCAGCAATAGCTTCTATCTACCGTTTTATCTTACGTGGCAAGATTCAATATCCGCAAGAAGTTAGTACCGGACGTTGGAAAGTGCGTGTTGCAGCAGATATTGTGCTTTTTTCTCCTAATGAAACTTTGGGAGTCAAGCCTAAGCAAATCGCCGAGTTCGTTCAGGATGTCTACGTGCGTAAAGCATCTCCTATTCCCCAGCTTTTTATCCATGACCAAAAGCAGCAAGACCTGGTGTGGTATGGACGCAAAGATGGTTTCGTGATTGATGCCATGCTGCCAGTAGGTCCCGCTCAGGAAGTTCCTGGCGTTCCGCGCAATTAAGCTAATGAAGGAGTAAAAAATTAATGCCTACTAAAGAAGAATATTTAGTTAAATTCGCATCGCAGACTGGGGCAGAAATCCCAGGTATTGGGAGTCAACACGAGGGTAGCACTGACATCAATATTAATACTGATGCACCTACTCCCACCGAAGCAACCAATCCTACAGAAGCACCTACTCCCACCGAAGCAACTAATCCTACAGAAGTACTTACTCCCACCGAAGCAAATACTCCAACTGAAAGTTTAGCGATACAAGAGGACGAAGAATTATTCAAGGATTCGTTTAGTGATCGCACTAAAATCCCGCTGTGGGAAGATCCAAAGTTCAAAGGAATAATTGTCGCTCTATGCGTTTTGCCTGCTGTATTGGCTATAGGCTGGGTTTTTAAAGATGGTATTCCGAAGCCAAACCTGAGTAAAAAAGCCCCCAGACCCGCTCCTGCAAGTCTTGAGGCGGATGTTGATAAGCCCAAGGATGCTACTGATGGTGAGTGGGCGAGTTATGCGTCAACCAATGGAATGCGCCAGCAGTTTGCAAGTTCAGCAGAAAGTGAAGATACCGATGCCCAAAAGAAATTACAACAGCGGGTTAATGCTAGAAAAAAAAGTCAAGTTAATAGCGTAACGGTCAAACCAAATACTCGCCCTGAACGCACAAGTGAAAGGGTAGATAGCGCTCCTCCCTACCGGACTGTAACTCGTTCATACACTCCAAGAGCGCCCGTTGTTACGTACCGTAACAATGTTCCTCGTGATTATACTCAAAGATCCCATCTCGCACGTCGTTCATACACGCCGCCAATTCAAAAACCTGCTGACCGTAAAGTTTCAGCCGTTCGCACGTCCAATTTGCCTGTTGTTTCGCCCACAAACTCTCAAAGTTTAGACTCCTCCCAGCAGCAACAGAACTCGCCTCAAGAGCGGATTGCGGCGATAATTGCCGCAACATCTACTGTAGGTGATAGTGAAAGCGCAACAGTTGCAGCAACGCCAACTAAGGATAGTAGCTCTCCAGCAATAGTTACATCTACTGGGGTTGGTAACTCTCCAGCAATAGTTGCAAGTTCCACTATTCCTTTTGGAAGTAGAGCGATCGCCCCTCCTACAACAAGATCGGTTTCCTCCCCAGCGCCGATGACTCATCTACCCTCTGAGGCTGCTGTGATTGACGGTCAACCTCAAACAATAATTAATCGTAGTCTGTCAGCCAAAGGAAGATTGCTCACAAGTATTGCATTTACGGCTGGAGATTATGCGTCAATTGCTAACCAGCCTGTAGAAATAGAACTAAGTGAAGCGTTAGGCGATATCCCCGCAGGCGCTCGAATTGTTGCTGTTGTTGAAGCAAATCAAAGCAACAACTATTCGGGTAATGGCAAGTCTGAGGTTGTACGCCTCAATCCCACCGCGATTGTAATTGGCGATCTGGAAATGCCTTTGCCTGAAGGTGCGATCGCCTTATCTGGTAATGATGGCGCTCCACTGATTGCCAAAACGGGAGGTAGTAGTTTTCTACGGTTTGTAGGTGGTCTAGCTGGCACAGTTGCAGGCGGTGCTGGACTTACAAACTTTGGCGCTTCTCAAAACGTTGAGTTCGGGGACTCCAGCTACTTTAGCTCGATTGGGGCAAATATTGCCACAAGTGTAGTCAGTAATGCTGCACGAGAGCTTCAGCGTTCAGGAGCGGGTAATGGAATCCTTGTGCTTAAAGCAGGTAGCTCCATCACAATTTCGGTACATAAGCCGTTCATATTACCAGATTTCTAAGGCGTTGGGAAAGATGCAACTAGTTTTTAAAACCTTTTCACTATCTCTTGTTTTAGTAGGCGCAACACTCTCTCCTGCATGGGCGCAAAGGGTGCTGCGAGTTTCGTCTGATGCTGCTCAAGAGGGAAATGTCCCAATTACTGTCCATATTGAAGGTGGTGGCGTGTTAATCGACTTTGCCCCTACAGATGAACGGATTACAGACATTTCTATCGACGATCCCAGTCAGATAGTAGTCGATCATTGCCTTGTGACTAAATCCTGCAACGATTCTCCTAGTCCAATTATTCGACTTTTTCGCTCTAGTGGCATTAACTTTCAAGATATTCCTGCGGCTAAGACTACTATGCTTTCAGTGGAAACGATTGATGCTCAAGGAAATTACCATTCCTATCCGTTTCCAGTCACAATAGGAGCAGGTCACAGCCTCGTTAGCAAAATTCTCATTGAAGAAGATGATGCAAACGATAGCCCCTTCAACACAAGTACAGTAGCGCGTAATCGGGTAACACCTGCCACTGTTGCCCTTGGAGTCGAAGAAGCTGAGGCTCAATCCTTTTTGGTCGATCCTCAACTAAAAGCACGTATTCGCAACTATCTCGCTCTAATCGAGAGTGGGATGAGCAGCACGAAGGCAGCGCAAAGAGCCGGAATTTCTGTTGACTTAGTTGCTCGATTGGTACAACTCGGACAAGCTAAACAACCAGTTGCCTTGCACCCAAACTCTCTACCTCTCAATCCTCATCAGAGCGTAACTGTACCGCCTAAGAATATACCTCAAAATATCCAGCAGTCGCAGTCTGTGAGCGCTAAACCTACTCCAAGCATTGCTCCTGTACCAGCCAGTAATTCAACTTCTCCTACAAGTGTGCCAGACAATAGCCCTCCTCAAAATATTGATGAGTCCAAGTCGCCAGTTACCAAACCCGCGCCAATAGTTGCACCTTCACCCAAGCCTCCTGTTACGGTAGCTTCAACAACAACTTATCAACCAGCGATTCACCATCTCCAAGCTAATGCTTTAGTCAAGGGGCTAATAATTGCCAAACGGCGCAATAGCATTGACAATACTATCGCCGCTAAGGTGCAAGATGCGATCGCCAACCTGCGCTCAGGGAAGGACATTAACACTGCGGCTATGCGCTCAGGTGTAGGTATAGACAAAATCAATGAATTACTTTCTCTAGCAGGGGTTTGAGCTTGTGCGCCCATACTTGGCTTTCTTCACTGCTTTGATTGTTGGCGTGGCTGCTCTACCTTTTGCTACCAGAGCGCAGGAGTCACCAGTAGGTGTTACTGTTAATGATACGCCAATAGATTATAATTCAGACCCAAATACGTTTTCCTTCAATGATATGGAGCCAATTCCCACATCGGGTTCTTTTTCTGCTCCTGGGTGGGGAACGATTGCTTGGAATCCTGGGACTCGCCCTGAGCAACTATTTACGGTGGGAATGTTTCAGGATTCTTTTGGGTTTCAGAATTTATCACTTAGTCAGATTGGTGAAATGACAGGTCAAAACGTTGTTGATACTCCGTTGGCTGGCTTTAGTCCCGTTCAAAATTTGACAGTTGATCAGCTTGTATCAATAATTCCGCAGTTAGGGCAATTACCTGTATCAGTTTCTCCCCCAATTCAAGCACTGGCGCAGCAGCAGGGCGTTGATATTGCAGGTGGTTCAATTGCGATCGCTGCGATTTCGCCCCTGCTTCAAGGAAATCTTGGTCAACTCGGTAGCGAACTGGAGCAATATGCCATCTCTCAAATACCTGGACTTGCGGATGTAGCTTTAGCGCAAATTCCTGATTGGGCAAATGCTCAAATAGCTGATATCCCAGGATTATCCAGCCTCCCTCTAATTAATCCGTTTTCGCTTAAGGATTACTTTGTGCCGTTTGATATTCCCTTTGGAATGTCCCCATGCAAAGTTAGCAAAGAATGTCGAGAGTTTAACATTGATAACACAGCGTCGGGCAATTGGAAAAACTTGAGTATTCCCTGTATTGGTAAGCCATGCTCTCACATTGAGGTGAAACGTTGGGGTGGCGATACTAACAAGATTAGATGGGTATCCAAAGAGCATAAAGTTCCAGGGGGGAATGGCTTTCTCTGCAAAAATGAACCGACAGGGCGATTTCCATTTGGTAAGAATCCCAAAGTAGTTATTGAAAATATCGATGAACAGACTGGGAAAATCGAGTTCGCATTGTATTTCAGTATAAGTGGCCCTTTCGGTGCAGAATCTGCTCATTGCTTTGGTCCCTTTCCCATGCCGTTTTGGGGTGAACGCAAAGAAGGTCAGCTTGTCCTATTTGGACCCGATAAGCCAAGTAAGAAAACGCCATTATCTGGACTGGCGGGAGCGCGCCCACCAGTCCAGATAGGTGCATCTACTGGTGGAGGTAGTAGCACAGGTCAACCTTTGCCTCTAGCGGTAGATTGCCAGGGTACACCATCTACTTATATTCGTCCAAGCAGCGGTAGAGTTACGTCTGAGTTTGGTTGGCGAAATCACCCGATACTACGCAGACCAAAACTTCACGCCGGAATTGATATTGCTACTGGCTATGGTAGTGCCATAGTTGCCTCCAACTGTGGCACTGTTTCCTTTGCTGGTTGGTCTGGAGGGTATGGTAAATATACTTGTATTACTCATAATAATAATGTCAAAACTTGCTATGGACACCAAAGCCAAATTCTAGTGAGAGTAGGGGAAGCCGTTAAAAGGGGGCAAATAATTGGTCAGGAAGGTTCTACGGGTGGCTCAACCGGACCCCACTTACACTTTGAGTATTACATTAATGGCAAAGCTGAAAATCCACGAACTTATGTCCCTATTTAGTCAAAACTATGTTTAACAAAAAGACTTTGCTCACTTTGTTTGCTGCTACTTCTATCCTGGGTATAGCAACTTGTCTCTCACTCTTTAAAGCAAAAGCACCTCAACAGGCAAAAGTGCAAACAATCTATATATCTCAAGCCTCTCAAGTTCCTGAACTAAGCTGTTACCCAGATCGGTACAGCAAGCCTGACAAACTTAACAAATTTACTTTTGATGGGGCAGTGTACTATGAAGTCCACGCACGCTTAAAAAATATATCTAAAGAATCTCCTTTTGAAATTTTTTATTTTCGTACAAGGCTTGGAGAGTGTAAATTTCTGAATCCCCACGATCAAATAGGATCTCGATTACTTTATTTCCCGAAACCTGTTGCGCTCCATTTTGCTAGACTTCAGTTTCAGTCTGCTTTTGAAGACTGCTTGAAACAGAATACAAATAACCCAAATCCTAAGCAACATTGTATTAAATCCTTTGAGGAAGCTGTTAATGTCCCCCCAGAAGTAAGTCCTGAAGGTACTGACTTTCTCTACCCAGAAGAGGTTGAAGTGCTAAACAACATGGGGATTAGGACTGATAAAGCCTTCGTGATTAATAAGCCCTCTGATTTTGAAGAATTTAGACGCAGACAGATTGAGGAGCAACAACGTTAATGTTCGCTGTAATTGTAATGGTGCTATTTTATGTAGCACTATTTTTATGCTATGTACAAACTTTTAATTCTTACTGGAGCATCTATAGGAGCGCTTACCCTAATTTGTAGTAGCTACTCCATCCTCAGTTATGCCCGTCAATCAGAACAGTCCTACGCCTTATCACCAGACCCATTAAAAGGAAAAGCTTTTAATCGTTGCTATCCTACAACGTTTCACTCGCCCGAAGAAGTGCGGTATGTGCAATCAGAAGATGGATACCAATATTATGAAGCGATTGCCAAAGCTAGATTTTTGACTACAGCAAACTCTAGCAAGGAATTTGTGGCTAACACTCATACTACTCTGTACATTCGCACGATCAAAGATGGCTGCAAGTGGCTGAACCGTAACGATTTAAGGAGCGGTCGGCTGAAGTTTATGCCCCAGAGTGTAGCGATTGCACTCGCCAAGCAAAAATATTCAGAAATTATCACTAGCTGCTTAGATTCTCTGCCCGAAGCAGCAGAGCCTATAGAGTGTACGCAGCAATTAGAAGTTGCAGTTAATCAACCGCCTAATTGGGCTTTTGACCAGGTTGACTACCTATTTCCTGATGATGAGGCGGCACTAAACGAGCTAGGAGTCAGCACCGATAAGGTTTTGGTTATTAAGTCGATTCAAGACTTAGATGACCAGAAGAAATTGCCCAAACACCTCAACGTGAAACCCACCAAGAACAAATAACACATGAGTACACAAGCACCCCAACTCGATAAAGCGGAAATGGCTGCTGCTGAACGCGCCAATTTACACCTAAGCGAACAGATAATGGTTCTGATGGTCAAGGCGCTGCGTGAATATGCCAGACACTACCCGCCAAAATTACAGAAGACCCTATCAGACCCTAAAGCTGAAACAAAAGTAGATATCAGCGTGGGAAATGAAAAATTATTAAGCACTACATTAGGCGCTGATAACAAAGTCAAGGAAACTCAAACCAATACACTTACGGATTCTCAAGCACAGAAGCTACAAACAGCGCTCTCACTTCAGCAAGGAGAAATGCTGGATGCCTCTGGAATACGAGATATGCGCGTCCTAGTTAACGGAGTATCTCTGTTTGAGGCGAAGGACGGTAAGGTAGTTCAAAACGATCTGCCACCAGATTTTCAAAAAGCGATCGCCCAAATGATCAAGCCAAAACCAATGGAAGTTTCTTTGTCCATAAATCCTCCAAAACAAGTAACTCCAGAGCAGCAGTCTTTTCCTGCTGGGACTAAACCAATACCGGATGTGGCTCCTCTAGAGGCGGGTTCTCCCGCTTTAGGGCAAGAACAAGTTAATCGCGCTACAAAGTCCACAAATCCTCCAAACCAAACAACTCAACAGCAACAAGAAGCGAATACTGGGACTAAACCAAAACCGGATGTAGCTCCTCAACAGTCCAATGTTCCCACTGCGACTAACCCAATACAGGTTTTGGCTCAAGAAGAGTCTAATCCTCCTACCGCAGGGCAAGATTGGCTCAATCGCGCTCTGATAACAGAGGCGAAAAAGTCCCTCGACCGCATGGTTCCAGCCGACGAGAACACAAATAATCGCCAGTGGAAGCATGAAAAGTACACTCTAGAGCAAAAGGATGGCATTACTTCTGTTTACGTGGCAGAAACTAAGGCAACAATTCGCCAACAAGGAAATGAGATTACTGGCAATGCAAGGCTCAAGGATGTCGAGGCTTTAAGTAAAGTTAATGCCTTAATTGACCAGGAATTAGGTAAGCCTGCTGTTAAACAAACGGGGGCAGAGCTTTGAAAAACATCTTAGAGATAGATCCTAATAATCCCCAAAACTGGGGACTAGCCCTTGACGCATTAGTTCATTCCAAATACGCTAAACCACTGTTTCTGCTTGCTGTGCTGGGAGTGGTTTTGCTAGTAATGGAAATTCGCGGTAAACCAAAACTCAAAAATTCGGCAGCTTGGGCAAAACGCGAACACGTCAAACGCTGTCGAGAAATATGCCACAAGCAAAAAATGAAAGGAGGCAGCACTAACGTAGGACTTGAGTTGGGGCAAAATCTACCTATTTATGATGCAGTCACCTCAATTATTGCTATAGGCGCACCTAAGACGGGAAAATCATTCGGGGCAACCCTCGCTGCTCTCTATGCCCATCTCAAGCAAAAAAATCCAGCCATCTTAGTTGACGTTCAGTATCCCGTGCAGACCGAGCAAATTGTCTGCATGGCGCGGCAATTAGGATATCAGGCTAAGGATATTCATATTTTTGCCCCAGGTTGCATAGAATCGGAAATTTGGAATATCTGCGAGTATGCCCAAGGCACTTACGCTGCCAATTTATCAAAGCTACTCAATGATAATTTCGCAACTGGGGGAGACAAAGGAGATCGCTTTTTCGATCCAGCGGGAGAAGGTCTAATTTCAGCTACCTTGCAACTGGCTAGAACAATACCTGGGTTAGACGATGTGGTAGGTTGTCAAGCATTGTTGGGGTTAGATGATTTGCCCAAGCGGGTACGCCTCAACCAAAGCAAAATAGATCCTTGGGTCTATCGAGCTTTTATGCAACTGCTATCAACAGAAAAATCAGAAAAGACCGCAGCCTCAATTGCTGGGATTGCCGCCAACTTATTCAAGCGATTTACTGAAAAAGACATTGCTCCAGCCTTAGTTGGCAAAACCAGTTTCCCGATGTTTCTTGATGGTCCCAAATTGCTAGTTTTAGGGGTGCGCTCGGATTTGCGGGAAGTCATCATGCCAATTCAAATGGCACTGTTGTCGTTACTGGTAGACATCAACTCGGTTCCCACACGTAAAACGCCTCTGCAAGTATGCTTCGACGAATTAGCTGCTGCCACGTATCGCAGTTTGCCTAGCCGCATCAATGAAAATCGTAAATATGGAGTTTATTTCAACCTTGCCTTCCAAAACCTTGCCCAACTAGAAGAGAGATACGGGAAAAACCTAACTACAGCTATCTTGGGAGCGTGCGGAACTCAAATTTTATTCAATCCACGAGAGCAGCAGACAGCCGAATTGATCTCTAAAACTGTTGGTACAGAAAATTACCGAGAAGCGCAACGTAGTCGCTCTAGTTCAAATGGGAAAATCTCTACTTCAACTTCTTTCCAAGTTAAAGAGCGCCCACTTATTCCCGCTTGGAGAGTTAGGTTAATGGGTCAGGGTTGGGCAATTGTTCTTAATGCTGGTTATCGTGATCATAATGGCGCAACAGAGTATATTCCTTACAAGTGCAAAATTAAAGTCTTTGATGAATACAAGCAGTTAACTCAATGGTCGGCATCGCAGTGGTCGCACACCAGACAAGTGTTTATCCGGCGCTCTCCCCAACGAACAGTAGATCCCGAATATCTCTCTTCTGGCGTAAAACTTGCAGAGGAGTTCCTTCATTTACCAACCCCCGCAGAAGTTAATCAACAAATTGCCGACCAAGCCCTGAGTAGCTACTAAATGTTCGGTTTTCGGTGAGAAGCGCTATTTAAATTAGATCGCTTTAGAGGTAATAATGTTTACTCCCACTGAACAAGCTGCATTATCAAAACTACCCCAAGAAGTCCAGCAGACATTGTCGGACTACCCATCGGTCGCTGAAAACTATTTGATGGCGCTATCTCTGCCTGTGTTAACAGAAGATCACGAATTGGGACTATTTGAAATTTACTACGACTGTGCTGACCTTCCTGCTATAGCAATCTTCGGCGGGGTGCTTACTACTAATAAATCAGACTCAGACACGGAACCAACCATCATTGAGGGCATGGGGGATGATGGTGTAGTGTTTATTCAGGTAAGAGAACACGTCATCCTCAATCGAGTGCAAGGTCGTTTTCCCGAAGTTAAATCCTTGCTGGTCGAGGTTAAGTGATGAATAACCAAAAACGAATGGACGAGATCGCATCGCAGTTTGGCGACTCTGGCAAAATTAATATGTTTTTGGGTCGGGAAAAAATCTATCCGAACAAAGAAGTTTCCGATGCAACTGTTGAGCGCCTAGAAAATGCTTTGCGCTCTCCACAGTCGGAAAAGGGAGTAGTAAAAGTCTTAGAGTTCACAGGAGAAACAAACAAAGTAGAACTTATCTATCGAAGTTCTCAAGGTGAATTGAATTTCGATCCCAGAAATATCACTTCTAAGTTTCAGTCTAACTCCCTTGAGCAAAAGCCAGAAACATCCTCTCTTCAACAAGCTGTCAAACCTCCTACCGAGAAGGAGGTCTTACCCAAGGAGCAATCGCCAACTTTTGAAAATAAGACTAATACTAATAATCCAGGCTTGGACGAGTTGAGTTCTTCGGCTTCATTTGATTCGCGTTCGGGCAGACAAATATTTTCTGTGCCAATAAATTCTAACCAACCAAAACTGGATGAAAAGATGCAGAAAGTACCGGATACAGTTGAAGTAGAGACTAATGGCATATCTAGTTTAAATGAGCCACAGCCGCATCGTCCACCTAGGCAAATATTTTCTGTGCCTCTAAATCCGACCCCGCTACAACTGGATGAAAAAATGCCAGCGGTAGTTAGCCCAAATAATGTAACCAATCAGGGGTCTTTAGAGCAAGCATTAGCTAGTGCTAATGCTCGGATTGATGCACTACAAACACAGTTAAAGGATACCCAAAAATCACTTGAAGATCTTTCTAAATTTGTTCGCAACGATAATCTCAAGTCTTGGGCTGAAAATAAGGTTACTGGTATTACAAACACTTCTCAATCTATTGCCGAGCAAGCCAAAAGTAAAGTGATGCAATGGGTGCAGACTAAGACTACTGCTGTTAAAGAAGCTGTTAACCAGAAGGTTAACGAAGTCAAAACTGTTGCCCAAGATAAGGTAAATGAAGTCAAAACTGCTGCCCAAGATAAGGTAAATGAAGTAAAGACCGCTACCCAAGATAAAGTAAATGAAGTAAAGACCGTTGCCCAAGACAAGGCTCGTGAAGTAAAAACTACTGCCCAAAATAAGGTAAATGAAGTAAAAGAGGCTGTTCAGCTTAAAGGAATTGAAATTAAAGAATCCGTAAGAGAGCAGGCGAATAAGTTTCTTGCGCCAGTAAATTCTCAAGAAGTTGAGCAGGCGGCGAAATACGTTGTGCGCGCGTATGGTGATGGCAAAAGCTATAACAAAGCAGCAACGCATTCCTTTCAACTAAATGACAAGAATGAATTATCTGTTGCTCGTCAATCTGATGGCGCTGTTATTTACCAAAAGGGAGAACTGACAAAGGCTGCTAATTCTCATGATATTCTCAAACTCAATGCCCTACCTGCCGTTGTCAATCAAATCAAAGTGACGCAGATGCAGTCCGCCCCCAAACAAGGGATGGAGGTGGGACGTTGACAAACATCGTCCTATATCAAATCCCCTCTAGTGAACTTGAATTTCTCTGCCAAGAACTCAATCATCCATACTACTGGAACCCTGCTCACTCTCACTTAATGCGCTGGGATCTGCAATTAACGGCTACCGATATTACGATTACTTCTGACCCCTTAAGTGCGATCTCTGATCTAAGGGGCGATATTGTCCTTGATGGGTTGTTAGACGATGGCATTAATTCCCAACTCTGCCATCAGATTGTTAATGCCTTCCGCGAACAACGTAACCAGACTCTCTACCTTGTAGGAGATCGCTTTGATTGTCCGCATAAACTTTTCCCCTTCGTGAACATCAAACAGTGGCAGTTACCGGACTCGGCGGCGATCTCTAACTTTCTCAAGCAGAAAAGTATCTATTGCGATGCCGTCTATCGTGCCTCCTTGGGGCTTTATATTGGAGAATTGAATAATGTAGTGAGAATGTATGCAGAGTTACGCGGTGAAGAATTAGCATCAGCAATCTCTGGCTATAAGATTCGCAAGCTGCAAGGGCGTGGAATTACTGTAGTGCCTCAGCCTGATTGTCATGCCGCGGGGCTAGATGTTCTCGATGGGATTTTGGCAGAGATTATAGACTTACTCAAGCCGGAAGCCGATGCAGCAGGGTTACAGTTTCCTAGAGGAACCATTCTGATCGGTCCACCAGGAACAGGTAAAAGCCTGTTTGCTAAAAGTGCAGCAACCCGTTTGGGTTTACCCTTACTCTGCGCGGATTGGGCAGGATTAATTTCTCCCGTTCCTGGTGAAAGTGTAGCGAATCTAAAGGCGCTATTGCAGTCTGCGGAAGCATCTGCACCTTGCTTGTTATTCTGGGACGATTACGACAAAGCGTTTGCTTCCGCAGATTTGTCTAAGGATACTGGGGAAGAAAAGAAACTAGCAGGTATGCTACTGACCTGGCTGCAAGACCGTACCGCTCCAGTTTACACAATAGTCACCCTGAATCGAATTAACCAAATTCCCCCAGAATTAAAAAGAAGATTCGACCGCACCATTTTTGTAGACTTGCCTCATGAAGGCGCGCGTCATGATATTTTTGGTATCCATTTGGCAAAGTATTGCGGGGCGATTCCCAACTGGAGCGACCGCGATTGGAAAATTCTAATTTCTGAGTACGGGGAATGCACACCGGACGAGATTGGCAAAGCAGTGTACTTAGCAGCAGTGCGCTCGTACAGGCAGGGTCGTACTCGCCAAATAAATATCGACGACTTGCTTTATCAGCGTAAACAATTTACTCCAG
>QQTW01000757.1_pt1 | contig 21102 bp, 29 predicted proteins | sample 1904831 | NCBI WGS metagenome assembly QQTW01 (sample SAMN09435610, study PRJNA476489) | Subsurface metagenome, whole genome shotgun sequencing project. | reverse complement strand
ATGGCCAGGGCCCGTTCGTATTCCTGTACAATGGACCGGAGCCGGAAGGCAAAGCCACTTTTATCAATAACGTCTCCGATTCGCAAGCCGTCAACGCATCAGCCGAAGCCGAAAAAGAAACTATTCTCTCCAGTGGACAGGAAGCGACGGCTAATCCGATAAAAGTGAATAAAATCCGGATTTACACTGACAATACTGATCAGTTACTAGAGCAGTTCGTCTACTACCGGCAAAATCCAACCGGGCTCTACGAAAAGCAGATTCTAAACGTCATCCGACATTTTAATCCCGAACTGCCCCGTACCTGGTTGGAAATCGGCAAGCAATACATTGGCGAAATGACCTTGGACGGCAACCGACGTCTGGAAGTAAAAGTGTTGGCTAATACCATTCTGCTGGTGGAACTGCTCTACGAAGCCGATGACCCCTTGGCCCAATTAGGCGTCGAATCGTCTTTCCCGGCACCCTCTTTCAGCTTTGGCAATGAGCGCTTTCCGGAAGAGGATGATGAACCGGAAGGTGATAAAAAAGCAGGTCAAAAGAAATCTGAAGAGCTGGAGCGTCCCGATCCGGCACAGATACGGGCCTTTGTCCGGGCTTTTTTTGTTCCGGCCAAAAAGAGCGAATCGCTACACCAAGTCCCTGTTCTGTTTGCCTTGGCCCAATCAGCCCTGGAAACCGGGTACGACCTGCTCAAACCAGGCTACAATATGTTTGGAACCCAGGCGGGTAAAAACTGGAAAGGATTGACTCAATTTATTACAACCCACGAATGCACTCAAACCACTGAAAAACTAGTCCAAAAGATTGAAGCGCCGAATAAGGAGTGTGGAAACCAGACGGCTTACCAGGTGAAGGCGCTCTTCCGGGCATACACGTCTCCCCTGGAAAGTTTCTCTGACCAGGCCAAAATGTTTCGGACCAACCGGTACCAGATGGCTTTTGCCCCCACAACGGATGCGTTTGGCTTTGCCCAAAAGATTGTACAGGCCGGCTACGCTACTACGCCGGGCTACGAAAGTCGGCTTATACAGACCATGCAACTCATCAAGCCCTACGTGGATGAGATGGAACGGGAACACAACGCACGCCAAAAGGCCCTAAAAACGAAAAAAATAGCGTTGCTAGCCCTTTCTGCTGTTGTCATTTCCGTTGTCGTTTGGACGCTGCTAAAAGGAAAATTTCTACTGAAGGCTATTTAATTTAGCCTTTATAGTAGCACAGAATTATGGCAGTACGCATTGACCCGATAAAAAATATTCCTAATAAAAATTCACTCGACACGGAGTGGATTATGTGGCATAAAGCGTTGAAGGCTCTCTTCGGCAAAAAACAGGCAAATCTTACGTTCCTCAAAGCCTGGAAACGGCGGAACGTAGACGGTTTGATTTTCGATGGCAAAGCCAACACGGTGGAACTCCGGGAATATGTAGAAAAGGAAGGGTTTAAAGTAGAGAGTGGCTACTTAGGGTACGCAGCCGATTTTGTGGACGATACCACGGACTGGTTTGGAAGCTGGTTTGGCACGGCCCATAAAGTAAGTATAGCCATTGGCCTTATCATTTTTGGTCTCATCATCTGGGCCATTATCCGGATTATTCGCAAGCCGAATGAGTATACGGAAGCCCTAACCTCCATTGCCACCCGGGGTATGTCGGCCGCTAAATAAATACGAGCATGAAAGTAAGCAATACCCAATTCCTCATCGGTTTTATCCTTCTGCTACTGGCAGTAGTGGCTGTGGCTATTATGGGCCGGCAGAAACACAATGCTAAAGTTCGGCAGCTTGGGGAATTAGATAAACTTATTGACGGAGATATTGGAGCGGACGGAGAAGATGCCACCTCTATTCTGCATAATGTGAAGCCGGATACCCGCTATAATGCGGCTAAGGACGCGGAAACCTTGCAAAAAGCCAATACCACGCCCGACGACCATACGGCGGTTTTTACTGTCCTGAAAGGAAAAACCAAGGCGCAACTCGCTACGCTTAACAAAGCCTTGCTGCAAGTGAGCGGAAAAAGCCTGGACCAGTTCTTAAAGGAGATATTAATGGATTTTAGTGACCGTAGCTGGTTAGACTGGAGTAAATACCCGGACTACGAACGGGCCCTGGCCATGATGAAAGCGGCTTCGTAGGATGAAAGCTACCTTAGGAACCGTCAAAGCGGTACTCAAAAAGAAGGGGTATCACCTATTCAGTCGGCCTTACGAATTGAATATCGTAGGGATTCGTGATTCAAACGTCACGGCGGACGCTTTTGATGACGTGCTCTTCGTGTTCTGGAAAGACAATAAGGGAAAGTGGGATTGGAGGCGGTACCGCATTACCACGGACCCGGGTAAAGTTTATTTAAAGAGTGGCTTGAATGGAAATAAGGCTATCTCCATCGTCAAAGAGGGCCAATATAAGGACGCCTATGCTATAGGGCTACACAAGAAGCAATATAAGGCCCTTGTGCAAATCGGCCCCGTTACGGCTCTCTTGGACGATGACGGAAACAATATCTTAAATTTTACCTCCAAAAAGACCAAAAGAGGGATTTTCGGGCTCAATATTCACCGGGCAAAAAAGGCAGGCACCACAGAAGACGTGTATTTATACAGTGCGGGTTGCCAGGTTTTCGCCAATGCCAGTGACTTTGACCAGTTCATGGGACTGTGTGAAAGGCATAGGCAAAAATACAGCAACAAATTCACCTACACCTTAATTGACGAGAAAGCAGCGGACCGGGCATTCCAAAAGCGGCTCATAGTCGGTGCACTGGTCCTGCTTGCACTCCTTTACCTGCTATACTACCTGTACAAAAAGGGGCAGTTGCAAACGGCAATGGCTTGGGTAGCGGATAAAACCAGGGAATTACAACCCCATTAGATACGATGAAACTCAATGAGAAGCAAGTAACGGTGCTCTTGTGCGCCGTGGTGTTCGCCTGCATGGTGATAGCACTTTTCTGGATTTGGATGAGACGCCGGCCCACAGTGGTTTGGCGGGTAGACCGGAATGAAGCGAAAGTCATATGACCAAAACGGGGAGGCTACCCTTTGGAATAACCGGTCTGACAATAAGCCTTTTGTGTAAAAAAGTAATCGAGCAACTAAATAATTTATCTATCAATAATGAATCGTAAGAAAGTTCTCATCGTCGCCGGTCTGCTACTTGCCCTGGCCCTGATTTACTACCTGACCCAAGTACGGGTGGGCCTACGGAATGCATATGCCATTCTCGGTAAGAAGAAGTACGAAGGCATGGACAAAGGGTATCTAATTACCTGGGGCAAAGCACTAAAGGCCAATAAGGAAACCTTTGAATTTAATGGCATAACTTATAATGCCGAAACGGGCAAACTAAAGGCGGCTTAATCTTTAAACCAACTAATTTATTTCCGACAACTACAATGAAAATGCTGCAAAACATTCCATTAGGCAAAAAACAGCTCCTCATCATCGGAGCCGTGGTGTTAATCCTGGTGGTGGGAATTATCCTGTATCGCCGCCATCAGAAGCGGAAAGCCTTTGCCCTTTCGCAAGCGGCACCAACACCTACTGCTCCCCAAGGGCAGGAAGCGGACAAAACCTTGCCCATGCTGGATGACAGTTTTCCGCTCCAACTCGGAAGCCGGGGCCGCCGGGTAGAACAACTCCAGCTCTACCTGCGGGATAAGTTGGGAGCCAAGTTTACCCAATACGGCGTAGACGGGATTTTCGGAACCGAAACCGCTCAGAATGCCAGAAAACTGCTGAAGGTTTCCAAAGTAAATGAGGAGCTGTTTAAAGAGAAGCGCATGACTGACTTTACCACTTTCAAATATCCGGTGGTAAAAGAGGCTACAGCTTAATAGCTGCTCTGCTTCAATAGCTTTTCAATCCATTTCTAACGAGCAATCAAGTAAAACAATGAACAAGAAAACCATCATCATTATCGCCGTTGCCTTAGTGGTCGTAGCAGCCGGCATCTTCTTCTTTTTAAAGTGGAAAAAGAAAAAGGCAGCTGCGGCGGGTTCCGCTACAAGTACGCCTTCTCTGGCGCAAAAGCAGAACCGTCAGGTGACATTCAAAAAGACCGCTTAAGCTCCTAAATAGGCTTAAAACCAGCAAGCGGAAGTGAAGCTGTCAGTAAACGTGCCAATGACGGCCAAGGGCCTCATTGACAAGAAGGACCATCCGGTAATTCTGCAAAATATCAAGGCGACCCATAGCAAATACGGTAAGTTTATTAAACAAGCTGCCAGGCTTACCAATGTACCGGAAATCATTCTGCACGCCATTATTTACCTGGAGAGTGCCGGCAAACCCCTGGTAGTTTCCGGGGCAGGAGCGGTCGGACTTATGCAGCTCACTCCGGACACGGCTACGGCTATTCTGCATATTGAGCATAAGCAAGGCCGGCTGATGGAAGGGGAAAAAAAGGTACTCGGCAAGGTTCTGGGCAAACGCCTGGACTGCATCTTAAAGTTGCAGTACCTCAGCCAAAACCTGCCCTGTGCCCCGAAAGGTAAGGTAGTAACGGCGCAGGACCTCAAGGACCCGGAGTTTAACATTCTCTGCGGGGCCATTCTGGTTGGCAACCTGATAGACCAGCATACGGAAGGAAAGCAGATCCGCTTGGATAAGCTGATTGTACGCTACAACGCCGGCTATTTCTACAAACCCCAAGGTGCTACCATTGAAGAAACATTGGCTTTTGCCCAGAAGAAAGGGGGAAAGGAAACGGTTGGATACATTCTAAAATTTGTCGGCAAAGACGGCATGATTGACTTACTAAGACAGAATCAAAACGCAATTGCATAATGGCTGTAACAACTGAAAACGGGCAAGCGACCAAAAAACCGTCTCTTGGCCTACTGGACAAACTAATTGGTGACGAAGGGGCAAAATTTGACGTGCGGGTGGTCCTGGCCGATGACTTCTTTTTCAAGCTGGTCATTGCCTTTATCGTGGCCTTCGCTATCTGCCTGGCACTTCATGCCATGGTGCGAGCCATTACCAAGTAATCCTTTTAGACTTCTTATACCCCATGGTCAAATTAAATCTCATCACACCCAAATGGAGCACCATCACGGATGGGGAGTTTACTCTTCCGGAAGGTTTCCTGATTGGCAATGTATCCAATATCGGTGAAGCGGGTAATGTGATTATTCGCAATGCTGATGGGGAAGAAGAAACCATTCCGCCGGATGGATTCTATGACTTTTCCTTCATTGGTCGGGGTAGAACGGCAGTTACGGTCATCGCCATGGGGGCTACGGCTAAAATCGCTTACGAAATTTGAGGAGGAGACTATGGGATACGGATTTAATCGCAGAAGTGGTGGTATAAAGCAAGCTCAGACACTTTTATCTTTCAATGGGAACCGGCCTGTTACCAAGCCGAATATACCCGGTCTTTCCGGTCACGTGTTGGGAGGAAAGACCATTACGGAGTTTTTGGAAGGCTTTTTTCCTTCCGAACCACCGCTGGCCTATTTAAGCGGTGGAACTACCCGGGAATTTGGTGACAGTGCTGCTATTATCCTGAACTGGACTGCCGTAAAACGGACGGCTCCGATTGGTTTCATTGACGTAGCCGGCCAGCAAGCGCTGCCCACCGGTAATACCCAAAGTGGAAGCCGGGCTGTGGAAGGCATGCCCAATGTTAATACGAGTTGGTACTTAACCGTTCGCTCTACCACCAACGAAGTCGCATCGGCTGGTACTACCCTGGCCTGGACGTCTCGCCGCCGGGTAGGCCGAATTGCCAAAGATGGGATTAATCAGCTGCTGACCGATGCTGACATTCGCAATAACGCTGCTATTGTAAATGAGCTTTCCTACGGACGGGGTATGACACTAAATGGGCTCAATGGCAACGGAAACCATCTCTTCTTTGAGTGGCCTATTCGCTTCGGCTTGCCGCCATTGAGTGCCGGTAAACCGGTTTTCAAGGTTAACGGCCTGCCAAATAATGGCTTCACCCTTATCCGCAATAACCAGCCATTCACTAATGGTTTTGGCTATACGGAGCCAGTGTATGTAATCATTTCGGATTCGCCCTTAACAGGTGCAATTAACCTCACAGTGGAATAGGTATGGCGGAAGATAGAATAGGAACCCAGATCACGGAACCGGTTGTCATTGTCAACCCGGCCGTTCCCAAGCCTTCCCACTATCCTAACCACGGGAAAGGAGGGTATCACTCGTACCCCTTTCTAAATGACGGGACTGAACAATCGGTGTACGGCATCAAGGCGCATCACCGGGATTGGAATATGCTGGCGGCCGCCGGTGATACCGGTATTACTTATAAGCTCATTAAAGGCTATTTCAATGCTGATTTACTGGATAACCGGAATTGGAAGCCCTGGAAGATAGACAACGAAGAAACGGCCATTGCTAAGGGAGGGCTTAGTGCTTGGGATGCGAAGAACGCCCCTTACGCAATACATGAGTTCGTTGCGCACAATAGCCGGATTTGGCAATCTACTCTCGCCGGTAACAGCATAGAGCCGGGCAGTCTTGACCCGCAAACGGGTGAAATGACCACGGCCTGGAAAGAGAGTTCCATTGATAGCTTGGCCCATCAACGGAACCGGGATACGCAATTAGTCCGGAGCAATGGAACTGTTATTCAGGCGGACCACCTGGCGGTACTGGCTAATTTAACAAAAACAGTCTTCGTCTCTTTGGAAGGCAATGACCAAACGGGGGCAGCAGGACGGATTGATTTGCCTTATCGAACGGTTCAGGCAGCCATAAATGGACTAAGGGAGGATTCGATGCTGACCGGACAAGTAATTGTGCTACCGGGTATCTATGCTGAAAACATTAATCAGAACGGCCGGCATTACCTGATTATAGATTTGCAGGGCGGTGCTCAGTTGCAAGGAAACCTCACGTTGAATGGCCACGCCTTAACCCTTACCAGCAAGGACGGAATGGGTGTGTTTAGAGGAAAAATCAGCTCGGTGTATAACCTGTCCCTTACGCTGAAAGACCTGCTGGCAGTTGAAAGCAATGACGTTATCATGGAGGCCCGGTATGGAGCTCAAACTTTCATTGAAGGAGTAAGAAGGATTTACAGTAGTGGGGCAAGCATTTTCCAGGGTGGCAATTACTTTCTGAAGAACATTCGGGAAATTATTTGTGATGGCGGAACACTATTTAATAACCTGGGAACCGGCGGTAATTCGTCCGAAGTGTGGGTGTTGGAGAATATTGGCCTGCTGTGGAGTAAGACAGCTCAAATTGGACAACGAACCAATTTCTACGATTGTAAAAATGTAACGTTCCGTTCCTTATTAAAGAATTTTCACTCCGACCGGGGCCAATTCCACAATTGCCGCTTCATTTCTGATACAGAGCACTGTGTGCAAGGTTCATTTTTGGAACATAGCTTCAAAGACTGTCAGTTTCAGAGTGCCAGTGCTTACGCTTACGATGCCTTTTCAGGTGGAAAGGTAAGATACCAGGATACGGTTCGTAACTGTACCCACTTCCTTAATCCCGCTGCTTCGGGTATAGTCCGGATAGGGACTAACAACACTTATGACAGTTCTTTCACCATTAATGCGCAGTGGTAATGGCATTTGTACACGAAATCAATCATAACCTGGTAGATACCGACAATGAACTGCTGTATAAGGGCTTGCCAATTGGCTTTGGTGCTAATTATAAAGACTTTTTTTATGTCAGTACAGGAGGAAATGACCATACTGGTGTAAAAGGTCGGCCGGATCTGCCTTTCAAGTCCATTAATGGAGTCATCACCTATTGTACGGCCAATAATACGACGGGTATCGTGTGGGTAATGCCTGGCTACTACGCAGAAAAGGTAGCCCTGGAAACCTACGGTCCTATTAAAACCCTCTTCCTGCAAGATGCTACTATTGAAAGCACTGATACTGGCTTTACGCTGGGTATGGGACACGAAGCGAAAGTATTTGGACGGGGTAAGATTAGCAATGTAGGCGACGGGAATGCCATTCGGGGATTAAACAGCCAGGGTCTATACAATATTTACCTGGACGGGTTGCTGATAGAATCCGCTTCCGGAAATACAATTCAGCCCGTCGGATTTCAAATTACTAACCTAAAAAACTGCACGGTTAAATCGGCTACGGGCTATTGCTTTTACGCTGGCTATGGAGGCAGTATAATTAATAAGGCTCAAAATGTACACATTCAGTCCGGAGCCAGTGCAATCTACACTGAGTTTGGAGCTGGAAACAGTGGCTCCTATGAGGATTGTATCATTCATGGCAATGACTACGGTGTGCATTCACACGGCGGCAATTTAAGGTTTTCCCGGACTCAAGTAAAAAGTGTGAATGCTACGGCCTTGCACCTTTCCAACGGACCTTATGACATGAAGCTCCTGCTGGAGTTTTGCCGGATTGAAGCCGTGCACCATGCTTTGACTATTCATACAACAGGACTGAAGGTAGATCATTCTCAGTTGGTATCAAGGGCCACTGGACTAGCCGTGGATATGACCGCTGGTACGCCCAACTACGATTTTGAGTTTTTTAACTCCAAACTGATTGCTTCAGTAAGCGCATCTTTTTCTATCCGAAACCTGCATGCGACCAACAACAAGGTTTCGCTCATCAATTGCATTCTCAATAAAGAATGGAACAGTAACATAGCCGGTATTCTGGATAATGTGAGTGTAAACGAAAACCTAAAGTATTTGAATCCAGCGACCTTTTAAGGATACGAGTAATGAAAAAGAATTTATCCCCTAACGTAGTTGATGACGATAGCAACCTCTTGTATAAGGGACTACCGGTGTCAACGATCATGGATTATAAGGAGGTGACTTTTGTTTCGGTGAATGGAAATGATACTACGGCACTCAGAGGTCGTATCGACAGGCCCTTCCGCACCATAGCTGCCGCTGTCAGAGCTCCTTATATAGATACCTATAAGATCCATTCCGTCATTGTTCTTTCCGGGGAATACCAGGAAACGGTTAAGATTAATCGAAACATGACCCTTTGCTTACAAGGGGCAAACCTAAAAGGAGCCAATAATGGACCGGCTATCGTGTATGAATATGGGGGCGGTGGCACTATCTACCTGGAACATTCTTATGTAGGAGCTAACTCGACGGACCCTGCTATTGCGCTGGCCGAAGGAGTCAAAGTGTATGGGCGGGGAAAATCTCTTGTCTACAATGAAGGAACGGGAATAGCTATCTATGGAAGTGCTAATTGGTTGGAAAGCCTGATAATAGCCAATAATGGTGCAGCTGATAAACCAGCTATTCACTTGATTGACGGTCAAACCCGGAATGTGTATGTCAGCAGTACAAACGGTCCTGCTTTGTGGCAGCGCCGGATTAATATAGCTCATTCTCTTTTTGAAGATAGCAGTTTCTACTCTGAAAACCGGCTTGGGGTGTATTGTGAAGGGGGCGGCTTTTTCAGACGGTGCCAAATGAGGTCCAAAACTTCATATGGTTTAGGAGGAGGGTATTTCAGTACCCTTCAAATGGATAATTGTAAAGTGTTCTCCGATACCAGTCATGCAGTTTTATTGGTAGGCGAAGGGAATCCGGATTTCCGGAATACCATATTCGTTGGGGCTCTCGATTGCATCTATTCATACGAGCTTACCCTGGGGCATCACGAACCATCCAAAAACAATTATGTACGATTCGATAACTGTGAATTCTACGCTGGGCCTACGGGTAAAATCTTCAATATCGACTTTTCTATTCATGACTGGGTAGGAAAGCGGATTATGACAACCAATAGCCGCATGAATAAGGCTCCAGTCTACAATGCTACCGGATATACCAATCCCAAAAGTCGCTTCTCAGAAATGAGCAACATGGTCTTGCAGGATATGGCCTGCCCTCACGAATGGATTGATTACAGACGCTAAACAAGAAGGCACAATGAATCCATTTTTTCAATTAACGGAAAACCTTGTTGACACCAACGACGACCTTTTGTACAAAGGTTTAGCCATACCTACTGTCGTAGAAATGGGATTGGTGCATTATGTTTCTTCGTATGGTAACGATAGCACAGCCAAGTATGGACGGATAGACCGTCCGTGGAAAACCATTCAAGGGGCTGTTTCTGCTATTCCGGATAGCTCCTCTACCTGGGTAGTTGTCCTGCCTGGAACTTATGATGAATCTGTAAGCACTGGCAACCGGAGAGGCTTGTATGGAGGTATCTTTCTTCAGGCAGGCGTATACTGGAAAGCGAATATTGGCTATGTATTTCAGACCAATGATGCCCATTCCTTCCGCATAACTGGAGCTGGTAAGCTGTACTGTACCATTCACCGCTATGGATCGGGAACCGGAGGAGCGATTCTTTTGAATGGATACTATGCCGAAAGCTATTTGGAAGGGATAAATGTGATTGCAGAAGTGGGTAAAGGTATTGAAAACGCTTATTGGTTAAAAAACTGCAATGTGAAGTCTACGGCTGATATAGCGGTAAAGTCCTATGGCTATGTAGGATTGAATATGCAAAACTGCATAGTAGAATCAACCATAAGCATTGGGTTGGAAGTAGGTCACCTTTCTACGATTATAGATAGTGTGGTCAAAGGTCAGACTTACGGAATGCACTCCAACAACCACGCTGGTCTAAAAGCCCGAAATAGTTATTTCTATGGGATAACTGAAAAGGGATACTTCGGCTACAACTGGAACGCAGCGGCTTTGATTGAAGGGTGCACTTTTAGAGGCTACAAAATGGGAGCTCATTTTGGAACCTATGGCTATGGCGACTTTACCCCTCACATGATGCGAAATACCAATTTTATAGTGGACGACCCGGCAGCTCCTTATGCGGCAGAATGTTGGTTCTTAAATGGCTTCAACATTATGTCCAATAAGCCTATCAGTAGCAATATGCCTAACTACGAGGCAGGTATTCACCTGATTGAAAATTTTCCATTTGTTGATTATAAGCACACGTGGAATTATTCTCTATAGCCTCAACAACTACAGAAATCCTTAAAAACGACTATTTCTAATTTAATCAATGATGGACCGTATTGTAATCCAACTCAAAAATATCGAAGGACAGGAAATTAACCGCCTTTTCCTCCAGCAAGATCTCGCCTTCCAGAATGGTATCCAGATTCCTCACGTGAACCAACCCCTAATGATTGCTGACGAAAGTGATGCAGTAAAAGCAGCTTATAATGCCTTGGTATCCTTACTGCAAGAGCGATTTGATACCCTGACAGCTGCTCCGGAAAAGAACTTCCTGGTATCAGTAGCTATTTCGCATGACCCGCTTGATGCAACCATTACCCGAACGGCAAATTGCGATTTGGTACAAATGGAAACGGAAACCTCTTTCATCCTACCAGTTCTTATTAAGCATTGGCAGAATGGGATACGTATGCCCAAACTTGACTATGTCAGAACGCTTCGGGCTTCCAATGAACGGGAAATTGAAGTAAACGGACAAGTGGTAAAGGAATTTGACCATTTCAAAGCCATGGAAGAGCAAATGTCCTTGACCGCACTTTTAAGGGCTCAACTACAAGATGAAGATAGGAAGGGAAACCTGAACAGAGAGATTGTAGTGGAGGCTGCTCAATCAGACCAAAACTAGAGAAAGTCTTTTCTCATTACGACCTAAAGCCAAAAAGGGAGCTTTTAACCACGGAAGATTCCTCAGAATAAAGTTACGAGCAACAATACGATTTAAGTAAGTGGGTAATTCAACTAAGATAACGCCTAACCTGACAGACACCGGTAAGGAGCTGCTTTTTCTCGGCTTACCAGTTCCAACGGTCCGGAGTTTTGGCAATATTTTCTTTGTCAATACGCTAGGCGGCAATGACACTACGGGCCAAAAGGGACGGTTTGACAAGCCTTTCGCTACCGTTCCGGTTGCACTTGCTGCCGCTAATATAGGTGACGTCATCTATGTATATCCCGGAACGTACAGTGGCGATACCAACGGAGAATTTAAGTGTGGGGTATCATCCTACGTGCACATGGTTTGCTTCGGGGCTACCCTGAATGGAAACGTGAACATTAATAACAATGCCTATGGCGGGGTTCTTTCGCTCAACTTCGGCTCCAAAGTCAACGGAAGTATCCGGGGAACGTTCGGCTCGATTACCGTTGGGGATGGCAGTGCAGAACTGAACGGACAGATAGGTACAAACGGCGATAACGGGGGACATTCCCTGAAAGGCCTTCGCAAGTGGACATTAGCCGATACTTGCTATTTAAACCTTAACAGTAAAGTTGAAGACATTGACCTGATTGAGTCTACCGCCCTGCATGCTTTTATCGGAGGAAATTTTGCCGGAGCTAATCAAGCAGAACCTACATTCCGCAATATCCGTCACCTGAAGCACACCCATGCGGACTCAGCCGGAGCTGTTTTTAGCTTTATTAACGCCAATGTCTACGACCGGTTGATAAATATTGACCTGATAGAATCGGTGAACGGACGCATTTTCGTGAGTATTGGCCGGGCATTTCACATTAGGGAATGCAACAACGTCACTTTCAAGCAAAAGGTCCAGTCGGATGCCGCTTCCATGGGTGGTGCTTATCGGAACTGTCGGTTTATTTCCGATGCCCGCTTTGCCGAAATAGGGACTTTCCAAGGCAAGTTCATTGATTGTCAATTCCAAGCAGTTGGTACGGAAGTATTCAAGTTCACCGGATATGGCAACAATGCCAATACCTACCTGGAGTACATTAAGTGCGTTGCCAACCAGACGAATTTCTACAACAATGCCGCGGCTTCCGGTTCTCCAACCCGTATTACCACCTCGCTGTACACGGCTTTCCCGGAATTTAAAATCATTCTCTAAGCCATGTATATCGAGATAAGCAAAAACCTGAAGGACACGGATGAGGGTCTTTTTTTCAAGGGGCAACCATTGACAGTATTCCCGGCCCATTCTCCCAATGACCGGTTTTTGAACTGCCCTTACATGCAGACCAACGCTATTGTGGGCAATGGAAACCCGTTAGAGGCCAATGTAATCCGAGTCGTGCCATTTGTACTGCCGGCAAACACAAATGTAATGGGAGTAGCTATTATCCCGGTGAATGGCGGCGGCTTGAACCTGACTAAATTTCGATTTGGTATTTATTCAGCCGATTCATCGACCCGTTTGCCGTCCAAGTTAGTATGGCAAAGTGCAGAGATGACTTTAACGGTCTACAATAAGGCCTATTTACTGACTGGATTCGGGAACGTGCCCTTACGGGCCGGTATATATTATTTTGCCCTCATCACGGATGCCATAAGTGGTCAGAACGGAAAAACTACTCCCGTAACGTTTCTGGGTCTCCCTACCTACTACACGGCTCCCATTATTGGCTTTGATACGGGTTTATCCATGAGTCCAGTAGTCCGATTGGAAAAGGTTTTTCTCTTTGGGCCTAATGGCTTACCGGCTGATTTTCCAAACTCGCCTACCCTACAAACTGCCTCTAGTCTTTCCGTTGAGTTATTCCTTATTAAAACAGGTCAATTAGTTCAAGTTTAATCATTCAGCTATGGATTTAGAATTACTCGATATATCTATTCCCCCCGTTTTTGTCGCCACTGGTCAACCGATTAAACCGGATTTAGTGGATTACGACAGCCTAGGTCTGAAAAAGGAACCAACGTTTCTAAAGGGCCGCCTGATTGCCATGCGGTACTACCAGGAATATGACCGGGCTACAAAAATCTTCAGTAACCTGGCTGTGCTGGAAGAAAACGAATATTTGGATAACCCCGAAGGCTACTTGGAGTTGCGGCTTCGGAGAGTTACCTGGTATTTATCCGATGGTCAGGTGGGTTATAGCAAAGAGACTGAAAAGCCATTTACCCGGGCGGAGGCCATGAAAGAAGGGGTTGTCCGGCGTAATAATATCGTTGATTACGCTAAGGCAGACATAATTGCCTTCCTAGGAGAAATGCAGGGAGCCGACCTATGGATTAGCTTAGAAGGCCCTATCCGCTATTACATTCAAGGCATCGTACAGCCCCTTTATGATGCCATTACCGCTTCAGCTAAACCTTACCTAAACAACCTGACACCCGATGGCACCCAAACCATACGGACCCATCTATTGAATTTTGTGACGATTTGATTCTTCAATGCACTATGTTAACGAGCAATTTAAAAGAGGAAATTTTACAACTATTGGTCATCCGGGCCTGCGTCATCAGTGGCGGCGGAGCCTTTGGCAGTTGTGGGCTAGGTACCCTTGCTGCTCTAAACCAGACCTACCAAATTGTAGCCGGCGTCTCAACCGGTTCACTCATGGCGCCCTTGGTAGCCCTTAATGAGTACCAGCGCCTGGAGCATGCTTACACGTCAGTTACGCAATCGGATATTTTCGATTTTAACCCCTTCACAAAAAAAGGAAAAATTCACATTCCCAAGGCTATCTGGCGGATTATTACCGGCAAAGCGACCCTGGGAGATAGCGTAGCGTTGAGGAAAACAATTGACAAATTTCTTTCCGAAGATGATTTCTTCCGCCTGGAAGCCCTCAACAAGAATGTGCTGGTAGCCTGCCAGGAAACCAGTAAATGGCCCGCCTGGATTCACCATTTCAGTTCTCAGGAGCGAACCGCCACCGATTTCAAAGACTACATGTGGGCATCGGCTAACTCACCTTTAGTAATGAGTCTGCTTCAAAAAGATGGTGGTGAGTGGACCGATGCCGGCGTAACGGAGTTGCTTTCCCTCAAAAAAGTCATTGAGCTGGGAGCCCGGGAAGTGGACGTAATCATTCACCGGCCCCGTCCGGAAGTAGCCGAAAAAGGTCAGTTAACCAACGTGTTCCACAATGCGGGTCGGCTCTGGCAGATTATGCGGAGTGAGATTGAAGACAATGACCTGGCTATCGGACTTCAATTGGCGCAACAATACAAATGCAAGGTCAATGTCTACTGGCTGCCTAAGAAATTAGCTTCCAACAGCTTATTGTTTGATAAAGCAACGATGAAAAGCTGGTTTGATTTGGGCTACCAGACGGCCTTTGATGAGAACCGGATCGACCAATGGGACTTTTCGCGGTCTTCCCAAACTGTGTTGGCTTAATAAGAAAGGAGTGAACCAAACGTGAAAAATGAGGGAACCCAAACCAAAACAGAACTGCTTGATCGCTGCAAAACCATTAACGGTAGTCAATATCTGGCTTATAATGATGCCGAACGCCTGCTTCGGATTGCTTATCTGGAAGGCCGAAAAGATTCAATGCGTTCTGAAATAGAAAACTTCCTGCTGGTTTCTGGTGGCATTCAGTCCCTGATTGATAAGCTCCGGAACGAAGGGTAAGCACCTAAGCCTATACTGACATACTATTTTATGCTTCAAAACCATGGTGTTGCTACAAATAACCGAAACGCTGGATGCTACCAAACCAGCACTGGAAAAAATGCTAACGAGCCAACCAAGCGACCCGTCGGGCTCGGTACTGATTACGGTATTGTTCTTTGTCGCCTTTTTCGAGGGCGTTATCATATTCTTTCTGATCAAAAACTTGATTAAGAAACCGGAGGCCCAACCACTTATTCCGGCAGCGGATGGAGGCAAAGAAATGATGGAAGTTCGGGTCAAGCTGGGTCAGATTGAAACCCTGATTGAGCAAGGCTTTGAAAGTTTAAAAGACATTTTAAAAATGCTCAAATGAAAGTAATTGACAGAAACGGACTGCTGCTGGAAGGAGCAGTCGTAAAGCAAAAACTCACTCTGTATGAGAAATTAGAGCGCTACAAATGGTTGTTGCTCATTCTATTTGGTTTAATGGTCATGTTTATGGGATTTTCCTTGCTATTGGTTCTACGCAAGCTTGAAAGCCGGGAAGTAGTACAAAGCAGGTACCTGGTAGTAGCCAACCGTTCTTTGGAAGCCCAAAATAAGGCAATGCAGGCCAAATTGGTTTCTATGGAAGGGATTCTCAAAAGACAGGAAGATACCATTGCCCAGAAAAACATTGAGAACTATTTCCTGCAACAACGGACCAACCAGCAATCGGTTTTTCTGCTGCAAAATCAGGATCAATACGCCAAAATGTTCCGCATGTACGACCGGCGGATCGGTGACCAGCGCCATATTCTGGATTCGATGAGTACTACCCTCCAGACAACGCTCTCCATGCTTTCCGATTCTGCGTTTGCTAGCCGGCTCCGGGACGTGACCTTAAACAATCATAAGGGCTATTACGAGCAGAAATCGAAATACTTTGACTTTAAGGCTACACTCACACCGGATTCTTTAATTGTTAATCCCTTGGTGCATCTGAAGGACTTTCGCATCGTGGATGCCGTGGTTAATGAAAAGGTAAGGGGTGTTTTCAATAAGCAAGTGAGTAGAAATATTGAAGTAACCATTGCAACTACCAATCCGCACGTGGAGCCGGCTAAACAAGTATTTGAAGTCCCTTACGAATTCAAAAAGGAGAAGCTGAGCCGTCCTAAGTCTGTTCGGCACAAGACCGGCAAACGGCCGAAGAAAGACAAAAATAAGATGATACCCGGCTGGTTCGGCCAAGGCTAGAAAGACATGAATATATTATTCGCTAAACTATCAAAAACCCTATTCCTGCTGCTTGCAGGAGTGATCATCGGAGCCTTATTGGGTGGTTGGGGCATTTCGTCCTGTTCCCGCAAGAAGCAGCAACAGGACGCTGCCAAGTTTCGACGGCTAAAGCTGGAGTACCGGAGTTCCCTGGATAAGTTAAAGGAGAAGCACAAAAAGGACCTTCAGCAAGTAAACAACACTTGGTCGAGGCGATTAGTCCGGGCAAAAGCAGACATACCACGGTCCGATTCAGTTTTTGTGTCTCTTACCCAATTCAAGCATATCGAGCCGGTCACTACTCCGGAAAAGCCCCTGGAAACGCATATAGCTATGCAACCAGACACGGTCCGAAGGAGGAGAGCTGAAAAAAGCAATATTCTGGTGGGCTTTGAAAAAAAAAAGTCCTACGGCGCTATCGAATACATTACCCCCAAAGGATTATCGGTCACGGAGTACTTGGACCCTGCGCTACTCGACGGAAACTGGAGAATAGACTCGACCGGCTTTCAAGCCGACAAGAAATCCCTTCGTAAAGTCAAATGGCGCAACACGGTGAGGGATATTAAGGCTAGCCTAATTGGGGCCGGTAGCGCCGTAACGGCTGTCACTATCTATATTATCGCTTCTAAACAATAAAAACAAATGAAAAATATCCAACACTTTTTAGAAAAATTCAATGAGCTCATTGGTATTCCATTGAGTTTAGCCGGCTTCTTCCTGGTTCCGCTGCTGCTTTACTACTATTGTGGTTATGCCGGTATGTATGATCCGGGAGTGCTGCATACCTTACCTTATGCCGCAATCAATCTGATATTCGCTTCCTTTTTAGCCTACTTTGGAGCGAAGATGAATTTCCCGGGCTTCTACAACAACTTTATTTCCTTCATGCAGCACGACTTAGCTGATTTATCCAAAGTCACTTCCGAGGTCTACAAACGAAAACTCCTATGCGTATTTGTCTACTGTGCTATCTACTTCTTGTATTTGGGAGTAGCCTTACTGCTATTGCTCAACCTGCGGTTTACCGTGACCGCCTAACTGTTCGGAACGCTGTAGTAGATACGATGAACGCCTACATTGGCGTGCAGGAGGCAACCGGTAAGAATGATGGCCCAGTGGTGGAGCGGTTTTTACAATCGGTAAAAATGCCAGCCGGATATGCTTGGTGTGCTGCTTTCGTACATTATGTGTTGGAAAAGTGTGGGGTAAAAACGAATATTTCAGCGTGGGCTCCCTCTGCCGTTACCCAAAGTCGCAGGGTATGGCAAAAGGGACAAAAAGTAGTACGAGACCCATTACCAGCGGACGTATTCGGCCTTTACTTCCCCAAAATGCGGCGGATTGGTCACGTAGGCTTTATTAAAAAATGGAATACCGGAACGGCTTATACCATCACTGTGGAGGGTAACACTGATGCAGTGGGAAGTCGTGAAGGGGGTGGGGTGTGGGAAAAATATCGTTTAAAAAGCCAAATTCATTCAGTTAGTGACTGGATTGGCATTTAATCACATGTGCGTATGGATAAAAAGACGACTTTAACTATTCTGGTAGTGGCTGTAGTCATAGCCATTTTCTTATACTATCGTTGGAAGGTATTTGGCAAGGGTAACAGAAACTTAGCTCACCCCACTACTTTTGGCTGGCCACGCTACGACAAAGCGGCTCTAGCCAAAGCCGGCTTAGTACAATCGGGGCCGTTTACCTTGGAGAAAAAAGTAAAATAAGTGTTCACTCTTTAATTATTGACAATGGAATTACCCAAAATTTCAAAACTTCAGTACCTGCTGGTGATTGTAAGCCTTGTGTATTTTATGCTTTCAATCGCTTTTATGGTACGGAAGGAAATTCGTGAGCGGCGAGCTTTCTAGCAATAAATATGAAGAGACATTAGGTGAATATGGCAAAGAGCATTGCCATCTAGTTAAGTTAGCTATTTATAAGAACCTTCAAGCTCAATTGTATGCACATTATCTAGGCCATCAAAGGCTCTTCCAGCAATAATTACCTGAACTAGACCCTGTAAATTACTACTTAACTCAATAAAGGGTTTAATTAAGTAATTCTCAGCTGTGCTTATATCCCCTTCTGCCAATGTGGGAGGAAAGTCGATAATCAGTAAACCTGGGTAGTGGTACTCTTTTGATGAACTTAATTTTAGTAGACCATAATGATAAGCCAGTAAAAAATATGTCCTTATAGTAGCCCCAACTGAGGACCAGTTTGTACGTCCTATTCTAAAATTAAACTTCCGCTCGTTTAGATACATTCTAATCCGGCTATCTGACGAGAAGGGCCAACGCTCCGATTTACCATCAAGTATTTTATTGATGTATTCCATCATTCCGTCAGTTAAATCATCAGTTACTTGCTCAAAATCTGGTGAATCTATTATTGTAGTCACTTCTAATGTTTGTTTTTGGATTTGAGCGCTTAGATTATCAATTTTTTTAGACAATTCATCCCGATAGTTCAGCGTTTGTAAAATACGATTATAATTTTCGATCTGCTCTTCGAGTTTTCCACGTTGTAGGTCTAACCCGCTAACCTGATTTTGCACAAGGCCGGACAAAGCCTGTTTCAAAGGAGCTAATTGGCGGTCAATGGAAGCGAGAGAGTCTTTTAACTGTGCATTTTTACGAAAATTTTGAGCTTGTTCAACGTTAAGACGTTCAAGCATTTCTTTTAATTCCTTCCTCTCTGCATCCAATTGATGTAATTCAAACTCTACACGCTGTTCGTTATTGGTTGACTTCAATTCCTGATGGCATAAAAAACAGGAATGTTCGTCCACCTTTGTTTGATATACTTCCTGGTCACAGGCAGGACAATGTGTTATTTTTATATCAGCTAAAACATCGCCAGCAGTTTTAGCCCGGCTAAGCTTACCGTGTTCAGTCTCAACTGTTTTTAATAGATATTGGAAACGAGATAATTTCTCATCTTGCCTACGTTGAATGTCTGCCAGTGCTTCTAACTGTTGTACAATCATTGCACGATCTTGAGTTAATTTTACCTCTACATTGCTCTTAAGCTCTTCCTCACTTAAGGCTCTGTTTATTCCATTTGCTATAATAGCCTTGCGTTGGTTCAGTACATCGTTAACTTGTTCTCTCAACTCTGCAATACGTTCTTTTAGGGCATCAGCTGTTACAAAAACAATTCCCTTTTCACCTGCTGGCAGAAGCCGCTTAGTGATTTGATCTAGAATTATCTGAAATTGCTCTTTTTGAGATTGAAGACTAATTAATTCTTTCCGTTTTTCAATCAATTCGCTACTAACAGGAGAAAACAATGTTCCAGCCAAACCTAGAAACTGGCATATCGCAGCGTGCTGTTCTCCATCTGGTTGCTTGTCGGCTAGATCATTCCAAAATCGTTCTTGGCGATAGATATGACGGAAGAGCACACGGAAAGTAAGCTCAATCCACGCACCATCTTGATAGGGATTTCCTTTAGGAAATTTAAGAACTGGTATAGCTAGTTTTTCAAGAATGAATTTGGAAAATTCAGAAGGGTCTAGACTTTGGCCATCTACAATAATCTTTGTTTTTAATCCTTTTTGCTTCCATTTACGCTCAATCAGATACTCAATGTTATTGATCTCTATTACAGCCCTTAATTCCTGGTATATATCGTATAAACGGTTTCCTTCTGTGTCATCTCTATCTAATGCATCCTCAACTGTACCGGCATCTCCAAGCAGAAAATCTAACATCATCAGCCAGACGGTTTTTCCACTGTTTGATTTACCAACCAATAAGTTTACGCCAGATTCAAATACAATTGACTCCTCTTCACCTAAAGAATTAATTCGAGTTAAACTTCTAAATTGTAAACCTAAGCTCATAAAATCAAATAATATCGTTAAGGTCTTTTTCCTTAACTTCTTCGTCAAATACTTTATAAATTAATTCCTTTAAAGCACTACCTGTTTTTCCTCCAAGCACTTTTTTTACATTCTTCATTCTTTCTGTAACCTCTGTAAATTGTTCATTTGTGGTCAGCTTTTCAGAAACAGTCTTTCCTAACTCGGTAAGGGAAAAATTGTATGTGCTACCATTTTTGGCAACCTTAATTAATCCGCGGGCTTCAAGGTAAGGGATTACTTGATAATAGCGTTTATCCCAAGGTCCATAATGGAATCGAATCATCTTAGATTCAATAGTATTATTGGCTATGAACGTTTGGCTATCTAAATAAGCTGCTACACGATTGAAGAAGACAGGATAACGCACGAAAAAATCAAGCTTTGCCAGTTTAGTCAATCCTTCAATCTTTAAAGTTTTTGCCTTCAAATCTTTGGAGCCGCAAACAGCAATTAGAAGTAATAGCCGAGACGCATGAAACTCAATCAGGTCATCAGAAGACAGAGTTTTACCAGTAGAATAGTTAGCCAAATTTTTAATTGAGCGCATTAATTCTTTACAGTAAAACGAATGAGACAACGATTAACTACTTGGTAAAAAAATCCGGTTGCTAGGGAATCATGGAGTGAAAGTCCTTTAATTCGCTCTTTTTCAAGCATCTTATATATTTCTGTTATGCAAAAACTGTGGAAAGAGAGAGAATTAAATGAATCTCCTTGGCTGTATTG
>QQTW01000756.1_pt1 | contig 21148 bp, 18 predicted proteins | sample 1904831 | NCBI WGS metagenome assembly QQTW01 (sample SAMN09435610, study PRJNA476489) | Subsurface metagenome, whole genome shotgun sequencing project. | reverse complement strand
AAATCAGCCTTTAAACCCAAAGCACTTTGATAGCGATCTTCTGCCGTTTTTGCTAGCAATTTCATCACTATTTCCGATATCGCTGGGGGAACTTCAGGATTGAGTTCTCCAGGTGGCAATGCTGCTTTAGCAATATGGCAGTGAAGTAGTTCTAACTGATTGCTTGCCTGAAATGGTAGCTCTCCTGTCAGCATTTCGTAGAAGGTAATGCCCAGAGAATAAAAGTCAGTCCGATAATCAATCAAGCGGTTCATCCTGCCTGTTTGTTCGGGTGACATATAAGCAAGATTGCCTTTGAGCAAATCGAAATTACAAGCAGTCTGATTCTCTATAGATAAGCGCGAGGCTAGGCTGAGATCGATAATGGTAACTCGCTCGACGTATTCTTAGGAATAAAAAAACTTTAGAATTGTAAAAAACACTTTTAATTTTAGCAAACTCCGCAGCTTTAGATTTTTTCCTTGAGAATGGAAATATCTAGGAGCGTTGTGCTACGTTGCTTGAATAGATATTGAAATGCAGATATGAACCACTACTTTGCTACGGTTGCCCGTAGTTTAGAGTCTATTGCCGCTGCGGAAATAGAAAGTTTAGGGGCAAAAGAAGTGCGTCCTGACTTCACTGGCGTGCATTTTATTGGGGATAAAGCAACGCTATACCGAGTAAATCTCTGGGCTAGGACAATTTTTCGAGTGTTAGTCCCGCTACGGGAATTTTACTGCCCTAATTCCAACATACTCTACCAAGAGGTGCAGAAAATTTTTTGGGGTGAATATTTGCAGAGCCACCAAACTCTAGCAGTGAACTGCACGGGAAGCAATCAAAAACTTAACCATACTCACTACACAGCTTTACAGGTGAAAAATGCCATTGTAGACCAACAACGCCGCGAATCCGGTCAAAGGTCTACGATTGATGCTAAAAATCCAGATGTACTAGTCAACGTTCACATTAAGCAAGATCGGTGCATTTTAAGTTTAGACAGTTCGGGCGCGAGCCTGCATCGGCGGGGGTATCGCCAAGCTATGGGATCTGCCCCACTCAAAGAGACTTTAGCCGCAGCACTTTTGGACATGGCACAGTGGGATGCAAGTCTTCCTTTTTTAGATCCTTTATGTGGCTCTGGAACCCTGCCTTTAGAAGCTGGTTTAAAAGCCTTAAACATTGCTCCTGGTTTGTTTCGTCAAAAATTTGGCTTTGAAAGCTTTCCAGATTTTGACCGACAGCTATGGCATATGATGCTAACCGAAGCTAAAAACAGTCGCATTCACGAACTCAAAGCACCGATTTGGGGCAGCGATCGCGATGCTGACGTACTTACCCAAGCATACGGCAATGCTGTTCGATGTGGCATTGAACATCAAATCCAGTTTAACCAAACCGAGTTAGCCTCTGTTGAAGCTCCAGCAGATTCCGGAATGATAATTTGTAATCCGCCTTATGGAGAGCGTTTAGGAGAAGTGCAAGAACTGGGTGCGCTTTACAAAACTCTCGGTGATATCTTCAAACAACGCTTTAAAGGTTGGACTGCTTTTATTTTAACCGGAAACAAAGAGTTGGCTAAAAAAGTCGGGCTGAAGGCATCTCGTCGCATTCCCGTCTATAACGGTGCTATACCTTGTACTTTACTCAAGTACGAACTGTATTAGATATAGCAATCCTATTTGAGTCATGAAATCTTTGTGAGAATTGTCTTTTGTCATTAGTTAAGAGTTGTGGACTAATGATACTCGTACAAATAGCATTGGATATAGCAATCCTACACGGGTTGCTATAGATCGCAGGTTTTATAAATAGTCTTAAAACCACCTTCTTACTTACGACTTACGACTTAAACTCTGCAAGCCGATTCCATTTTTACTAAATTCTGCTACAGTTTGCTCGGAAAATTCATTGGTTGCCATAGCCTGCAACATTGCTAAAGGCAGAGTCAGATGATCCGCCCCAGCTTGCAATGCTGCTGCTGCCTCTTGGGGTGATTTGATGCTTGCTGCCAGAATTTCAGTATCGCTATTTTGAAGTATGCTAGCCATATCTCGCACCAAGGCAATGCCGTCACCTAACAACCGGGTAGCGCGATTGACATAGGCGATCGCAATCTTAGCACCCGCCTCTCTTGCTACCGCTGCTTGTGCGGCACTGTAAATTGCTGTCACCGAACAAGTAATCTCTGGTGACAGACGCGCCACCACCTGAAATCCAATTGGCGTGGCGGGAATCTTCAAGATCGTTTGCTTGCCAATAATCTCATAAGCCTTTCGCCCTTCCTCTAGCATTTCATCAAAATTAGACGCTGTTAGCTGGTAAAACACCGATCCAGAAGTCAAAGCAGCTAATTTTTTCAGCACAATTTCTGCTGGTTCGGCATTTTGTGCCAACAGGGTGGGATTTGTGGTGATGCCCTTCACCCAGCCCATTTGACTTGCAACTTCAGCATCATTAGCGATCGCGCTGTCTAGATAAATTGCCATGATGAATGATAAATGATGAATTATGAATCATAAATGATGAACTTTTAATTCAACATTCATAATTCATAATTTAATTTGGTAGGTTGCGTAGTGGCACATTTCGCCCTTCGTATAACTGCCTCTCTAGCTTGCCCAATCCCAACCATGTTGCACCTAAGACCAAAATTACTGTAGTGGAGAGGAATGATGGCAGGAAAGAGGTTTTACCCAGAACAGCTAGAAGTGGAATTATAGCCCAAGCGATCGCAGCGGTAATTGCCAACCACTTCCTCAGCCGTTGAATGTTAGCTAGGGCAGATCTGCAACTACCGCACTTCTGGGTATGGGAGTGATAGCGATCGAGCAGCTTTTCCTTGGGTAAGGGTGGCGGTAAAGTTGCCTCTGGAAAAGGATCGGCGCTGTATTGGTTCACCCATTGACGCAACTCGGATACGAAGGTGTCGGCCTTGGTTGGCAGGTAGAATGCTTTGGTAAAGTTAGCACTACCACCAGCCGCCTCTAGATAACGCTCTTGGTGGTGCAGGAAAATTTGGTCATCTTCCAAAACAGAGTTTTGTCCAATGTGAGAGTACCAGCGTGGTGTCAACTTGATAAAGAGACCGGGTAATTTCGAGGAAAACTTGAAGGGAAAGCGGGCAAATATCCGACACTCACCCTTGCGAATGGGAGTAGCGTAGACTACTGTTAATGTTCTGCCAAACTGCTTGGAAGTCAAATCGTGCCACATCAAACTTGGTGCAATGAATGTGGTATCTTGCCGTCCTAGTTGCCCGCGTCGCGGCCCTTCCTCCCACTTTCCTTTAAAACCCTGTCTGCTAGACTCAAGTACTTCCAGTTCAACCGAACTCGCATTAGCTCTGTTTCCGACTGAACGGTGATGCGTGTAGGGAACATGACTGGCATCCAATACGTTCTCCAACAGCGTCAGGGCATCATAAGGCAGATCCCTAAACGTATTAAGACAAACCCACTCTTCTGTTGACTCTTCTAAAAGATCGACGATGGGAACTTCTGTTTTTGCGGCATTTTCCGGTTTACCAGCGTAGACAAATAACAGTCCCTGTCGGGCGGCTGTGGGTAATGATGCTACGCAGGCTCTTTTGGAAGTCTCTGCGGTTCCTCCTGTAACTTGTTGTGGGATGCGATCGCATTTGCCAGAACCTGAAAAAGCCCAGCCGTGATAGGGACACTCCAAAAGTCCATCTTCAGCAATCCTCCCTTCGGAAAGAGGTGCAAGGCGGTGCGGACATTTGTCTTCAAACACCCGCCAGCACTCGGCTTTTGGCTCCCACCAAATGACGAGGTTTCTGGAAAGCAGCGTAAAAGGTGTCGGCTTCAACTTATCCAAGTCCTCAAGGTAGTGGACGGGATACCAAGCTTCTTTGCAGTCAAATCGAGTAGGATCGGTGCCACCAGCAGGCATTCGATCGGACTTGCGCTCGTCTGCAACTGCAAAGCCAGAATCTACGACTGGCTGCGTTTGATTCGACACAGTATCTTGAAATGCTGTAGAAGTTGTCTCCATACTTTCTTTCTAATCTTTTGCCTTGCTCTTGGCGATCGCCCATACTAGGGCTTTTTCTGTAAGCTAACACTTATTGCTCATGACCGTCCGGGGTTAGGATCAGTTATCTGTCCATGCAACTATTAACTCTTTCCAGGTAGTCTTTTGAATCAACTAAGCTTCAACAGAGAAAAATTGCTATTACAGAAGTAGATGATTCGTTTTTGAGATTGATGAATAAAAATGATACTCCACTATCTGGAGAAGCACTGGTGAAAGAAGTTTGCCGCCGAATTCGGGTGGCAAGAAGCTATTGGGATGAACATAGAAATGCAGCTTGCCGTCACGAACGCGATCGCGCTTTGCAACTCTACAATACTTTGACACCGGAACAGAAAGAGCAAATTCCCCAGGTTCTCAGGGTTTGGCTGCGCTATCGCAGTGAAAAATACTTCGGTTCCCACAGAACGCCACCCCAAAACAAATCAAAGCATAAGAAGAAAAGGTGATAGATGCAAAACACATCTGAATATATTTGTGCTTACTGTGGCGAATCAAACTTGACATTTGTTGACTTAAGTGCTGGATCGCAGCAGTCTTATGTTGAAGATTGTCAGGTTTGCTGTCAGCCAAATGTGCTGTACCTTTATGTTGATGAGGAAACACTAGATATTGAAATCAATAGCGAACCTGAGAGCTAAATCAGAGGCTATCAGCATTCAACTTTATAATTATGCCGATCTGCCACTTTCTCCCTTAATAATCGCTGCACCAATCAAGTGAGCCAGACGTAGAGCTTCTGGAACTTTACCGCAATCGGTCAGGCGTTGCAACACAGCCGCGATCGCTTCTGGCTGTTCCCCGCTGACTTGAAAGAAAAATGGTGGATATGCATGAATCGCTCCTGCACGGTGCAGCAGCCGCAAACGTCTTTCTGCTTGCGGTAAACGACGTAGAGATTCTTCCATAGCAGCTAGATTAGGCATTCGCCGCATCACTGTAACGCAAGGTAGCCCAAGTCGCTGTTGAAGCTTTGGCAAGTCAACAATATTAAATCCACCAAAAGCGATACCGTCAAGCAGCAGAATATGCAATTGCGGCAGGAATTTACCTTCTTCAAGTAATTTACATATAGTGTCTGTGGCGTTCCAACCGTCTTGGCGCACCTTTCCCCAAACCATACCTTCAAAGCGAGTACCAGCGCACACGACTCCGGCGATGAATACGCGACTACCTCTTCGACGCACAAACGGCGCGTCATCAAAACCGATAACGCGAATGGTACGATTTAATCGCAGTAGGGATTCTAAGTTCAAAGCGATCGCTTAAATTTAAATTTAACGACTTAGCAAACGCCGCCCGATCGCTTTCAAGTATACTCCCACTGGGAATTGATAAAACTCGATTGCTAGCCAAATGATAATCCCTAGATGAGACAAAAAAGCCAGCCCAGTCCAAACATATGGCACCCAAAACAAAGGAACATCTGGGGCGGGAGGAAAAATGTAGAGCGTTAGCCCAATCAAACTAGTCGGAACTGCTACAAGCGCAATTGCAGCGAGCAGATAACCCCAACCCAAATCCATTCCTTCCAGCCGTGCTTCTACCCAATTTCTGCCATTCCAGCGCCAAATTAAGGCTGGTTGCCTTGAAACCATCTTCAGCTGCTGTGTTTGTAAATTAGGCTCAAAAATGTTGCGGCAAAGATCGCAAGCAAAGGCTTCCATCAAAGCCATATTTCTGATTTTACCCAAACGACAGACTGGACAGGAATAAACGCCGCCATAACTCAATTCCTCTAGGCGATCGCTCCTACTAAATAACTTACTCTTTTGTTTATCAGCCGTAGAATTTCGCACTTTTTGTCTTGGTGGGGTAACGTCATTCAGGGGGCAAGATTAGCATCTTGCTATAACTGATTCTAATAAAATCTTCTGTAAATTTACCGATTACAGCCAATTTTAAGGGTAGATATTATAAGTTAATGTTTTTTGTATGCACATTATTAAATATATGAGTAATTCAGAACAATTTACACACCCGTTACCAGTAGATGACAATATTATTGTTAAGCTGCCTGAAAATACAAATATTTCTGTTGTTGGTCATGGAATTTATAAAGTTAGAGGGGCTTCCCTTTACAACTCTACTAAAGAATTTGTAAACAAACTAACAGCGCCTATTTATGATAATTCCAGTCCTCATCTATTTGCACAAGGAGTAAATGTTGAAATACTTGAGCCTAGTAAACAGTGGACATCTGGAAAATTTCGCTGTCGTTTAGTTTTTGAGTTTATTCCTGATGAGCAGGAAAACAATATAACACCTAACTTCTCTGCATCTCCTTTGGATGATTTGCGCAAGATGAATTTATAATTGCTTTGTTGCAAATTTAAATCATACCAAAAAAGTAGGGGTTGGTTTTTTAAGAGTGTGTTTTTTTAGATATATAGATTAAAACCGCCCCTACCACAAATATATTGGTAAAAAAAGGTGGGCATTGCCCACCTTTTTTTACATCTATTGTAATTTTGTTAAATTAACTTACTAAATATTAAACCCCAACTTAATCAACAACTCATTCCATCTTTCCACAGGCAAACTTCCGCCAGAGGCGCTATCATGTCCATGTCCATAATTTCCCTCACCCTCTGACAAATCTACGCTACGCAAAAAATCCAAAACATTAACCCCAGAATTGGTTCTGACGCTAAAATTAACTCTACCTGGAATATATCCCTCATTGGCGGCGATAATGATATATTTGGGTAAGCGCGATCGCCAACTTTGGGCAATCAATGGATGAATCTGACAAGGTGAGTTAATCTTCACTAAAGCGACATTTCCAGCAAACACAGGTGCAGCTTTTCTTGCTTCTTCTAATGCAACTTTTACCTCTTCCCTAGCTGCGCGCAGTTGTGCTACTTCCTCTGTATTTGAATTAACAAGATCTTTTGGGGAAGTGTGAGTTAGTAATGCTCTGGCTGCAACTTCTGGATTATGATCAGAAGCACGTCGCGCTGCATTGATTAAAGCAGTTGCTTCTTTTAAATACTTGGCAGTGTATTTAGTTTTAGCGATCGCTAGCATCTCAAACGGTGCTTTTTCACCCAAGTCGCTAATCGTACCAATAGCAGCTATCCAATCCAAATCGGTTACATCTGTCAAGCCCTGACACAGTTCCCACACTATTAATGAAGTATTGGGAATAGGATTCCAGCAATAGGCACTAATTAAAGTATCACCTGCTGGCACTCCTTCGGGGCGGTGATGATCGATAAAGCAGGTGGGAACTGAGGGAATAACTGGTTCTGACTGGCTACCCAGATCGAGAACAAATAAGCGATTAGGTGCAGTTGCTTTGACTCGTTCTCGGTTCGCGGATGTCCAAGCATTCCGTTCCCGATCCGGCACAACTCGTGTTACTTTACTATATCCAGAAAGAGACAAAGCTTGTTGTAAAACTACCCCTGCACTCACCCCGTCAGCATCTGAATCATGTAATATTACTACCTGCTGTTTCTTTTCAATGTCTGCAACAAAGGCTTTGAAAAGATTCTGCGCAGCTTCCAGATTTGGTGTTGGTTGATCTGATTCGCGTTCGCTTGTAGTCGAAGGCAGATCTTGATTTGTATCAGTTAATTTTCGCACCGTTTCCAGCGTATCAATTTCTTCTGGTGGCTTATCGTCTCGTATCCGCAGAATTCGAGGAAAGCGGAGGGCGTAACCGCTATTGTGGCGATCGCTTGGTTGTACGCGATCAAATGTCACTTCCAAGACGATTTGCGGTTCGACTATACAAACTTTACCATGAGCTAACTCTTGGATTGTATGGGCGCGAAACCAATTACTTAACTGTGTTACTTCTACATCGGTTAAACCTGAGTATGCTTTACCGATGTTTAATAGCGCTGGATCGGTTTCGCTAGTGCGTACTGCAAACGTATAGTCGGAGAGAAAACGATGTCTTTTACCGCTACCTACTTCAGCGGCGGTGACAACTACATCCAAAGTTGCTAAGGCGCGTTTAATTTTCAGCCACTCCCGCCCTCTACGGCCGGGTTTATAGGTAGAATTGAAGTCTTTCACCATCAAACCTTCATTTCCACGCGATCGCGCCGCCATAAACTCTGCATCTAAATCGGAGATATCAGCAAAGCGTTGGCTGGCGCAAGTGCGTACTTTTGCATAGTCGAGGTGCAATGATTCTAAGACTTTTCGTCGTTCAAAAAACGGCTCGTCGATCAATACCCGATTTTGAGCATACAACACATCATAAGCAATGAAGGCGACAGATACAGCAGCCTGCAACTCTTCTGAAACTTTCTTCCTTCCCAGCCGTTTTTGCAGTTCTTGAAAGGGAAGAATTTGTTTCCCCATTACTGGTACAATTTCCCCATCTAGAATGAGGCCGTTTTCTTCACTGCTATTGCAATTAGGAAAAATATCCGCCAGCGGTTCAACTAAATCTGGAAAGCTGGGTGTGATTTCATCGAGTGTCCTTGAGAATATGGCGACGCGCCTACCGTTGCAAACAGTGCCGTGTAGAATTGATTCAGAAGATTCTGCCTCTGGTGCGATGTGAACTTGGGCGCGAATGCCGTCATACTTATCTTCAACAGCAAATCCTGACGGAAATTGTACGGCAACTTCGGTTAAATCGGCAGCAGGACTGGCTAACATAAATTTAATCGGGTGGAATAGTTGCATCCGCGCCAGATCGAGTTGTTTTCTGCGGGCGAGTATTGCTGTTTGTCCAATATCACCTGTTATCATGTTTACCCATTGGATGCGACTGATATCTGTTTTATAGAGACGGGCGATCGCATCCTCCACAGCACCTTCTTTTAGTCCGATGCGTAAATCTCCTGCTAACAGTTTGACTATATACTTCGCTTCCAAAGGTGTTGCGATCTTCAATAGCTGAGTGACGAGTTCAACTTTACGTTTCGTTCCCGCTGTCACCGCCAGTTGCTCCAGCGTATGTGATAATTCAGCCAGAGTGAGAATTGGTTGAAGTTCTTCAAATCTTGGGTTGTGAGAAAAAGATCTGGCTGTTACATCGCCTGGATCGCCCAGTTTAACTAACTTTTGTTGAAGTGACGTTTTCTCTTCCCCAGTCACCGCAGATATTGCACTCAGTAAGGCTGCGCCACCAATATTAATCCGCCGTCGATCTCGTAGGGGGAATATGTAACCTGCAAAATACAGTGCAGCAAGAACGAGGTTGTTGTCTGATAATGAAGTAAAATAACTGCCTACAAGTGCTGCTTTTTGTAGGCGTTTAGTAGTTGCGCCGATTTGTTCCGCAACAGTAGCAAAATGAATAAATGCTCCAGCATTTTCCTCTGGGATAGCATTAGAGTTATTTTCGGATTTAACCGACGATTGGCTTAAATCTACTGGTTTACTCATATATATTTGTATATAGAAATCTGCATATCCCTAATCAACAATTTTGTAGGGTGGGCATTGCCCACCATTACTTGGTTTGGTGGGCAATGCCGGGCTACTTTTTGGTTTTTTCAGTTCGACTTGCGTCTTCTGACATCTGGGGCAAAAATAAATAATCCGGGTTTTCTCTGCCTCTGCGTCACTTCTAGTTACCTGGCGGAGTTGACGAATTGTATCACCGCATCTCAAACAAGGTAAATTAGTCCGGCGAAAGACATAGTGACGAGCGCCAAACTCACTTCCAAGTTGATAGACTAGCGATCTGTCGTTTAAAAGACGCATTCGATTTTCTGGTGAGACTGTGACACCCCCAGTAGAGTACGCCCGCCGCGCCATCAATACAATTGAATTAGAAAGGTGTTCCAAGTCATCTGGTGTCAAGTCAGCAACTTTACGCCAGGGATCGATTTGACAATCAAAGAGAATTTCTGCCCGGAGATAGTTACCTATTCCGGCTACGATTTGTTGATCGAGCAGGGTAGCACCAATGGTACGATCGCTGTTTTCAGGTTTGAGCAGTCGCGTTTTGAAACTGATGCGATCGAATGGCTCTTGCTCTGGATAAGGTAAAATATCGCTACCCAAAGTTTTGATTGATTCAACTTGCGTGAATGGATCGCCCGTACCAAGGGCAAAAATCGGTGCTGAGTAGAGAATCGCTGTTGCATCTGGTACGACAATACGCGCCCGTTCTCGTCGATCTACTTCTATGGGTTCTTCAAGAAACGTCGCCCAACGCCCCCACATCATTAAATGGGAATAGAAATAGTAACCACCTTCTATCCAGCCGATTAGGTATTTACCGCGCGATCGCACTTGTTCGATTTTTCGAGCGGTTAAAACACTTGAATGTTCCAAGAGCCAAGCTTTAGCCTCGCGCGTGCGTGCTGTCAGCGCTACAATAGTCTTACCAACGAGTGCAGTATTCAAGGCATCTGCATACCGCCTCACTTCTGGTCCTTCCGGCATTCGTTCTCCTACAGCTTTAATTTCAACTTGCGATCGCAAGTGCCAAGGCACTTCAAATTCGGCTTGAAAAGCTCAAATTGTATGAGGCTATACATATTACCTTAAAGAAACTGTTAGAGTGCAGACATCCATCTGCATACATAATCGCTAGTATTTAAGCAGGAAAACTCACAACAAGCGCGATCGCACTGATCGTTAAGCTTTTTATTATGAATAACTTAAGCCGACAATTTTCATTTTTGCAAAATTTTTTCACTCATTTAAATAACTCGTTAGAAACAAAAAACATTCTTCTGTTTGACTCCTGTGATGCAGCTGTTGAAATTGCTTTTATGCTCAGTGGCGAGTGGGATGGTTGCAATGGTGTTATAGTGCCTAAATGTGATGAGATAGCTGTTAACACTGCTGCCAGCTTAGTGGGGGCTTCATGGTGTTACAAGGGCGCGCAGAGTACTGTATTAGCTAGATTGAGTGTTGATGAATTAAAACGGCGTTATGCAGCCGGAGACAGAAATTTTGTTAATGCTAATTTGAGGTGTGCAGCACTTAACAACCTGAACTTAAGTGGAATTAATTTGAGTTGGGCAAAGTTGAGGTTGTCTGACTTGAGCAAAGCTAACCTCAGTGGAGCCGATTTAACTGCGGCAGATCTGAGTAATGCTAACCTGAGTCAGACAGATTTGAGTGGAGCCAATCTGACTCTGGCAGATTTAACAGGAGCAAACTTGCGTGAAACCAACTTGAATGGCGCTTGCTTAAACGGAGCAAAACTGAGTCAGACAAACTTGATACTAGGCGATCGCACCTGATTGTCAATCAACTTTGATTTGCCTTAACATAGGCAACAGCCAAGGGTGTCAGCTTCTTTTCTAATTGGGTAATAATAGAGCGGTCTTTTTCAGTCCATACTCTCGGCTGACCAAAAATGCACGGTTGTAAAATCCCCCATAAAGCACCATCTTGGCACAAGTGAGCGTGAATTAATGCTCGATGCCCAAAGTTTTGTTGCTCGAAAGCTGAATTAACTACTTCTGGATTAGCTGTTTCCACGTCTTCGACAAACACAGACGGATCGGTGCGCAGTGCGGCTGCAAACAAGGGATCTTCTTGTGACAAAGATGCTGGTTCTTCCTTCCACTGCGAATCCCGGATATCGGGGAACTGGGAACTACGTCGCCAGCAAAAATCGACTTTACCAAATTTGGTGTGGGGGTTACGTAGATAAAGAAAGCAGCGATCGCACTGCAACGCCTCAGCCAAAGCAGGCATCAAGGCGGAAAAGACAGCTTCGGGATCGCTACTATCTGCTAAGATTTCTTCTAATGTGGGTACTTGTGCCATAGTTGCTTATGCAATTTGTGTTATAGTCTGGTTCACACGCGGTCTACCAAAGCGTTCCCAAGCATTGCCACCTCGTAAAAACAGTTCCATCCATTGCAAGGGTTTGCCATCGTCAGCAGCAGCCCAACCGGAACTACCAGGTGCAAATGCTAGAGTACCTTCAGGAACCTTAAAACTACCGTCAGAGTAGATCGCATCGCTGACTACATCCCCAACCCGGATAACTACTTTGGTTTCAGGTTCAAGCGAAACGCTATGAGCGGGAATAGTGGTTTTGATGTTACCGTAGCCATCAACCCAAGCAACGCGATCTAAAGGTGCATCAGGAATCTGATCTGGATTTAAGGTTGCTCCCAACACGCTTAAATCACCGTTAGCGATCGCACCTGCGGCAGGAGGAAAGACATCGCGCGATCTAAACTGAGAACCGCCGCGAGACACATCTACAAAGTGCATTTCCTTGGCATGGTGTTTAATAAATGAGAGCGTGTAACCCGCATTCACCCCCACAATTTTGACACCATTAGGCAGCAATGCATAAGTAAGCCCTTCTCCTTCATTATCTCGCCGTGCCTCCAGGTTATCTTGGCGAGGCGCACAGTTATGATAGATCAAACGCTCCTTTGGCCCTGGGTTAAGTCCAAGTTGAGCGATCCAGAAGCCAGTTGCTAGCGTACTAAATGGAGGAACAGAGATGAGGTTAAGCTGTGCTTGGGGAAGCACCATCAAAAGGCGCTGAGCAACTTCCGCAAAAGCTGGATCGCCACTACCATAGTCTGCAATCAAGTTGATGAACATGATATATCATCTGTACGTGCGGTTTAGAAGCAGTCTTATGTTAACCTGGCTCTAGCGAACAGAGTTAGCATTTCTCTCTTTTGACTGATTTTGCTGTTTCGATAACTGTTTTTGGATAATTAGTAATTGCGCATTGCTGTTTGAATTACGAATTACGAATTACAAATTACGAATTACGAATTATTTAGATACCAATTCAGGATAAATTTGTCATATGAGCAAAACATTAGACGTGGATCTCTCAACAGATCTAGCTCAACGTATCAATAGTAGAGCTAAGACACCGTTTGAGAATGCTTATAAAGCAGCAGAGTTAACTGAAGGTTCGATGTATGTCCAAGGCTTTTTAGCCAAGGCTGGGAAACCATACATTCCGATTGAGCATGGTTGGATTGAACTTGGCGATCGCATTGTCGATCCCACGCTACCGCACCTCAACAAAGAGGCGCAAGAATTCTTCTATTTTCCAGCACAGCGTCTGAGTGTCGCCCAAATGAAAGCCGCAGTAGAAGAAGCAAAAGAAGATTATCCCGAAGACGAATCGCTACCTATTTATGGACCTCCACCTTATGAGTACTATGGTGATGTGATGTTAGGTGGCGCTGACTATGCAGCAGCTTTCCAACAAGCAGAGGCTAAGTGCAAGGAGTTGCTTATTTCACACAAGAATAACAACTAAGGCGCTCAGGCTGAAGGTTGCATCAATTAATTATTCTGTCACCATGCTCCTGTCTCTTCACTTCATACTTCATACTTCATACTTCATACTTCAGTAATTAAAGTGGAGGTAAGCGGACTCGAACCGCTGACATCCTGCGTGCAAAGCAGGCGCTCTACCAACTGAGCCATACCCCCATAAAATAAAAGAGCAGCTTAATTTTTCTGCTTTGGCTATTTTAACTTTTTAGCTGCGATCGAGCAAGGGATAAAGTAGCGAAGCTAAGGAAAAATATCGACAATTTTGATTTAAGCCTAGAAATGACCCAGATTGTTGCAACCTTTTATAAATTTGTTAAATTACCAGACTTTGCTCAGAAACAACAGCCAATACTTTCTTTGTGCCAAGCGCAAGCAGTTAAGGGAACAATTCTGTTAGCAGCAGAAGGAATTAATGGTACGATCGCGGCTTCTCGTGAGAGCATTGACACAGTTCTGTCCTTTCTGCGTTCCGATTCCCGCTTAGCAGATTTGGAGCATAAAGAATCTTATACGGATTCGCCGCCATTTGAGCGGATGAAAGTGCGGTTGAAGCAAGAAATCGTCACTATAGGATTGCCACAAGTCGATCCGAATCAGCAAGTTGGTACTTATGTCAGCCCCAAGGATTGGAATGCGCTAATATCCGATCCTGAAGTAACTGTAATTGACACCCGCAACGATTATGAAGTGAGTATTGGCAGTTTCAAAGGGGCGCAAAATCCTCAAACTGAATCATTTCGCCAATTCCCAGATTATATTCGCCAAAATCTCGACCCTACAAAACATAAAAAGGTTGCCATGTTTTGTACTGGTGGGATTCGCTGTGAAAAGGCTTCAGCTTTCATGTTGTCTGAAGGTTTTCAAGAAGTCTATCACCTCAAAGGCGGTATTCTGAAATATTTAGAGGAAGTCCCAGAACAAGAAAGTTTGTGGCAAGGAGAGTGTTTTGTCTTTGATGAAAGAGTAGCCGTTGCTCAAGGCTTGGCACTAGGAAGCCATGAAATGTGTCTGAGCTGCGGACATCCGATTTCTGATGAAGATAAGACTTCTAGTAAGTATGAGTATGGCATTTCTTGTCCCTACTGTTTTGAGCAGTTGACCCAAGAGAAAAGAAAACGTCAGGAGGCAAAGCAAAGACAGAACAAACAATTTAAACAGGGAAATGGAACAGAATTTGTGTAAGTTACCCTTAACCTCTCTACCTCTTTCTAACCCTCCCACCTCTCCAAACCTCTGCCTACAGGCGGGTCTGGGCTGATGTCCCCCCTGGAAGGGGGGACATTAGGGGAGGGGAGGGGACAAGACTGTCTAATAGTTTCTAATTCTTTCTTGCTAGTGTCAACCCATCACCAATAGGAACCAAACTGAGGCTAATTCGCGGATCTTGATGCAACTTCTGATTAAAGGCGCGAATCTTTTTGGTTCTATTGTCTTGTACTTGGGGATCTGCAACTCTTCCCGACCAAAGGACGTTATCTATGGCAATTAAACCACCAGGGCGCACTAGTTGTAGTGCTTGCTCGTAGTAATTGTCGTAGTTGCTTTTATCTGCATCGATGAAGACAAAATCAAATGTATTTGTTTGTCCTGTTGTAAGCAGCCGAGCGAGGGTTTCCTGTGCTGGAGCAATATGCAAGTCAATTTTATCTGCTACACCTGCTTGTTGCCACCAACGACGGGCGATCGCAGCATACTCCTGATTCATTTCACAGGCGATCGCCTTACCATCTGGTGGTAATGCCAATGCTACTACAAGAGAACTATAGCCTGTAAACACTCCCACATCAAGGGTTTTCTTCGCTCCAATTAATTGCACTAATAACGCCATGAATTGCCCCTGTTCTGGAGCAATTTGCATTTTACCCATCGGATGCTGTGCTGTTTCTTGCCGCAGTTGGGTTAAGATTTCTGGTTCCCGTAAAGAGACTGAATGTAAGTAGTCCGAAAGGTGTTTTGAAAGTCCAAGGGTTTGAAAAGTCATTTAGGTTTATGAACCCTTACAACTAGTAGGCCTCAACCAAGGAACATCAGTTGTAAAACTAGGAGCATTTGCTGTAAGTATTACTTCACCATTGGAATTTGTCACCCAGCCACTAGCTTCCACAACCGGGGCTGACTCAGGAGCGATCGAATTGCTGGGAATATCAACACTGGCGCGATTTCCTTCAATGCGATCGCTTCTACCTAAATCTGCTAATGTAGTATCACTTCTAGTAGCTTCTGCTGGAGTTGGTGGTAAGCCGCCGCGTCCCGCGTCCACAAATTTACTGGTTCCTGCCGCTATATTACCACCTCCTGCACCACAGCCTTGAGCAACTAATCCACTGACATCGACTATTTGGGCTGGTAAGGTTACTAACTCAGCAGTGGGATCGATATCCGGTCGATTGATTTCTACAATACCGTTTATGCCGCGATCGGAACTGGCGGTGATTTGACTATTTGGGGAACGAAACAGTCCTTGGGTAGTGATGCGGATATTACCGCCCCTACCCTGAACGGCATTTGCTGAGATTTTGCTATTTTCAGTAGCAGCTAGCAAGTCTGTATCAATATTGATATTACCACCATTGCCAATACCTTGAGCGTTGGTAGATATTTCACTATTACCGCTTAATAGCAATAAATCCTGGTTGCTTAAGCTTATATTCCCGCCTTCACCAGATGCGCTTGTAGCTGTGAGTTTTCCGCCGTTTTCCAGACGAAGAGAGGCAGCTTTAACATCTAGGTTACCTGCATTCCCTGACCCTTGTGAGTTAACAAACACGCCGCTGTTAGGAGGGTCATCATTTTCAAGTACTGTAGTTGAACCTACTCTGATTAACCGCTGAACAGAATTTGGAAGACTGCCAGAGATTTTGATGCTGTCAGTTGTATTGATGTTGATATTACCTGCAAGTCCACTGCTACCTATAAAAGCACTTGCAAGGACTTGTCCCCCATTAACCGCCTCAAAGGTATTTGCATTCACCGTGATGTTGCCACCATTCCCCGCAGCTGTAGTACGAGCATCCACAACTGCACCGTCTGCTATCCGAAAAGCATTGGTATCAACTATGATGTTGCCACCATTGCCCCCTCCAACGGTGCGCGTAAATAATCCACTGGAGAATCCATTACTACCAACTCCAAAGATATTCACAGAATCAGCAGCGTTAACCCGAAGCTCCCCACCCTGTTCCTGACCAAAATTACTAGCTGATACTTGTGCCCCATCACCAACTATCAACCGTTTCGTTGTAATCTTCAAGTTTCCGGCAACGCTAGCACCTGTAGTCTGATTAAATATGAGACTGTCAGAGCTAAGTTCCACAGATTCTGAGGCAGTCACATCCAAATCCCCCCCCTTTCCCGTTCCCAAATTATTAGTTAACACAAATGCTTCATCCTGTAGAATCAAAGTTCTAGTGTTAATTCTCAAATCACTAGCAGCTCCGTTTCCCTCCGTACCAGTTTGCAAGTTACTGAAGTACCTATCGTCTCCTATGGTTATAGAGCCAATCATTTCTAAAGATTCAGAGGCGTTCACGGTCAAAACTCCTCCTGAACGTGAACCCTCGGTAACAGCCTGAATAGAGGAACCATCGGTAAGTGTAACGCGCCTACCCTGTACTTGGATATCACCACCACCTTCACCACTGGCATCCACGTAAGCTCCTTGAGACAATTGAATGTTCCTAAAGTTTTCTACACCTTGGTATCCTAGAGTCCAACCTTGAGCAGTTGGAGTTAGGTTGGCTAGACTAGAACCAGCAACGCTACCCAACTCAATCCGTCCTGATTCTGCTGTTAAATTGCTACCCTCCAGCACCACATCACCCCCTACGAGCGCTAGAGTCTTTTGAGGCGGAACTTGAAGACCAACAGTATTATCATCGCTATCAACTGCAACGGATTGATTAACTATCCTTCCCACATCTTGCCCGAATTGCAAGCCAATCGGAACACTTACTGTCAACAGGGGAGTTGTTTGAGGCTCTGTAGCACTGAATTCAGTACCGTCAGCGAATTTCAAACTACTGCCTGTACTTGCCACAAACGAACCACCAACATTCAGACTAGCGTTTTGTCCAAAGATAATGCCATTTGGATTGATTAAAAATAAGTTAGGACTAGAAACGCCACTAGTGCCAAGGGTTCCCAGAATCTCTGAAGGATTACCACCTGTCACCCGCGCTAATATATTTTGAATATTGGCGTTGGGGCTAAGGAAATAAGCTGAACGTCCTTCGCTAACATTAAATTCTCGAAAACTGTGGAATAAATTAGTACCCCGAATGGCTCCACCTTGGATCTCGTCAACGGTAGAATCTGAAGCAGCAGGGGTAACAGTAGAACTTTCAGCACCGAGAGTGTTATCAGGTGCTATCTGGCTTTGGGCAAGAGTATAGTTTCCTGATAGTACAACGATCGCTCCACTAATTAGGCTTCTGGCAAAAATTGATTTCACAGAGTAGGAAAAAGTTAGGAAGTTGGAAGGTTTGTAGAGACGCGCCACAGTACGCCTCTACATTTTGAATGCTCTACAAGAAGAGTAACTTATGCAAGCGATCTATTGCTGTTGATTTTGGGGTGGTGGCTCTACTGTTGGCTGCTGTTCGAGTTCGCGCTGCTGCTGTTCGAGTTTACGCTGCTGCTGTTCGAGTTTGCGCTGCTGCTGTTCGAGTTTGCGCTGCTGCTGTTCGCGCTGTTGTTCGATTTCGCGCTGGTATCTTGGATCTCTACTGGGATTCTCGCTAGGTCTTTCCTCAGAATTTGGAGCATCCATTTGTCCGGGTTGGCAATTAGGTTGTGGTCGACATTCCGGTTTGGCTATAAGTATCTCCTTGGGGTTAGCATCGATAACCTTGCTTTGCAACCCAACAAGCGAAGCCGATCGCGCTGGTGTTACTCCTATGCCTGCAACAGATATTACAGTAAGTAACAGAGGCATCGATAGTCTTTTGTATAGTGTTTGAGTCTTCATTGTGTCCTTTTGAGGTAAGATTTCATGTTTCTAGGAAATTAAGAATATGCGATGAATTCTCAAAGCATTACTACAAATTTTTGCTCTGACAAAACACCGTATATCTGGGATGAGTATTGACAAATTAAGTTTTTTAAGATGATTAAGTCATTGACTTTTCTGCTACTTTCCATTACCTAATTCATGATGCTTTCCATTTCAGCAGGTGCTTGAAAAAGCCTCTTTGCAGTTCTATACATATTGAATTCAACAAATATGCATTGAATTCCACAAACCTGTGAAAAAATTTTTTGTCCCGAAATAATTCCAAGTGCGATCGCCTAGTCAAAACGCTCTACTTAAATGATAAAAATATCACTTGGCAAGCCTAGTAGTTGATTTAACTTCAGTCCTTTAACTATAAAGAGCAAGCTGCAATTAGGCAGGAAAATTATCTAAAACATTTAAGTGCTTGTTTATACAAAAAACTATTTGCATATTAACAAACACCTATATCATCAGAAAAGCGATCCTGACTTCAGAAGTGCGATCGCTTCCTCATTCCTGAACCAGTACTATTAGTTCCCCTTTTTGAAGAGGAGCTAGGGGCGATCGCAAGTTACAATCGCTAAAAATTATCAATTATCTCCAGTTCCTTATATCCAGTTTGCTCATCCACAGTTCTAATAAAACTAAACTCTTCACTGGCTCTAATCACAATTTCTGTCGTAGTGTAGATGATGCAACCGTGATCTGAATGTCCACCAATAATTTTACCTGCTTTATCTGCGATCGCTATATGCAGATGAACGCCCGTATTCCCTACCGTTCCATTCAAAGATAAAATTTCAAATTTCTCATTTAATAGTGTACTAACACTGCGAAACTATATTTGATATTTTCAGCTTGAGTAAAATTTGTTAAGCTTCGTCTTAAATTTTGCTTTGCTTTGAACCTTAAAGCAAAAATTTTTATGAGTCAATTATAGATATTCGAGAATAAATATTGATAATTATTGACTTACTTGCTAACTACCAATTACTAATTACCAATTGCCAAAAAATAATATCAGTAATTTTACTAAGCCTTTCACAAGATTGCCTTAAATAAAATATGCTAAACCACTCTATTTTTATTTAGAGGCTAAAACTTATGAACTCAATGCCACAGTGTCAGAATTTGCAACAACAGGTTGAGATTATCTTACAACTATTAGATCGGGAATCGGCACTAAGATCTTCTGACACCACCCCTGTGCAATCTTCTCTCGCAAAAGCTATTTCTCCTACATTCGAGATTGTCTTTGCTGGTGCTTTCAGTGCGGGTAAATCAATGCTGCTGAATGCACTACTCGAAAGAGAACTGCTGTATAGTGCTGAGGGACACGCTACCGGAACAGAATGCTACATTGCCTATGCTGAACCAAATCAGGAAAGGGTAATCCTCACCTTTTTAAGTGAAGCAGAAATTCGGTCACAAGCAACCGCCTTGTGTCAAAAGTTAGGCTTACAGCAAGCGATTAATATCAACCAACCGGAAGCAACTAACCTGCTGCGTCAGGGATGTGAAGCAATTATCAAACTCGAAGGGGGTGAAGGTAAATCGGAACGGGGAAAACAGGCGAAGGCGTTGATGCTGTTGCTGGAAGGGTATGTTAATAATCACGATCGCATCGATACTGTTAATAATGCCACATACTCGATGGAGCAATTCAATTTCTCCAATCTGAAAGAAGCGGCTGGTTATGCGCGTCGTGGTAGTAATAGTGCTGTATTGAAGCGAATTGAATACTACTGCAACCATCCCTTACTACAAGATGGTAACGTCTTGATCGATACGCCTGGAATTGACGCACCAGTACAAAAGGATGCAGAACTGGCTTATAGCAGGATTGAAAGCCCCGATACTTCAGCAGTTGTCTGCGTACTCAAAGCAGCCGCAGCGGGTGATATGACAAAGGAAGAAACTCAACTGCTGGAGAAAATGCGGAGTAATCCAGGGATACGCGATCGCGTTTTTCATGTGTTCAACCGCATCGATGAAACTTGGTACAACACTCAGCTAAGACAAAGACTCGACGATCTAATTAGCTCCCAGTTTCAGGATACCACGAAAGTTTATAAAACTAGCGGACTACTAGGATTTTATAGCAGTCAGATTAAGAATACTAGTGGACGCGATCGCTTTGGTTTAGATTCCATCTTTGCTGAAAGCGTCAGAGGTTTGGATGGAAGAGAGGAGACACCACAATTCGTCTACGAATTTAATCGCTACTGTGGTAATTCTGGTAAACTTCCTCCTAGTAAATTTCGCATTTCTGTTCACGGCTTTGAATCACCGAATGAGAACTATGCGCGAATTCTAGCCGAACAAGGAACGCCACTAATTGAACAATTAATTTACGATAGTGGAATTGAGGAATTTCGCACCGCTATCACTCGCTATTTAACTGAAGAAAAGCGTCCGCAGTTATTTGCAAATTTGGCTGACGACTTACAACCATTGTGCATTAGTCTGCGTAAACATTACATGAGTTTGCAGCAAGATTTGGATAGCCAACCCCGTGAAATTGAGGCGATGAAAGCACGGGAACTCGAACGTCTCAGCCAGCAATTACAGCAAGTCGGAAAGGATTATATAGTACATATAGCTGAGGAAGTAAATCAGTTAGTTACCAATGGCTGTATCGCTTTTGAAGAAGATTTTCGCAAACTCCAAGCGAGAATGATTCGCCGTTTGGATGAATTATTAGATACTTTCTCCGTTCGAGCAGCTTACGAACGTGCAACACTCAGCCATCCCCGGAATGCCACAGCACCTTTAATTGCTATTTTAGTTGAAGCGCTTTATTATTTAGCAAATCAGTTAGAAGATATCTTAGTTGAATCTTGCCAAGAAGTAACAGCTAGCTATTTTCAACGCTTAATTGAGCGAGTTCGCAAATCAGAATATTATCGTCAATTATAT
>QQTW01000755.1_pt1 | contig 21155 bp, 19 predicted proteins | sample 1904831 | NCBI WGS metagenome assembly QQTW01 (sample SAMN09435610, study PRJNA476489) | Subsurface metagenome, whole genome shotgun sequencing project. | reverse complement strand
AGAGTTAGGACTACACGTATTGGTGCAGGCATCAGCGTCAAAAAGGCAAGTTGTTTTGCTTATTTCTATCCTACGCTTAATTTTGCCCACTTACTTAGTAGCCACTCGTCACTTTGAATCTGAGCGCAGCTTGTGGATATTCTCTTCCCAATTCGCACCATCAAAAGGCACGATTTCAAAGTCAGATATGACATCGCCGTCGAGACAGCGGACGTTGACATCAATGCCATTGGGATGCGATCGCGGACGATAAAAAGAGTGAATTCCACAAATACCACAAAACATATGCTGCGCGACACCAGTATTAAACTTATATGTTGTCAGCACATCTGCCCCTTGCAACAAAGTAAACTGCTCTGAAGGGACAATTAAATGTAAAAAACCTTTCTTTGTGCAAATCGAGCAGTTACAGTTATCTACTTTATAGCGATCTACCACTACTTGAAAGCGAACTGCTCCACAATGACAGCCACCTTCGTACACTTTGCTTTTACTCATTTTGCCACACTAATATTTCAGTAGCTCTTTAGAGTAAATTTTTACAATATATTTTAAACTTTGGAGCAAAATTTTAGCTGTACGGCTAGCTCACAGGTAATTGCTAATTGCTAATTTATAAAACTAAAAGAAACGAAACTCTTTTTAGTTGTTGAGGCTGTTTTAATCACCCAACTATAAAAAGGTATTTCGTTTCTTGAACTACTTTCCATTTGAGGTATATAGCTAATCTACAACCACCAATGACTAAGAGTCTAGGCTTTAATCCACAGTTATTCAAATCTTCATAAAATTAGACATAATTATGAAGTTTGTGAATTTAGCATTTAAGCAAGTATCTAAAAATTAAAAATTTAGACGGAAAACACTTAGAAAGTAGCCTGAAGATAAGTTTCCCCTCGCTGGTAAATTTCCCTAGCGTAATCCGTCCACGCTCCTTGTCCCCAATAGCGAAAACAGCTAGTTTCTAGCAAGAGATTGTATAGCAATGCTTGGCGGTAACTTGATCGCTGAGTAAGAGAATTTACTGATGGATTGCTGGCAAAACTTACACCAGATAATTCTGATGGTGCTGGAAGTAATGGGTCTATTTTTTGATGAAATAAAGCGCTGAGTCGATTCATAGGAGTCAATACATTTTCGTAACCTTTGACCCAGCTAAGGTGGTTAGTCCAAGAGGCTCCATCCATGTGAAAATTTGAGTTTGTTTGTTGCACAGAAGCGATCGCATTGGCAACCATCTCAGGTTCACACCGTTCTTGTGGTAGGCGCTGCCAAATCTGATATTGACCGACTGGCTGACAAGTTGGATAGTCACTTGGTTGACAACCAGCAGCCTCAATTAACTCTAAATATTCAGTTCCTGTTAACCCGACAATTCCCGACTTGCCACCACCAGAAGCAGCCATTTGATGCCAAGCTTGTTTGAATGCACTGGGAAACTCATTCATCATCACGCCGCCGTTTTCCCCATCCCCAATCTGACTTACCAAAGGTGGCACAGAAACTTGACCTATGTTTTGCCGCGAAAGAGTTTTAGCTTCATAGTAAGGCTGCATTTGACCGACTAATTTGGTATCTGAGCCTTGAGTTTTAATTAGAACTGTGATGCTCAGTTCTTCACCGGAAGAATTACGAGCAATCAAGCGGTGAGAAAGATGCTTATTTTGCAATGCTTGACCATTCAGTGTTTCTACCGAATGCTCCTGCACTAATAGCCAACGGTAGCCGCATTCAAGTAGTGCTTTGACAAACTCAAATAGCGTATCTGGATGGTTGGGTAAATGCATTTCTGGAGGAGAAAATCCTTTCACACGCGCTAATGCATCCCACCCAAAGACAGCGGCAAAGTAATGTTGCCATGCTTGAATGTGCAGTTTAATATCTGGAATTGGGGTGGAGGGAACAACAGCATGACCCCACATCGTACCAAGCCACTCTACATATGGTTGATAAGTTGGATCGCAGGTAATGCGTTTGAGATTGTCTAGTACGTCTCCCCGTCCCATTTGCCTCAATCCCCATAGGAGATTGCCAGAGTAATCCAACATAATACGTGGATTGCAGCCTTGACTTACTAGTTCTGGAATGAAATCAGCCATCCGGCTATAGCAGTAGGCAAAGGGGTCAGCGTTATGGTTGTCGCCTTCCTGGGGATGCTCAAACATATATTGCAGGTTGTTAATCAGTCCGCCTTGCTGCCCTGCTGGAATTGTAGGCTGGTGCATATGCAGTGCGATCGCAAAGCCTGCTGTCACGTCTTCTAATCGAATATTTGTCTGAGGTAAAAATACGGGTTGGTTTTGTTGGACAACTTCACTAACTTGGGCTTCCCAACCGGAGATGTTCGGCAATCCGTCGATTATTTCTGGCAATACGGGTAGTTTTGGTAATTGAGTTGTGATGCTCATTTTTTATGCAGGTGAAAGGTAAGAGGTGAGAGGTAAGAGGCTTGAGGAAGGCGCTAACGCACTAATGGACTACCGTGATGATGGACTAAATACCACTTCCCAGCCATTTGTTCAAAGATATTTGTCGCCATCGACTGCGCCTGAATTTTCCTGCCGTTGATGACTTGCAGCAAATTTTCTACGAGAATGACGTAGGCAAGGCGATCGCGAATCTCTGTGGCGATAATTTCTGTCTCAATTTCAATGTATTTAGTATTGTTAAAGATCGTCTCCCAGGAGGAGCGAATCTCCTTCCACCCGCGCAAGGCTTTGCGTCCTGGGTGAATGCAAAAGCTACCAGTTCCCTGCGACCAAACCATACTCATGGCGAAGATGTCCTTTTTTTCAAAGGCGCGATAAAAAGCTTGGTTAGCCCCTAGGACTTCATTTTGCTGATCGGTCATTGTCATTTCTTGCCCCTCGCCCCTGTATCCTAACCCCCCAGCTTTGGAGTTAGTGGCGATACTCGTCTCCACAGTCACCGATCGCTTGGTATAAATCCTGCGATCGCCTAACTACAGCCTCGATTTGTTCGCGATCGTCTCGATCTAAGGTGAAATTAAACACCTTGGCGTTGTCTGCCAAATGTTCTGCTACACCAAGCCTAGCGCCAACAATGGCACCTGCGACTGTTGGTTGTTCGAGAATGTAACGAACTGCAACATTAGCGATGCTGACTGTATATTTATCTGCAATCTGCTTGAGCAGGGATAGTAGTTCTTGAAATAAGCTCCAGCCACCCCATGCATCCACCATATTCTTATATTTCCTGAGAGAGGCAGTGTTTAATAATCCCGATCGCGGTTCTGGTTGCCCTAAATACTTCTCTGATAACAAACCGCCGCACAGCGTACCATAAGCAAGCAGTTTAACATCATGTTCTTCACAAAACGACACCATTTTTACTAATGGGCGGCGATCGATTAGAGAAAACTGTACTTGGTTGGAGACTATCTTTATACCTGAGTCGATGATGATTTTCAAGTGTTCTGTATCAAAGTTAGTCAAGGCGAGGTGCTTGATTTTTCCCTCTTTTTGCAATTCTGCCATATGAACCAGTGCATCCAGGTAGTTTTTATCTCTGTACTCCCACCAATGGAACTGGATCAGGTCAAGAGTTTCTACTCCCATCCTTTTGAGGGATCTATCGATATTCTGCTCTACCAAGCGCCGAGTCATTTTTGTCGGTCTTGGCACCCATTTTGTAAAAGCTTGTAAGTTAGATAGAGCATCGCCGCCGCGAGTAGCGACAAGTTGACGGCGGAACTCGCCAATGAAGTCTTCGGCTGGCCCGTAATGGTCTGCTAAATCCCATGTGATGAAACCAGCATCCATGTAATCAAACATATTAGCGATCGCACTTTTTGGCTCTATCGCTCCATGCGCTCCAGATACCTGCCACATCCCATTCAATATACGACAGATGTTTAAATCGGCGGTGAACTGTAATCGGCTTGATTCAGGTAAATTCATCTTGCAGTGTATTCATTGTTCTATCTCACAGGGTAACAATGAGTGAAGTACTGCGTCTGAACTAACGCTCTCGATCCCTAGTTTTTCAAATAACTCTCGCTTTGTATAAATATTAACTCTTCCATCTGGATTGAATGTAATATATTCTTAGCGCAAAACACGATCGCAGTTATTATGGGTTGTCACTTATATTACCGAGAAGCGCCATCTAACATAGCTTGCTTTCGCTGTCATAACCTAATTCGTAATTCTTACTTCCTAGCTCAAATAATTACTAATTACGGCTTATAAATTACGAATTACAAATGCTGTGTTAGATGAGTTGCCAAGTTTAAAAATTCCCTTAAACATCTGGATCAATTTTTGCCCAAGTGATTGCCGCTGAATGCCCAAGGCTTTGTCATAGCTATCATAAGACTGTTTGTAGCGACCTAAGTGATTTAAAGCAGCACCTCGGAACAGCCAAGCTTGGTTGTCAGCGGGTTGAATTATTAAGGCTTTGTTACAACTGGCAACTGCTTCTTCGTAGCGCTGCAAATGAATCAGCACAACGCCTCGAAATACCCAAGCTGCGTTGTTTTGCGGATGCATTTTTACAGCTTTGTCGAAGCAAGCCAGTGCTTGTGCATAATTGCCACAGTTAGCTAGCCGTTCGCCCTTTTCATACCAATCTGTTGCTAAATCAGCATTTACTTGTAATTTTGTCGAAAAATCGGATTTATTAAGTTCAGCGTTCATAAATTTTGTTTGGTAAATGTTTTTTAAATTTTTAATGGACAGCGATCGCTTGAATGCGAGGATTAAGTCAAAAACTTCAGCCGATTTAGTACTTAACTTTAAGCGGCTACGTGGGTGAAAATATTATGGTGTCAGACTGTGACTACATGAATTGGCGAATGTATCTAAATAAAAGTTACTTATATACCTTTACAACAAACATATTCGATTTCCCCTTCGGTTGAATGTGTAGAAAATACTGAAATATATGTGAAATTTTGTTAAAGATGCCGATTTACTAGCTCGTAGAATCTCTAATGGGAGCGGAGTTAATTAAGCTGAATATTCTAAGGTGCGATCGCCTTGATTAGAATTTCAGTGTAACTTGTTTACCTAAACTTCACAAAGAATTTTGACAGATACTTAAGAAAAAGTTATCTAAAGCGCTTGAGAGGATATCAATTATCTACAAACTTCGTTCTATATCCTCCAGAAATAATGGAAAAAAATCTAAAAAAATGAGCTTTTTGCGCTTTGATTGGATAAAAAGTAAAATATTCTCATGCAAGCTTGTCAACAACCACTAAATCTCGCTAAATCTTATTTAAACGATGCAGTTAAGCCCAACGCTAACGCAATTGATAGTGATGCAGAGGCGCTGAAAAATGCACTCCTTGGGTTGGGAAACCTCGGTTTACTAGCGCTAAGAGTTCCTTCAAGTTGGGGAGGCTGGGAAGTTAGTGAAGAAATGTTTCAGACTTTTCAGGAACTAGTAGCTAGACATTCTGGTGCTTTGGCATTCCTGCAAACTCAACATCAAAGTGCATCAGCCATGTTGGTTCAAAGTCAGAACAAATCATTGAAGCAGAAATATCTACCCCTTATGGGTGATGCTAATGTTTTACTAGGTATTGGTTTCTCTCATCTGCGGCGTGAAGGCGAACCGATTGTTAAAGCAGTTCCTGTCACGGGGGGTTATCAAATAGAGGGATTCGTACCTTGGGTAACAGGCTTTGACTTATTTCAAGATTTTATTGTCGCTGCTAGCTTGCCTGATGGCCAAGCAGTTTTTGGTGTAGTGCCTTTTGTGGATACACGGGCTGCGACAGGTGCAATAACTTTCAGTCAGCCGCTAAAACTAGCAGCAATGACATCAACTAACACTGTCACTGCTACTTTGACAAACTGGTTCTTACCAGAAGAGTCTGTTGTTTCAATTAAGCCGAGTGGATGGATTCACGCCAACGACAAAAAAAATGTTCTCAATGCAACTGGTTTGATTCTAGGCTGTGCTATGGCAGGGCTGGATATTGTGCAAGCTGCCTATTCTAAGAGAGAATTTTCCTTTATCGCTCAAGCTTTTGAATCGCTAAGTCAGGAATTGATCAACTGTCGCACTGCAATTAGGCAAGCTCAACAAAATCGCAACATATCTTTAGATAAACGTTTGCAATTGAGGGCTTGGGCAATTGATTTAGCGGTTCGGTGCCCTCATGCTGCTGTAACAGTTTCCAGTGGTGCGGCTAACTATAGCAACCATGCGGTACAAAGAGTATATCGTGAAGCACTGGTATTCACTGTGACTGGACAAACTACTGCCGTGATGGAAGCAACACTCGCTCTTGTGGTACGTTCAAAAGTTCAATCTAGTGATGATATGATGCACTCATATGATTTTGGATTTTAGATTTTAGATTTTGGAGCCTTCCTCCTTTATTGTTTCTTGCTTGGAGAAAAGTTAAATAATTAAGGAAGATTAAAATGAGTCGCTTACTATACGAAAATTCTGTCTCATATAAAAATTATTTAATTATCCCTTTTGTGTTTGCAATAGTCGATAGTAAAACTATATACTCATACAAATTACTGTCTGATTTAGGTCATAAAGGTAAATTGCATAAATCAGAAAATCCTGCCGGCATTTGTGCAAATAGTGTTACAGAAATTATTAATATTGCTAAGGAATATTTGGATAATAATTCAGATATTATAAATGATAGGGATAGTTTTAAGATTCGATACACTTATTGTAATAATTTGATTATTATTCAGGAAATATCAGGAAAGTATTTCTACGATCATTATCCACCGGATAATTTAAATAATATTGCAGCACCGAGAATATTTATATCTGAAGCAGAGTGTATTAATTGGATTAAGCAAGGATTAGAGCGATCGCGTCAAGGCAGAGTAGTGGAAAAAAGCTAAACAGAAACGAGAAGACTTCTCTCTAACTCTCCCCTTGCAGGGGAGAGGAAATATCAAATCTTTGCTCTTGCCTGTTTTATCATTGCGATTAATGTGTGGTGAGCATCTTCAGCATCTTGTAAAACGCGATCAAATTTAATCCGCACTGGTACAGTTTCCCCATTTACCTGTGCTTTTAGATCCATACCTTGAGGATCGATCGCAATCATTTCTGCTGTTGTTGCATCAGTCAAGCCTCCATAAGTTTGGGCGTAAAGTACGACTGCATCGCTATGATCTTCGTTCATATGTGCGCAGATGCGATCGCTAATTTGAGCAGATATCTGTTCAGACATTATGAAATTCCAGGGATATGAGATAGCTACAAGGGTGAATTTTACTACTATGAAGTTTGACTGGAAAGGGGCGATCGCACTTTTTTGTTGAATTGGGAAGGAGTGATCGCATCTTTATGTAAAAGTCAAGCTGTAATCGTTAAATGCGATTCTTCAAGTGTTGACGGGAATAGTGAGAGAGTAGGGCGATCGCATCTTAGTTTGAGGGTCAACCTGTTATTCAGGTATGCTTAATTCAGATATATTTAAATAATTTTCACTGATTTGCAATTAGGCTGAGTAGGTGGTGCGCTTTAGCTCTGCTTCCAATACTTATAGGACATTTAGATGACCCATGAAAAACGTTTGCTTCGTTCTAAACTTCTTCGCGCTTTGCTATGGTACACCGCTGGTGGTAAGTGCCAAAGATGCGGGTGTGAATTACCAGATAACTTTGCTGCTGACCATATAATCCCATACTCTATCAGCAAGCGAACAAACTTCCATGAAATGCAAGTATTATGTGAAAAATGCAATAGGGAGAAAGGCGCGATGCAATTGAGAAAACACCAACTAGAAATGCTGCAAATTTGCGACCAAATTAAAGCTGGAGTAAGTAGCGTTAAAACTATAATTGCTAGCGTCACTCCAGCAGGTGGTAAAAGCTTATTATCAGTAATTGCTGCTGCTCGTCTAATTCCAAAAGTAGCTGATGCCATCTGTTGGATTGCACCCCGCGAATCACTACAAAAGCAAGCAGAAGAGGCTTTTGCAGATGGCAGATATAGGAATTTTCTGAAGCACCATTGTGTGATTCGAGCAGCAACAAACGAACACAATCCATGCCGAGGTTTTGAAGGCTATGTTACAACTTACCAAGCCTTGAATGCCGACCGAGGTACTCGTATTAACGCTCAAGAATTTGCTAGAAAGCGATATATTTTATTTTTAGACGAAGTTCATCATATTGAACTGGGTAGCCCAACCCATGAAGCTATTCAGCCACTAGTAGATCGCGCAGCAATTCTGATTTTAGGCAGTGGCACTTATGAACGTGGCGACGGCAAGCGGATTGCCTTTTTGCCTTATCAAGAAGTTCAGGGCGGAGTCACTCTTAACCTTGAAAATCTGAATCAGCCTGATATTGCAGTAATCCGATATAATCGCCGCGATGCCTTGGTGGAAAAGGCTATCATTCCCCTACACTTTCAACTTTGGGATGGTCGCGCCCAATGGATAGACAAGGAAGGAGAATCTCGTACAATTGAAAGTTTAGCAGAAGCTGGCGATGACACAGAGGATGGTCTGTACACAGCTCTTAACACACAGTATGCGTTTGAGTTGCTGGGACAGTGCCTCGATCGCTGGAAAGCTCACAGGGAGTTTAACAGACGAGCCAAAATGTTGGTAGTAGCAGCTAACATTTCCAGTGCAAAACGTTATCTGGAACGGTTAAAAGATCTTGGTGTTATGAGTGCGATCGCTACCAGTGCTGATAACAAAGAAGCAAAGAAAGCAATTGAGCGTTTCAAAGCTCATGGTAAAGATGCAGTAGATATTTTGGTGACAGTAGCAATGGCATACGAGGGATTAGATGTACCCGCCGTAACTCATATTGCTTGCTTAACCCATATCAGAAGCGCTCCTTGGATCGAGCAAATGGTGACGAGGGCAGCCCGTGTAGATCGTGGTAATGGCGCTTTAGACTACGAACACCAACTCGGCTTCATTTATGCTCCAGACGATTTATTATTTCAAAAGTGCATTGCTAGCATCCAAGCAGAACAAGAACCATTTTTAAAAGAACGACAGGAAAAACTGCGTAGTGAATCAAGTAGTTCTGGTAGCGAACAAAAGGAATCTAAGACATTTGCCAACGACATCATCCCTTTGCTTTCTGCCGCAACTCGTGAAAGAGCAAGTGGTATAAACGGCGAAACTGTAGACTACGAAGAAACTCAGCGACTTAGGACTGCAATGGAAAGCGTTGGAATGGTTGGAGTTAGTGTTATCCAGGTAAAGCAATTACTTGAAATTTATCATTCTTCTCAACCAATAAATGACACTCCTGCTGAGTTCCGCGATCTTACCCCTAGCGAAATTGAAGAAAAACTAAGGCAGTCTATCGAGAATCACAACCGCAAGTATGAAATACATAATCAGCTAACTTACGGAACCCTTAACAAAGAAATCAAGACTCGATTTGGCAAAGGTCGTCAAGACATGACTATAGAAGAATTAAAGCGAGTTTGGGCATGGATTAAAGAGAAATATCCTATCGAGGGATCACTATAAAATTTGACTTAGTTTAATAGTACAATAGTACTATATAGTTAATCCCCGATCGATATGGCTGCTGATACAGGGGCTTAGCTGATGTAGTTAGCCTAGAAGTGTGATGATTTGTAGAACACTTGTGAAATCAAACATTGCCAAGGTAAGAACAGTAACGGTTGGTGAAGCAGGGGATCTCGCAGCTCCTCCAGGTTCTCAACCTTGGGCGATCGCTGTGCGACTGCAAATTCAATCTCTCCTCAAGGACAATGCTAGCAGCGTTAAACATCTGCAAATTTGGCTCAAGGGTATGCAGGAATATGCTGGATACCACCAATTGACAGATGAAAATGGTAAACCCTTCGGCTCATATGCTGCATTTTGTCAAGCTAGACCACCTTGGGGGCTGGGCTACCCTCCAGAGGTAATCGATCAAATTCTTAAGGAACTGGAATTATTTCAAGCAGAGCAGATTGAGGAAGAAGAAGAGCAACCCAAGGTTGGGGGGAATTTAAAGGGGTGTTTGCAGAGGTTTTCTAAGCTGGTTCAAAATTGTGCAGATAATCAGCCTGTTAATGCCAACAAGATTGGGAGTGTATTGAAGCTGGCACCCAGGGCAGCATATCCTTGGATGAACAGGTGGTTGGATTTAGGTTGGATTGAACCCTTACCGGGGAAAAAATATGGCTACTATCAGATCACCGAAGAGGGTCGAAAACTGGTAAAAGAATGGTTAGAAAAAGTTCCATCAGACAATACAAATGACAAATTATGGCTAACTATTCCTCGTTGTAACTCTAAAAAGGCAGCAGAAAAGCTGATTGAATCTTTAGAAGTTGACCAACTTAGAGAGCTTTACAGTCTACTTGGAGAATCACTCCGTCAACAGTCCAGCGGTAGCACTATCAACCGTGATGACTGAACCAAATTTTGGTGATAAAACACTTTGAGTTCAAACGGGGTTGAGCGATCGCACCTTGCCACTTCTACCCAAAAAACCGCGCCACAGAACAGGTAAAATCAGGAAACAAAGGCGATCGCATTTCATTATTACTCAACACCGTTGCGATCGCATCTTTATAGAAAAAATCCGGCTTCTTACTCTCAAAACCGGGTTCACTAAACCACTTGGTAACTTTTATTTCCTTTGGGCTTTATCCTACCTCTTCCACAGCAACCTGTACTTTATCTTCCACAACTCTAACTTTATATGTAGGAACACTCACCGTTTCATCATCCAAACATTGCCCAGTCAGCAGGTTGAAATTTTGTTTGTAAATTGGGGATGCTACTTTGGAGATTCCATTGCGATCGCCCACAATTCCCCTAGCTAAAACACAAGCTTTGCTAAAAGGATCGTAATTACTAATTGCAAACACATTCGCCTCGCTTCCAACGCGGAAGATTGCCACTTGTTGCGCTTCAACCAAAGCACAAACTCCGGTATTAGGAGTTATTTCAGAAATCGAGCAGATATCAACCCATCTTGTCGTAGCCTGATGTATCGGTAATGCTTGAACCATGTTTTCAACCTAATAATTACTTTGAGATATCGCGTTAATTGGTAGTAGGGTGGGCATTGCCCACCTTACTTTGTGACTATTACCCATTACCTAACTAAAGATTTTTCGTGTTCGTAAGCTGGGCGTTTTTGTCCCCTTTCTTCTACGGTGACAATATTTGGATCTGACTCTTCAGAATTAACAAAGTGACGGAAGCGCTTCATTTTCTCTGGATCTTCAATTGTGGATTTCCATTCACATTGATAGGTGTTAACAAGGTGCTGCATCTCGGCTTCCAACTCAGCACAAATGCCAAGAGAATCATGAATAATTACCTGCTTGAGGTAATCAATTCCACCTTCAAGTTTATTGAACCAAGTTGCAGTCCGCTCAAGTCGATCTGCTGTGCGAATATAAAACATCAGGAACCGATCTAAATATTCGATCAGTGTCTCTGTATCAACATCCTCTGCTAACAAAATTGCGTGTTGTGGCTTCATTCCGCCATTACCACACACATACAAATTCCAACCTTTTTCTGTGGCGATTATGCCAAAATCTTTACTTTGGGCTTCTGCACATTCACGAGCACAACCAGAAACAGCAGACTTGAGTTTATGGGGCGATCGCAAACCTCGATAGCGTTCTTCTACCTGAATTGCCAAACTCGTAGAATCCTGCACCCCAAAGCGACACCAGGTACTACCTACACAAGATTTTACTGTTCTCAGTGCTTTTCCGTAAGCGTGTCCTGATTCAAATCCTGCATCTACCAATTGTTTCCAAATTAGCGGTAATTGATCTACACGCGCACCAAACAAATCGATTCGTTGTCCACCAGTAATCTTAGTGTAAAGTCCAAACTCTTTGGCAACTTCCCCTAAAACAATCAGTTTATCTGGCGTAATTTCTCCACCCGGTACTCTTGGAACTACAGAATATGTTCCATCTCTTTGAATGTTTGCTAAATAGTAATCATTGGTATCCTGCAAAGCAACATGGGGTTGCTCTAAAATATGCTCATTCCAAGTGGAAGCAAGAATCGATGCTACCGCAGGTTTGCAAATTTCACAACCTTTACCTTTGCCGTATTTTTGAATTAATTCGTCAAAGTTTGTAATTTTTTGAGTCCGCACTAGATGATATAGCTCTTGCCGAGAAAATGGGAAGTGTTCGCACAGGTGATTTTTCACCTCTATTCCCGCTTTCTTCATTTCATCCTTTAGTAAATCTGTTACCAAAGGAACGCAACCACCGCAACCAGTTCCGGCTTTAGTGCATTTTTTAACACTAGATAGATCTGTGAAGTTGTTTTCTCGAATCGCTGTACAAATCTGCTCTTTACTAACATTATTACACGAGCAAATTTGGGCAGTATCTGCTAGGCTTGTAACTCCCATTCCTACAGAAGCGGATTTGCCTTCGCGGGGTGGTAATAGCAAATCTTCGGGATGGGGTGGTAAAGCGATCGCATTCTGGACAAATTGCAACAAAGTGCCGTAAGCTGAAGCATCTCCTACTAATATTCCGCCTAATAATCTACTACCCTCCTCATTCAGTACAAGTTTTTTATAAACTCCTTTCACCGCATCTGTAACAGCGATTTCTTTAGTACCAGGAGTTTTAGCAAAAGCATCTCCAAAACTGGCAACATCCACACCCAAAAGTTTGAGTTTAGTGGACATATCTGCACCCGTGAATGTGCTGGTAATAATGTTATTCAACACATCTACTACCACGCCAGCCATTTTATAGCCAGGGGCGATTAAACCATAGATACGATTTTGATAAAGTGCGCATTCACCGATCGCATAAATATCTGAGTCGGATGTTTGGCAATAGTCATTGATAATAATACCACCGCGACCGCCTACTGCTAATCCACAATTTTTAGCTAGTTCATCGCGCGGGCGAATTCCGGCAGAAAACACAATTGTATCGGTTTCTAGTTCGGAACCATCAGCAAAAACCATCTTGGTAATTTTGCCGTTTTCACTGATGATTTCTGTGGTAGATTTACTCGTATGAACGGAAACGCCAAGTTCTTCTATTTTATTACGAAGAATACTCCCACCAGCGTCATCAATTTGCACTGGCATTAATCGAGGAGCAAATTCTACTACATGAGTATTTAAGCCCATATTTTTCAGGGCATTAGCTGCTTCTAGTCCTAATAAACCTCCGCCAACAACTACCCCAACGCTAGAGTCTTTAGCATATGCAGATATGTCCTCAAGATCTCCAATTGTGCGATAAACAAAAGTTCCTGGCGCATCATTTCCCTTAATTGGTGGCACAAAAGGAAACGAGCCTGTAGCTAGAACAATTTTATCATAGGCAACAGTTACACCATTTGCAGATGTCACCGTTTTTTGTTCTCTGTCGATAGAAACTGCTTTATCGCCAATATAAATTTGAATATTGTTTTCTTGATATAAACCCGGTTCAACCAAAGATAAATCTGCCGCAGTTTTACCAGAAAAATAACCGCTGAGATTAACGCGATCGTAGGCAACACGAGGTTCTTCACAAAAGGTGATTATATTCCATTTGGTGTTAGCACCTGAAGCGATCGCTAGTTCTAGGAACTTATGCCCTACCATGCCATTACCGATAACAATCAGATTTTTTTTAGTTGTCATCGTTTTTATCTAGCTAACGTCTCAGTTATCCTAATAAGACTGAGGAAAAACTTCTACTGCTGTTTCGTAACTTTAGCTACAAAATCTATATTTTAGATGCAATAAATGAAAGATAATAATTCGGTTATTACATGATTAATTACATTTGTAACTGTAAAAATGAAAAGAGACAGATGGCTAATGGCAAGTGGTGTTCTAGTTACTAAGCTCCAGCCTAGTAACGAGGGAAATCTCTTCCCCTCTCCCTACCTCTGCGCCCTCTGCGTCTAAACGCTACGCTACACGCACGTGTAAACGCTTCGCTTGACGCACGTGTTGGCGGTTCGTTTCCTACCCCAACTGACTAAACAGATCCGCCAAAACCAGATTAGAAAACAAAAACCCCTGCGGATCGCTTAACCGCAAACGCCCTTCCCTGGGTAACTTCCCACCATCAAACATCGTTCCCACAACTTCCACCCAGCCTTTTTGATAGTACGGCTGCAAACACTGCCAAATTCTTTCGGGCGTATCTTCCCCAAACTGTGCAGCCAAAGTTGACAAACACACCCCCTCCGCCAAACGCAACCCCAGCATCAAAGTCTCCAATAGTACTTCATCTGGTGGTGTTTGGGGACAATTGATCGCACCATAAGCCGCAATATAATCTTCTACCCACTGGTAGTATTCTTTAGTTTTACGGGGACGAGTAAATCTTTTCCCCTCAACATAACTCGCCGCACCCATACCAAAACCGTAGTAAGAGCGATTTTCCCAATAAACACGGTTGTGACGACATTGATAACCAGGCTGCGCATAGTTAGAGATTTCATAGTGTTCGTAGCCAGCGGCAGTGAGGACTTGCACTCCTTTGCAGTACATATGTACTGTGGTATCGTCTGTAGGTAGTGGATTAGATCCTGGTTGATAATAACGACCGAAGGCAGTACCAGGCTCAATTGTTAGATCGTAGATTGAGATATGGTGAGGAGCGATCGCAACTGCTGTCTCCAGAGATGCTTGCCATTGTTCTAAACTTTGGTGGGGTAATCCAGAAATCAAATCTAGGCTGAAATTTTTGACTTTAGCTTGATGAATCAAATCGAAAGCTGCCCAGATATCATCTAAAGTGTGCGATCGCCCACATACTTGTAATAACTCAGGCTCAAAAGTTTGTACCCCCAGACTGACACGATTTATTCCAGCCACCAGGTATCCCTGTAACTGTTCTAAAGTAAATGTGCCAGGATCTATTTCTATTGAAATTTCTGCTTGGGGAGAGATACCAAATTTGCGCTCCAATGTTTTTAAGATTGCAGACAGTTGATTGACAGACAGCAGCGAGGGTGTACCGCCACCAAAGAAAATTGTTTCCAAAGGTTTCCCTAATGCGGTCGTAGTAGCAATTTCTTGGCACAATACATCAACATAATGGGAGATAGTGTTAGATGTCTCACCGCGCAGGCGATCGCCTACAACTGAAACCGGAAAATCACAGTAATAGCATCGCCTTCTGCAAAAGGGAATATGCACATAAGCAGAGCTAGGAACGCTTAGTTCAGTATATTTTTGCACCAACTTTAAATGCTTTAACACAAATTTTTGATTTTAGATTAAAATAGTAATGAGAATAGTAATGAGAGATGTTAAGCAATTAATTAATTCTGAGAGATTAAACAATATTTTTTTACCAGTTACTTCAAAATAAAGATTACAGAAGTTACGTAGCTGTATATACTAATTCTGCCGTAAATAAAAGCCAGGCGACTATATCTTATTAAAATCTGATTATTTTTGTCAAAAAAATACCAATCTTATCTATCTTTTCGCTGTTAGAGGGAGAGGCGCTGCTCTACCTTTACTCAGCAGATCTTCGCGGCAAAGTTATATCATAGAACCAGATCGATAAATAGCTATTTCTAATAGCAATTTTATTGGTGGAATCCTCAGCAAAGGACTCTAAACCAAATTTAATTGGATTAAACCAATGCTTGATGCAATCATTATTACCTTATTTATCCTAGCAGGAGCCGGAACTGGCTTCTACAGCATTGAACTGCTGCCAGAAGCAGTGCAGCAGCAAGTCACAAATCTAGAGGCTTTACGCTTAATCGTTGCCGTATTTGCCTCTTTGATTGGTGGTGCGGTGGGGTTAAGCTTCCAGATTACCTATCGCCGCCTCGAAACCAAAGTCCGCGAAATGCCAGTGGATGTTCTGCTAACGCGGGCGATCGGGTTGACAATCGGGCTATTAATTGCCAACTTGATGCTAGCGCCGCTTTTCTTGTTGCCAATTCCAGCAGACTTTACCTTTATTAAACCATTACTTGCGGTTTTAACGAGTGTGCTGTTTGCCTTCACTGGGATCAACTTGGCTGATACTCACGGGCGGGCTTTCTTACGGCTGATTAACCCTCATAGTGTAGAAACGATGTTATTGGCAGAAGGAATGCTCAAGCCTGCTGCCGCTAAAGTGTTGGATACTAGCTGTATTATCGATGGCCGGATCGAAGCACTGCTAGATACTGGGTTTCTGGAAGGACAAATTCTAGTGCCGCAATTTGTGTTGCAAGAACTGCAACAATTAGCAGATGGGGCAAAAGACTTAAAGCGGGTACGGGGAAGGCGAGGGCTGGATATTCTAAACCGGATTCAAGCAGCTTATCCAGATCGGATCGTACTCAACTCAACTGACTACGATGACATTACAACGGTAGATGCTAAGTTAGTCCGGTTCGTGCAAGAAATCAATGGCACGCTCTTGACTAATGACTACAACTTGTGCAAGGTAGCAAGCTTGCAGAAAGTAGCTGTGTTGAATGTCAACGATTTAGTGCAAGCAGTGCGCCCCAGCTATCTACCAGGTGACAACATCGATCTGAAGATTCTCAAGGAAGGCAAAGAACCTAGCCAAGGTGTAGGCTATCTGGAGGATGGAACGATGGTTGTGGTTGAAGATGGCAGTAGTTATATAGGTGGCGAACTCCGAGTGGTAGTAACGAGTGCCTTGCAGACATCAGCAGGGCGGATGATTTTCGCCAAGCCTCAAGCCTCAGCCTATGCTTGAGGGCAGTGGTGGGAAATGAATGGAAGGCGCGATCGCTTAAGATCGAATGGAACCGATGCAGTCAACCTGCATCGGTTTTATTTTGGGTTATGTTGTTTCACCTCTTTTGATTTCGACAAGGTGTTATACATTACTGGTTAAGAGTGAATAGAAAATGGCGCGATCGCTTAGAATTAAACTTTGTGACAAATGCAGCCAAAGCGCACTAGTTTTGTTTCGCGTACAGTATGACGAGTCGGGGAAATGGATTTTTGTATGCGAACAGTGTTGGGCGATCGTAAGTCAGGATAATCCTTTTTATGTCTATGGTGGGACTTGGAAAGCTCACAAAAGGAAGAAGTAAAAGCAGCAAAATTACACCTGATGCTGTTCGTTGCACCTTTGGTGCAACCTGCACGGGGCAAGAAATATTGACATCCTCCCTACCCCGCCTAGGGGCTGAGGGTAGGGATTCCAAAGATTACTCTTTGGGCTTCCTCTTTCCACGAGTCGGCTTACTTAGTTGAGTTTCCTCTTGCTTTGCAGTGGTCGTTCTCTCCAGAGGCGTTAATTTCGGTCTGCCCGACCGTATTTTTTGAGAGCTGTTGAAGTGCTTTTTTTAGAATGTTCTGAGCCGCGTTCCAATCGCGATCTTGAACGTGCTTGCAGTGGGGGCAAGCATGAGTTCTGGTACTCAAGGTTTTCTTAACCTCAACACCACAGCTAGAGCAGTTAGCACTTGTGTAATGAGGTGCGGTGGCTATGACTGGCACTCCAAACACTTTACCAAAGTACTCTAACCACTCCCTAAACTGTGACCAAGCCACATCACTGATACTTTTGGCTAAATGATGATTCTTGACCATGTTTCGCACCTTGAGATCTTCAATGGCAATCAAGTCGCTAGACTGAACTACGCACCTCGCGGTCTTTACCACGAAGTCTTTGCGTCGCCTTGAAACCTTTAAGTGCTTCCTACCTAATCGGTTACGGGCTTTGGCTCTATTAGCAGAGCCTTTCTTCTTGCGAGATACCCTACGCTGTGCTTTCTTGAGTGCTTTCTCATCACGTCTCAAAAAACGGGGATTCTCTACAGTGTTGCCCTCTGAATCAGTTAGGAAATGGTTAAGACCTACATCTATCCCTACAATTTTACCTGTTAGTTCATGGTTTTCCACTCGCTCTTGAGCAATACAAAACTGCGTGTAATATCCGTCTGCCCGACGTACAACACGTACTCGTTTTATCTGCTCTATCCGATAAAAGTGTAAATCCCTCGTACCCCACATTCTGAAAGTGCCAGCCTTGAAACCATCCCGAAAAGTAATTTCTCTTCGGTCCTCTGACAACTTCCAGCCATCAATCTTGTACTCAACAGAGCCTGAAGAACGATGCTTTTTGAAGCGAGGATATCCCTTCTTACCTGGTTTCTTAGACTTGCAGTTCTCGTAGAAACGAGCAATTCCAGACCAAGCACGTTCTGCGGCTGCAAGACACACGCTTGGGCTGATAACTTCTTACACCAATCAAATGTATCTCGCAGTACCTTGCAGTATTTGTTCAGGTCATATTTGTTAACTTCCTTGTTGTCCATCCAGTATCTCAGGCAGCTATTACGCACAGTTTTGTATTGTCCAGGAGAGAAATGAAAGCCATGAGCTAACAGGCAAGAATATTGGTATAGATGTAGGGTTAAACCATTTTCTGACTGATTCAGAGGGCAACACTGTAGAGAACCCGGGTTTTTTGCGAAAAGATGAAAAAGCGCTCTTGAAAATGCAGCGGCGTGTTTCTCGCAAGAAAAAGGGTTCTACCAATAGAGCCAAAGCCCGTAATCGATTAGGCAGGAAGCATTTATTGGTTTCAAGGCGGCGTAAAGATTTTGTGGTGAAGACCGCAAGGTGCGTAGTTCAGTCTAGCGACTTGATTGCCATTGAAGACCTGAAAGTGCGAAATATGGTAAAAAACCACAACCTAGCCAAGTCAATTAGTGATGCGGCATGGTCACAGTTTAGGGAATGGTTAGAGTATTTTGGTAAGGTGTTCGGGGTACCTGTCGTAGCTGTACTGCCTCACTACACCTCTGCAAATTGCTCTAGTTGTGGGGAAGTCGTGAAAAAAACTCTTAGCACTCGTACCCACAAATGTCCACACTGTAGTCACATTCAAGATAGAGACTGGAATGCTGCCAGAAACATTTTAAAAAAGGCGCTTCAACAACTCTCAAAAAATACTGTCGGGCAGACAGAAATTAACGACTCTGGAGAGTCCGACCTCTGGGCTGTGCAGGAAACTACGCAGTGTAAGTCGTCTCGACGAAAGAGTAAACCCAAACAGTGATGTTTGGAATCTCCGTCCCTTATAGGGCGGGGAGGATGTCAAATCCTATTACGAGGGTTAACACTTAAAATGGGCAGAGGAAATCCTAATCCGAAACATAAATATACATCTCCTTACTCTGAGCCGATGTCAGACAGAACAATAGGAGTAAGGCTACCTTTGCGATTGGACGAACAGGTGCGATCGCTGCCTAACCGAACGGAGTGGCTACGGCGGGTAATCAAAGAAGCACTAGAGCGGGAACAAAACACACACTGATGGAGATACCCCCCGTCTAACGGTGCGCGCCCTTTCAATAATAGATGCAGACTTTGAGCGGATTGTTCAATAAATGGGATGCTAGGCGCTTTGCGCGAAGCGCATACTTCGTAAACGCGCAATGTCTGTTGGAAGCGATGTCGCCGACATCGCTTCCGAATCGAACGGAGTAGGTGAGACAGGATCGCTGAAAAATTAGAACGCGGACAAGGAAATATCTCATCCTAAGCAGTAATCAATATTGATTAGTGGATGTTTAATTTATTGTTACCTGGGACTAAATTAAAAGCAGACAGCAAATAGTAGATTCGCTACTCAGCAAGTCACCTAACTATTAGCAATAATTTTGATATATTAGCGCGTCTAATACATACTACGGTCTTGTCTAGTACGCATACTTCTTAACCCTGTCCAACCGATTGCTATATAACCAATCGACAACAATAAACTTCTCATCCCAACTCTTACGCCATTTTGCCATACTTCTTGTTGGGCTTTTTGTTCAACTTCTTGCCTGCGACGCTGAATTTCAGCACGTCCTTGATTGCGTACTGTTTCAGGATTCAATTGTTGAGCTAGCAACTGATCGAGTGATTGCGGATTTGCTTTAGCTTGCCTAAGTAAAGTCTTGAATTGTTCGGGAACTTGTGGACTTTGAAGTGCTTGATTGAACTGTTGTTCGTTTTGCAATAAGCTAGTAATTTGACTTCTAAATTGATTTTGCTGACCTTCAATTTGACTTTGCAATTGTGTTTCAGCCTGAGTAGCTTCCTGATTAATTCGCTCTAGCGCCTGATTTCTAGCTTGAACAACATTGTTGATGTGCAAAGGAACAAGTAATAAAAATAGTAGTCCCAAGAGACTAGACATTAAAAATGGCCAAGAGCTTAATTTTATCGAATGATTTTGGTTATCTGGATCGCTAGCAATACTATTAATCCAATGTCCAGCAAGAAATAAAGCTAAACCGACTATCGGAATAGTTCCCCGATCAATTATTTGAGTTACAAAATTAACTTGCCACCCTTTATCTTGCGGCTTGAAAGGAAATAACAGCATGATAAAGTCAAGTAAGAAAGTTAAAATTAATATTAGTCCAATAATTTTTAAGGTTCGAGCAGTAAACGCTGAAAATAAATTGCTATTAAGTGTTTTCATTGATTTTGGTTTTGGCTATTGAATATTTAATCTAAAAGTTATGAAATTAATCTGTGTGACAAAGGCATTATTGTACTATGAAATAATTGAAAAAGTATTTTTAATGCTTGAGACTACTAAAAACTACACTACTTTATCATTTAGATACCATTGTTTTAAAAAAATTAGTGCTGACGATACCATTGAGCAATTTGCCGAGGTGGAATACGTAGAAAATAAATAATAATCGCCACTTGGTTAATTAGTGTTGTTTTCAATACGCCAAGCTTCTGCCAACGACGTGCTGAAGTTAATACTGCTACTGGAATAATTACAATACGTCCTAACTGTCTTAAACGCAGCATAAATTCAAAATCCTCCATAATTGGAATATCTGGAAAGCCACCAAGAGCATAAAATGTTTGTGGGTTTAAAAAAACTGCTTGATCGCCGTAAGGCATTTGTAACCAGCGCGATCGCCAATTTATCCCAAATTCAATCAGCCGTAAACTCAACAGAGGTGCATCAATTCGTAATTTAAACGCACCCGCTACAGGAATTGCCATACAATTACTTTTAGTATCTGCAAACAGCGCTTTGGCAATCATTGTGTTGAATTGAGCAGGTAAACGAGTATCTGCATGAAGAAATAGGAGAATATCTCCAGTTGCTGCTTTTGCGCCAACGTTCATTTGACAAGCGCGATTAGCAGCAGCAGACAAAACTTTTACTCCCCATGATTGAGCAATTTGAACTGTATTATCCTTACTACCACCATCTACTACAATTACTTCCACATTGCTAGCTAGCAAGCTATT
>QQTW01000754.1_pt1 | contig 21170 bp, 17 predicted proteins | sample 1904831 | NCBI WGS metagenome assembly QQTW01 (sample SAMN09435610, study PRJNA476489) | Subsurface metagenome, whole genome shotgun sequencing project. | reverse complement strand
GTACTGGGTGCACTTATCTGCTGAGCGGGTGACGAAGAATTTTGATGTGTCAGTGATGATTTGGATGCTTCGCATTGAACGAGGGAATAGTGGAAAGACTTAAGGTCCCGGCTGGCGTTTGAGATTGAACCAGTAGCTCTTTATCGATCTTTTTCTTCGATTTACAATGTTTCTTTACTTTGTTGGCATGCAGGAATTAGCTCGATGAGGCCATTTAGCTGTTTCAAGTAGCCTCATAATTTTTATTCATTTAGGTATTCTCGAGCATCCGTAGGCTCAACAATGAGTGTCATTGTGCCATTGAGATGTAGGGTAAGAAGGCTGAAATTCAGTCATCTTTGGCCGAACATTCCTCATGTTCACATCAACAAATGCTGTCTTAGGTCTCGATGCAAAGGTTTTTTTCTTAGCGACTGACTCATAAGCTGACACTAAAGGATACCATTGAGTAGACCATAAATGAGGAAACTCATGGCAACTTTCGGGAAATTACTCGTAATGACCGTGACTTTCGTAGCAGTGATTGGCTACTCAAAGAGTGCTGGTTGCCAAAGAAAAAGGAATCAAGGGTGCAATTGTAGCCCAATTTCCCATCAGTTCCCCACCTCACCCAATCTTGGAGCACCTCCCTTCCAATCGAACCTCTCATAGTACCGAAACACCAAATCGTACCCGTCAAGATCGTGAACAATCCGATCAACACGACGATACCCTTTGATCGACTCCATGCGACCTCTCTGCTTAGCAGCCTCCCTGTCCGCTGGCTTGGCATCGCCGGCGTCAAGCGTGGGCTTCGCCTCAAAGAGCGTGACCGTGAAGCGGCCTGGCCGAAAGATGCTCACCACATGCTCGACAATGTCGGCTGTCTGCCGACCGGATTGACGGGTGGGTACGTTGGTCTCGAAGGACGCGTACGAGCACTGCGGCTCAGGAGTTACATGAACGGTGAAATAGTGTGTCGTGCCTGGAGCTTTGGATGTCGCAGGCACTGGAACGACTCCGTTGGCGGAAAAGCCGCAGGGTGTGAAGAGGTAAGCGTCGATCCGAGCGTCCGGGTATTTGGCGACGGGATAGAGGTCGGAAAGTCCGCAGCATTCAGAAACGACTGTTCCAAGGGTATGACCTTCAGTGGTGAGCTCTTCAGTGAAGGTAAGGTCATCCCCCTCCGAAAAAAAAGCGCAGCTGTCAAAGGTTGCATTATCAAACACATCGTGGTCGTCGTTGAGGGACTTCTTGGTAGGAAAATGACGGGCAGACGATTTCAAGCCTACCGGTTCTGCCTCACTAATCGTACTTAGACTGTCAATTGCTGTCTTGCGAGCCTCGCAAGCCTTGTCATATAGTCGACCTTCCGCGACCGCACTCGCGTCGTCGACATAAAACTGCTTGGCGTTGTTCTCGTCAAGATCTGTCATCAGAATCTCCAAGGTCTCATCTTCTTGGCCGTCATCCACATGCCCTTCCGAATCAGCAGACATCTGGATAACTTTCGTGTCCGTGACATTGATATGTGCTCTTTCCGCATGAGGGGTGCTTGGCGGAGTCAAGCGTGCGTCAGGTCCCGTAATATAGAGATACCAGTGTTCTCCGTTCATCTTCCCAATCATGTAGGCACTGCCACCGAGAAAGAGCTTGTCGAGATACCTGACCTCATCCCTCCAGCTACGGTGAGGGCCTCTCTGCTTGTCAGGGTAGAGGAAATTCTTGCGACTATAGAAGACCCTATAAGGTGTAGCCGCAGCTGGTATTCCTCTGACAAGGTCGGCAGCAACGTGAGGAAAGTCTGCGGAGAGTGCAGCTATCTCCAAAATGCGAGGTAGGCCATAGAGCAGGGTCGTCGTTCCACAAGTCTTGAGCACTAGCTTGTGCGGGAACACAAACAAGCTGGACTCAGATAGGAGATAGGCGTCAACCTGAGGTGACTCGATGACGGAGAGAACTTTGCAGTTGACGAGGTCGAGCATCTCTTTCCAGGTATCGACCGAGACTTTCTTGAGGCCCTGTGGTCCCGCCTGGCCCGGCACAGTTGAAGGCGAAGCACTGAACCATACTTCCAGAAGCTTTTCAGGCCCTGCTGAGCGTCAGACTTGAACGCATGTGTGGATGATTCGAAAGACGAACCTTCGAAAGAGTTGGTAGAGTCGAGCTCTATGGAAGCATCTCGGTTGATAGTCAAGAGCGAGGTTCCAGTAACCGAAGATGGCGAGATAGTGTAATGATGTGGAATTTCAGTATTCACCATCTCCGTGCTGAGACCTGGACTGAGTCCGTGACAAGTACTAATTGTAGCAATTCCCAGCGAGTATGTCCGGTTGTGCGCCCTTCAGTAGGCTAGTGGCACGCAATCTGCCAACTCAGACGAACAATGCGGTGTCCGCCTGAGAGGAGAATGCCCACGATCGTGGGAGCCGTAAAAGGTACGCGTACCACCAGCAGAAGCAATTGGTAATCCCAGTCACAGAGTGACGTTATGGGGGTCGAGCGGAGAGAGGGATGAAGAACTCCTTGGCCGGAGGAATGGTGACTGAGGGTTCTTTCTCCTTTTTGCAGGCCGGTATCGCAGAACAATACCGGATTCACGAATAGGTCTTTCAATGCTCAGAGCACGCTAGCTCGGATGTTGAGGACAACGGTTGTATTATCGAGGCCTAGGGAGCACAGACCGTTAGTGACGGGGCTGTACCAAAGCAAAGACGCCAGCCTAGAAAGCATGGTGCGGAGGAGAAATGCAGCATAACTCACTTTGCGGGCTTTGAAAGGAATCGAAGTAGGTCTTCTTGACGCATGGAAACCAAATCCAGTAGAGTATCGATAAAGTGTCTCGTTTGCCGCTATGCTTCTGCGATAGAGGCAAACCGGAATACACAGGCAAAGTGACCCACAGCGTAGAATGGCTCCGTTAGCAGGCCTCGTTGAAAATATAACAAGTAATGTAAGTATACCAGTACCCGATTATGATCATCTGCTAGGCAATACTGACCAGTGTTAAGCACACCATGCTTTGCGTGGAGATAGATATCAGGTCATCTTGACTCTTGACATGTGGTCTCGCTTCACAGTGCAACCTATGAAGGCGTATTGTGCCACACTGAGCAGGATTTCCCCTCCTAGATCGATACAAGAAGCAAGATGGTCGTCCCGAATACATTCTTGAGCCAGCAACGGCGAAGTGACTAGGTACGTCAAATGAAAAAGGAATCAACGGACATGAGCCGCTCCATGGATGATCTGCTTGCTTATACATCTCTAACAGTCATAGTACCTGTGCCGCTATTGGCAGGGGGACGCTGATTTGCCGAAGCGTTCCCTCCTCTGAGATTTATGCTGCCAATCCTCTGGACAAGATTGCTTCCGACGGCATCAACTGCTCCGCGCGGAGCGAGAAGCGAGGGTGTCTTTGCTGCAGTTTCTTGAACTTTGAACAGGCTGATGTTGGTACTATTCCAAACACCCGTGTTGCCCTTCGATATCGACATTTCGCTCGTGAAGATGAAGCCCCACAGCAGAGACTCATACCATCCAAGAGAAAGCGGCGACCACTCGAATAGATGCACACGGATGGGAGACGGTTCGATCCCCCTGACTTCTGCTCGGCGGATGGCTGCAATGGTCTTCGATACGTCGCCAGATGCTCCACCCGAAGGTATTTGCGGTGACAGCTCTGCTATGAGAGTCAAGATTGTGTGTAGGGGAAGTTGCGGGAGCCAGGTTTCCATCTAGCGACCATCAGTGCTTGTCCATCCTATGAAAAGTATGAACCTTACCCATTCCCTAGTGGGTACGAACGATCCTGTTGAAGAGACTACGGTGGCACCTAAACTGCCGAGGCTCGCAACGCTGTCATTCCTTGATGACTGCCCAACGGGCATCTTCCCTCTGGCCTTTTCGGACATTCCTCTGAATTGTTGCGGCACGGCGTCATCTACTGGAGATGATATCGAACTTGCCCTAGAATTGCTGCTCGAGCGGGCATCGGCGGGGCGGGAACCGGTTGTCGCACCACCTGCGGTGGTGAATCCAGCTTCGTCTTCCGAGTCATCATCGCCAATGGCAAATGCACCACTTTCTTCGGGCACGTTGCTTAATGATGGGGTACGACTGCTCACACCACTCCTTGAGCCGTCCATTGAATTTACACGGGTCGGACTCCTTATCATCGAGTTCTCGTTGGAGTTATCTTTCCTGGCTTGTTCTTGTCGCTCAATTTCCGCTTGAGCCCCTTCAAAAGTGAACTCCCGCAATGCGTGGAAGCGAGCGGACGATCGAACTACGGCGTAAACAAGGTTGGTGTTATCTGAGACCGTCAGCCGAGGACAATGTGATGAATTGCAGCTATGCTTACTGGAGTATTGGTGCTCAATCATTGCGTTCATCGCTTCGAGTAGAGAGCTCAGCAAATTGCGATTCGTCTCATTTGCAAACAGGAATTTCGGAGATGACATCGACGCGAAAAGCTGAAGCAGCTTCGAGCATGTGGCGCGTCCAAGATTTTCTACGTATGGCGCAATGTTGTTGATTATCGCGAGTAAAGCTGGGTAAATTGTCTCCAACTTGCCCTTGCTGGTAGTGAGTAAGGACCAGATCGACTAAAGAAATCAGTTCTGAGATCAACAATGTTGGGAAGATACGGTGTGAGGACGTCCATACAGTGATTAGAAAATCCGCGTATGTCCCGTGAAAGTTGGGAATCCTTATACACGCCGGAAGCGTCTCCTGTGCCTCGAACTTCTTGTTCAGGCTCTTCCCGAAGTTCGGCTCTGCGCTCATGGTCTGCAGAACGAAAATGCACATTCTGACTAGACCCTGTTTCGAGGGATCCTGCTTTTGCTCTATCGCATAGAAGAGAACAAGTACGATAAAATCGTGTGCGCGTTCGGTCTCAGTTAGGAACGACCGAAAGCGCTTGTTCCATTGCAACACTTCCCAAAAGAGCATTATCATCTCTGGAGCCCAGGCGAGAGATTTTTGGCTGCCAGGGAGGTACGATGAGGTAGCCTGCAGCTATTTTGGTGTCAGATCCATAGTAAAACAATCTTTGAGCCACTCACAGGTTGATGAAGAATTCTGGTCATGCCTTCTACCAGAAACTGGAAGTCCTGCGGTCGATGGAGTCTTCCAAGGAAGTGACGAAAATAGTTCTTCGGCGGCGTTCCACTGCCGGATTCAGGGATGGGGTATATTACAAGTACTAATAGCAATTGGAGGCAGTAAGTCACAAGCACTTGTCTCGAGTCCTTGAAGACTACATGGTCGTAAGGAACTCGCCACGTCGCAGGGTTATATTTCAATGTCTGCGGCGGTAAGTTGGTGCCATCTGATACGAGTGTGACGGACATACGGTATTCAAAAGTGAACACAGAGCAGACAAGACGACTTGTTTATCCGGGCATGTTGTGATGTAGGTTATTGCTTTGACCCCCTTCACAGGAAGCATGCCTAGGCTGGTCAGCGGCCATCTGTACGGTGGAGTTAATCACTCACTGGCCGACATGTACATGGATTTGCCGGTTATGGTGAGGAGCAGCCTTAATATCTCCGTGCGATTGTTCTCGTATTCTTTCGTAGAAGCAACGGGCGTGTTGCATCCTACCCCAGATTGCCATATGGCGTAGGAGACCTTGCTCTTCCCGGCGGGCACTTTAGGCAGCGTAAACTCGGAAAAGAACAACAAGTCTATCAAGGTGTCGATGAGTTCCTCAGCCAGAGGCTTGGCCACTTCAAATTCGGAGTCACTAGTAGGTGACTCCACAGGCGTGGCGCCATCGAACAGAACCTCTGTCTTCGTTATCTGCCCCCTTCTGCTTCTCCTTCGGCGGGCCGACCAGAAGAACTGGTCTTCCCAGCTCTCGAGATGGTCCGCTTCGTACAGGAATGGCAACAATCTTGTGATTATTCTGATGCAGTTGAGTGCGTCCCTCTCCGGCGCAATGTCGGGATCCGGGAAGGAAGGGTGATGTCGAAGTATACAGAGCCGCGAAGTCACGGCAAGTATGAGCGTCTCCAGGTTTCCGAGGGCACTGTCCCTCGTTCGCCGAATGTCGGCGGGTGAGAAGAGAGAGAACACATCGTCCGTCGATTCTGGAAGTTCCCAGAACTATGCAAGAGTCAACGCAAGCTCGATACGACTCAATCGCTCTGGAAGCACTGACACCGGTCCAGTATGGGTCATCGGCAGGAATGCTCGTTTGACCAGCGAGCTTGAAGATACCCTGCTTGAACACTAGCTTGGACTCGGAAGCTCCCATTGTAGGTCGAGCAAGGTTTCAGCGGGGATAAGCAAATTCATCAGCAAAGAACCCCATAATCAATGTCGACGCTGTCGGGCTGGATGTAGTTCGGTAGCTCCCCAAGTGAGCAGCGTTGCAGAATATGGTAGCTTGCGTTTCACGTGATAACGCGTCCGCGGCTGCGACACGTAGATATTTGGATTTACAGTAATTGGCACTTAAGATGCGGTTTTTAGTTCCTTTGAGAGAGGCACTATTTCACAAAGCGAGGACCGATGCGGAAGCCTCCTCGAATGAAACACCCGCTTAACAATGCGACTGACAATGCGACTAAACACCCGAGTTTGCCAGTCCCTTTTCGTACAACCATCGACTGTTGAGTGATACACTCGCACTCTTTCCGAAGCTTGCTGTCGGTGTACCAGGTGGTTTGCCCAGCGCCAAGCTGCCATCAAGGGGAAACTGTCCGAGCGGAGAGTTTGAACCATAGCTTAACCTGCGCGTTACCCCGCCACCGACAGCCTTCTGCCACAACGGACTTCCACTCGGTGAGAACTGTGTGCCAAGACCACCGGGGCTTTCCTTGCCGGAAAGCGGCGATGCGCCTCGAGCACCTCCGCTGCTTTTAGGCGTTGCTGAACGAGGATAACGGGGAGGTGTTACGTATGGCGAGCCAGGGGTCGCTCGCGTTGAGCTCGGCTCGAGGCCGAGGAGTGCTCGTTGAGACGGCGTGAGCGGGATATCAGCGAGGTCGTCCTTGCGCCGATACAGTGGCAGCATGGCGGTAACAATGTTGATGACCATCAAGACCCGGCATGCTATGAGGGCGTAAAATGGAAAGGGAGAAAGCTGGATGAGAAAGTTCCGCACAAGCGTACTGGTGATCTGTTAGTTTCTAGTGGAAGGTATGGGAAGTGCTTCGACATACAATTCGTAAAGAAGGGCTGGCGCACGAAATGTTATTAGAAGAAGCACAAGATTCCATAACACCGACTTCACGTTTCGATCGTTGAAGGTGGCCGCGTTTTGCCGTCGGGAGATCTCGTCCAGTCGCGGATGTCTCCATGATCCTGTCGGGGGGTTGGATCCAGCTGCTTGACCAGCTTGAGAGACTGGTGTCGAAGGTGCACTCGCGAGAGCCATGACAGTCATGCGTCGCGAATCGGTTCCGGATTGCTCGAGTTCCAGAGCAATGAGCTCATCAAAAGCGAGACATTGTCCAGGATGAGTCCTATGTCGATTGTTAGTATTCGGCTTCGGTGGCAGCAGTGCCAGCAGGGAGCGCAGGTCACAGGGAAAGAGGTGATCAAGCTATGTTTTGAGTTCCCTTTCCTCGAAAACACATGGGTACGGAGTCGTGGGAGTGCTCGACTTGCCAAGACATTAGCGTGTGCAGGCAGGTACCTAAGTACCGACTACCGTCACCGTCCACGGGTTGGATGACATGCCATTTTCAATAATGTTCCTGTAGATTCACCCCGATGCTACCGTTGTAAAATCCTTTCGCTGTTTCAACAGTCAAGACAAGTTCTACCTCTCACCTGTCGTGAACCTTCAGCTTCTCTGTCAGCCTAGATGGCCAGTTATGTGGAGAAATTCGACGCGACACTCTCGGAGGCGCTGTCAGGATGGACTCCCATTACGACGCTGCTGTCGATAACATTACTCTTTCTTCTTGTATACCCTTTGTTGGCCCCCGATGAGCCAGATACGCATCCTCTTCTCTTGGCGCGACAATCTACAGCATCTCCAATCCGGCAACCGGGAGAATCTGCAATTTATCGGTCGAATCAAGTCCCGCATGGATATCCACTGCGAACCGGTCTCAACGTGAAGGACTCAGGCGCCAATAAATGGGCTGCGGGAAGGAATGGCGATCTGCGAGATGTTTGGAACAAGTTGGTGGAACTACAGCCGGCACAGGGTACAAGCTCGAGTCGGAGAACCGCCATCTCGACTGTGCTAGGAAAGGAAGAGATCATCGAGCACGATATGGGGGACCTCTGTCGTGAGATCAACGTTATTGGGAAGTGGATACACCGGCATGGCGGCCATCGCGTGGCTCTCTACATGCCCAACTCCATCGAGTTCCTCATAACAGTATTCGGTAAGACCTTGAAGTCGAGAATTCTTTGAGGTTAGTGCTGAGTTTGAGCCACAGCTGCCTCGTACTATGGATTCTCTGTCATCCTTATTCCTTACAACCAAAGACCGGAAACCGTCATTGATCTTCTCAAGAAGACCAAGGCCGACTGCCTGGTAGCGCAAGCAGGCTCTCTGCCGTTAGGTGAATTGACGCGGAATTTAGGGGGTCTGGCACAGGTTATATGGGTTGTTGAGTCAAGTAGTAGGCATATGGATTGGAGCGAAGTTCCTGACGGGATTGGAGGCAGAGTCGATGTTTGGGTCTGGCACGAAGTCGTTCAAGATCATCGAGCGGAAACATCTCCCGAATTGCCTGGAAGAGACGCAAATCTAGAGCCTGGCAATGTAATAACCATCTGGCAAGAGGGCCAAGGCAAGCCATCTGAGATTGTGGAGTTTACGCAAAGTGTGAGTATAAGCCACCATACTTGACCGGTCTGCCTCAACAGAGCTCTCTTTCTTTTATTTGAGATTTTCTTTGTCCCGCTTCTCCATTCGTTCGCTGGACCTCCGCTTATTGATGCTTTGCAGAATCTCGTATCGGCCATCTCAGGGCTCATCTCTGCTTTACCCGCCGACCAGCGGATGAGTCCCGCGGATTTGTTCTTTCCTGCTGAAGCTTTCACTCATATCTATTGTCTCACCCTCACCTTTGCTGCCATTTTCTCTCGGGCCTCAATTGCGATCAACTCTGTGGCAGGCCCGGGCGTCAATCTTAAGCTTGCCTGCCGCAACATAGCTCCCACAGTCATCGTGGCTTCTGCTGAAACCGCCGCGCATATGGCTCAGAACGCTACCATCTCTGTGACAGGATACCTGAAGAGAATAGCCCACTACGCCCAGGCTCAGGCTCTGGCTTCGGGTCGATTTCCATCGGACAGCATTCTAACCCGCCTAGGTGGCCCGACCAGCGCAGCCGTGGGTACGACGCCCGGGCAGCTGCGTCTGCTCTTTGTGTCGGAGAAAGCGCGTGGCGGCACCCCGCCGCTAAGCGCGGCAAACCTTTCTGACTTGCGAATTCATTGCGGCTGCAGAGTGGTCTACGCGCTTACGGCAGCTAAGGTAGCAGGTGCCGTGGCCCAGACAGACTTGTACGACTACCGAAGGGAAATAGCTGAAAGTCCGGGCCGGCACAGCCACTTTGGTCCTCCGTTGAGCAGTGTGGAAGTAAAGTTGGTAGACACACCAACCGTTCAGACAACTGATGAGGGCAACCCAAAGGGAGAGGTGAGTCTGATCCTGCTTTCTGTGTTCATGTCATGGTTCAAAAAGTCTTTCAACTTCCTATGGCCGCATGATACACCCGTACTATCGCTAAATTTAATCCAGATTGTGGTCATGGGTCCTGCGGTAGCTGGAGGAGAGGCCTCTATTGGCGCTATCGGGACATTTCGAGACGACCATACACTGGCATATCTATGACACTCTCACCCGAACGCTAGGTTTCTTCCGCTTTACGGCTCAACGATCTCACGACGGGTAGTTCGATTTCTGTAAGACTAGAGAATAGCTTCTATAAACTGGTAGCTTGATTGGCGCACATGTTTCGTATATGTTCATGCCTTCCGGCAGGATATACATGCTTCTTGTGATAGAGGTAAATTGGCTGTTTCATCGTGGCGCGACTCACTGGACTCCTAGAAGCCTCATGCAGCATCGAGCCTTTGACTATCGCTTTCTCAGTTTAAACCGTTCTGGCACATCATGACCGCATCAGGGCAAGTCCTCGAGTGACCATAGTCTCTCTATTGTTCTCAATTGAACGTGATTGCTGCAGGGTCATGCGAGACGAAGATTTCCTTCCAAGCAAGAGCTTTGGGTCACCTTACTCGCTCAAGTGCATGCTGCCTGCAAAGGCCGAATCTCATCTCAACAGGATCACGTTACTCATTGCATCTACTCATGATGGTGCATGCGAGCGCCGATACCACACACCCCATCGGATGCTCTAGCAACATAGTGTTCTGCAGGTCTTAACCCGGCCTTAGAATACAACAACTTAAGTACTGACCACAGTTACTAGTACACCATAGCCAATCCTGTGTAGTCTATCCGTGTTTTTCAGGCTGGTCATGCCCATGTTGTGACGAGTGATATAGTTCCGATAGGTAGTTGAACCCAACCTTCTGATCACTTGTGTATACGATGCTTCCTAAACATCACGACCCCGACATCATTGTTTGTGGGAGAAGGAAAGCACCCTTCGGTGAGCTGATGGCACCCTTCCTACTCCGATACTGGCTGGATTGAAAACGTATTCCCGGAGTTACTCCTGCATCTTCCGGCTGCATACGGAGAGAACATGAGGTTTTGTAAGATGTGCCTTTTCGTATACGAACTGGAGGTTGCACAGACATGTATTCGCCGGTTCTACTTCACGGTACTCATCTCTCGTCAGGTCGTATTCCTCGCGGTCTAGCTCTCGCAGAACGTTCAAAGGGTCAGTGTTTGTCTTGAACCCGTATTTTAGCTCGTTCGGTGACGTTTCGGTGCTCGCGTTCGACAAGCTGTTGTGGCTCGCTTGTACGAGGTCAAGCGAGCTTTTGTCTGGATGCTGCGCGATTCCGAATATAAGGGCGATTTCGATCCTTTGGTTCGTTCTCTCCGACTGGCCATCCGCCTGCGGGTAATAGGTCGCTGCTGCCAGTAGTTCGGTTCCCATCAGACCGAATATCTTCCTCCAGAACTAGGTCAGGAAGCGGGTATCCCTGCCTGAGATTATGATGGATAGCATACCCCAATCGTGGGATACCAGTTTCCTCAGAAAGATCGAAGCCCATTCTGCTGCTGTCCACGTGCTGAGACCGGGGACTAGGAGCACCGCCTTCCCAAATTTATCAGTTACTGTCATCAGTTGATCTCGTTCTCCAGCGGTAGCGCTACGATCCAATCAGTTGTAATCGTGTGGAATAAACGGTCTGGGTACGGCACTGGTTGGAGATTTCCGAACGGTTTGTGGCCCGCGGTCTGATCAAGCTGGCATTTCGGACAATGCTTGATATACGTCGTCAGACTCTCCGACAGCTGTCTAATGTAAAAGGAAGCGGCCACGATTTCGTAGGTTCGGTGGAAACCGGGTGAGATCGAGGAGTGCCATGACCCGGGTAGTGAGGCCATTCTTCAACTGGTCACCATTCTTTCATGAAAGGAGCCCCTAAAGAAGTATTGGATGACCCGGACCTCGTGATTCTAACCTAGCCGGTACGACCGGCCGATGGCCTGCGCCTGGGCCTCTTTAAGGGCCGCCGGATCCAGGAGATGGACGTTCTAGCATGCCCTATATGGGTTCAGGCCCGCGCTAGAGACCAGATACGAGGCGATTAAGACGATTGGCCCCGTGCTTTGGTCGTTAGAGTCTACCTGGAAAGCCGTGCGCTCCGTGGATTCAGTGGTACTTATCGGGAAGCGTGTCGGTTGTGCTGGTTCGCTCGTGAAGAACGGTAATTCACTGGTGAAGATGAGCATGCCGGTTTTGGCGAAGAAGACAATGCGTCGCGGGTTTCAATATTTGGGCGCATCACAGATCTGACGCTTTCTGATGGCCCTATTACGCGGCTGAACTCTTCAGCGGATTTGTCATCTTGCGATGGTATGACGTTTGCGGAAGAATGGTCCAGGAAAGTAAGGCATCCCAATCGCCTAGGTGGTACCATGTCTAAGCGAGTCAGAAAAAGGGCATATGGACGCCATGAGCGCAAGACCAACTTGCCTTGACCTCGGGCCGTAACTCGCATTGCGTCAGCATCGAGATAATACCCACTGCTTTCAAATGCTGGCGGGCGTGAGTAGGTAGCGTGGTAGCGAACATGGACAGCATGATTGGGAGCATACCGCTGTCGGTGGACCTCCGTTATCATAGTCTTCGTCGTGCCAGGATTGACCAAGCAAATCCGACGCTCGACGCGCAGAGAAGCTGATAGTTAAGAGTCTGTGCTTAATACTGCGAGTTTGGGTTGACCATCGAGTATGCTCGGCATGCGTAGTACGTCAAGCACGTAGTTGAACTCGGCGTCGACTAACGGATTTCCAAGTATTTCGCTCCATGGGTGAACTTGACGCGGCAATCCTGCGACTATAGCCTGTTTCGCTCGGTACATTGTAGCTGGCTCCAGCAAGAGACGCTTTCAGCGACCGATACGATGACCGATTGCAATCCTGTAACCGGTTCATAAGCATTTGCGTTATCATGAACGCTATCGAATAGCTGTGCTCCTCTCGCGCTGAGAGAGATAACAAACCCATGAAGAATAATCCCACCAGTGTGATGTCCATGTTGACAACGGCTGTTTGAAGCCGAAGAAGAACGATAAATCAAAACAGGGAGAAGCGTGAGCTATCCAAACAGCCAACATACGACTCTTTTATAGGTGGATATATGGAAGTATCACTCTGAGTAAAGGAAAGGGTGCAGAACCCTTGGATCTGAGGCCGACTCCCAGAAAGCCAGGTAAGGTCCGTCAGTCATCAAATGCTGCTTCGTGCGCGTGCCGAAGCGGGTAAGCGACAATGTGACGCGTCTTATGACATTTGGCCTGGCCCTGCCTGCCTGGTACGCGACGTTCGACACCGAATTATTGGAGTCGGGCATCACAAGTCAAGCGCGCAACTCGCCAGGTGATTGTACGGTGACTCAGAACGGGCAGGTTTAAGCACCACCTTCTCGTACTAGCTTTGCACATCGCAGGCTTCGCAGGCCTTCTGGTGGAAGTATTCAGCACGACGGAACCCGAAATATACACAACAGAATCACCTGAAAGGACTTCTGGGGATAGGCCTTTTCAGATCTAGGAAGTACCCAGAGCATCAGTACATTGACATAGAAATTCAGCGCGGCAGCCACATTCACCAAGGGGTGTATACTCCTAAGTCATACGATAACATATCGGTGGCTGGCTTCGTAGCAATGACAGAATTTTAGCCACCGAAACGCGCTTGCTGGAGGATAGAGGGAGTAGATATGGTCAAAGACGAGAGGAAAAAGGTGAAGAAAGTGAAGAAAGGTACGTTAGAGCGGCCTTTTGTCGAGGAAAGTAGGTGTAAAATGATATTCACACAGCTGGATTTTAATGAGAGAGCGGTGACAGTATAGAACGGTACTCATAAGGAGATAGAAACGGACGCAAACTTTGTACAGGCAAAGTTTGCTACCTGCGGATCTCTCAGGAGAACTAGTTCATTCGAGCGCAGCATAGCCAATTGGTCGCCTTTTTTCAACCAAGTCCTCCCAAAAGTTGACTGGCCAGAACATTGTTCAGGATCATGCAATCATCCGACTCCTTCATGGCGCTACCCATCTCTTGAAACTTCTTGGATTGAGTGGGCACGCCGTGTCCAATTCTTAGCAACTCGATCCCCTCCTGCTCTTGAGCGTCAGGGGCTGCTAGCTGCGACAGTTGAGATTCCTATGCATCAAAGTCGATCCGGTCGCGCAATGCTGAGGTCTACGACTTGTGCGGCCAAAGAGCCACCTCCGCCGTCACTTCAGCTGGGGTTTCATACCTCTGTAAGACCCATTTCAAGGTCCGCGGAGGTTAACTGGTAGATTTACATAGTAAAACAGCGCCGTACCTCGAGTCAGTGGTCAATGGGCTAGCGACACCTTGGCGCTCACTAGGCCTCTTCAGGACGGCGCGGTACCACCTACTCCAGGCTCCAGGATACTATATGGACCTCGGGATTCTGACTTTGACCGTTTATGCACGCCCGGGTACGGAGTATATATTGGTGAAATGAACAGGATGTCGTCGCTAGTCCATTGACGAACAATTCAAGATCACACGGTGCTCTAGCCTTGGTTACGATCACGATCAGCTTCGATGGCGTCTCGTCGACGGAGACGATGTCCGCCGCGGTTGCCGATTACCGCAGCATTCAGGTTGGTATTCTTTAATCCATGCGTGCAAAATAGAGACTGATTCGATGCCAAGAGTTGTGATAGTCGGCGTTGAAGGCCGAATGGCAACTAGGTTTTTGATGGCTTACATAACCAAGAAGTATGCACTATATACTTCCACTTTGTGGTTCGATAATCCTGTTGCTACCTGTCTGTAAGTCATGCTATTATGCACGCACCGAACGGGCTTGCTTCTAACGCAATATCTTAGCGTCGGCAACAAATGGTATTCCATGACGCTATGGAATACTGCAGGAGGGACCGACTACGGTGGACTGAGGCCCCTATCGTATCCCAACACTGACATCTTTCTTCTATGCGCCCGGGTCGGATCGATAACCCAGCATGACACAATGCGGAATAAGTGGATTCCTGAGATGAGGCAGTGGTGCCCGGAGGCACCTATACTTCTTGTCGGCATCAAGGACGATCCCGAGGATAAAGAGAGCATAGAGCCTACAGTGTCCGAGACCTGGGCATATGGACAGCTTCTTGCACAGAGCTTAGGAGCTGTTCAGTATCTTGAGTGCGATTCAGTAACCCAGGCTAGCTTACAGAATGTTTTTGATACGGTCAGTTAGTTTTTCGTTTGCCTTGACTCCCAAAATAAAGCGCGCCCGCTATTGGCCTAGTCTAATGATGCGTAGGCCCTGGATACCTTGATCGAACGCTATCGACGCAAGCAAAAGAAGCCTCGTACTCTATATAAGCGGCTATTTGGATCACGTGCTAAAAATGGTGATGGATGAGGACGATTGAAAAGATCCATGCCGGTGCACCCAGCATCGTTCACGAAAGATTTATGATACCTACGACATGTGTGTAGGCATTCGGGTCATTCTTAGGAGCGGTAGCCAGCATCCAGAAGGGGATGAATCTGTGCCCTTTTTGAAGGAATATACACGTCAGGCCTTGGAGGATGTTGGTGAATATGCCACTTCTTTGGTCTGACCCTGAATGTTGGTATTCATGGCAACTGCCGGGATCCATGGATGCTTCGACTACCTAGTTATCTTTGCATCTGTGGCGTACGGAGTAACTCCATTTGTTAGCGAAATGGCCTCTGAAAACGGAGGGCTATGTCGCTGCATGAGAATCCTCCTATTGCCGCTTTGTCTCTTGTTTTGCTGGACTAGTGAAGATGGAGTCCCTTTGATGCTTCGGCCTCTCCAAACTCATACTCCTGCCGCTGCTTCCCAGCGATCATTTACGGCATTCCGTCTCTCTCGATTCCTGCTTCTCAACCATGTCTTTTCCGCCATGGGAGTGGTATCTTCCTTTCACCCTATCACCTCTCTGTGCTACTCTTCTGGGTTGTTGAGCGAGTTTCGCGGTCTCTTCAGATAGATCACAAGCGACACAACGGCTCACTAGATGTTGTCCCTCTATACCCACGGTTGACGCAACCGCGTAACAAAATCTGGAACCGTCTTTGCTGTCACCAGCACGTCCGAAAAAGGCCCGAACAGTCCGTACGAATTTATGAGGCACCAAATGCGTGGACCTGGCTCTCAAGAATTTCCATTATTATCGATCCAAAGCTTCTCGACGTCTACTTGATATCTCGCTATGTAAAGCAATGGTCCGTTAACCTGACACAATGAATGTGAAAGCATAAGCATATTGGGCCTGGAGTCGTAACCCACGAAGCTTGGCGTCTTTGCCCACTTATAATTCAAGCAACAAGAAGGAAGACAGTGCTCCAGTTGAGGATTGGATCACCAGCAGTAAGGATGGTACAGAGGCAAAGCGAAGGAAAGTGAATGACTTTCCTTTTCAGGGGTCTGCATCCACATGCCTCGCGCAGAGTTCACTAACATGGTAGCTACCCCAAGAGACGCTGCATATCCTTATACCTCCACCGCCGAACTGGTGTAAGTTTCAACGGTAATGAGTATAGTGTTGATCATGCAGCACAGATCGAAGGGAATGGCCACTCTTGAGCTCCGTTCCTTTCATAACTATGTACGAGAAGTGTTGCAGGGCTACCGTTCATGATTCAGATAATGAAAGCCTCCAATAATGATTACGTATATCGTGCATAGTATTTAGAGGCATTTGGGTTGATCTGAAACATTAGGCTCTAGATGATCAATAATGGAGGCATCAGAAACACATATATCTGGGTATTAGTTCCCTTCGGTGATACCAAAAAGAAACTGCCAACTAACAGTCTAAAGATTCTCTTTGGCTCAATTAGACCCTTAGCGTGCAGATCTCCGATACTCAGGTAGGCTGCACAATATGTAAAATTCAGAAGAAACTACGGAGTACCTACATAAGTTGAAACAAACGGCATGGCGTCACGTAGCCTTAATCATTAAACATACATATGTCGATCCACAGCGCAGGACTCGTCTCATTGGCTGGATCCAACACTTTTCGATTAGCGGGTACTGATTCTCACAGCCGCTACAGGAGAAGTGGCGACTCCGCAAGGACCGACTCAACGGGAACAGCTACGTTTCGCTCAGCATTGATCGACGTGGTCGATCTAGGGACGAGAGGAGATGAGATATACCAAGAAGACTCAGATCCCATCAGCGTGGACTCCGAAGATGAACCGGAGCCCAGAGACGTGACTGCACCGGACACACATGATGCAAGGGTCATATTGGCAAGATCAGTCATACGCGGGATGCAGGAAGGGCTGGTTTATGAGCTAGAAACGAAGGATTACGCGAGCAAGCCCGGCTACATTGCCTCATTTCTTTTGCTAGCACGTTTCGAACTCGAGTCCACGGGATTAACGGAGACACAGCTGGTCCATATCCTGAATGCGATATATCTAGAATTTCAGTGTTGGAGCCCGGCGTTACGGCGGAATTTTTGCGAGCACCTTTACAACTACCGGTCGAGAAACAGATTGCCCAGCATATGGCGCGCGCATGGTGCACTCGGACTCATTCTGACGGAACTGAATGGACTTCTTCCAAGTCGATGAGATAGATTCGAAATTTGCCGGGCTTTGCGGCACATGGCAAAAGGGAAGATCATGGCCGAGTAAGCGGCACGCAGCATTGGGGAGAACGGGGCAGAGGGTCTGCTTGGACATAAGTATCACTGCCTCTCCTCCAAGTTCTAGGTTCTTGTATATAAGTGCGGATCTTGAGGATTTCACTCATTGGGTTGTCATACACGCCAATATATACAACGCCTCGCTATGCAGAAACCCAAGCCATTGTCCGGCCTACACTTTTCGAGAGGCATCCCACGAGAGCCTTTCAACCATGGCCTGATAAGGAAACCCCCGAAGTGCAAGTAACGCGCACAACCCGCACCCAAGAGACACCCTCCTTCCTTCTGACCGAAGTGTGCCCTACTTATTCGCCGCCTTCCTCTTCTCCTGCTCGCGCTTCAACTTCCTGATGAAAACGTTCTGCGCCCCCTTCCCTTTGAGCTCCTTATTCCTGCTCTGGTTATACTCCACGTAAGCCATATCCTGACCACCGGACAGCTCCGCCAGCGCCCCTGCCGTCCTCCGCGCGCCGTTGCGCCTCCGGCCGGCCATCGGCTCGCTGAACAGGTCGCCCTCGATCTTCTCGACGTCGCCGGCCGTCTCGCTCTGGAGCAGGACGTCGGTGAGCAGCTCGCGACGCTCCTGGGGCGTGGTGAAGGCGAGCCCGGGCAGAGACTCGATGCCCTGCAGGTGGGTGATGACTTTGAACGCGTAGCCCTGGTCGACGAGGAAGGCCTGCCGCTTCGACGAGTAGTACATCTCGTTGGTGTCTTTGGACACGAGGCTGTAGAAGAAGGCGTTGAAGCCCTCGTCGTTGCGCCGCTTGGCGCGCAGGATGCGGCCGAGTCGTTGCGCTTCTTGACGGCGCGAGCCGTAGTGCGAGCTGATCTGGATGAGGCAGGTCGCTTCGGGGAGATCCAGCGACGTGTCGCCGATTTTTGATAAGAAGATTGTGTTGACAAGGTCGTTGTGCTGAAAGTTCTCGAGGATGCGCAAGCGCTCCGCTTGAGGCGTGCCGCCGTAGATGTATGCCTTGCTCAGTTTCTTTGCGTATCGCTCCAGGGCGTATACATTGTCGGAGAATACGATCACCTTGTCGCCTCTCTTCTCGTGGTAGTCGATGAGAAACTGACAGGCTTGGAACTTGCGCGGGTTCATGGTGAAAAGCAAAGCCCGCTTGTTTGTAGTGGTGGTTCGGAGGTATTCAGAGTAAAACTCGGTCGTCATGGGACACCATACTTCAGCACATTGCACTCGGGCGATGTGCCCCTGCTCCGAAAGCTCCTGCCAGTTTGCTTCGTAAAGCTTCGGGCCAATGAGAAAGTTGAGATCGGAAATCTTATCGTCTTCACGAAGTAGTGTAGCCGTCAGACCGAGCTTTGAATGCGTGGCAATCAGATGGGTGACTTTCTTAAACATCTCCGCTGGCACCACATGCACCTCGTCCAGGATCATCAAGCCCCACTCTCGCTGTGTGATAAAGTCCATGACCTTTTGCGAGTCGTAAGAACGGCCACGGGACTGGGTGACCATGGAGTAAGTCGAAATGATTACGCCAGTATTCCCTGTGAATTTGTCTTTGTGGTCGGCCGTGAAGACGGCAATGTCGTTTGGATTGATGTTCGACCATTTCAGAAACTCAGCCCGCCACTGAACGACTGACATTGCGCTCGTGCACAGGACGATGACGCCTTTCTTGACCGTGCATGCTGCAGTGATTCCCACCAGGGTCTTTCCGGCTCCGCAGGGCAACACAATGATACCACTCCGTGCTCGTCCATTTCCGAACATTTTATATAGTGCTTGCTCCTGATACGGCCGTATCTGCGCAGCAGGCTTTAAATCGATGTCCAGAGTGGCATTGAGCTCGTCGTTCCGGAAGTCGTACTCTTCCGTCAGAGGCAGATTGATATCTCGACACCGTTTCTGAACCTTCTGCACGCTCGCTTGAGCAATCTCGAAAGTGTGCACCTGGTCGATCTCATCCTCGTCCTCGTCCTCTTCCCGCAGAGTGGCGAACATGTCCTGATCCTCCTGCGGGGGCCGCTCGTCGTCTGGATCGTCCACCGGCCGCTGCTGCTCCGGCTGGCCGACAGCCTGCTTCGCTCCTGCAGCGAGCTTCGTGCCCGGGATGACGATGCCATCCATTTTCGGCGCCGCCGCTAGCATCCCCTCGCTGCCTATCCTGCACGGCCCGATCTCCTCGTCCTTCAGAAGCGTCTGCACGACGTCTGGATCCGAGCTCTCGACAAAGTACCTCGTATGCTTCAGCACCAGCCGGACCTTCCCGAACGTCTTCGTCGAAGTAATAATAAACTCAATAACCTGTGGCGGGAGCGGCGTCTTGCAAAGAAACTGCAACTCCTTGATGATATCATGCGGCGTGAGACCGATCGACACAGCCGCAAATAGACTATGCACCGTCAGGGAGTACTCGTGCATAAATGACACTCGCGACTGCGGCTCCGCAACGTTGATCAGGAACTGCTCGGCCCGCTTGAAGAGGGGCGAGAAGCTCTCCACGAAGATGCGGTACTTCTCCGGATCGACGTAGATGGGGCGTGCGGCGTGGTCCGGCTTCATGTTCAGCGCGGCCGAGTAGTCCTGGTATGAGCGAACGGCTCTGGTGTCCATGACAAGGTCAGAGTCCCGCGAGCGCTTTCCGAGCACTGCCCGGCGAGCGACGGCTGCCATGGCGGATGGACTGGAGAGGTTGAGGTTGTTAGTATACAGTGGTGTAGTAAGGCTGACGAGCAGAGAGATCAGCGTGGTTTTGAACGGTTCATTTCTGGCACCAAAGGTCGGAAAAGCTCGCAGCTGGTATCACGAACCTGTTGGTGGTGGGAGTCACTCAAATGTGAAGCTCAGATGTTAAAATAAAATGGCCACGCTCGGTAAAAGTTATCGTACCATGCTCGGGTGACAAATGTGTGGACTCTTGTCTCTTGTAGAATACAAGCTACTGAGAGGAAGGCTAATAAATATTTACCTCAGAATCTCAGACTACTGGGCCTACTCCGTAAGGGGACTAGCGTCACCGTTAGCGACGCGCTATCCCTCTTCGAGGAGCGCTAAAGCTAACTCCCTACGGTGGTTAGCTTCGCTAATGGAGGCGCCCGGCCCACCTTGTGGTCTGAGCACCTGAGGTAACTAAACATGTACAGTGTGGGGAGTAGCACGTGACGATGATACAGCTCCTTCCATCATCGGGCAGGTGGCATTGAAACCTTGAATTCCCATAACCCCTGAAGCTTGACTTCATCGAATATCAAAAGCTTCACTCTGTTTCAAGCTCACAAACACATTTTGCCAACTCGCACACCTCTCTACACAGCCCTAGCTCGCACAAAATGAACACGGTAAATCCCCCGTCCATTCACCTACCAATTCACTAATCAATCCCAGGTCCGCTCAGTATGGTACGTCAACCACCTCCCTCCACCTCTCCAGCACCACAACTCACCCCTTCCTTTACAGGGTAGGCTGGGGCGCGCTGATTTTCGGTCCGTCTAATGCAACCCGATCTCCAACCCTTATTCCCCCACCAAGATCACTAACCCTCCCCAGCCGGCGGCGGCGCCTACTTCTTCGCCAAGCGCAGCATCAACTCGGACCGCGCCGAGCGGGGCGTTCTGGAGCACCAGCGACGGGCGCAGAGTCTGCGGCAGGAGCGGGATGACATGTTCACGTCGGCGTCCTCATCATCACCCGCACCAGCCGCACCATTACCCAGACTAGCGCCCACGACCGCGCCATCACCCGCGCCGGCGGCACCAACCCAGCTCACAACACGCGACAGAGCAGCCGTGGAAGGCAGTAGCGGCGCGAGCGCGGGCGGGATGGGACCGAGTCAGGAGGCGGGCGGGGCGGATCCGGCGCCGACGAGACATGAGCCGACGACGCAGCGGCAGCGGGTGGTGGAGAAGAGCAAGTATGAGAGCAGCGA
>QQTW01000753.1_pt1 | contig 21178 bp, 27 predicted proteins | sample 1904831 | NCBI WGS metagenome assembly QQTW01 (sample SAMN09435610, study PRJNA476489) | Subsurface metagenome, whole genome shotgun sequencing project. | reverse complement strand
CGAGCGGGATTGCAAGTTTCGTCGTCGTGCTTCAAGTGGGAGCATAGTCACAGGTGTTTAGTGAGTGGTGAATATTTAGATTTAATACGTCCAAGAGCTTGCTCGTCTCTCGTTGTTCTCTCTCGGTTGCTGTTCTACTCCGAGTTCTGACGCTGTTGGTCACGACATGAGGTAATCAATGAAGAGGTAGTATTGATCATCTAATCTAGGGAAAGGTGTTCTTGTGTTCATTGATGTCTAGCTTGATTGGGAAAACGAGTTTCTCTCATTGACGAGATCACTGAAAATGAATGCTCAAGTACATCCGTACAGTTCCTAGTTCCGATTTATCCCCATTCTACCTCTGTAGTGGCGCACAAGCGATGGAACATTAAACTCACAGAGCAACGCTCAATCGAAATATTCACCACTCACTAAACACCTGTGACTATGCTCCCACTTGAAGCACGACGACGAAACTTGCAATCCCGCTCGGCCCTTGTTATCCACAAAACATGATGCCGAATCCACATCCAGATGATGACGAGCAGCATCTGAAGCAGGCGCCGATAGGAAATGGGCATACACGCCAAAGTCCTTGGTGTCAACATCATCCTAACTTCTTCATCTCTTCCACCGAGAGAGGAGCTGGCCTGTCTAGCAGACCCGCAAGTTCGTAACTTATCGATCGGGTTCTTTCCTCCACATTGTCCCACTTGGGTACTGCATACCGGTATACCACGCTCGAGGATATTTCTCGGTGATATCTTGGATACTTTGAACCAAGAGCCCGATGCGTCATCGAATTGATGGCGGTGAATGGACGGACTTGGCGCCGCCAGACTTTCGAACTAGCAGCGAGCTTTAACGATAAACCGTTCATCCCCGCAATGGAATGGCTTTGAACACCGACGCGGGCATGCCGGTCCTGTGCCCTCCAAAACCCCCAGCCATGAATCCCTTTTGCATTTTTTCCCCCATATCCATCACCGCCTTACTATAATCATTCCGTGCACCCTCATCTTGCACCGCCTTCTTGATGGTCCCTTTCACCCTAAATTCTTTATTACGCAACCAGGCGATCGCATTTTGGGCCATTTTATACCAACCTTCGTCCCGTCCCAGACGCTCCTTCGACCGCCGATCCATAATGTCCTTGATAGCTTTTTTCCGTTCCCCGCAAACGTCAGGGTCCTGGTCGACCTGTGACGCTGCCTCGGCCATGGACATTCGGAAGCCCTTGAACCACCTTGTTAGCAAGCAAGCAGGGAAGGACAGGGACGTAAGGGAGAGATAGGATTGATTCGTCATACCCTTTTACGACTAAATTCAAATAGGTCCTGGGTCTGTGTCGCTACCATTAGTAGTGAAAATATAGTAAGTCGTCGGGGGACGATGAGACTAGCATATAACCCCTCCACCACTCACCCATGCTTTGCGACAGAGTCGGGAGATGTCATCGTCAGACAATTTTTTGAGATCTGTGACGCACCCGGAATAAAGTTATTGGACTGCTCCTGTGCGGCCAATAGAGTCGCGCCGGCATATCTCTCATGAGGCTTACCGATCAGATCAAGCCATACGGCACCAGGGCCACTCCTGGTCGGCAGTTCAAATGGCTGCTCAGGCTGCCCCGGCGGTGGTGGAGCGGCACGATCGTCTGCTGGCTGTCGACGCTGAAGCTCATGCCGTCTTCCAAGAGCAGGTCCCTTCGTTGGTGACAGTCCAGTCGACGAGATTGATCTCCCCTTCGGGGCTGGTATGGCCGAGACTAGGGATCCCGCGCTGAATAGCAGAACAACATGCCATGCGAGATGCATGTTGATATTTCCGATGTTGGTTGAGTATGGGATACGGCAATGGAAATCCAACAGGGAAATGGACAACGAGAACGTCGATGAGAGGTAAACAAATAATCCAGGGTGTTTGACAGTAGATAGCTCACTTCCTGCTGCCAAAGGAGCTCTGAGAATTAAACACCGTCAGGGCCGCGGAGGGCAGCCCAGGAACGAGAGAAAGCTAAGGAAGCTTCGAATATAGGGCTGCGCTATTAATCTCCAGACTTCATTCAGTCTTTCGGAGCTCGCTTTCTGGATCGCCTCCAGGGCGAGCGGTTTCCGGAACTTGGTCAAGCTTTGATTCGATTCGTACAGCTACCACGCATCTTGACTTGTTGATAGTTCAGGCCACTAGGGCGCAGCGGTCTAGACGCGGTAAATGTCCGATCGTCGAACGGGTACCGCGATACGAGCACCCCGACAGCATAATCCATACGAGCGTGAGGTATTCTCCCAGACGAGGAGCTTGTGGACTGTTTATCGCGTCGAAACGGACGTTGAAGATGAGAACGAGAGCCGCGATACGAGCAACCCGTGCACGTTCCTGGAATTGATGGAAGTTTAAACGTGATATTCAAGGGTGATTGGAGGATGACCGAAAACCAAGGGTCACCTCATAGCAATTTTAATCCCCAGTAACATGTATCCCATATCAATGGCGCTATCGAACCATTTGTAGGTAGACGCATCAACCTCCTAAGGCGAATTGAGAGCCGGAGATGGGGACCGCACAATGATGGTGAGGAAGAGCCGTAGAGTGAACGGAAATCCCGGGCACTGAAGAAGATCCAGTCCGACTGACTGGTCAATGGGAGTCTAATCATGACGGTGGTAGAAGAATGTTGGTGACCACCCTGACGATGAAGAAAGGACAACAGCCTCCTTTCACTCAATCTTGAGAAAGAGCATATCTCCTTGTACGCTTCTGCCCATCTATCGACGCTTTCTCCCCAATGGCTTGTGTGCATGAGTCGTTGGTGATAAGATAGTGTTGGTGTTGCTACGGTCACGAATTAGCCATCAGACTACCCGTATTGTCATCCACCACCGTTACTTTACGTTGATATTGCATTGAAAAGGAGCGGATATCGAACGTATAAGCCCGGATGGCTAGTATTTTGTGTCGTAGCTAGACGAGTATGAGTATAGCAACGACGACCGGAAATGCGAACACGGATGAAACAACCGGATGTCGTTACAGCGTCACGGGAAATGGACCGGAACTGGAAAGGATGGGAGACATGATGACTAGAATCAGCTAAGCTCTTTTAAAGAAGAGAACGGAAGCGAAGGCGCGGGGAGAGTAGCCATGCGATGTGAAGCGAAGAAATACCTGGTGAGAAAGGTGAAGGGGGAAGTTGAGCGAGCAAAGAAGCGAAGAAGACGAAAGTAAGACCGCTATCCTTAAACGTCATCGGGGGGGTATCGCTCGAAGAATGCAAATGTCCGAACCGCCCTTTCTCCTGTATCCTGTCCATCCGTTCATGCAAAGCCGACGCGTCGCTGCCTATGCCTCGGTGGTCCCTCCTCCCTGGGTCAATCGTATTGTGTTCAGCAGACTCCACAAAAGCCCTTCCCTCTCGTCGGTCTCCAAAGGCACGACCATCGAGCCTTTCATAACCATCTCCACTAGATCCGAGATCTCCTTGCGCACGGCCGAGTTGACGGCCCAGACATGATAGAGCCGCTTCTTGGACGGCAGGAAGTACTGCCCAATGAGACTGTCCGGTCCTCGTGTCGGGTCCATTCGCATCATCAGCATGGCGAGGTTGCGGAGGACACACACGGCCGCAATGGGAATTCCGGTCGCCTGGCCGCGTTCGTCTCTCGCCGTGTCGGAGCGCTGGAGGTACACTTGATCATCGGAGGCCGTTCCGGTCTGAGGCCCCGGCGGATTCGAATTCGGCTTCGGTTTCGGATCGGAAAAGTGCAGCTTCGCGTGTTGGGCGACGGTGAAGATCTGGGAAGTCCCGTCGGGATCAAACTTCTTGCAGCCTCCCCAGCGGCAGAAGTATGGCTTGTCGGGTCGGCCGGTCTTCAACCACTTGCGACCATCCGGCGCCCGGGTGCCCTCGAGGTGCACGAGCATCACATGATCGCTCATCTCGGCCGCGGAGGGCATGAAGACCCCACATTCCCCGTGGTCGGTCGTCTGCCAGGCACAACGCAGGTAGACCCTGCCGTTGCGATCGACCGGCCGGTCGCGGGGCCGAATGCCGTCCACGACGTATCGGTCCCCGGGGAACTGTCGAGGGTGGGCGCTCGGGATGGCCTCGCTGATCAAGGTCATGAATTCCGATGCCTGGATCATCGTCGACTTTCCGAAGTACTTTGCGAATTGAGCCCCATACGCCGTCCAGATGTCGACCTGCTTGATCTGGTGGTCGTCATCCGACTCGAAGCAGGCGCGAACCCTAGTTCATGATCGAGCGTTAGCCATCCACTGCCGTCGGCCCGTGAGACACTCCCACCAAACTTCGTGCAACTTACCACTGCATGGTCCGCTCCGGCTCGGGCAGGGGCCGAATCTCCTCGAATGACTCGGCGGGCGGCTCGATGATCGGTAGGTCGGCGACCGAGGTCGCCGGCCGGTGGACCCCCTGCGCGTGTGGTCCCCGGCGCGGAGACGTGATCGAGCGGCGGATGGGCACCCAGACGTCCCGGGCACCGTGCAGCAGCATGTGCGTCAGCTCGCTGATCAGCTGGACTACCACGCCTTCATCGATCATCGTCTGGATGTTGGCCACCGCGGTCGTGTACTGCTGGAGGAAGATGAGAGCGGCCAGGACCAACTCATCGTCGTGAGGGACCAGTAGCAGCGTCACGACGCGGTGCAGCGTCTTGACCTCCATTCCCTGCAGCTCGTAGGCCTCCTCGCGATCGGTGGCGATCCGTCCGATGGCACGCAACGCAGGCAGGAGTCGAGCACGGTTCTGGCTGTGGATGGATTGCTGCAAGACGCGCAGCAGCGCGCTCTCGCGCGGCAGCTCCCAGTGCGGCGTGATCTCTTCGGCCATGTCAAGCGCGTACCGTTTGAGCTCGTGGAGGATCTCCGGCCCGTCGTGCATGGAGAGCACGGCCGTCAAGAGCTGCTGCGTCGGCCACAGACGAGCCAGAAAGGCCGCGTTTTCGCCGGCGGTGATGTTCCGCAGCACCAGGCCTGCATGGGCGATCTGTGCCAGAACGATCTCGCCTGTCACTTCCGGTCCCCGGGTCCGGTCCCCATCCTCCCTGTACGGCAGGCGAGGCTCGGGCTGGGCGTTGTTGCTGGCCGCAATCAAGACGTCGAGCGCGCCGTCCGACATTTTTTTCTCGAAGATCACACTCCAATCGACACCGTACAGGACCTCGCCCAGCTCGGCGTACTTCTTCATCAGGGGCCAGGGTAGGTCCGGGAAATGGTTGAACATGAGCGATTGACCTTTCTCGTGCGACATCCGAAGCAGGTGATGCAGTGCGTACTCCACCTCCTGGTGGAGGCCGCAGCGGAGGCTCATGATGACGCGGTCGTAGATGTTGGGGCCCTGGTGACCGGCTGTAGTAGTTAAGCACGAGATCAGATTAGATGGAACGTTCATCTTCATCGAGCCAAGGTGGCCACGGGTGGACTCACTGCCTGGGAGCAACACGTCCTCATACGGGCCATGACCGTCCGACGCTTTCGGTCCCCCGTAGCTTTCATCCGGGAGCGGCTGAGCCGACGAGGCTGGCCAGGCTGTAAATCGACCCCGACCGGAGCTTCGATCCGGAGAGGGCTCCGACGTATCGATGATGATGCCGTTCGCCGCGGCAACTGGGTCTTCCATTGATTCCATTGGTGCGGGCTGTGGAGATGATGCAGTCTGTGCAGTTGGTCGAGGAGATCTGGAGGATGATGCGGTGTGGTGGAAGAGAACGCGTTGCGGAGGTGCTTGTCGGAGTCCTAACCGGGTGACGAGTGTTGTGAGCCTTCCACGTGACGCTGACGGTAGGAGTTTGTTGTTGACATCAAAACACCGTCGACACGGCCAGAGCCGTTTGTGGAGGGAAGGTTCCGAATCAGCGACGGGCGCTGCATCACATGACGTACCTCGAGCGGTCCTTCCTCCAGCACTACTTCCCTCCGTTGGAGCGGTCTGCGGTCCATCCGTGCTTCCCTCTACACTCTCAATGCCACCCAGATGGCCTTGGTCCCGACCGCCGTGCGGTTCAAAGTTCTCGAGAGTTCGTGTCAAGAGGTTCCCGCCGCGAGCGCTGATGTCTTCGAGGATCTCGCGTGGTGGAGGCTCCTTTCCATGGATCGTGGTAATCTCGTACGCTCTATCAAATCCGGTCAGTTCGCACATCCCTATTGATCAATAGCTCAACCACGTACGCTAGATTTTTGTAGTACGCTGTCTTTAGGTTGAAGGCCATCGAGCCCGGGGCCGTGCCGGCTTGACCCAGACCAAACTCCACTCCGAGACGTCGCCAGGCCATCTTCTCGGCGCTGACGGCGTCATATCCGCCACGCTGGACGACCACCTCGAACAATCGGCGCAGGTCCACATGCCGATTGCCAACGCGAGGCTCCGGATCGAAGGGGGTCCTGTCTCAGGCCTTCATCAGCGCTCACGTCACTTCGTTCGAAAACACCGGTGACAGCTTCACCGCGAGATGAGATCCACACGCTTACCCTCTACGGTGATAATATTCTGCAACTCGGCTGATAAACTCCGTGTATTCAGTGGTTCGGTCGATCGAGCTTCCGCGTGTGGAGGCCATGCCGCCGACAGCAGGATGGAGATGAGCGTTGATGTGGAGGTGACAGCGTGTTGATGTGGAGGGTGCTGTGATGTATCCATAGCTCTGCGGTATGGATAAGCTCCGATGCGACGGCGCGGGAAAAACCATGAATAACAGCTCGGAGAAATGGTTGATCCGTTGACCGGGTTAGCTGTTCATCCGGCAAACCGTACATGGCGCCAGCCGAGCCTCATGGTCTCCGTCGTTAGTTTCAGCACCGTCATCGACGGCACCGTCAACGTTTCTTGGAAAGGCGGTTAAGACGAGCAATGGAGCTCTCTATTACCGGAAGGAGATGGTTACTGCTGGACCTAGTAGGATTCCTACTAGGACGAGATGTCTAAGAGCTCTACTGCTGCTCGAACTATCGTTGCGCCCATGTTCGGGTCACCCACTCCGCGTTACAGAGGATTTGGTGTGTTTCTACTCGAGACCAGATTGTCCTGATCGATGACGGCCTGCGGTCTCCTCCCAATTTGGTGGTATTTTCTATCATTGAACATATCTCAATGATAATGTAGAATACTGAAAGCCCTTGATGTCCACGGTTTGTCGTGCCGCTCCTCCGCCGATGAGAAGTTACGCGTCAGATGATCGTTGGCGAATCGACAGCCCATATGCTGCGTGAAATGAAGTATACCCTCGACATATTCTTATTGTCTTCGATCTAGTAGGCCAAATCCATGACTCTCGACGAGCCGAGTCCAAGAATTCGAGCCCATGAGATCCTGCTTGGGAACAATTCGCTAGCGCTTGTTCAAGTCTATCTTGCTGTGAGATCCAATATATTGGGTGCTCTACCAGTTCCGATACTCTTTTTTCGTAGGGAAAGGATATGGTGTACCTCCAGATGGACCTCCACCGTCTTCTACTTTGCTTCCCGTTCCCCCTTCCCCTTAACACATTGACCCCACTCCGCCCACATTCTGCCCGATCCGCTCGAATCTGCCATGTCTGCGGGAACGTGGCCTGTCGGCCAGGCCTATATCACCTCTCCAGGATCGATGGCGCAGACCTCGCCGTCGCCCCGGTTGATCACCAAGTCGCTGGCCAAGATCTCTCAGGCGAGTGTCGACCCTGAGCGTCCCTCGCCAGAATGGACCCATCATAAGGAGCGCGACGACCTGGTGATCGTGCTAGACCATGCGAGGACCCTCATTCCTGGACAGCAATATGTTGAGCGAAGAGTGTTGAAAGTTGCTTGTGGGGCACAGATCATCGTGCGTCTAGGTTTTCCATGTATTTTTCCGCCATTGAAAGACTGGTTCGACTAAGACATCCAGGCATATCTCGATCTAGATGAGCGTCTACAGCACCCAGCCATGGAACCGTTCAGACGAGGGGGTGCTCGCATTTCCTTGGATCAGCTACCCCTAGGTGTCCTAGTGAGGCCGCCGAATCTACGCATCACCTACGCCACGGGTGTCTCTCAGGTACTCCCGGAGCTATTTACCTTTCCGGGTCTCTCTCTCTGATTTCCCTTCCAGAAGCAGATGTTGCAGCTCAAGTTCGTCCATGCAGCCGACTCTCAGGAGATGGCGATGATTTTCGAGCGGATGGGATTGCCGGTGCGAGCCGCGTCGACGTCGGACAGACCAGCATCGCAGCGGTTGAAGACAGCAGGGTCGTGGTCGGTGACACCACCGAGTTCTCAGACGCGGAACACCTGGTCGTCTCACGACAGCACTTCTTCACAGACGGTCCGGCCATTGGATCGATCTCAGCCAATGGAACAACAATATCTGGGTTCGTTGCCAGTTCGGGGCGGGCTCAATCCTGGAGAAGCTTTGCGGGCGTCGACAGCAGTGGGTCCGGGGGTGTCGATGGCATCTGCGGCCTTTGCAGCTCCCTTTTCTCGGTCACCCTTATCGCAGCAACCGTGGCAGCCCCGTCAGGAGACTTCTGGCTCGCATCAGCATGCCAGTCAGATGCCAGCCCATGTCCCTATCCATACTGGTACCGGACACACTTCTGAGTTCTCATTTGGAAGCCAGACCAGAGAACCTATGATGAACCGTTTTCTGGCCACTTCAGGATTGGCACAACATCAGACACCTGCAACGGAGCCTCAAAGCATCTTCGAGGCAGAATATGGCCGGATCATTGTTCCGTCCGAGCAGGTCTCGACATCTCAATATTTTGCCGCACCTTCTCCGCAGCGGCAAGATGTATCCCTACCGCAGTTGTCATCTGCGGCATCGAACTTTCCGCTTCCGAGCTATTCAGCGTCACAACCGCGGCCATGGACGACCCATGGATCCGGCGATATGGCGCCCCCACCGGTTCCGGATCGGTTCTGGTCGGGTCGAGCGGGATCAGGGATTTCTCATGCGCAGAGTGGTCAAGAGACTCCATTTTCTCGACGTCGGAGTACACGATTGGCCGTGAAGAACACACCAGAGCCAGGCGCGAGCCCGGTACAGCGTCTTCCGACGGCCGTTCAAACGGCACCTGTTCAGTCTTTGGAGATGCCACCGCGGCGGGAATTACCATTTGAGGCGCTGAAGCCGGCCATGGAAGGAATGCAACCCATGAGCATGGCTCCTTTAGATTCCCAGACTGCCACAACACTGGCACCACCGGTGGAAGCATCCTTGGCATATGAACCTACTGTTGACCCACCGGAGCTGCCACCTCAGCCGGTGCTGGATTCACCTGCTACTCCATCGCCGTCCAAAGCTAAGCCTCGGGCCAAGAAGGCCAGTACTTCAAGCCCGAAAAAGAAGCCAGCCAAGAAAGCCACGAGTCCAAAGAAACCAGCCCGGCAGGCCAAGGGGCAGGTTACCAAAAAGGCGCTATCACCTCGGAAAGGAAAAGCCAAGAATGCTAAGACGGCGGAGTCGCAAGAGATTCCTTCGCCAGCGCAAGAAAGCCAGGTTATCACCATAAAGGACTCCCCCGAGCCGAGCAGCCAAGTTGTGGCGTCAAGCAGTCAACAAATGGATACTCAACTGGATTTAGCAGTGGAGGACACCCTGCATCGAAGCCCAGTGTTACCAGCTCCAACCATTGCAAGGTCAGCCCCACCCAGCACCGTAGCGCCCTCCTTCGACACCTTCAATTCAGCTTTCGCTAGCACCACCGCCACCTCGCATCTTCCTCACCTCAACAGCCCCATAGCCGCCATCCCGGAACTATCCCCGCATTGGACGAGTCCCAGTCAACCTCTCAGCTCATCTCCTCTTGCTCACTCCCACCCTGATAGTTCCCCGACCATACCTCCAGCAAAGACCAGTGTTCCCAATCAACCTCCTAGCTCATCGCCTCCCCTTCACCATCACCTTCATAGCTCAACAACCCTAGCTCTAGGAATGGCTACCACAAGTCACCCATCTCCACGTCCCTCTATCTACCCACCGAGCGCCTGTCAAGACACCATATCTCCAACCCATCAAATCTCCCCAAGAGCGTCCCATCAGCAGCCGATTGTGATTCCCCCAGAATCACCCCGTCCACCAACTCCAGAACCACTAACTCCTCCGAACCCCACTACCCTCGTTACCGTCGAAGCAACAGCAGCAACCACGGTGGTCGAACGTATCTCACAGCGACAAGGACAAGAGGTGAAAGTTCTAGGACGAGAAGATATCGAAAAGATATTCGATCAACGATTCCAAAAAAACATGACCGCCTATATGGGGAGGATAAGTCCGTATATGGCCCAGGTGCATGAGAATCTGAGGAAGATCGGGGAAGTAATGGGCTCTTTCGTGAATAATGACAATGCGGGGAGTTGATTGAGCTACTAGCTTGGTGTTGGCTGGATGGAGTGTATGCTTGAACGGAATGAAGGAAGCGATGGATGGAATTGGCTATATCTGCGCTGTGTAACTTACATTACTACTTGCTTTGGACATTCGAGCTTGAATCTAGCTATACACGAATTACATTATTCAGTCTTTTAATTATTGCTGGAATATGACCCACCCTTTGACGTCCCTAACGTTTAGAGCTAGCACGGAACCACAATGTTACGGGGTATTATATGGGATAATAAGCACATGTGATGTGATTTAACTGGGTGGTCAATCTATCGTCGACCGTCTACAGAACATTCCACAGAATATTTTATTCGAAGATTCAGATTCGTCGTCAGTGAGGTTGAAATGGATGGAATTGGGACAATCAATTAATTATATTACTCTTCACGTTTCTTTCTCCTTTTTAATGATTGGATAAATCAAGGGGAGGTGCATGTGATTGGTCAAAGTATCGTCAACCGTCTAGTAAAAACAACTGGAATAAATATTCGAGACAGCTACCAAGGGGCTTGGCTAACACACGTATTTCGCTATCAGGGAAAACAAAATAAATCAAATTGATTGATTGATGAATATCCAATTTCATCGAACATTTAAATTCCGAGGAGTGTCCATCCCACAAGGCTCCAAAAAGAACTTGATCTCGCTATCCAGTGAAAATGAATTGATAGGGAAAGGGCATGTGATTGATTGGTCAGGGATTCATCGACCATCTATTGAATTTCCATTCGGGATATTTTAATCAAGATCTTCCTACCAACGCAGAGATTCTGCATGACAGTGGCTCGTGCTGAGGAAATGATTTTTCTCCACATTTCTTCTCAGTTTTCGCTGGTGGATTTAATGAATTGAGGAAAATTAAATTCCCCGCCATGTTATATACATGTTTGCATGAATGGCTCGCTGTCAACTTTGGATTTTGAGCTCTCGAATGAATATTTAGTGAGTTCAATTATTATGTTTATTGAATTTTTCAACATATTTAAACATACATTTATGGTAATCCAGTTCAGTGGGGGAGGAGGTAATGGAAATATATTTTATTTTCACTTCCAACGCAAAGATTAATCAATGGCGAGCTAGTCTGCCCTCAATTGATTGGGTTGAGATTAGCTGAGAGATGGATAAAACAGCCAGCTGTTACCATGGAGTATATCCCTCGTCACCAAGCTGGCATGAGGATGAAAGGTTGAGGCGTTTCAGTCTCGCCGTCAGGCTATCGACATAGTCATGTTCAACGCCAGCGAGCGGGCGAGCATCAGATAAATACACAGCCCGTCCCTAAACCAATACAGCCAGGCAAACAGAATCGCCGGACATAAGAAGACCAATGAGTACCTAGCTCTACCCAATGAGATATTCGTCACGACCGTCATGATCATCAACATTATCGAATGAAGGCCCTGTTTGGAGCAATGGCAAACAACCCATTATCTGATTTGTATGTACGTATGGCTACAATAGAACAACATGCAACATACCTAGCTACAGGATAGGATGCAGAAGGAGGGATGGTAACTAGCCAGACAGCGAGAGATATACGCAGACGGAGAGGAGAAAGCAGTTGACTGGCCGACATGCAATCTTGGATGGTGCTGACGCAAGTTGAAATAGTAAGGTGGGTCTTGGTGGAGGAGTAGAGAATCGTAGAAGAGTCAAATATAGTAGAGGAAGCGAGAGAGTATAAGCAAGAGAGTCGAGTAGAGCTAGAGCACAGTAAGAGGGCCAAAGGTCGAGTAGGATAGAGCATAGAAGAGTAGAGTAAATAGAGCGAGAAAGTAGTAGAGCAGGTATCAACAAGGCTATCCACCCCATCCACCCCATCCTTCCATCCATCAGCCGCTCAAAGTATGTATGTAACCCCATATATTCTTCTGGTTGATCCTGCTGGCCAGTAGTGCGATCGCGTCCATGATCCATCCATCCATCCATCCGTCCTTGTCAAGCACCTTCACGCCTTTTGTCCCCCCTTCCCCGTCCTCAATTACCCGTGCCAGTGGCAGTTGCATTACTTTCACCACCGTTACCATTAGCACCACCACCGACGGCAGGAGCACCACCAGACGGGGCTGCGGGAGCACCACCACCGCTACCATTACCACCGGCAACTGACAAACCCGCTGCGGCCGCCGTGATGGCCGCTGCGGCCGTGGCGTGGTTCGCCGCCGCGCTATTATTATGATCACCCGTCCCTCCTCCATACGCGAGGAGAATCGAGAGGTATCCCTCCTTCATGATATCCGTGGTATCAATGGTCAGGGAACCACCATTACTACCATTCCCATTACCGTTCCCACGCTGGGTGGCGTCTTGGTTGCTCTTCGATGTCATGCCCGTGGTACGATTATTGGCTGCTGCTGATGATGATCCTCCCTGCGTTGGCGAAGAGTTCTCGAGCTGATTATTCTTCCCGTTCGCATCATCGGGATTATTGTTATGGTTCGGATGGTCCGCCGACTGTTGCTCGTGTTGGCCGCGTGCGCCGACCGCGAGATCCGCCAGACGCTGGAGTCCCCCGCGGTGATGATGGCTGTCCGATGGTCCCGATGGTCCTCCCCCGGCACCCGCACCGCCATTAGTACCACCAATCGCGGACAACGCATCTTGTTGTTTGCTGAGCGGCACCTCGCGAATGATAATCTCCCATCCACTCGGTCGTTCGTCGGCGGGTAGCGCACGGCGGTGTTCAATCGCGTGGAGCAGCTTCTGCATGAATTCTCCCACCGAGGCGCTCGATTGCGGCGTCTGCGGTGGATTGGGAAAGCCCGGGCCTGGAGGCGGCAGATGACGAAGAGGATGGGGATCGTGCGCGGTGGTGGGCCAGCCTCCGAGCGATGGACGACGTCCCGGGCCGGACTGCTGGTAGCCCATGCTCGGTGAGTCCTCGGCCATCGAATAGGTCCGTTTACGTGACTGCCCGGCGGTCATGTCCGCGGGCGTCGTGAAGGTATCCCCAACGACGCGTGGAGAGGGCCCGGCTTGATCATTCGGCTGGTAGGACATGTCGGGCGACTGGGCGGAGATCATCGAATTCTCCAACGTATTCACTCGTTCGGCCAATTCTTTGATATAGCTGTCTCCCGACTTTGTTAGATATGCATTCATCTCGACATTCGGAGACGGATGAAATGGAAGCGCACCCTTTGCTGGGGCCTCGCTTCATTGGCACCCGACTGAACTGGCAGCGCGTCCCCACGCGTCGGCAGCTGGAGCACTGTTCCATTCCCGACTCGGATGTTGCATCGCACTTGATCTGCTCTCACATGGTCATCGTTAGCCATTTGGTCTCCTGGCACATCCACCCCTCAGCAAGGCATCATCTTTTCACCACTCACCTTCTTGCGGCGACACTCGTCACATGCGCGCGAGATCTTGGACCGCTTCCGAGAGCTGCTGCCATCGCCCGCGAAGGGTGACTCGTGATCCTGTTCCACCGGAGACCCCGAGGCGCGCAGATCGGCCGCCGTCTGGTGGTGATGCATGAGCTGATGGTGATGCGCGTGATGCTGCAGGGACGGCGCGATGGCCATGCCTCCGTCCGGACCACCATTCGGGATCGCGGCCGTCATGTTGGCCTGCGGCGGGCGCGATAGCGCCGCCGCCAGCCGGAGCTCATCGGGGGAAGGCAGTCGCTGCTGGTGATGAGTGAAGAAGGGCCCAGCGCCTTCACCGACCGCGGCGGCAGAAGGGGATGGATACGATTGCGGCGCCGGCATGTTGGGCGAACCTGGTTGATCCATGATGTTGACTGCTGACCAATGCGACACGTTGATAGTCACAATGGTCCTTGGATGAGGATCCGATCGGTCGGGGTGTGGTGTGCGGTTGACGCGACGTGACGCGGCTGCTGTCAAGGCTGTCTTTTCACTCTTTCGATGTGACGGAGCTTCGCACTTGATCGCGCGCCCAGGACCTTTCCGCGTCGATGCGACTGTCGCGAGATGACGCGATGTGCTACCTGAGGCGGGGAGAATCAGCCCTGTGTTGTGCTTGGTTGATGACTCGATGCGTCGAAGCTGGAGGTCTCGCGTGTTGGCGTCCCCTAGGGCCTTACTTACCAGTTGACCTGTCTAACCTTTCCTGACCGTGACTTCGTCTCGCTGCTTCACTTTCACCACATGCGCTCACTCGCAAGGACGCCAACGAATGCGCTCGCGATCAGAATCGCGACAGCGACGATGATGGACTGGTGCGGGTCTCGGAGTCGGGCGCCGGGACGGATGTCGGGGCGAGAGTCGGAGCGGAGTCGGAAAATGTTGTGGGCGGTGGAACAAGAGGAGGAAAAGAGAAGGGACGGCGGAGAATCGGGATCCGAGTCCGAAGACGAGGCAGCGGGCGGACGGATGGGAGAAACTAGAAGTCCGAGTGGCGTTGACTGAACGCTGACACCGGAACACGCAGGAGACGCCGATGGAGTTGTTGATGAATGTAATCAATCCCGAGCGTTGACGTTCACGAACATCAAACTGTGAAGAAGTGGTTGGTCCATGTATCTTCTTCACTGCCGGACGAGGAGGAAGTTGGAGGGAGAGAGGAGGGGAAGATGAGAAGAGAGAGACAGACGAGGCAGCAAGAAGTCAAGTGCAGAGCCTCATTCACACCGAGCGTAGATTAGTCATCCAAATCACACGGATCGTGACGACCAACAGACAGCAACAGCACATTCAAAGAATAATTCACAGAAACTGTCCATCTATTTAAATTGCATATGAAAGTCGATGAAGGTCGATATTGCTTCCAGCGTATGCCATTCTATGCATTCGCTGTCGTCCTTGATTAATCGCTCGCCATTGCACGGCCGCGTGTGGCTGGACCTTCATGCTCGCCAGACCCTTTGCCACAGTGAATGCGAGCCCCACAAAATCTCACGATCTGCTCTACCACTCACTAAACCGTAACCAGCAACGAACTGTCAGCTGTCCCGCTTGACAGCAAGCTCCCGAAACGATGAATGGATATTGCACCTCTCTCCCAGCAAGGTTGACGTGCAGCAAGGGCTTGCTCTTTGTGGACGAATCTCCATGTCTCTACTCAATAGGTCCCTGCATACCATCACCAGGTGGTTTGCCCGGATTCCGGCGTTCATTTATACATATCTATTACTACCACCAGTGTGGTAGTAAATGACTTTATATTCGCCTGACGGTAGTACTACGCTCGCCGTAGTACTATGCAGGGTGCTGCTCTCATCTCGCGTCCTTTCTATCTGCTTCACTTCGGCGTCATTCTAGCTGCTCCGATCTGCCGTCGAGCTCCTCGTCTTCTGAACTGCATGTTACCAGATAGCATTTCAATGCCAGGGGCTCAAGTCTGGTCCAGCCATGCCATTTCAGAACTGTGATGGCACCGGCATGAGAAAGAGGAAGAAGAAGAAGAAGAAGATGCCAAGCCAGACGCGTCACCAGTGTCTGCGGTCGCCATTCATGCCGATCATCCGGCCCTATCAACCGACTGCAGGGTACATACCCGAGATCCCTGAGCGGATCTCGATACCCTCGAGAACTGCTGCTCAGCTGAGCAACAGCGTTGGCTATTGCAAGTGGCCAAGCACCGACCATCAAATGGCCTTGCGGAGTGCACTCGTCAACGATCATTGACAGAGGAACAATTCGGCTCCATCCAAAGGTAAGTATGACGGTCACAGTCACGGAATCTCTATTGTCTCATTTGATGGTCATACCAGTAAATCCCCATGGAATGTTTGTTCAGTGGTCAACTTTCTATCCGCCAGTGAGCCCTAACCAAGTGCTAATAACGACACCAACGTGACAGAAACGGCCGCACGATTATTTTTCCGCCCGCAGCCAGCCCGAGGCATGCCAAGCCACGCAAGAGGCTCCTGGACGCGTGATGTTCGACGATATTGCATCCATAGACACGCCCGATCTGACGTCATGCTCGGTCATGCCATGCCGGCCCCATTCGGCCTAGCCGGCGACGCTTCGAGGTCGCCGTCGATCGAGCGCCATCCGCCGAGATCGCGGCTTCCGGCGTTGGCTCGGATTGCATCTCCCAGGATCGGTGATTGGGTCGGCCCGCACCGTCCCCGAAAAGGGAATGGCTCGGTCTTAGGTAAGACGGCCTCTTTTCGTTTCGACCTGACAGCCGAGCGACAACCGATGGCAACGAGGTTTCCAATACCAGCTGACGCTCGTCATGAAGCGCCACTCATACCGTATCTTGTACCCGCACATGTTTGCGGGCCCCACCAACGCCCCTCCATCAAGATGTTGCTGTTTCCGAACCCTCCCGGGCGACGATCGTCTGCGGCAGACGCGATGGCGATGCGGATCGAGCTTCGGTCATGTTTCCATTTGGCGTGGCGCCCACACGTCTCACCTCAGACGCGTCGGCGGTCCGTTTGAGCACCTGCAGAGCTTCCTCACGACCACCACCACCACCACCAACATGCACGACCATCACCGTCCACCACGACGCAGGACCGCTTGGATCTCGACACGGCATCATAGCGGAGTCAGCTCCATGCTGTGATTTGGCATCCTGGTCGCCGTCACGGTTACACCAGAACAAACATCTAGTGGCACGTCATGCGTCGGGTTCAGTTGGGCACGAATTGAGTCTAGAAGGAGACAGTTGAACGAGAACAGATGTCCTCGTACGACGACCACGCCAGTCGGTGCTATCAATGGCCACAACCGCGAGCTGGACCGAACTTGTCTCTCTGCTCTGGGGCTCTAGTAAATGGTCGACGACGAACCAGGCATGCCAGGCAGATCATGATCCCCGCACCAACCCAGAGATTCGGAAAGCAGCCACGGGCGGCAGATGAAAAAGCAAAAGTATCCAGATGCCAAGATGAACGCCCAAAAGAAAGTGGAAACAGGGTTTGGCCTGCCACTCCAGCGTCCGAGCGGGCCCAGCAGTCCCATCCCATCGAGCACAGCATGTCGTCGGCCCACGGACGTGATGGTGGCCCGCCGGTCGACGGACGTTGCTCCGAAATGAGCCACGACAGCAGCAGGGCCAGCGAACGTTGCTGGCGGAGCCGTGGACGGCGCGGGCCCCGTGTCAGTCCGGGCGAGCTCTCCAGATACGACGGGTTCGGACGATTTCGCCCAGACGACAACAATGACGATACGACACGACGAATGAGCGGATGCGAACGGTACTCATCGTACCTCATACGAGAACTTCGTACGGTACGACCGGACATACGACCATCACGACCGAACCATTTGGACGAGCGAGCTCACAACCGGACCATGCTGGGAAGATTTACGAGGTCGTCTTCCTCGACCGCGTATTTCCCACTGTCGTTGGGATATTGCGTCCTCGGACATTTTACGACTCTCTTCCATCCACCGTCGTGATGCTTGCACCGCCTCACCGGTCACGACACGCCGGACCCTTTCATGATGCTCCGGCGGCTCGTTTTCGTATCGTGGTCACGGTGGTCCCAGGCCTCACGCCACCTTGGACCCTTTTCACTTTCGCTTTGTTCATCCTCACGTCCTTGAAATTTCCCCGAGTACGGTCATTCTGGCCGTTCATCACGACGATTGGACCCCTCGACGGATGTCTGGTCAGCTGGTACTCTGACGGCAAGCTTCGCTTGCTGGTCGACGCGATGCTGGTCCGGTCGTGCCGAATGATCATTTCTTCTTTTGACCTTCATCATCTTCATGGGCTCTCTCTGTCTCTCTGTCTCTCGAGTATCGTCTCGATTCCCCCACTTCCGCCGGCCCCCGGTCGTCGTTGTGGTTGCTGCAGCCTTTCAGTCGATGGGGGCACGTCCCCGGCATCGCCTGGCCGGGGTTCAACTGCCCGTATCGAGACTCGAGCAGCTCGTTCGTTTCAAACGTGCTGCCAACCAGCGTTGGCCCGTCTGTCTCGATGCACGGTCCGAAGTCGGGACGTGTGGGTGCGAACCCCGCTTGCCCAAGCGGGATGATGTTGATGTCTGCTGGCTGCTGCTGCTGCTGCTGCTTCACTAGCCTTTGTTGATGTCGTGCGTCTCGAGCTCGGGCTCGGTCATCCTCGTTGGGTCATTTGCTGGTTCATGCCCTGCACGTACTCGTACGAACGAGTACGCAAGATGATCTTTCCTAGCTTCTCTCGAGCTTCTTTTCCTTTCACGTGTGTGTCCGTCTGATCGTGCCTCATCTCGGAACCTCGATAGCCGCCAAGCCTGGCAGCCTATCATCCCATCTCCATACTCGGAACTGGTTCCCCCTTGGAAGGATCACCATCGCCCATCCGGCTGGCCTCTGATCCTCCCGGCTGCCGCACCGACAGATGATGTTCCCTGTCGGTTGACGTTGGTTGGTTACACGCGTCCCCCCGCCATCCGGTCCATTTCTCTTGTCCTCCCTTTCCAGTCTAGGCCAAGCCAGCCCCAGCTCAGCTGGCGCATGAATGCGGGGCAAGCAACCAAGGAACGGGCTGCCATTTGAGTTGGACCTCTTCTTGCTTTTGGGGATTCTTTACGGCAGGCTTCCCGGGCCTCGTTTCTCCCGTCGTTTCTCCCGTGCTTCGCTGCATCACGCCGGCGTTCTGCATCGAACGTTCTACCCGGCCTTCGATGCAGCTCGCGGCTCTCATCCCTGTCCGGTCCGGTACAGAGCCCTCTGTACCGTCCCACTTACCGGAGCTGGGCCCGCCCGGGCATGGTCAGGCCAGGCTACGGTAAGCTACAGTCGGCAAGGAAAAGAGGAGGACTACAGTAGGAAAGAGGGAAAGCACGAACCCCCCTGAAATGGAGCCCACGGGCGCTAAGGCCAGCCGCAAAAGAGAAGGAGATCAGGACGAACGAGCGAACGAAAGTGAAAGACAAGAGAGAACGACGGCCTCACGGGGTCTTCCCTCGACGAAGTTCCTCGCAAGCGACGCGCGCGGATCCGAAGGGTGACGGTGCGGAAGTGCATGGCAGCTTTTGGGCCCATCGCATTTGTCCGCCATTCCCACCACCCACCATCCTCCCTCCCTCCCATTGCCGACCCCGTACGGAAGGTTGCCCCACCCCGTGTTCCCGTTTCCCGTTCGATATTTATTAGTAGCCCTGCTTCCCCCCCGTCGCTCCGGATTCGCTGTTGTGTTTCCGTCGACTCTCACACTCGGGCACGTCCGCGACCGTGAAACGGATTTCTTGGTGGTACTCTTGGTAGTTGGTGGTCCCGGAGGACGAGGAGTAGGACGACGACACAAGGATTCCACATCGGGCTGACCACCAACACCGGTTCCACATACTCACCACCCCATTCACCTCTTTAACCCCCCATCATGCTCATCGACGGCGAGAAGTGGGCCTGTGAGGCCTGCGTGCGCGGCCACCGCGTGAGCAACTGTCAACATGCTGGTACGTGATGATGAACTGATGACATGGATCCGGAGATGCGCCACCACCTCGAGGATGATGATGACGATGCTGACGGGGAGAGATGTACCAGACCGACCGCTGCTGCACATCAACAAGAAGGGTCGTCCGGTGTCGCAGTGCCCGCACTGTCGTGCCGTGCGCAAGTCGCGCTCAGCACATGTGCGCTGCGAATGCGGCGACAAGTCGCAGCCCAAGACCCGCTACGCGCCGCTGGATCCCAACAATCCACGACCGACGGGACAGCGTCCGCTGTGCTGCTGCAATCAGGGCGGCAAGTGTACCTGCGCGCTCAAACGCGAGCAGGTGCTCGAGGGAGGCATCCACAAATCGAGCCGACGACCGGGCACGCGGCCACGGCGGTCCATGACCGCTCCCGATCCGCCGCGCAACGTCAGCGGTCATCTCAAACCCAGCGCGGCCGCGCACAATTCGCTGGCGGCGGGGCCTCCGTGTGTTTCCCCCTACCCGGTTCCACGGCTGCAACCACCGTCGATGCATGACGCACGACGATCCGTCGACGAGGTGTCGACATCGACCGCCGATGGCATTTCAGGCGGACTGTCGCCCCTCACCATCACCATCGCCCCGCCGACGGATCCTCGTCGGGTCCAGTCGGAGCATGGTTCGCCCCACATGAGTCTCAGCCCGGACGTGGATCGACATGGCCGCAGTCCGTTGCCACCACTCGATCTGTCCTTCTCCAACTTCCACTCGTCGCCGGCGGGAGGACGGCCGTCGTCGGCTTACGACAATAGCGGGGCCTGGACGCCGACCTCGGTCGTGGATCCGTACTTCTGCGCCACGCCGGACTCGGATCGCGCCCTGTTCTCGGCCGGCCTCGAACCGCCGTCGGTCGACTGGTCCGCCTTTGATCTGCCGGGCGCCGCCGGGGGGTATCCGTCCTCGGCCTCGCACGGACCACGACCATCGTACGGCAGCTTCGACCTGAACCCGGCCGTCGGCCATGGCGGCTATGCGGCGTCGACGGCGGCCTCGGACGCTGACGATCTGGCCGCCTTGGGCGTGCCTAGCCCCTTGCACCCGCCCAGCCTGGTGTTCCACTTTCCCTCTGACACGTCCGAGGCGTGCGAGTCCGACTCGTATCGCCTGAGCTCGTCGTCGTCGATGCACGGCCTGCCGCAACTGTCGCTGCTGGCCTCGTCCAATCTGGATGCGATGGGCATGGACGAGTTCCTCGCGGGGACCGCTACGCCGCTGAGTCCGACGGACGCCGTCAGCGAGGCCGGGAGCGCCGCTGCCTTTGCGGCGTATCCGACGATGCACGAACCGAACAAGCTGGCGCCGACGTCCGCTCCCGCAGCCCACGAGAAACGGTACTCTCTACCCGTGACAGCCGAGTCGCTGCATCCGTTGTGGGGTGCCCCGCCGCCCTCCATGGACGATCCCACCGCGGGGGTGGCCACCTCGGTGGTGCACATGCGACACCATTCAACCCCGATCAGCCTCGAACCAGACGGTCGTCCCGCCGAAGCGGTATG
>QQTW01000752.1_pt1 | contig 21187 bp, 25 predicted proteins | sample 1904831 | NCBI WGS metagenome assembly QQTW01 (sample SAMN09435610, study PRJNA476489) | Subsurface metagenome, whole genome shotgun sequencing project. | reverse complement strand
GATGAGGTGGATGATCGTGATCGTGGCAGAGCGGGACGGGGAGTGATGGGTGATGGAAGACGTGTTGTGGTGGCGAGTGAAGAGAAGAAGAAGAGGGAAGAGAAGAGGGAAGAGAAGAAGGAAGAGGGCAGGCCGGTTGTTGGTATAGGCATCGATCTGGCAGGTGCCGAGCGTGGAAGTTCCGTGACGAGCGCAAGTGAAGGGATGGTGGTGGAGTCTCAGCCTCAACAAGTGGCCGTCAGCATGCCGACCGAAGGCCTGCAGGAAGTCAGACCGCAGGAGGCGATGCTACCGTCTGCGGCGAACCAGCGTACGAATGTCATCTCCGGACTGACGCGGCTGTCGATTCAGGATTCTGCGGCGCCAACGCGGTCGGAAGAGGTGCAGTCGACACGGATTAGATACTCGCCCGAGGTGATTAGAGCAACAAGTGCAGGTCGAGATAGCTCGACGACGGTGTCCTCCGCACCCTGGCAGCTCGGCTCACCTCTACAGCGATACACTCCGTCTCTTGGTGTGTCCACAACGGCCTCCCCTGATTTGGCTGCCGGTCCATTCGATCCCATCAGCGCCACGACAACGCCCAGCGTGTTTACCTCGGCATCTTCCCTGACGGATGAACGTCCAGCGCCATCGCCGGTCGTGGCCGAATCCAATATTAGCAACGTACGCATGTCCGTCGATGAGGTGCCGTCGTTGACGGCCAGCAGCTCGGCTCGGACCAGCGCGGTGCAGAGTTATACCGGTGCTTCATCGATCCGTCCGGGGTCGAATGATGGCCTGGCTCAGAGTTTTGCCGTTCGGACTGGGTCTATGGGTTCTCAAGCAACGGAGGGGAGTGTTCAGACGACGCCTCGTCCGGCGCCAGCGAAGCGATCGAGTCTAGCCAGTTTGACGAAGTTGGTTGGCGGTGGGTCATCCACACAGCGAAGCAGTCATCTCTCGATCGAGCAGAAGGCAACACCGGAATCACCTGAAAAGGATAAGGAGAAAGAGAAAGAAAAAGAAAAGGAGAAGAGCAGCAAGAAGGAGAAGCGAGGGGAACGATTTGAGCGCTTCAAGAAGAAATTCTGGAAGTCGAAGCCGAAGGATGATGGGCATCACTAGAGCTATAACGCTCGTTCTTGTTATCGTTCTCGGTCTCGAGGAATTCTTGTCTCGACGGATCTTTCCGCGCGTTCTTTCTTCCCGAGCAGTCTACGGCGATGTCGAAGTTCGACGATTTGTCTTGGACTACGAAGTTCTGATCTTCAGCAGTTCAGCGGGTTACCTTTGCATGACGGACGACAGTTTATTTCTTCTCATGAAGCGGACTATAGGGTGGATATGTGGGTTGAGTAGAGTGGAGTGAAGTGGAGTGGTTTTCATGGACGTCGGGTTCCATCGCTTATCAGCATATCGAGGTTTTTTCGAGACGATCAGATCACCTTCATCTTGACAGTTGCCAAGCTGGCACGAGATTTAAGCTGGACGGAACATCTTTCTTCTTCACTTCTTTCTTTCTTCAATTCGATGGACATACTGGAAGGATTGTTTCACTCAGGTGAATACTCTGGTGGAATACACATCGAGGCATTCAACGGCAGGTGATGGTGGGGTTAGGGGGCGTAGGGGGCATGGGGTCATCCTGAGCTCTTCTTCTTCTCTCAACCACGCTGGTCGTTACTTTTCTTTGAAGGGGTGGGATATGACTCGCATGAGAGCTATCTCTTCTTCTTCGAGTACACTCTTCTACCCTCTTGAGGTATGAATGGAAGCTTTTACATGATGAACCTGCATCATTTCCGTGCACAATGAGACGTGAGGTGATTGCTGCTCTGGAAGGAAGACCATGTCTGCTTGACTAGGACTATATTCTCATGGCCTGGGAATTCACTTTCAGCACCAGATGTAGTGAGGATATTTCAGGCAGAATTTCAAGCTGGTGATGTAGTCAGTGAGCTTTCATTGCTTCCATTGACATGTCTTTAGCAACCCTCACATGTCCAAAATCTAGGCAATCCAATATTGGATAGAAAATGAGTATCAAATCAGCCAATGATAATACTGCCAAATAACTCGATCATCTTTCTGAACTAATACGTAGCGATGAACTGTCACTCCTTCAGAACAATATCCATTTTTAAATCTGCGAGTACGAGTGTCACCGAACCGGACGCCGTTGGAAGCCAGCAAAGCTACGTCTGTAGAGCATCAAGAACCGCAATCTCAACTCCAGTAACTCTATTCTAGCGAGAAACGTCATCCCGTAAACTTGCTCAAATCACATGCCGTTTATGCCCAACCCATCATCCTCCATTCCATGCTCCAAAGTCCAGTCCAGACATCACCTCACTCATAACCCACCAATCCACCAACCTAATCACTCTCCATCTACCTCACACAATCCTCTCAATCCAACAACCAAATCACCTCCCAAGATGTCATCATCATCAACCTCTCCAAGTCCATCAACCAAACGTCTCCTCCATGAACTCCACCAATACAACACCTCCCTCACAACATCCAGCACCTGCGCCACTCAAAGCCAAAGCCAAAACCAAAGCCTCAATCAACAACCGTCATCCTCATCACATCCTCACCCCGACGAAAACGAGAGCATAGACCATCTCGCTCCGATCTCTGACGCAGATCTACACCACTGGACCGCCATTTTAAGAGGTCCCAAAAACACAGCCTACGAAGGAGGAAAGTGGCGTTTAGATATCCTCGTTCCAGAGAATTATCCTCTAGCTCCGCCTGCTGTGAGGTTCGTGACGAGGTGTTGTCATCCGAATGTGAAGTTTGAGGTATGTTTACATGCATAGTAATTTATTGAATGCGTTTTGGAATGTTACATGACTTCGTCCTTTTGATGTAATGTTGTATTATTCGACATCTTCTTCCTTGGCGATTTTTGACTTCTAAAGGGACTATGCTTTATTTACCCTTCTTTTGATTCTGCTCTTCTGTTTGCCGGTCACTTATCTATCATCGAGATATCGTACCGTCAGATTTTCCATTATATTGTACGATTTCTTTTCGTTGTTGTAGGTCTATTTCATTGGTGTCGAATTTCACATGCATGTCGTGATATCCCCCCTTATTTTCTATTCCATTTCATTCCATTCGACTCTTGATACCCATATTCCATTGATGAAGGCCTTTCAACGTTCATCATTCCTAGAATGATCATTTTACCATGTTGATCTCTTTGAACGTTCACCCTACCATCTTAATTTCAATTTCCGGTACCTACGTACACATTTATCACAACAACTCGAATTCATTCGATTCAAAGCTAACGTATAAAATGGCCGGGATGTATTGCGTAAAAAAAAGACAGGGGAAATCTGCCTCGACCTTCTCAAAGAAGCATGGTCCCCGGCGTATACCATCCACCAAACACTCCTCGCGATCATACACCTCTTGACAAACCCCGAGATTGACAGTCCTTTGAATGTGGATCTTTCGACACTCTTACGTGAAGGGGATACAGTAGGTGCGGAGGGGTTGGTTAGGTATTTTACTGGGGAATGGCGATGTGATGAATTACATTAATAGTACCTCGTACATATTTACGATATATACGTTGGAAACATATATATTCCGATTCACTGGGAAGGTACTCTACTTTACTTAACTCGGCTTCACGAACGGGGCAGGTATATGTTTCGGGCACATGGCGTGTCACTTGACGAAGTGGAGGGCTTCGTGAAACGGGTATTTCATTCAGGGTGAAGAAGGAGTTAAGTGAAGGAAGGTAGTCAAGTCTTGTGCTCAATCCATTTTTGGAACACTCCTGGCTATGACTGTGACGACTTGCTACCGTGGTCCAGCAGGAGATCGGCGTAATGAATCAAACGTCTGTTCTGTTCTATCTAAAGGCCCGGTACATTGATAACAGCAGCTTGTTGGATGGGACCAGCGCAAGAAGTTCGTCCAATTCGAATGACCTAGACGAAAGGCAGGGATACTTGCAGTGGAACATACATCTCTAAGAACTGTCCTCTTCATGAAAGGAATGATTGATTCATGAGGCGCTCAGCTTCGTAAAACAGGACGAAGGGGACATATATACTCCCCATTCATTCATTTCATGTAACGATTAGTTAGGTAATCGTCCCCATCCACAAGATTCACGGTATGAAGCTTGATTTGGTTGGGATTGCGAGTCTAATCAATCAAACGGAATCCTCCTCAACGTACCCCCCTTCTTCTTCTTCATCTCCTCAGCCGCAGCGACGCTACTAGGGACTTTAATCCCACAACAGTCTCCCCATCCTTTACCATCATGGTTATGTTTTTTTCCATCCACTCCCTCCCCATGCTTATGTTCCACTACCTCCCCCTTCCCCTCCCCTTCCTTCCCCTCCGTCTCATCCCCCCATCTCTCTTCACTCATGCCCTCCACGGGTTTCACCAAACTCCCAAACACGAAATGTTGCATCACCGGCAACTTCCCCAAGACCTCAACCACAAACATCCTCCTCATACCATGTTCAATCTTCTCCCAATTCTTCGCAGAACTAATATCATCCAACATCGGGGAATGCCATCTCAGACCTTCGACGTTTTTAATACTATTCACGAACGCCACTTGTGATAAGTAGAGATATTCGTGAGCGTATTCTTCGAGGATGAGGCTGTTGTGGATGGATAAAGGGCGGATGAATGGGTGGTGGAGGAGTTGGGAGGAGCCGAACAGGAAGGGGAGGAAAACGTAGTCGTCTAGGCCCCATACTCCGTGCGAACCGGCGGGTTCGAGATAGTAGGTTGATTGGAGGAGTCGGGTTAGGGAGAGGTAGCGGGTGAAGATGTGGAGAATGAGAGCGGGAAAGTCGGATATGGTAATTAGCGATAATTGATATAGACACAGCCTGGATGGATGGTGGGAGGTTCATCAGTATTGCTTTGCCTTGCTATAAGTCTTTCGTTGTTGTATGACTTGGTCACATAGGATAATTGCCATGATATCCTGTTTGACACTCCGTGCCCAGATGAAAGAATGAAGGAATAGACGGACGGATGCAACAATGGATACATGGATGAACGAAGATAAGATAGAATAAGATGTGGATCAGAAAGAAATGCAATGCCATGATTGAAGTGTAAATGAATGAACGGGTGGTTGAATAGAGGAGTGGATGAGTGTGTGTATGGATGGATGAAAATGTCAGATAGGCCAATTAATCAAAATTGGAATGCAATGAGTGACTGACTACCTAACTGACTGAATGTAAAAAGACAAGGGAGATAAAACAGGGGCAAAGGAAGATAACAAAAAATAAAGATATATCAAAATGATGATACATACAACCACACCACAAAATTCAATTCATGTCCACTCCCATAATCAATCCGTCTACGATTTCCCCAACTTTGAGCAAAATACGTCTTGACTTCATCCACGGCTTGGTCGGGTACTCCCAGCACATCACGATGCCACGAGCCGACTTCCTCGTCTAATTGATCGAGGAAGGTACGGAAGGCGATATTTCCGAAGCGAGACCCCGTTGCGTTATCAGCGGGATTGCAATGGATGATGGCTTCGACTTTATCCAACACGGTGAGGATCTTGGTGATTATATTGCCATCTCCATCTCCATCTTTGAGTGGTATGCGTTTTTCCGAGTTGTCTATCTTCGACATCTTTCCACCGTTCGTTTTCTCGTGCATTTGGGGATCATTTTCTTTGTCGACATCGTCATGCCCGTCTCCATTCTTGCCATCTTGCTTCGTGGCGGCGGCATCTTGGGATTGCTCAGAAGGAAGAGGAACTTTTGACACCGCAGTATCCTTGACGGAATCGGTCAATGTAAACACAAATGATAGTAGGAGCTCGTATGTCGGCGAGGTCAGAAATAATTCGAGATCCTTGGGAGATATAATTCGTGGTTTGGGCTGGATGAACGTGTGTTGTTTGATCTCCTCTGATGTCGCGGATGAGAAGAGCGGAGCAGGCAGCGGTGGGGTCGTGGGGATGGGTTGTGGGTTCGTTGCTGCTGGAGGAGGCCGTCGACGGCGCGGGGTGAGTTTGGGGAGAACATTTGATAAATTGGGTGGTGGTTTGGTATTAGCAGACGTTGAGGGAGTTGGTGATGATGACATCTTGAATGCGTTGGCGTTGGTGGATGGGAGGTTCCTGAGTTTATCATACACGTTGCGTGGAGTCGATGTGGATGGTGATAGTCGGTTCGTCTCAAACGATCTCGATTATAAATTTCTACGGTTTGTTTGCTGGGATCAGTTTTTGATCGGAGCTTCTGCCCCAAGCTAGATACCGTCCGCCGTGTGTTACCACCAAAGAGCAGATGGAACCATGAAATTACGTTCAGGCAAAACCATGAAGACTGAGAATCAACCCGACATGAAAATCTCGCATCTTCACCGCGCTGATGGATCCGCGACGTATTCCGAGGGAGCATTTACCATTATCGGAGCCGTCAATGGCCCGGTCGAAGCGCAGCGAAGAGATGAATTGGCCGAGGAGGCGGTTATTGATGTCACGGTCAGGCCAGCTTCCGGAGTGGGTGGTATGCAATATTCTCTCTTGATCTTCGATAGCTGCATTCAGGCAACACACATGCATTACCTTTTCTCTACTGCTTTGATTCTGGTTGTCTTGATGCATTATTCGTGTGTGTGTATACGTACTGATGTTGTGAACAATAGGTGTGGAAGAACGTCATTTTGAATCCATCATCCACTCGACACTCCGACATATCATCTTGGTTCAAAACTTCCCGAGGATGTTGATCCAAGTGACGCTGCAGGTGGTGAAGACGCCGACACACAATTTGGTTGATTTTACGATCGGGCAGACTTCATCCGTTAGTATTATTGCTTTCATATTCCATATCAATATGATACATCTGAGTCGAATTCTACGTTGATATATATGGTCACATATACTGACATCACTAGAATCTCCCATTGCTCCCTCCTCTGTTGCAGACTGCAACGTTAGCATTACAGTCGGCAGCAATCCCCTTGGCAATGACATTCACGTCATGCCTCGCAGCTATTGTTGTAGGGTCGGGGATCGAAATCAGTCCGGATGTATGGGAGAGGAAAGAGGTCGTATCGTTGCACGTTATGGGATTTTTGTCGGATGGGGGGTTATTGGTGTCGGAGACTGAGGGCGAGACCGAGGAGGAGTTATGGGACGCGGTGTTTGAGGAGGCGAAAGCCAAGTGTTGTGGCTCGATCAAAAAGGAGGACGACGAAGAGGAAGAGGAAGAGAAAGGAGATGCCATGGAGGTGGAGATCGAGAGGCAGGTGAAAAAGGAAGAGGAAGAGACTTTGGACCAGAAAATGAAAGAGGTCGTGAAGAGCGAGGTAAAGAAGGACGTGAAATGGAGAGAAGACATTCGATAAGGATGGTTCGGGAGAATACCGATCGTTGCTACGAGGTATGCTGGACGAGGCCAAACTGGATCTTGACGGTCTGGTGTTGGAACGGAAAGAAGAGCAGAGAGCGCTTGCTTCTACTAGCCGAACAACATCAGACAGAGCTGATACTGAGCTCGAAGCATTCCTGACACTTCACCAGTTCAGATTCCTCAGCGATGGAAAGAACGCAACGGAATTTATTGGTAGAGGCCCAAGCCGATGAAAGGCTATCAAAAGAGTATAGATGAATGGAAATCAAGATGACAGCGATGCGTTCGCTGATGAAAAGCTGCCGAAAGAGAAGATGAGAATGACATACGGATCCGTACGGTACATGCGTTTGCTGAAAGGAAGCTGCCGAAGAAGAATTGAGGGGGCCCCCGCGGAGGGCCCCGAAGGTCCGGAGCGGTTTCACCATTCGACTACTTTGGCAACCAGGAGCAATTGGAACGTCGTTCTTTCGCCGTGGCGAATGGGCATATGTTATTACCATCGTTGCCATGTACCATTTGTTCATCTCAGCACGACACGCACGAAACTGTATTTCATCACATGCATTTCCGAAGGGCGGGCTGGCGGTGCTTTCTGCTCACCAATTTCGTCCTGATCGTTGTTTTGATCCTACCAGATCCCCAGTGTGCTTCTTTAGCAGACGTTTTTCCCATTCCCATGCCGGTTCTGCCTCGACCACCCTATCCTCAGAAGGAGAAGCTCCAACTCCAATATCACCAACGATGGGCAAGTATCCTGGTCTTGGTCTTCCGTTGCGACATGATGACCACCCCGGGACTGGTTTGTACCCCATCGGCGCTCACGGTAGTTGCAGGGGCGCAACGGGTGTTCTACTTCCAGTTCGCGAGCTCGCCATGATGAGCATCATGGAGCGCCTCACGGACAAAAACGATTGGCATCGGAAAATCTTTGATGAGTCAATTGTGTTCAAGTGGCGCGAGGAAGCTCTCCGGATCCCCGATCGAGATCTCTGGAGCCTAGCGACCAGTGGAAAGCACCAGATTTACCACGAGGATGGCAGCGTCGTTGTGGAGGAGGGTTATGATCCCGACGCCATGATCCCCCTGGAGGGCATCATGACTGAGTCGGTGTTTGAATGCGTGAGTTCCTCTTTTGCCCTCGTGAACACGTTCTAACCCCAAGAGCGAAGTGCATTGAAGAGCTTCGAAGCAAGGCTCTCTACTATGAGAAGAGTGGTATCATCCCGACTCTCGACGCATACGCAAGCGTGGCCAAGTCAGATAAGCTCGTCGCTTCGGATCTTCACCAACAGCTTCGAGATGCTTTCGAGAAGCTCCAGAAAGATCAGGCGACATCTCCCGACTGGCATCCCAATTCCAATGATACGGTTCAAGATCTGGTGCACCCGTCAATGTATCCTCTGGTGTACGGCCGCAGCCAAGTTTTGGAGACCGAGTCAGTCGGGGTCCAGGAGGCCATTCACAAATGGTCCGCGAAGGGCGATGTGATTGAAAAAGATCGCGGGCGCCCCGATCACCATGAAGGCAGCATTAGCGACCGCGTGGGAGACGGAATCCCGGACGACTACTGGTCTGACACATATCAATGGCTACCGGCAAACGTCGCGTTTCAAGATGATGGCTCGGTCAAATTCACCAGCTACATCAACAACCTTCATCCTATTAAATATCCTGAAGTCTACCATGCGATCGAGAAGCTCATCGCGACTTCTCTTCCGGCATGGGATCAATGTCTTTCGCTGTACATCGATGATGGTACGAGAGAGGGGGCAGGTCGAATGCATTCCAGGTTCTCGACCACGATGCCGGATGACATGGAGTACGTTCGCTTGGTCACTCAACGACGCAAAAGCTGATTGGCCAATAGCGACAAGATTCCTGACCTCTGGATCCCATCAGATCCGCAAGAAACCGCCCATGCGGTCGTCGACTGGGATCAAGTAGCAAGGGAGCAGCCATACTTATATGATCCAAGTTGCGATGATGAGACGGACAGCAAGTGGAGATGGCTGCGAACACCAAAGATTCCGGAACCTGCTGTGGAACGGATCGAGTATGCTCCCGATCATCACAGGCGTCTGATCGAAAGGTTTCGAGAGTCCGGGCTGCAGGTCATCGTCAAGATGGCGTCGATTGAGTTGACACCCGAGCAACCAGAATTCCCCAGTGGAGGATGGCATGTATGATCGATCTCCAATGCACTGTTGCGTCATCACTGACTGATCTGTCGGGCGGCAGGTCGAAGGGCAGATGAACGAGCACATCTGTGCCACGGCGCTCTACTATCTCGACAGTGAAAATATCACCTCGAGTAATCTTTCATTCCGCATGCAGACATCCATGGACCTGCATTTGGAACCCGAATATTCCGTCGGTCAAGACAGTCACTCTTGGATGGAGCGCATTTATGGCACGACTCTTGGCAGCGAGAATACCGCGCCGTGCCTGCAGAATTACGGCAGTGTCGAGACACGGGAGGGGAGACTGCTTGCGTTTCCGAATGTTTTGTGGGTCCAGTCCCTGTTCATGGCTAAGAAATGTACTGAGACGCGCAACAACAGCCAACATCGAGTGTCTCCTTTTGAATTGATTGATCGCACCAAACCTGGCCACCGTCGCTTCATTGCGCTCTGGCTCGTCGATCCAAACCGTCGCATCATCTCCACCGCCAATGTGCCGCCACAACAGCGCGATTGGTGGGTAGAAGCGATCCTCGGCTCCACTCCGGAGATGCGCAAGACGGCCATGTCCAAGATCCCTCCCGAGATCCTCTCCTTGATGGAGGGAGAGCATCAGGGTCGTCTCCATTCCGATCATGATGCGATTAATGGAGAACATCCCGCAAGGAAGGCATGGAAGCTACCGCCCGAGTTGACGGAAATGGTGAGGGACTACATGGAAAACGATCCGAATGCGTCATTGATGGCGCAAGAGGAGGCGAAGGAACATCGGCGGAAGCTGATGGAGGAGAGGGGCAAATTTGCGAAGACGTCGGAGGCGGAGTGGCAAGCGCACTGGTACACCTTCTGTGAGCACTAAGAGGGTTCGATGGTACGGCTCAGCTCAGCTCAGCTAGAGCGAGCCCGGTTGGATGTCGAGCAAGGGCTTACATTCTGGATGGGTTGATCGATATACCCGTCCAGTTCTGCTACATCTTACCTGACCCTTTCTGCAATGGAGGCCAGCTCGGTCTGCTTCTTTCAGCCAAGCTCCACCGGATCAGCCATGGTTGAGGCGACAAAATACCAGAGATGATGTCCTCTTCTTACCATACCAAGAAACACGTCCTTCATACTTTTATCCGTTTCACCACGGTTTGATTCTGGGACGAAACGACTTGACGATGGCGACGATCAAACGATGACGGGCTGAGCCCTGTTTCAATGTGGTCGTCCTTGTGTTTTTGGCATCCATCCATCAACCCTGCTTTGGCGATGAGTGTATTTATATGGCTTGAGCTCGTTCTCGAGATCGATACGTGGTCAGGACTCTTTTAACTGCTTCCCATTTTTTTCAAGTCAATCGATTTAGCAACTCCGGTCCTGCACTGAAGAAGAACTAACGCCGAGTAATGTCAGTATCCGACTTTATTTCCTCCCTTATGTGTCTTGGCGATCTCAACGACCTTCAAGATCGTCGTTAGCAAGCTCACTAATCTCACTCACAGCTCACTTCATCTCTTGGCATCGATCCTTCCCGCTAGGACGTTGTGCTATCCCCGCGCATCCGGCTGGTCCGGAGCTTGTTTGTAATTGGTCTTCAACAACACGCTTCCCACCCGCACCTGCATCCGCATCCTAAATCCGCTTGGCGTTGTGTGAAACGGTTTAGCAGGACGCGTACTGCATTCGCAACTGCCCCGACCGACATGGCATCGACATTGTCAGGCACGACCAATGTATCCCTCAAGCACGGATCATCTACAGGCCCGACGGACGAGTACCGGACCTCATCGGCTGCAAGGATCAACATATCTCCATCTTCATCTTCATCGATGAACGGTGGTCCGAGCTATCCGATGACCACGAATTCAACATCGACGCTGGCCATTCGAGACGATACCAGCGGTGTCAGTCTTAGCTCATCAACACCATCCCACCGGAAGAACGCGCAATCGATCGATATCGCGGGAGTTAATGATGGACGACGACCTCGTCCTCGACCGGCCGGTCGTCGAGGCGATTTAACCATCGCTTCCCACCTTTCGAGTCCTCCCGACCACCATACACCACGACCTCCACCACTCACCGCTGGACTCATCCATCCCCGGCATCAACATCGTCATCCCTCCTTTCAACCCCCTCCAAACACATCCGGACTACTTCAATCCCCCTGTTTCTTCCATCGCCGCTTCGACGACGCCGTCAACCTCGACCGCTTGATTTCCGACATCGCCTCGGACCAAAGCATGTCTCACTCGCGACTGATGCAGACGGCGACGGGGGTGAGGGAAGTGAGTAAACAGCTTCGACGACGACCGATTCAGCGCGCCGTACGAAGTATCATGATCGTGACCAAAGCGCGGGATCACCATCTTATCCATTTAACCCGAGAACTCGCATACTGGCTTCTATCCACCCCTCGCTACGGCGCGGAAGTTGGAGTGACTGTCTACGTCGACGCCAAACTGCGGCATTCGAAACGGTTCGATGCGGAGGGGTTGGTGTCGAAGGATATTCGGTTCAAAGAAATGTTACGGTATTGGACCCCGAGTTTATGTCGAAACGCTTCAGAGAAATTCGATCTCGTGTTGACTCTCGGTGGGGATGGTACGGTGTTATACACCAGCTGGTTATTCCAGAGGGTGGTTCCGCCCGTGTTGAGTTTTAATTTGGGCAGTTTGGGGTTTTTGACGAATTTCTCGTTTGATGAATACAAGACTTGTCTAGGACGGGTCATGGGCGAGAGTGGAATGAGAGTCAATTTGAGGATGAGGTTTACTTGTACCGTGTATAGGGGGAGTAGTGGAGGGGGTAGAAAGGTGGGGGATGTGGAAGAAGGAGGGGGAAGGGGGGAGCAATTCGAGGTTCTCAATGAACTGGTCATCGATCGGGGTCCTTCGCCTTATGTCTCGAACTTGGAATTATATGGCGATGATGAATTGTTGACGGTCGTGCAAGCGGATGGATGCATCTTTTCGACTCCAACAGGTATGGATATCTAGATGAATGATGAAAAGACGTGAGACGCAGAAGAGCTAACAAAGATTGAAATAGGATCAACAGCCTACTCTCTCTCCGCGGGGGGCAGTCTCGTCCATCCCGACATCCCCGCCATTTTGTTAACGCCCATCTGTCCACATACCTTATCCTTTCGACCGATGTTATTAAACGACAATATCCTATTACGAATCACGATCCCGAAAAAGTCAAGAGCGACGGCATATTGCAGCTTCGATGGAAAAGGACGCATCGAATTGAAACAGGGTGATAGCGTCACCATCGCGGCGAGCGTCTATCCGTTCCCTACCGTCGCGAATAAGGAGATGGAGTGGTTTGAGAGTTGCGGGAGGACTCTACGCTGGAATTCGAGGGCGGTGATGCAGGGTGGGAGGAGTTGGAAGAAGAAGAAATCTGAAAAGAAGGCGGATGTGGATATGGAGAATGGGGTAGATGGGGGTATGGATGGAGTAGATGGAATAGATGGGATGGCGAATGGAGTGGATGGAGTAGACGAGATGGTGGATGGAACAGATGGTGAAGAAGACGATGACGACGAAGAAGATGAAGAATGGGATATCGATACCGTGGACATTGATGAGGATGATGACGATGCAATAAGAAATGGAGAAGGCGAGGGGGAGGAAGAGGTATACGGAGATGGAGATGGAGATGGGGAGACAGTATTCAGTGACGACACCTGTACGACCTATACGGAAACAGTAGGGACGGGAGATACGAGTGATTATGGTTGTTGTGGGAATGGAAATGGAAATGGTAGTGTCAATACCAGTGGTGACGACAACGGCAATGGCAATGATCATAGCTGTAAGGTTGGAACAGGTACTGGTATTGACATGGGTATGGGTAGAAGGATCGATTAAGGAGACCTTCCCAACTGACTAAGCGATGACTTCACAATATCGTTCTAGTTAATGTGCACGAGTAGAGTAGATTAGAGTACCTTAGCCAAGCCATTGGAGAGCTACATAGATAGATAGAAAGCATTCGCATCAGCTATGAATGGATGAATGATGATACAAGAAGACATACTCCGGACGGAAAATCCATGACGATAGTCCATAACGATGGGCTACGAAGTAGACTCGACTCGTCCACTGTCAGGTCCCATTCAGGCTGTTATATTTCGCATTCAATTGTGCAGTCCTATCCAGTTGATCCAGTCAAGCTGAGTGCAGTCGAGTGCAGTCGAGTGCAGACCCGTCCAGTCCCGATCCAGTCCAGTCCCTATTCCAGTCCATCCATCCAACCCAGGTCAAGGAAGGCCAAATCGAGTCGATTCATGTCTAATCCAGTCCAGTCCAAGCCAAGCCAAGCCGTGCCAGGTCAGTTATGTAGCCAAGTCCAGTCGAGCATATACATGCCAGGCCAATCCAGGCCAATCCAATCCAATCCAGGCCAGGCCAAGGAAGGGAACTTGCAATCCGTACGAATCCAGCTGAATCCAACCCAATCCAGTCCAGTACAAGCCATGCCATGCCAGGCCAGTTATGTAGCCCAGTCCAGCCCAGCAGTAAACACATGCATAGCCAAACCAAACCAGACCAATCAATCAGGTGGCATTGAATCTAATCCAACCCGGGCCGGGCCTGGCCAGGCCTTGTCTCATCTCATCTCGTCTCGTCTCATCAAATAGAGGGCAAGCCAGTCGAAACCAAGACAGGACAAGCCACGCCCAGAGAGAGCAAAGAGAAGTGAACTTGTTCTCCGTACGAATCCATTTTCTCGATTCGATGGATATACTCACTGACGAACCTAGTATGTGCCCGTAGCCTACCTTACTGTATCAATTAAATCGAACCGGACAGCCTTTGAAGGTATGCCACACGAATAGCGTAACAAGACAAGACAAGGCAACACAAAACCAACCCAGAATCGAATACAGATGGATCTATTGTATATGTACAATACAATCCCACCCAGACGCCTACAGGAAGAGAAAGAGAAATAGACTCAATAACAAACGAAAGCGAAACAAGACGTAACATGATGGAAGTAAACCAAGGATACAAGCTAAGATAAGATGAGATGACATGGGAAATGATAGGAGATGAGATGATATCCAGGTTCATATAATACTTAAACTTCAACTTCAACATAATGAAGGAATTGGTATGATCCGTCGTTTTTTCGAGACGGGAAGGAAAGAAAAATGAAAGGGGAGAAGGGGGAACGAGGAGGGAGAAGAGAGAGACAAGGGGGTTTATTCGTTGTAGTGGTATACCTATTTCCCATTCCTTCGTTAGCTTCTTCTCTTTTCTCTTTGTTTTGTTTCGTTGCTTGTGAACTGTGGAAGGGGTTGAGGAACTGGTCGGAGGAGTGGTAGTGGACCCTGCTCCTGCTACTGCAATAGCAGAGATAGCTTCGCTGTGGTTGCAGTGATAGCTATAGCTGGAGCTATAGCTATAAGTGTGGCCGTGGCTGTAGCTGTAGCTCTGCAGCAAGCATCTGCAATAGCCGCCGTATCACTGGACATGATGCAGCAGCTGTAGCCACTGTTCTTGCTATAGCTGTAGCAGCACTAGTGCTCGTACTAGCAACCGCAACAGTAGCAGCGGCAGTAGCAGCGGTACCACAGCACCAGCACTAGCATAGACGTAGCAGTAGCGGCAGCGCAGTGTCAGTGCAGTGCCGGCTACAGCTAGGTCGCAACAGCAGCAACGCAGCGAGGTGCAGCCACCACGAAGCCACAGCAGCAGCAGCAGCTATAGCTAGGAGGGTGCCGTAACAGCCCCAGCCATACCATGCCCATCGCGGTAACGAACCGCAACAGCCAGCCAGCCTCACCCACTCCAACAACCCCCCACAAGACAACAGCTAACAAAAATCATTTCCCACTCACCAAATAATTCGGCAAACCCCAACTCGCCCATCCCAATCTTTTCGCCATCTTCGCGAAGCCCTCCGTCTCAATCAAATGATAAAACGCAAACGGCGGAAACATGGCCCCATCACGATGAACCTCAGCTTTGACCAACAGTGCCGTCCCCCCCACGCCATCCAACTCCATCAATTGTCTTTCATCACCCTTTCCCAGCCCAATTTCCTCCAACGTCGCCGAATGGCCCATCAAGGTTCGATAAGTGGGCATATCGGCGTACCCCTCTAACAAAATTTCATCTTTACTCATCTTCGCGGCCAACTGTTGCGCCGCACCGCTATCGCGCCAGGAATTGAAATCGTATGGTCTTCGAGCTGGTTTACCCGTCTTTTCATCCACGTAGCGTTGAAAACAATTCGGGACAATGATGGGTTTGTCATGAGATGCTAAATCCTGGATTAATGAGGGTGGTGTTTCGATGATATCGGCATCGAGCCAGAGCACCCATGCCGTGGCGGGTCCCAAGGTGGTGAATAAAAGAGAATTCCTCGCTCGAGCCATGGCCGCCCGTCGTTCTTTTTGGTTGCTCATCTTGTGTCGTTCCGCTTCGTTCTGGGATGATACTGCCGGGTCGAAATCTTGACGTAGGATGGTGATGCTCGCGAATCGTTTCTTCATGGGGCCGGACTGGGTTTTGGCAATCTCGGCTTGTAGAGCCGATGTCGCCGCATTGCCTTCGCGCGTCTTGGGGATGATGAATCCCAATGATATCAGTTCGTGGGGATAGCTGAGTGAGAGCAGATTGTCCCAGTAGCCTTGGTAGAATCGGGCGAGAGGGGTTAGGATCAAAACTGTCTCGCGCGATTCAATCGGGTGAGACGACGTGGTGAGGTTGTTGAGATGGTAGTGTACCACTGGCGGAGGAATTCGGTCGCCATTCGCGGGGAGGATCAGTTTGCGGAAGGGCGATGTGGGGGGAGAGAGAGGGTGGTCGGCGACCGTTGTTCGTTGTTTCTGCTGCTGCTGCTGGCCTGATGATGGGGGAGACGATGATGAAGATGATGGTCGTGAGGGCGAACGGAGGAAGAAGAAGAATCCGATGAGCAGCACCGCTGCCAGCAGCAGCGTGATCGGATTCGACCGGCGGAGACTACGAGTCGGCATGATGATAGTTGGAACGGTCGCGACAGATGAATATAAATGAGCGTGAGAGCGGATCACGCCGGGTGGATGAGGATCGTCTATGATCGCGAGATGAGCGGTGGGTCGACCAAAGGAAAACAAGTCATCATCGTTGAAGCGTTGGTGGTTTGGTTGTCGACGTTTGACGTTGATGTTGGCTGATGAGGACAGGAGAGAGCCTTGTCAGATGTCAGATTGGGATTTTGGAGGTTTCGCGTGGCAGGGATGAGCCTGGACCACGTTTCATTGCCATATAATAACTTTTGACATACACGCTCAGATATCGTGGAAACCACATAAGTAATCAATTAGCCGCCAACGGCGACTAACGAATGATGTTACGGACTGAATATAGGAACCACCCACATATTGTAGGTATCAACTAAAGATCGTCGGGCCCTTCTATATCATGTCGAGGGCACGCCGGTGAAAGAATAAATGGAAAAACTTAACAGAAAGCGTTTCATACTTGCCCAGCATTTTTCCATCCTTGCTATGACGAATGGATCTTTCTCATTCTTAGGACACCTTGATAATAAAGATGACCTGTTCTCATTACACTGATGATGGTGATATAGCCTGCGTTTCATCGGACTTGTAACGAGTACAGGTTTAGGCACCTCGGTCTGTGTAGGCTAAAGACCTTTTGACTATATCATCGTTCTGAAAGATTTCCTATCTATATAAAGACGTCCAAGTCCTTCGAGCAATACATTCGTTAGGAGTTCCTCGCAACAATAAAGATGATCTACCCTCATTCCACCGATGATGGTGATATAACCTGCGTTTCATAGACTCATGACGAAGATCATCCAATCTTCATCACGCTGATGACGACGACCATAAGACCAGAATCAATTTGACGGTTGGAAGCTTCTCCTCGTTGATCGTTCCTGCTGAGCTATCCCATTTTATTCTCACCCGCGTGGAGGACAACATCTCCATATATTTACTATTCTCTGAGTTTCGGCATCGAGAGAGTCCAGTATCTGATTCAGTCATTTTCCTGCTTAGCTTTATATATACCCCACTGTGATCTTTAACCTAACCTGAATCCTAGGTATCCAATGTAGAGTTGGTACCAGAAAAGCTTTTCCTCAAACACCATGGTCTCCATTCTCAAGGTCAGATAAAATGCTCAATCGGCAGATTGTTTGTAGTATGAGAAGAACGTCTCAGTGGTCCACCCATATAAAAGGCCCTCTGAATGGGGATATTGACTTGACCTCCCACAATGTGGATAAAATACATCCAAACATGAATGATTGCTATCTCGCTGGCTAAGCTAAGCTAAGCTAAACTAGACTAAACTAGACTAGAACTGAGTGTGAAATGAAAAACGTCCATATAGACGAGGGTATAATGATACTCGAGCAAGCAAAGCAAAGCACAACAACGCAATCCACCACCTCGAACAAATAAGAACCCCCTTAAGCTATCATGATCGTCTCGTCGAGATATTTCCCCGATTCGTGAATGACCTGACGATACCTGTCCCCGCATTTACTCTTGTTGATGGGTCATATCCCTACCCTACCCCCTGTTTGATATTCGAGGAAAAATGCGCCCAGGAAAAACCCCACCCACCACATGTCGTAACACATACCTCGGACTCTGTCGACCACGCATATCATTCCCTTCCGATCAATCCTCCCAGATAGTCTCGAGATCCAAATCACCCCGTCGTTCTCCCCCACACACACTCCATCGCTTCCTCTTGTCTCGGGATCCGTACAGTGGTCCGGCCGAGAGAAACCCGCCTCCTCGCACTCCTCCTCCTCCTCCTCCCTGAGACACGTCCAGCAAGCTCCGTCGACGGGCCATGGCGGAAGACGTCGTTGCCCCTCCATCAGCCGCATCGGCCGCCGCTTTCAACTGCGCGATCCGTTCGGCTTCCAACGCCGCCTCTTCCGCATCGGGTGAATCCGGGATCGTCTCGAGACTGGACACGCTCGGACTGCGGGACCGGGTCGAGGTCGGGGTCGATGGCATGGACGAGGCTGAGGCCGAGGACGCCGACACGGCCAGCATCGGATAGGCTTCGTTGTATTTGGCCAACGTCGGGGTCGGACTGGCGGCACGTGATGACGTTCGAGCGGGATGGAACGTCGCTGGTCCCAACACTTGATGTAGTGGAGATGATGGTCGGTGTCGACGCGGAAAGGTATGGCTTTGATATGTGGGCAGTGTCGGCCCGGTCGAACGTCGCACCGTGTCGTTGGTCGATGTCATCTCCCCTTCATTCTCTTCCCAGACCGTCTCCCGTACCCCATTACGTCCCGCTTCGTCCATGGCGCGTCGCGAGGGACTGTGATAGCGGTGATACGCGTTGGATGGGCTCGATGGACGTCCCGCGATAGATCCTCCGGACAACACAATCCGACCTGAGGTGCTGACGACCGGGGATGAATGCGCGCGCGTCATCAGCGGGGCCGAGGTGGCCGGTGACGCGGCCGAGGAGCGCGACCGATGGTGACTGCGGAGGTATGGTGGTGGGTTGCGTGGGGGACGGAGCGGAAGGGCCATGGTGGTCGATGAGGGTGATGATGATGAAGGACTCGCATGGGTTGATTCTAGCAGGGCTGGCATCGCGGCTGGTGAGGCGTCCATGGTGTTGGTGTGACCGTGGTCGAGCGGGGCCGTCGAGTGGGCCGAGGTCTCGTCTTCCGCGATGGTGACGCTGGCCAGCGAGGTCGACAAGGTCGTCGCCATGATATCTTTTGTATGGTCGACCTGACGTGTATTTGTGGTGTTACCACTTAAAGTCGAGATGAAGATGTCGTTTGTGTGAGAGATGTGTGCGGTGTTGTATTGCAGCTGCTCGTGATTCACTGACTGACACATCCAGCTCACATGCTGACGGCGGGTTTGGCCATTTCGACGCGTTCAGGCAGCATCATTCCGTGATTACTTGAATGGAGAATTGGAAGTGACGTGTCAAGAAGAGAAGAGAAGATGAGAAGAGAAGGTGTGAGTATGTAAGGGGGAGGTGGGTAACCCCCTCCTATTGTGTGGGGTGGTTGATGAATGGGGAGAGGAGAGGTCCGGGGGGAATGTGAATGGAGAACAGAAGATCAATAAGATCTCCCCCAGGATGGGTGGGGGATGAATGGAGGAGAAGGGCACATCCCTTGAGATCGAAATCGGCACATGGCATGATCCGTCGATTAAGATCACCTTAAATGCATTCTAGAACTTCAAATGGTTGCAATCTACGGAGTACAAAGCTCGGCATTTCAGCCGCTCAAATAGTCGACTTCTAGCCGCTTTCCAGGCCCCCCAGATGGAGCTTCGTTCTAGGCCCTGAAAGGAGGGTTGTTTAGATGTGTAACCGCGGGATGAAAAGCGGGACAGATATCTTGATCTCGATCTCCATTTTCTCGGTCTTGTTGGTTGCCAGGAAGCTCGACGGTGCTACATTATAAACCAATCGATCTATTCCGCAAATGGACCACAGCCCTAGAGTCGGGGTATTGGCGTTTGATCTCCAAACGACCGCAACGGAATGATGGCCCGAGGATAAGCTTCATCTAAAAGTTGGGAATCCAAGATATTCTATCAAGAAGCTATGTTAGCTCTAAATCAACATCTAAGACCTTGAAATGAAGTTCATTTGATGCTATCCATAAGCAAAAGGTGACTAGAACATGAACTGGTTTGATTAGAAGACAGCTGCTGTTGGGTGACAACAAACATCTAAAATGTTGAGACTTAAGGATTGAGATTTCTATTCTTTTAGCAATAGGGTGTTGCACAGAAAGTGATTTACAGGTGAATCCTAGCTTTGAATTACCTCTAAATTTGCTTGGTAAACATATATCGGTCGCTGCCGCGTCGATTGAATAGCTGATTAATTCGGAATTGGTTCTGAAGGCCATGTTGAAGCTCGATGGTATGGAGGTTGGGCAGGTTCAACCATGGGGACTATTCTGGATGGAAAATATCGAGTAGAAGACTATATCTAATACCTGCCCTGATTCAATTGATGGGCCATAGTGGTGGCTGATGGAGTCCTCGAAAGAATTTGCGGTTTTGATTACATGTAGGGAAGAATGACCAGCATTACTAGTCGGATGGGAACAGAGAAAGGTTTCATCGTAGTGTTGACAATGTGTTGCGGTGGTTGTGGTCAGATAAGACTTCGAAGGAATATCAACTTGTTCGTTGCACGTTGCTTAACGTGTTTCGTTTTATTCTCGGTGGATTGTGGTAACGGTCGACTGGAGGGTCAAGTTGATTCTGGAAAATACAACTTGGCATGCCAAGGTATCATCAGGCAATGGTTACAGAACTCGCTCCAGGATCCCAATTGTGACCTAGGCACGTAGGAAGGGAAGAACGTGTCCATGGTTGACGAAGCTTGCCCCGATCGACATCAAGGTCAAGAAAGAAGGGGACATATAGAATCTAACCAACGAACAGAAATCTTGAACCCAGCACGAGATCTAACCTGTAACGGAACTCCACGATGCAGCCCATGAACCCCTCCGAACCGATGATGCATTCACCCCCATATGATACAATTCCCAATCACGATACAGCTCCATCGTACACGATCATTCCAGAAACTTTTGATACCTCCAATGCTGCGTCCTGCAACTCCCGATAATTCATCACCAGGTAAGAAGCCATTTGAT
>QQTW01000751.1_pt1 | contig 21203 bp, 18 predicted proteins | sample 1904831 | NCBI WGS metagenome assembly QQTW01 (sample SAMN09435610, study PRJNA476489) | Subsurface metagenome, whole genome shotgun sequencing project. | reverse complement strand
ACAGCTTGTAAGACGGCAATGTCGTATGAAAGTCTAGAGCCACATACTTGCAAGGGAAACAATCATGACGCCAACGGCAATTCAACTTCCTGCGGGTCATCCCAGAAACCTAGCCCACTGCGCCGCCCATGCTCAAAATCCATGCAGTACGCTCCCAAAACGCCCAACCAAAACAGCTCCTGGAAGGGACTTGACCACATCTGGCATTATACGTGCTTCGTGCCTCCTATCACCTCGCCTCTGACCGCAGTCCAGTCTATGCTCTGATCGATCTCCTCGTCCACCAGGCCGCAGCACACCACGTTGTCGCCCCGGATGAGGTACAGGCCGTGTGGTGCCTCGGAGCTTGGCTCTTCATCGCCTTGTGGGCGTATGATGCGCTCGACCGTCTGGGCGAGAACAAGGTTCGTGAGCTGATCCGCTGAGGCGAGGATACCGGTTAGGATGCGGCCGTCGGCGGTGAGTACAAGAACACGCTCTATTGAAGAGGTCATTAATTAAGTTGGTCGTAACGGGAAAGGCCTGACTCACTGTTGATAAATGCGTTGAGCGCCATTGCGTGGGCGCTGGGCCACCAGATTACGTGGTCAGAGAAAGCATGCAATGGAGAGTCCTCTCGAGCACTGATTATTGTCTATGGTCCATATGTGCAAGGAGAAAGAGCTTGTTTTGTTTGGATAATGCGTTGGAGCGAAGGTACATCGCATTGGGTGAAATTGCTGTGTGGCTCGATGTAGCTAGCGCAATGGAACTTCGTCCTTTTCTCACAACCACAAACCACTGAGGCCAGGATCATGCTGCTTACAGATTATGGATAAGGTTGAATCACCTAACCACTCGTTGTTCACTCTCAGTGTGCTGCAGTAGCTTATCGACTTGTATCCATATGCTCGTGACAATATCCGATATATCGAGGCAATGTCATGACATTATTTTTGTCAACCTCAATGTCGATATGTGATCTGGCGCCGTCACTTGCTTGGTCAATCTTCAAGGAGCGTGGTGTAGAATAACATTCGAGCAAGAAAAATAGCTTGCTACTCACTCATAAACACAACGAGCAGTGGAAGACTTGGACGAGTGAATTTAGCTCCAACATAACAATCCTGTTCGTGACTGCCTTATCGTCTAGCTGTAAAGCAAGACAACTTACCCTTCCCATATCACATACAAACAGGTAGATTCAGTAACCGAAAATATGTCAATCCAAGTGACTAAGAGGCTTTAATCATGAATAATCTTCGAGAAGGGTTTCAGTAGAGCTGAGATGCCACCAAGTGATAAGCACTGTTGTAAAGAGAGAGAGGAGCACGGGCGGAACCATGTACGAAATAAAGCGATAGCATCGAGCTCTAGATAAAAAAAGAAACGTAACCAACGGCAAGCCATAACTTGCAAACAACATAACAACGGAGCTGAGCGTCGACCTTCGGCGGTCTATGCACTGTGATCTACGCACGGTGTGGTGCAAAAATCTGATTCTAACACACTGACGTGATCATATAAGGAGACCATTCAAGCCACCCAAAAATTCAAGATTTTCGAACAGCAAAACAGTAGGTGAGATACTGAAACCCCCTAGGTCGCCGCCCTCGGGGGTTTTTTCCGTGTGGTGTGTTGTGCTTAAAGCACTCGTCGGTCGAGCGAGCCCAGGACTCGAACCTGGGCCCTCAGGGCGTCGGAATGGCGAGTGAGCGTGGGTTGTAGTCCTCCCAGTCCACCCCACTCCACCATTGGTGAAAGTTATAGTCAGTTTGGAATATATATACCAACCTGCGAAATGCGTGGGATCAGTGTGCCCGCTCCGGACACTCGTTTGAATCATAGGCTCTGCAATGAATTAGACCTGCACATGAATCTCATAATGCGAGAAAGAGAAATGCAGCGTGCTGTGCATTCTTTGCACGGTTCCTGCTTTTAGGGTGGAGAAAACAAGGAGACATAAAATTTGCACTCCTACGACAGCTGCCACCAAATGCCCTAGGCGTACCTAACCCATACTGATCTTGGCAGAAAGAAGCCTCCCAGAACGAGACTTTCTGCACTTAGAAATAGGAATAGATGGCTATATGGTACGCATTACTTTGATTACCGGTCACTGGAAGCCATGAGCTTCTTTGAATAACCTCATTTTTATTAAATGAGAAGTGACGCAAAACTAGTTTCGGTTTGAATAGAGAACAAAGACGAGCGATGATGCGGCCTGCAGTACTTTTCATAGGGGGCATCCAAAGCCATGGGCACAGGTGTTTTGCTTGAATGACCGAAAGCAATGGATCCATCTAAGAGGTTTCTTGCTCACGAAATGCAAGCAGAGAGCGACGCAATCCAGCGTTTTCCTACCACAGGTGACTCAAGAAATTGCAAATACGGAGGCGTCTCTTTGAGAAGAGAAGCTGTCCCATGGTACGACCATAGTATGCATAGTCTATGTTAACAGACAGCGAAGAAGCTGTATACAGAAATAAAAAGTGTCTTGGTCTCGTTACTTTTACACGACTCGTTTCACCTAAGGAAGGTTAGTCCAAGGCACCATGAGAGAAGAGCACAGCAAATACCTCGAAGAACCTCTTCAGCCACCAAACCTGGAAGACGCCTTCCGCCAGCAGAACGAACAGCTGGAATATGCTCCACCACTTGACCCTTGCATTGGTGCTTTCTGCGGTATTTCGGTGCGTCCTCTCACGGACCACGATGTAGGACTGCTCATCCTTGACCTGAGCAAGTAGCTCGGACAGCGTCCGTACTACATAGAACTCTATTAGTGGTCGTTCGGTATACAGGCCTGTGTCGATGGTTCATACCCTCCTTCTCGAGTGGATCTTGCGGCGCCTCCGACTCCGGCACGTAAACGATTCCATGGACGTTGAAAGAAACTTCTTTGGAGCTTGCAGACCAGTTCTCGTTGCTGAAGCAGTAGATGAATTTGCCGTCTTCCTGTGCGTTGATGGAATGACTGCCGGAAGAGACGCCACGCTCGATCAGCAGACTTGGCCTCGAGGGGCTTTGTATCTGGGACAGCGGACAATTAGTTAGTTGGCCCAAACGGAGTGTCCCTGATGAGGAGGAAATGACGCGGCATAGGGGAATCACTCACGATGAAGTCGATGTCTAGATTGCCGCTGCTGCCAAACTCCCTGTCACCCACTTGGAAAGTAACAGTCATCTTGTCATCTTTGTGGAGCTGCTCATGAAAGCACTCTCGCGAATGTGCTTTCAGTGCTATGTTGTGAGCAGAAGACCAGCTCACAAGTCCCAAAAGTACCATCGCTAGAGTACGAGCTAGGGAAGGCATCTTTGTAGAGCCCAAGTGGTGCAATGGTTCCGAACTTGAGTTTCCTCAAGATAATCATGCCCAAAGCCCTGCCAAGGCTGCCCATGGCTCGAAATCCATATTGCCGGAACAACCTCGGTCCGCTGGCGCTTGGACCATGGGAGCGTGCATCATGTATCAACGTCAAGTCTTGATCCCATTCTTTCGTGTTCGCTCATCAACATCCAACACAAGTGAGGTAGATGGCAGCAATTGCGCTATCGCTTGCTTCACGATTCTTGTAATGTGCAGAAGCATATTTCCAGGAGGTCTTCGAAGTGTAAAGAATAATCAAAGATCATTGTATGCTTCATGCTTGAGCTCGTGATGCATTGCAGATGCAATCGGTCTCCAAGGAGTCAACCGGAAAGCGTTGCTGCTATGGACCTTCGTCAGTTAAGGATATGTTCAGAAGATGTGGTCTCACGGCTTCCTTGAATAATGCAGTTCTCATCTCTCAAGGCTCATTCGCTTTCCGTCCTGTCTCTTGGTATGAAATGTTCTTTTGTCCAGAGCAGCTTCCCTTATTGCATGCTGCGGAAAATTTCTTACTCCATGTTCTCAATGGTTTCTGCCATAGAAGAGTACTCGATGCGTGCGGTTTCTGCTATCAAGAGTAATTCCCTTCCCTTCCTGTCTCTAGTTATATGAGATTGTTTTGTTTAGTGTATCTTCCCTCGTTGTATACTGCGAGAGCTCTCTTGTTCTGTGCTCTCAGTTGTGTTATCGGCCTAAGAGTACTCGATGCGAGTGGGCAGGAGTCGTTGATGTGGGCGACTCGGCGAGTCGGTGCGTTTCTCGGCCGTACGCCACCTTCCAAAGCGCATCGTGGGGCTAGTATAAATCTTCATTCTGTTTCAAAACAAACCATCTCACCGTCACGATCCTTCACATCATCTTCTCGTGAGATCAGTTTGATAGCCTCAACTCACGCAGCCAACCGTGATAATCTTTCGCGACTGCGATCAGCTCTCTACAGAGCCCTACTCTCATATGAAGTCTTTGAACCTTCCTGCCAATCAACATGCCCGAGTACACCTACATTATCAGCAAGAACCAAGTGGTACGCCGCAAAAAGAACCCCAAAGAAGATGACAATCAGGATGACGAAATCCCTCACCTCTCCATCTCCGATATCTTGTTTGGTCGCGGAGCAAAGAAACTCCGCAAGGAGGCAGCGCGTCGGAAAGAGCTAGCGCGTAAGGCAAAGGTGAGTTAGCGTGATAGAAACTGTCATCCTTCTTTCTGCTCTGCTTCACCTTCTTCTCTACCCACCACCTGCTTTGAAGGCAGCCATCTTCCTTCTGCTCAGTGGCAACACATCATCATGCTGGTTAGCAGTTACACATCTGCTTTCTGCTCAGCAGCCACACATCTTCTCTTTGCTTAGCAGCCACACATCTTCTCTTTGCTTAGCAGCCACACATTCTCTCTGCCTAGCAGCCACACTTCTTCTCCCACAAACTTTCTCTTTGCTCAACAGCCACACCCTTCTCTACTCAACAGCCAAATGTCTACTCTCTCCTCCTTGACAGATCGCCTGTACCGCTGTATCACGTTCAGCCCTGTTGCTATGGATTCACTGTGGCCTATTTCAACCTCGAACTCCACATCGTCTTCTGTATGTTTCCTGGCGCATGAGATCTGTCATGTGATTCGTCACTCGATCACAATAACATCTACCTAGCTCACTGCTAACATGCAACAGCAGGCGGCCCAGCCGAAGCCGGAGAAGACGGCCACCAAAGAGGTGGTTGTCGCAGCAAAACCGGCCACCGCACCGGCAGCCCCTCACAAGGAGGCGGAGAAGCCGCAGTTCTTCACGGCGGAGCATGACGCCGCCATCCTCCGCATGAAGGGGGAGGAGAACAAGTCGTGGAAGGAGATCGCTGCCGCCCTGGGGTTCGCGCCCGGGCAGGTCAAGGGCCGTTTCCGGGAGTTGGCGCCCCGCGTCGCGGAGGAGGTTCAGGCTCCGGCGATCGCCGCTTGGGCGAAGGGCGTGGCCAAGGCCGCTCCGGCGAAGGTGGCGTACCATCGCCAGCCTGAGCCCAGCGAGAAGCCTCGTCGCTTCGTGGCGCGTCCCAAGCCGGACGAAATGTTCGACCGCGATGAGGTAAGTTTCACCTTTGGCGTCGCTGCCGCCTTCCTCATCGACTACACACACCAAGCTAACATCTCGCTCGCACAGCTGCACCTCATCGCCCGTATCATCCGCAAGGATGAGAAACTCCGGTGGGAGCGCGTCTCTCACCGGTTCTTCGACAAGACCGGCCGCCGCCTCCACGAGCTGGAGTTCAAGGACCGCTTCGACCCGGACAGTGACGACGAGACCGTCTAGGCTGGCCACCTAGAGCAGGGCGACGCTTTCGGGCCGGGGGAGGAGCAGAGTCTCACCGGTTGCCGTTGCGGTTGCGTTGTGTTCATGTTTCATTAAAACCCGTCTTGGTACGAATGCAAATTGGGGATACTGCGCCGGTTTGCGCTTTTCACACATCTAAGGTTCACACTGTGCTATCAGCCCCTCCCAGGGCATAATCGTGATCTTCCCGTCAGTAGGCTTGCCCGGTGTGCCCGAAGTGTAGTTCCCGTAAACCCATCTCGTGATGCGCACCTCCGCCGGGATCTCCCAAGTAACCTCATCGCCAGAGAAGTTGAGCTGTACAAACCATGCCTCCCCGATGCTAACCCTCTTGTATGCAAAGAGCTTGGGATGCTTCTCATCTACAAGCTGGAAATCCCCATACACAAACACATCCTTGTGCTCAGAGCGGAACTTCAGCTGGCGTTTCCAGAAGTGGAAAACGGAAAGGTGAGTCTCGTCGCTGTTCCGAACTTGGATCTCGGCGTTGACAGTCTCCCAGTCATCGTTGACACGCATCCACGGTTTGACATTGGCCGTACAGAATCCTGCATTCGGTGACGAATCCCACTGCATTGGAGTGCGCCCGTTATCCCTTGCTTGGGATCGTAGTACCTTGCGGGCCAATTCCAGCTTGGACTCGTCGTTGGGATATCTGTCCTTCATTCTATCACCGGATGTCAGTCTCCCCTCATAACGCTGTCATACTGAAGCCGTATCTGAGAGTAACACTGACTTCTTGTAGTACGCTTGAGACGCAATGTCCTTGTACTCCTCAGGGTCCCAACTCAGGGGTATATTACGCATTCCCAGCTCTTCGCCCTGAAAGACATACAGCGTCCCGGCGAGGGTCGTCTGCATCAGGCACAAGAGCTTAGCCCCAAGTTCACGATACTGATCGCTGTCATCCGTGTAGCGAGACACGGAGCGGGACTGATCGTGGTTCTCGCAGAAGAGTGAGTTCCAGCCGTCGCGGTCGATCATCAGCCGCTGCCACCGGTTCATGCACTGCTTGATCTTGATTCTGTCCCAGTCGTACAGGCCCCACTCGTAGGCCCCTGGCTCTCTATCTATCTCGACCAGCTCGAAGATGAAGATCATGTTCAGCTCCCCGGATGAGGCTCCCACTATCTTCAGGATTTCTTCCTCGTCGTCTACAAAAGGCATCTCGCCCACTGTGAAGACGCGGTACTTACTGAGCACTTCGCAGTTCATCTCCTTCAAAAACTCATGTAGGCGCGGTCCATTGGCGAAGTACTTCCACCCGGGAGCATACTTGTCCTGAGTGTTTGGGTCCGGAAACTCTCCGTCCGGGAATGTCTGCACTTTCGAGATGAGGTTGATGACGTCCATCCGGAACCCGCAGACTCCTCTGTCGAACCAGAAACGCATCACATCGTGAACCGCAGCGCGGACGTCAGGTTCCTCCCAGTTGAGGTCCGGTTGCTCTGGCGAGAACAGGCTCAGGTAGTACTGGTCTGTTGGCTCATGATACGTCCAGGCGGATCGAGCGTCGGCGAGCAGCTGCAGCCAGTTGTTGGGCGGAAGCGGATTCCCGTGCTCGTCACGCTTCGGGTCTTTCCAGATGTACCAGTTGCGTCGAGGATTGTCCCGGGATGAGCTTGATTCCAGAAACCAGTCGTGCTGATGCAATTGTCAGCACTTTAACCATGCCGAAAGTCTATTGCCTCTTGGATCGTGCATACGAGTCGCTGGACGCTGTGACTTGATTGGATCATGTAACAGCAGGGTCATGGGCAGTGTACCTGGTTGGATGTATGATTGACGACGAGATCCATCATCAGACCCATATCTCGGCTCTTCAGCTCTTTGATGAGACTGTCGACGTCGGACAGGGTACCGTACTTGGAATCGATATCTCTGTAATCAGACTGCCACGGTAGTCAGCGAGAAGAACAAGATAGCCGACCACCCCATGGCCTGCTCACGATATCGTATCCCATGTCGATCTGGGGACTCTTGTAGACTGCAATGCCATATCAGCACATTGCACGTTGTGCAGTTGCAATAAGCCTGACTCGGAGAGACCCATATGACATCCACTGGAATGCATTACGTTAACAGGGCCCGATATACATCCAGTCGACTGTCGCACCTCCGAGACTCTTGAGGTAGTCGAGCTTGGATGTAATCCCACGCACATCTCCCCAGCCATCACCGTTGGTGTCGAGGAAAGAGGCAGGATAGATCTGGGAATGGCCGTTAATGATGCGGCCGATGAAGATAGATAGATATGGTGCTCACTTGATACACCACTGCCTCCTTCCACCATTGACGAGACATTACGCCACTCATTCTGACCTATTAAGGTTCAACTGACTACCTATGTATGAGACGGTCACACCAGGTTCAGACACGGGAAGAGATGGTTCAGTTGCTGCAGAAATAAATACATCAGACCCACTCGCAATATCCAGCGACCAACTCTCTAATGGAAAAAGACCCAATTCTATAACATCCAACCGGAGTCTATAAGCAACGTATCGATTGAATTTCAGAATCCAATCTGCTCTTGTTTGTATCAATAAAGCATCGACAATAGTCTTCCATAGAATGGCTCATACGTGAGTTCGGATGACGTCCAGGTACGCGGGTACCTTCCGCAATTTCGTAGCGGGGCTGCGGGAACCCCTGGTCCTTGGCACTTGGCCAAAGTTGGCCCCTCCTTCGGCTAAACTTAGGGAGCTCGGAAAGCTGAGCTCAAGCGCCGCTAACCCCGATGCGGAGCTGGGAGCTGCGACGCCGGTGGGGCCAGAGTGGTTGCGTGACCAGTTGCCAGAGCCAATCAGTCGCCACCGGCCGAGCAAGGGCGAGGTCGACGGAGAGACATCATCATCACCGTGGTGACTGTACTGGGCTGCACACTGCATTGGCCGGACTGAGCCCGGTCAACCCCGCACGAGATCCGGCCCTGGAGTCGCCGTCGCCTTCCGTCGTCGTCGTCGTCTCATTCCTCTCCTGCTTCTCTTTCCCCTCGTTCCTGACCCTGAGCCTCATCTCCTTACGTCCATCTGAATCGAGAGATCTCGTTCTCATAAGCTCCTCTGAGTGCATAGTACCTTTGTATACTCTGATAGTCCACCATGTCCGCTGAAGCGTCGGAAACAACAGCTCCCCTCACCAAGGTTGACTCTGCCGTTCAGGGCGTCGAGACGAAGAAGGGACACCGGAGGAACAGCAGCAGCGTTGCAGATGTGTACAACATTGCCGACCTTGGTGAGTGAGCTCAATGGCTATAACGTCGAGCCATTCACATATACCGCACTGCCACCGATTGTATACCTATACAGGCATAGATGCATGGCCATTGACAAGAACAAAAGCTGACTCAACGTATAGAGAAGGAAGGGAAGGAGATCAAGATTGCTCCGGAAACACAGAAACTGAATTGGCAAGTACTCACCATGTGTCGGCGGAGCCGAAGCTTGCTTTTAATTCCGCTGCTCCCTTGGATGAACTTGCGTCAAGCAGTTCACAATTGTTTCCACAGCTCAAGCTAACACCTGCCTTCTGCAGGAAGCTGAACACGTCTCCTGCATCGTTGGATGAGAAGGATGTGTTGAAGAAGCCGCTCTGCGTACCAATGATCAAGAAGATTGACCTGCACTTCCCGCTCGGCCTCGAGGTCACCGCTCGCAACCTCAAGGGTGTGACAATCAAGGACGCATTAGATGCGATCTACAAGCAGTTCAAGAAGAAGGCAAGTCTTCCGATTCCACTACTCTTGTGTCTCCACTGTCACAACTCGTTTCCAAATCTCTTCTCTCGCACTCTGCTGACGCTTCGGGGCTGACACAGGCGGATGACGAACTCGAGAACCCTATCCTCGCCGGGTTCGAATGGGACAAGGAGGAGTGCTACACCCGGTTCATCGTCCACCAGAAGAAGGAGGGAGCACCCGCCGCCGCCAAGAAGGGAAAGAAGAAGGGCGATGAGTAGACGCCCTGCCTCATGGCGAGCGACCGGTACCTGAGAAGATGAGAGAGGAGTTGGCTTCTTTGCACGTCCGGCGCTTTCTGGCACATTTGCACTTGCGTATCAGCGAGTGAGTGAGAGTCATACGACTGGCTGTCTCAAGGTTGCTCTTGTGAGCAGTGACTTTGTACATTAGGCGACGCCGGCGTTTCCAATGACATCTCTGCAGCGTAACAAGCCCATCTGAGCAACGGAGACGGACGTTTTTCGATTGTGACTGTTGCGAGGGAGAAGTCGCGAATCATAGCAGCAGAGAATTTGAGCCGCTAGTCCGGAAGTAGTAAAGTGCGTGCTTCAATCGCTCAAAAGTTTTTTTCTTCGCCTGGGCAGTTAATGATGAAGGGACGCGCTTCGCATGTACCATGAGGTGTAGTAGCAGTCAGCAATTGGAGTCTCTCCTTTCGTTGTTATGCGCTACGTTATTAGCCCTACGTGTATATACAGCAACTCCTTTTCACGCTGTTGATTACACAAACAGACGACCAACTTGATCGTACAAACGCGAAGACCCGGCCAGACCGACATCAAACCCAAACCCATCACAACACATTCACCGCCAAGCAGTCGGAGCCGCCTTCTCCGCGTCCTGCAGACGCAATCGATCCTCGCCCGAGTCCTCGCTGCGCGCTCCGGAGCGCGAGGGGACCTGCCCCAGCTCCGCGCTGCTCTCGGGACTCTTGAGCCCCTGCGAGTCGGCCGAATATCCGCCCGACTCGGCCATCCGCTGGTGGTAGCCGGACGACTTCCGCGAGCGGAAGCTGAAGACCGTGCCGGTGAGATACTTGGAGAAGAGCGGCTTCAGCGCCGGCGCCGACGCGCAGAAGATGCCCAGCTCGTACTCGGTGATGACCCACACCCAGGACGTGTTTGCTTGCCCTGTTGATCGCGGGTTAGCATGTGTATGGCGCTGGGGGAGGGCGGGTGCAACGTACAAGTCACGTCGTAAGTCTCGTAATACGTCTTAATGATCATCCTGAGTCGGACCAAACCGGCGACGCAAACACTGGAGTGGGAAGTCAGTCATAAAAGGACCATCATTGGGCATCGGAGCTCCAACTCACAAGAAGCCCAACCCGAAGAGCGCCGCGAGAGCCCACCTCTGCCTCCGCGGCATCTGGATGCGCCGGATGAAGAAGAGCGGAAGCAGCGTGATCCAGATATCGGTAATGACGTTAATGACACCATACTGGACCATTCCCCCCTCCTCGCTCAAGCACTTGTACTCGCGAGTATACGGCGGATTCCTTGAGTACCTCAACCAGTACGAGTCTACCGGGCTGCAATTGAAGATTTGGACCATGAAGCATGCAATCGAGTACATGACGACGAAGGCGAGCGTGCTGAAAATAACATAGCGGAAGGCCCTGCCCGACGTCCCAGCCAACACGCGGTTGTAGAACAGCAGCATGGAGGACTTGATGCAACCCATGCCGAGAACAACTCTGAAGCGATCTGTCAGCGCCGTGCGCAATATCGCGGGAATAGCCAGAACTTACAGTGCAGATCCGATATAGGTCGTCTGGACATGCGATCAGCTGTGGTGTCTTTAGGAGGGACCAGGAAGCATACCAAGTTGAGCATGACTCCATTTCCGGGACGCACATCCCATACGTGCTTGTTTCCATCATAGTCTTCCTTGACTGAACGACAGTTAGCATCCATAATGGTTTGGTAGCGATTACGGACCCGGCGCATAGCTTCACTTACGGAAGATGACGGTAACGATACCAAACGAGAATAGCTACAGAGTCATGAGCAAGACGACGAGACGACAGAATGAGGGCAAGACCGCCGTACCCATGCCACAATGATGAGATAGTCGTCGATTCCAGGCCGTCGAATTACGATGAAGCGCGCATAGAGCCTGGCGAACACGACGATGGTGCCTATCACGCCGAGGACTATGGCTATGATCATGGTCTCCCCTCCAGTGGTTTCGGGGTTGACATAATTAGGCTTCGGCCAGGTCTTTATGACCGACTTGGGCGGATTCTTTCCCCCGGGCATTGTTGGAGACGATGGGACAATTAAAATGCAAAAAACCTGAGACCTTGAAGAGACCGGAAGGCAATGGACGAGCTAAAGGCGGCACCGTGCGGTCTTAAAGAACCCATGGGCGCTACAGCACTAGATATCAGAATCACGCATAGCTCTGATACTGGAGGGTTGGGATATGCAACTTTGAATGCGTGGAAGAAAAGCAATACACACAAGAACCGGGAAACCTGACGTGCCTGAGTAGCGACACCGCTTTTCGCGTTCAACAAGTCTGGTTGACACCCGCGTGGGCACGTTTCTTCTTTACGGTGGCGTGCGTGCGTTCTTAGCACCTTGCGCCCAGCAGCTGCACGGATCTCCCTTGGACCTCGACATGCCTTTTGGGATTCGTTCCTATGGGGCTGATGATGGCTTCGCAGGATCATGTGGGTCCTTCCACAAGTTGACAGGTCCAACCGTGCCCATAGGTACCGGGATTTGCCTGGGGCTCTGAGCGGACTCGCACAGCAGGATGTACAGTGGCTCCACGCTCGCCGTTCGCGCCCCTGCGACGGTTGCAACCCTAATGATAAGCCGAGCGTTGTTTAAGGTGCGGCAGTCGCTGCGATGAGTTCTCCGCCATGGTGCGGATCAATTTGGTGGGATGGTGCTATGCACGGTTCATGGAGGTATCTGTAATGCTCTATTACTGAATCGAAAGTCGTGGGGAGGCTTGGGTAATTTCACTCGTTCGGACATGGTCCCATTAGAGGTCCCCACAGCTCCATAACAAGCAAACCATCCACGTAAAGAGTTGTTGGCGACGTCCGCTGGCTTCATCTTAACTTGACGCGACCAGGCAGAACGCGTCGATAAAGCTCCGGCAGACGTCAGGTACGTAGCGAGCCTTGACAGTGGCTGGCTTGCAACGATCATTGGATCATGTACTGTACTGTGGTACGCATGTTGCTTTTGCCAGGCGGGCAGTAATCCATCCTTGAGGTTGCGGCTAACGTCCAAGCCCGGTCTTGCTGAGATATCGTGTACCCAGGACAAATTGAGGATCACCACCACCCAGGCATGTAATCATTGCCATTGGCACTAAGACGTAACGGCTTCCTGAGAATTGTTGCGACAATCTTCCGACAATAATACGTGTCAGACTGATCTCCCGCGGTGTAAGGAAGCTTGTCTCTGAAAGATCCCAGCAAAGTGTCCGCGGACAGGCCACGAGACACCACCACCACCCACTGCGATGGATGCACAGCGGCGAAGAGGGTGTTTTGATAGGAGAGCGCCACACGATGCTAACTGATAGCTCGCCATTTGCCGGTCATGCGAGTGTCCCTGGAAGCTTTTAGGCAATTTGCTGCTAGCGCGGACTGGAAGCAATCGGCCCAGGTTCGCTCGCCTCTTTTTGCTTCTTCTGTGCTTCCTCTGGCGGCTCTGATAGAAGAAAGTGACGCCATGATTCGCGTAGCCTTGCCGGTATCCGTTGCTCCAGCCTGTCACCGTTATGCGGCGTAAAATTTAGCTCGATGAGCAGATCATGCGGTTTCAAATTGGTCCTGACACCCTACCGAGTCTTGACTCTTGAGCCATCGCGCCGCAGAAGTATCTCACCCCGCGATGTCCTGGTCTCGGCGGCTTTGTACGGCCTTATTGCTACCATGGCATGCAAAGGGGATGCTGAGTAGTGTCCAGGCTAGCCTTCCCATGGAGCAGGTAAATGAGTCCTTGCGGCGGACAGGAAAAGAAAGATGCATTGCAGATATGAAAGGACTTATGCACAGTCGAGCAAGCTTCTTTCGATCAAGGTTGATTTTATGCTGAGAATAAAGTTGTGGAACAATATTTCCTGCGTTGACTGCGAACTTTCCAATGGAAGAGAGCCTATCTTGGGCTACCTTGGGCCAGGATGAAATGCAGGATGAGTCTCGATTGAGAAAGCCACAGGGCTGTTATGCTGCTTACTGCATTTTTGTCTTCGGCATCACCCGACTTAGCATGCACTTCACGCAACCGAAGTGCAACGATTGTGCTAGTGATTCCTATCACTTGAGAATGCAGCCTCTATCAACATCGGCTTTTCATCCGCGATCGGCACTTCTCACCCAGACATCTTGATCGAGCAGGTTGTTTTAGGAGACTACGCCGCCTCCGTACACGCCGTGATGGACGAACGCGCTCGCATACCGCCAGGGCTGCCGCGCAGCAACCCCACGAGTTCAACCTGGCAGCAGCCGCGGGATGAGATATGCGACTTGCGCAGCAGCGAAACCCTACCGGCCGAAGCAGACTTCGTTATCGTAGGCAGCGGGATAAGCGGCGCCTGCATTGCGTACAACGTTCTCTGCCGGGCGCCGAAGAGCAAGGTGGTCATGCTCGAGGCAAGGCAGGCTTGTTCTGGAGCCACGGGACGCAACGGTACATAAGCAGATTCCTTCAAGCAAGTGACTGTCATTGAGATACCACTGGAGAGTGTATGATCAGTTGAAAGACTGGATGCGGATTTCGAGGCTTGAAGTACTGGCACAAGGCTGAGATATCATTCCGTTTGCCTTGTAGGCGGCCACACCAAAGCAGCCAGCTACCGCACTTTCCCTCATAACGTCTCGTCCAACGGCTTATCCGAAGCCGTCAGAATCGCTCGTCTGGAGTATGCCAACATTAAAGCCACTCAATCTTTTGCGCGCGAGCACAACATCTCTTGCGAGCTTCGCGCCGTCGACACTGTCGATGTCGTTCTGGACCAAACCGCTTTCGAGAGCGGCACTATTGCCATAGCTCAACTTCAAGACGCCTTATCGCCAGAAGACGAAGCGGCAAAGTACCGAGTTTACGACTCGACGGAGGCGAAGGAGAAGTTCTTCGTTGATGATGCCGTTGGGGCGTTTGAGTATGAGGCAGGAAGCATAAACGCTTACAGCTTCACCATTGGAGTACTCAAGCTGGCGCTCAAATGCGGTCTGAATCTTCAGACCAGCACACCGGCGACCAAGGTAGAGCCGCTACGAGCTAGAGACGTAGACCCGCGTAACCCTCAGGATACTGAGCCTACTTGGGACCGCACACCTAAATGGACGGTTCACACTCCACGCGGCCTCATAAGCACCCCAATCGTGATCCTGGCAACGAATGCCTACACGGCGCACTTGGTAGAAGTCTTCCAGGGCTCCATTGTGCCTTTCAGAGGCCAAATGACTGCCCAAAGGCCCGGATCCCGACTGCAGAAACTCAATCTCCTGACAACGTACTCCTTCATCTACCGTAACGGCTTCGACTACATGGTAACACGCCCGTCCGAGTCACCGCACCCAGGAGACGTCGTCATTGGCGGCGGCCTTGGTCGTCTGGGTGACGATTATATAGCCGAGTTCGGGGAGACCAATGATGGCAGTCTGAATGCCGCGTTGTCCAGATATCTCCGAGAATGCACGGTGCAGCATTTCGGAGAGAACTGGGGCGATGATGACCCGGATGGCAGGGTTAGAGACGAGTGGACCGGGATCATGGGAGCTACCGCTGACGAGAAGCCATTCGTTGGCGAGGTGCCGGGCATGCCAGGCCTGTGGGTATGTGCAGGTTTCAACGGGCACGGAATGGTATTGTGCCTGAAGTGCGCAGAGGCTATGGTAGAGATGATGATAATAAATGTGGCAGAAGAGGGCGACCAGAAGGAGCCAAGAGCCCCTGACTGGTTTCCGCAGTCATTCTTGATCTCGGAAGAGAGACTGGCTACGCCTTTTGTCGGCTTTACCGACCTCGCAGAGCATAATTAGAATATCGAAAATGCAGACCTAGCGATGATTTGAGAAGAAAACGACACCGGGAGTAATGCTTTTGTGGCGTGCATGCCAAGTGAGGAGTGAACTGCCAAATGTATGGTTGAAATTAGCAATGTCCGCTTTGCAAGACTTGCCTGCAAGCATGTAAAGGAACCCATCGAGCTACAACTCAAGATCCCCTTAGTGCTTGATGCATGATCGATACAGGAGCTGGAGCTTGACGAAACGGGCATTCGCGCATCAGGCCGGACAGAAGACCGCCAGATGACAGTGAGCATGGCCGATTGTGGATGTGACTCGCGTACCTTACAGGCAACTTGAGCATGGTCGACTGATCCAACGATGACACACAGCTTGAACCGAGTCTGAAAAGACCAGAATCTTCAGGCAACTGGTACGAGGCGAAAGACCATCGGAATCAGCCAAGGCATTTTTGAATTGGTTCTGGTTGCCACGATAGCTCCATATGTAAACTCCGCTACACTCTCGGTAAAAAGCACCGAGCCGATAAAGAAAGCTTGCACGAAAGCATCTCATTCGTCGGCTATGTTTCCCCGCTCTGACACATACAGACCGTCCAAGAACTGCGAAGAGATGTTAGCCGCTGGTTTATTTTGTACAAGCCATTGCAATCTCACCTTCCGAATGTCCTTGTTTCGGACTCTGCAGGCTTGCTGAATGTCCGCTGCGCTTTGTGACACGTTCTCCAGAGAGTTTCCAAGTAGATGAAGCTCGTCTTTCACGTTCTTTGCGACCTCAACGTCGACGCCAGGATGCATGACTACCCTTCGGACAATCTTCTCCCCAATGAAATTTCTGGCGGCTCCAAATCAGCTCTGAGCTATCCTCAGTAGATATCTGCCGGGACGTACCGTATTTCCACCTCGTACAGTCCGGTCTCGTTGTTCTTGTCGATGTTGACGTTGATGGGGAAATGTGCATAGACGTAGCGCATCTTGTACCGAAACCCTTTGGTGACGCCGATGATCAAGTTGTTGATGAGGGTCCTGACGGTGCGGAGAGTAGCGACATTCTTGCGGGAGCCGTGGTGCAGTTCGATGTGGATCACATCTTTTGAAGGATGCGTGAAGGAGACCGAGAGATGACCGAGGTTCTTCGTAAGTTTGCCTGATGATCATGAGCTTCTTCGCAATTCCTGTAGAGCTTGCGATTGGGCTTTTACCCCGGGGTCCTTCGACTGTGACTAGTCTTGTCTTGATGTGCACCTTGACTGCAAATTGAACACGTCAGCGCCGGTGGCTTCCCACTTTTTAGGGGTTCAAATTAACTTACCACCCTCTGGGATGCTCAAGGTCTCTTGCGAGTGAATATACCGCATCTTGAAGTCGTGATGGGGAGAAAGGGAGAGTAGTGTACAATTTGATGTGTGGAATTTGAGATTGACGATCGGAAGTTGTTGTGCGAGACGGAAAAATAACGATCCGGTGACTGACCGCCCGCGGGCCCGTCCGCCTACCGCCTCCGACGTTGCCCTTCTGAAAATGAACAACCACCAGCAACATTGAAGCTGAAACCCTCAACTCTCACCTGAGTTCAACAGCAGTTTCACAGCTGAGAGTACCGCTTATGGCAGGGACTACAATGTTCTGCGATGAAAGCTGCGTCCGGTGTCAGGTCGATTAGATGCAGATATCTATGCATTTCACGTTCAAAGGGCGTAAGGACCTAGTTAATCCTTCATGCCTATAACTTGAGCTTTACCTATCTGCGGGTTCTCAAGTCATCGACTACAATAGCCTGTCTGCTTATCAGTTCTTCCTGCTCTCACTAAAGGTGGAGTGGTAGAGGCAAAGGTGATCAGACATATCACGGAGGTGGTATATTAGCGTACGTCTTTCTTCCCTACTTGCTTTTCAACTCGGAACGTCGAACTGATCGAGTTTTCCCAGATATTACAGTGTATATAACCTCGTCAAGGGGGTTTACACCCGCTCAGATAGTGGACAATGCACTCGGACAATGCTCCAGAGTGAATGCTTAACTTGAAGGATGTGTTATGGTCGCTCAATGCTCTAGCCGTCTGTAGACGGAGCATGAGATGGGTTGAAGAAGCCAAGCGTACACAGAGTAAGCAGATATTCACACCGTACTCACATCATGAGATGACGCCGAGGGGCTTTCTGTACCATCGGAGAGCCAGCCTTTGTGGGAGCAGGCGTAGCAAAGTAGGTATAGGTGTTACCTATATCTGCCACCGATATTACTCCCTCCACACCACCAGATGGCGATATGGCTATTGCTTCTGTTGCACAGCAAGCAAGGTGAACCAGCCCATACCACGTCCCTTTCTTCTGTCACCCAAGACAAAAAGTGAAGCTTTCGAGATAGACGACTCGTACGAAGATGATGGGGAATGTAGTTTGCGATCACCGGCAGAGTATGGTCTGCCTGGGTCAGAGTTCTTAGGTGGTTGTCAGGATGACGATGGGACAAAGTCGGCAAGAACGACCCTGACCTGCAACTTTCTTGACGCGTCCAGACTTTTCAACTCACCGACATTTACCGCGTCTTCGTCTATCTTTGCGCTCTCATTCAAAAAATCCTCTGTCTTCATAAGCTTCTTATTTAGGGAGACATTCAACCACAAACACCACAGGTCTACCTTTCCATTTCAGCCAGAGACCGCTCGAACGCGACTTCAACGCCGTCATGAGTTCCGACGACGCGCAAAGCTATGGTATGAACCTGCCGGCGGCCATGACCATTGCCGCCTTCATCGGCATCAATTGGGTCAACACGATCGAGTTGCAGGTCAGCATCTGGAGCAACTTCAAGTCCTACTCCGGCCTTTACTTCTGGGCCATGCTGCTCGCCTCCTGGGGCTGCCCACTCCACGCGCTTGGCATGATGCTCTTCTGGTTCAAGCTTGTCAAGAACGTCCATGGTCTGTCCATCATCATCAACATCAGCTGGATCTGGATGGTGACCGGGTTTGCGCTGGTGTTGTTCTCGCGTCTGCACCTGATCCTGCAGAATAGGCGCAAGCTTCTTTGCGTGCTGTGCATGATCATCGTCAACTCCGTCGTCCTGCATATCCCGGTGTGGATAATTGCGCAAATTGTACGTCAGGCTCTTCGTGCTCTTTCTCGCGATGGTGCAATGCTGCGCACCGCTTTTGGTGTCTCTGTGCTGGCTTCAAGGAGATTGACACGGACCGTCGACTTACCAATTACGTTTACAGGTCTACTCCTCAGGCCCCGCCGCAGTGCCCAGCCTCTTGCGCGTGCACGAATCCTACGAGAAGATCCAAGTCTCGCTCTTCACACTCCAAGAAATCATCATCTCCGGCCTCTACATCTGGGAGACGCGACGCGTGCTCATCAACTCGCTCATGCTGTACAATCCCTCCAATCGACCCGAGTCCAACAACTCGCGCCAGCGGAACAACGTCATGCGCAACCTGATCTACATCAACTCGCTCGTCATCTGCCTCGACCTGGCCGTCGTCGGCATCGAGCTCGCGAACCGCTACGCCGTCCAGACCTTCTTCAAGGCCGCCGTCTACAGCGTCAAGCTGCGCTTCGAGTTCATCATCCTCAACCAGCTCATGAAGGTCGTCCGCGGCAGGACTGTCACCCCGGCGCACGAGCTCAAGGGCGTTAGCAACGGCAGCGGCGGGAACGCCTACGAGCCCAACCCCGTCTCCGGAAAGGGAACTCCATTAGCCAAACCCGAACCTTATGCCACCAAGTTCTCTAATCCGGCGAAGCCGGCGCCCACACCGCGCACCGAGGGCGGCAACGGCGGCAGTGGTGGCATCTTCAGCGGCGTCGTCCGCACCACCAAGGTCGTCGTCGACGGACGTCGCATGCAGCACCCGAATGGGGCCGCAGACGGCGGCTTGCCCCTGGACGGAGTGTACGGGCGCGTCAAGGGTCGGTCCGCGCGCTCAACGGATCCAGTTCGTTGCAATGAACAGCCGTCATTGTCGCGATCGTCTTCGCGCATCGGTTTCGCTACCAAAGGTGCCTGACTTGTGGGAAGTGAATCAGAGGTGTCGTCACGGCCGTGCTAGCTTTCAAAAGTATCATTCGCGTCTCCGCGAGCGGAGTTAATGTCTCCATCAATGGGCATGGGATGAGCTATCAGAGGAATTTTGGGAAATATCAGCGTCATTCATCGGCGAGCTTGCTTTCAAAGGATTTGTATTGCCTACCAAATAAACTTAGACCTAGAAGCTGTTTGCCTATGGAATAGAAATATGCTATTGCAATAGCGGTGTATTGATTGAGTTTCCAATGTGATCTACTCATCCATGATGCTCCATTCTGATATGCATGCTGTCAAGGTAAGAAGCCAACATGCGAAAGGAAGAGATTCCCTGAGGACCATCATGCGCTGCGGCTCGCCGGATTGGCTTCTTTGTCGTTTCTCCTTATTTTCAATGGGTGCGTACAAATTTGTGAGCCGGAAAAAGGGATGCGCCAACACCAGGGACGAATAAAAGCTCTGCAATAGTTCACGCAAATGAGGCAGACTGGCGTAAAAGCTATTCAATTTCGCCCCCTTCGCTATGCCAACACGATCAGATCTACTTTACATAGCAAGGAATCTCCATGCAGCCTATTTTGGTCCAAGGACCTGTCTGCAAAGGCTATGGCCCATCCTGAGACTAGGATAATTCAACCGTCGGAGGTGCGAAAGAGTGCACGAGACGCTCTCAATACGCGCCTTTGTATGATCCCTTTGCCACGACGTGCGCAAGATCCGGCGCTGTATCAGCAGTCGAAGTTGCGTGCCTATCCTTGATGATATCCGCAGCCTGCTCACCGGTCAGCCTTATCCATGCAGGAGAGGGACTCAGAGCAACAAACCTTCTCTGCCACGGCATACACAGTCCCACTGAGATGCGCCGACGGGATGATAGGCATGATGCTCGCATCAACGACACTCAACCCCTCTGTCCCATAAACCCTCAAATCCGGCGCAACAACCCCGCCCAGCGCCCTCGGCATCATCGGCGCCGAGCAGCACGGATGCTGGAACGTTGGAGCGGCGGTCTCTCTGAGCTGTGCAGCGATCGCCTCGTCCGTCTCTGCGTCCGGCCCCGGGAAGATCTCGATGGGACCGAGTTCCTGCATGGGCGCCGACGCGACCAACTCGCGGTTGAGCCGGAAGTGCGCGACCAGCAGGTCGAGGTCGGTGGAGTCGGCGAACGCGGCAAAGTCCACAACAGGTGCGACGAGCACGTCGGAGGAGATGATCTTGATTGAGCCGCGGGACAGCGGTTTTAAGAGGACGGTGGGCATCACAGCGGCGCCGTTGAAGGCCGTCTCTGCGACCGGGGTCTCGCTGGACGCGAACATGCGGAGGAGGATCTTGCGTTGGGCGAGGTAGCCTTTGAGAACGGACACAGAGAGGTCATTGCCGTAGACCTGCCAAGGGGACTTCGACTTTGCTGCGCTGATAAGTGACTTGTAGGCTGAAGTCACGCGTGGAAGAGGTAGGAACGCGACAGTGTTGCCGCCAGCGGCGACGAGGGTGTATGCGCCTTGCCGCTTCTCCCTGTAGAGTGCGAGTTGTTCCTCTGCGTAGGCTGCATCATTACTCAAGCTTTCGACATTAGGAGTGATGTTTGTAGTGACTGCGCCAATTAGTCGGAATACCTCACAACAGTGCCGGTTGACTTGATATCAATATATCACTTACAGTTAAAGACCGGATACACCGATGGGTGATCCTGGAAATTCCTACCCACACCCGGAAGATCCACTCTAGGTGGTATTCCCACGCTTCTCAAGTCTGTTTT
>QQTW01000750.1_pt1 | contig 21215 bp, 27 predicted proteins | sample 1904831 | NCBI WGS metagenome assembly QQTW01 (sample SAMN09435610, study PRJNA476489) | Subsurface metagenome, whole genome shotgun sequencing project. | reverse complement strand
CCCAGGTCTCGGTCGATTATTACAGCTTCGCTTATCTGCAAGACCCCATTGTGGCGGGCTTGATATCGCATTCAGGCACGGCATTCAGCTTCACGCCCAACTCGCCCGAGACGGCGGCCGGGTACGCGTACGCCCTGTCCACCGCTCTCGGATGTGAGGCTTCGGGTGAGGTCGTTGAATGTCTCCGCGGCAAGAGCGTCCAGGAGCTGCTCACCGCCCTCCGTACGATTCCGCCGGCCGCGAGCGTCGCCCTGGCGCAACCCGTCTTCCAGCCCACCGTCGATGAGAAGACCGTCTTTAGTGACTACGCTTCACGTGCGGCCGCAGGACAATTCATCCGAGCAGTATGTGCTTCCATCCTCGACGATGTTACCTTGCAACACATCCGTTGACCAATGTTCTAGCCGTATCTGGCCGGGACGACCGACAACGAAGCAGGATTCTACAATATCTCGGCCTTTGCCACGAACCGTAATATCACGCCCGAGGGATGGGAGAACTTCAACCTGGCGGGCTTTAACTGCCCAACTGCTCGGTCGACTGGTTTCCGAGTTCAACAGCGGATTCCAACCTGGCGATATCGCTTCTTTGGCGAGTATCCCAACCTGAAGCTATATGAAGGGAGCGGAGCCTATCACGGAAGTGAATTACTCCTGCTATTCGGCACGGCGGTTGATGTCAGCGGAGAGCCCAACACCCCCACGGAGGATGCGTTGTCGATGTATATGATGAACGCGTGGGCGAGCTTCGCGAGGGCTCCTCGTGATGGATTGAGTATGCATGTTGGCTGGCCATTGTATGATCCACAAGGTGAGATTCATTCTTCTTCAAACATCCATCCTGATCCGCCAGGTTTAGCTATTAGACGTTTACTGAACGATCTGTAGGAGAAACGTTGGTTCGCTTGGGCTACAACGACGAGACTACCGCTTCCTTTGTCTCTCCCGCTCCATTTGATGCTCGATGCCCCGAGTTCGAAAACAACCCTTCAGCCGCGCAAGGAGCTTTTTAGTCTTTCATCTCAGACATTCAGGCAGCATCAAAGGGCGGCACACTCTTCCAACCAAATATCTGCATTATATGTACAGTTTACGGTCATGGGAGGAGCTCTTCAGGTAGTATCAGGGGTGGTACCAGTTCAATCGTCAAGCAACATATCTGCATCGTACGGTGGACGTTTAGGGCAGGAGCATTTCCAAGCAACACTGTCTTCCTATTCTTGATCTGGTTTTGTTATAGAACCTGGGCCAGGAATCTTGATATAGCTCTCTAGTTCAAAATTCAAGATCTGTATATACGTCACACGTGCCACGTACATCGTGTTTGACTAGCGTACGGGTGAAAAAATAGCATGAGCTAGCTCGGTAGTCACCGCCAACGAGGGTAGGCTCACATTCATCGACATCAGATTCATTCCATGTTGTCGTCCTCAGTCTGGGGAAAAAGAAGCTATATCATCATCGTCATCAGTAGAATGGAGGTCGAATAGTCTTGTCATGAGTCTGATGAAAGAGAGGGTATATCACCATCATCAGTTTAAAGGAAGGGTAGATCATCTTTCGTCGTAAGACTGATGAAGTTATCTTTCTTCATCGTAAACACGATGAAATTACCCTCCATTGTAAGGATGGTGAATATGATTTCGTCGTAAGAGTGATGACAATATTGAGCAAGCACTGTACCAAGCGGTTACTGCTGAGCTATCCCATCCCTTTGGTCACCGGGGCTACAAGCGAATGTCATTGTCGAACATTAAACCAGCAGGAACGGGGATGCGTCGGACGCTAGGTGTCTGCGTCCAGCCTACCAACGACCGCTTCAACTCTTGACGGTAAATACAACGTCTGAGCATATCGGGTAGGAAAGTCATGACTTGATTGATCTGTAGGAGCAGGAACTTAAGAAAATTGGATATGTGGACTTGTCTCGGGATGTCATGAACCATTTGTAAATTATTGGTGGGAATCATACTTCCTCATCTACACATGCCAGACACCGTACAACAGAGTCATAGAAGAGAGGATGCTTGAGTCTTAGCGTTGGTATTGTAGTTATGGATAAATCATGTGCTAGTATTGGTTCATGGAGAATTAGAGATGATCGTGATCACGTATATTCCAGCAGTAAACGCATAGACAACCACCCAACATATTCCCGTAACCTTAAAAGCCGTGATGCCGCCATTCCAAAACAAACAGAGGGTATCAGCCGAGTTCCCTCATCCAGCCAAGCACGGGATTCATTTCCGACCAGACACTTCGACGTTGATCTCATTATTTACCATAATTCGATCATTGGCCGAGGGAACCGTCTGAAGAGGAATGGAAGGGTTATGTCTAGCGTGGATGCTGCAGCTGGTTCCCATGTCGCGATCACGATCTTGAATGTCTGAGTCTGAATTCGATACCGCCTCTTCGACAACGGTGAAGCCGTGGACGGAGTCGGAATCGGCATGCTTGAAGGGCTTGCTCGAGTGCATCCTGGATGAAATGACGGCTGATCTTCTCTTGAATGAAGCGTAAGAACTTCCTCCGGGCCTGCTATCATTCGTGTTGCTACCATATCCTTTCTTCAAGTCGCCTGTGAAAAGGAGCCAAATGGGGCGAAGAGAGGGGAGGTTTGCTACATATTGTGAATCAGCGTAGATCATTTGACTTAAGTACTGTCTATGATGAATGATAAAACACATCATGATCAACTAACCACAGACTACTCCAATATTGATCTCGACGCTCGCCCAAACAGCAATCGGGGTCATCGTCCAACTGATATCCTTGTTCTTTGAGTCTATCTTTTCGGAGATGATGATATTGATGATCGACATGACGGACACCCTGTGTAGACAGGCTTGTCAGTTCTGCTAGAGAGACTGGATTGAAAGACTGGAATGGATCACGTACAAGCCGCCCAAGAGAAACATGCTCAAGACTAGGACCTTCTGTACCGGGGAGACCACGAGCTGTCGAATGTATGGGATTGGGAGAGCGAGAATGACTAAGTCCATCAGCATCACTATGTGGCCAAGTCAGATACTTTCCGCCTGCTAGAACCTTACCGACGTCAATGACGAAGTGGATGGTATTCGTGGCAACGAATGATTTTGCGACATCGATTCCGCATTTTGCCGGTACCGTCTTGTCCCAAAACCCTACCAGAGGAACACAATGGAGAACAATAATCAAAGCCTAGGAGGGTATCAGTGCAAGACTTCGGGCTACCGGCGATCGGGTTCACCTTTGCGATAAACCATAATGCCATGACACCAAGGATGATCTTGATCGGCAGCCGAATGCTGGGAACATTGAACACTCTCCAGTAAAAGGCCAGGATGGAGAGCTTGATGAAGGTGATGGTCAAGGTCCAGAAGATTTCCGAGATCCAGATCGGAAGGTACATGCGATACTCGAGGACATGATACTCGAGGCCGAGAGTTTCATAGTGTCTGCCCAGCCCATAATGAATCCCTAGCCCGCCATGTTAGCGCCAGGCACGTTGATGAGACGTAACGTTGAATCCTCATACACATAAGACAGTCAATAAAGTAGCCAGTCGCGGCCAACTGTACGTCAGGTTAGCCCACGACCAGCAAAGGTGAAGCGGATATGCCTCCATACCAACGCAACGAGGATGAGCCAATCGTCCCACCACAGCGGACATCGCTTTAAACGGCGGGAGACAAAGCGAAGCAGCACCGTCACCGCGGCCAAGCTGTACGTGGTGACGATGGAAGCATACAGCTGGCCATGCTTAGTTTCGGACAAATCTCCCATGGCGACGGTTTAGACACGCTGGACCTTTGAGCAGCTGAGGGAGCAACAGCACTGGGGTCCAGGGTGAGCTTGAGAGTAGGATCGGCCATGCTTGCTCTCTTATGCGGCAGGGACACTGTTGTGGTGTCAAAGAGGGTTATCATTTGTCGGGATATTCACGGCTCGCGGTGGAGATCAAAAGCAAAGCCCATGGACAACATTCGAACCTTGAAGCTCTGGGAGCACCACCATCCCAAGATATCCTAGCACGCGGGTGGCAAAATAAATGGAACAGCCCAACAGTAACCGCTTCATCATCCTTACGATGAATAGTCCAATCATCATCGGACTGACGATGATGGTAGCCTCTCTCTCATCGAGCTGATGATGACGGTTACCCAGCCTTCATCGCACTCACAGGGATGATTGCGCACTTCTTTTCATGGCGGTCACTGCTGGGCTGTCCCGTTTATTTCGTCGCCCGGGTGCCTAGCTCAAGCCAGCACAGGAGGAAGAGCGGGAATCCTACAGCAATTCTTCCGCCCGAGAAACCTCGGAAGCATCAACGATGCCGCCGTCCCTGATACGCCTCTTCCCATCTGACAGTAGCATCCAATCTTCATGCTTAGCACATTCCAGACGTGCTGCTTTCATGGCAGAGAGCCACCAGCCTTATAAGTAGGTTTGCGCTTGCTGAGCCGATACTTCTGAAGAGTGCGCCAGCTTGACAGATGCGAGGCACGAAACCGGTAGCCGAGATCAGTTGCGGGCATCTCTCGACCGTATCAATTCTTTCGAACCCATTCTTTCTGGAAGCCAGTTTGTTTGTCTCATCGTCACCGCAGCATCTAGCTGGCCAGAGATCTTTATACATTTCTCCTGGAATATGAGTTGCTTACTGATTCCTAGGCACCCTCGTCAGTCCATATCACGAATGCGTTGATATTGTTCTTACGTACATAAGCTACCGTAGTAATACCCTGAAGACGCTCGATGGGCACACGTCTGGAGGCTTGAAGACGTGCGCTTACCGCTCAATTCCGACCTTTCCCGGCCCTTGAAATTGATGGTGTTTGAGTCGCAAAATTTCTGTCAGATGTCTCCGCACTGTATCAATCTGCGTGACAGCCCTTTTGGAATCTTCATTCCCCGCCTTTTGTCCTTTCCTTTCGGTTGCTGTATGGGATAGGCATGATGAGGCAGAGTTTAGCCTGGAAGCTGCACTTGAATCACAGGACGTTATAAGCGACCCTTGTCCCGCTCTCAAGTTCCATCCAGACGGAATGACAGGTCTTGGCCCGCCATTGGATCTTCCAGCCCGTCCCGCCGACGAAGTTTTACGTTGATGGATCTTCGTTCGAGCACGACTAGAAGGCCTTGAATGCGACATGTGTGCGGAACGGCACAAGATCCACGATCCAGAAATCCCGTTCGAAGTTGGCGTCCCCCAGGAATTTCCGGCCTTTCTTCGCCTGCCGAATTTCAAAATCAGGATTGCTCCTTCGAGAAACGTGCATGAACCGCTCCCACATGCCAGCAAACGTGGCGGTTGCCAGGGTCACAGCACATTGCCACCGGTGTGAGCTGATCCTTATTGGCTGACTCCGAACTTTGGCGGGTGCTCGCGACAGCGCTTCCATTCTCGCTCGCGGGCTCATCGAAAAGTGCGTTCATGCCCGTGCCGCATGAGCGACACTCGCACGGGACTGTAAACCCGATAGGGGTGACAATCGGTGGTGATGACTTGAAAAGACAACCCAAAACCGGGGTTCAAGGTGTCGTGCGTACCGAAAAGGGTCTGTCCACAGCGGATAGGATAACATGTCTTGATCTGCAGAACGGGAAGTCAAGAAAAGTGAACATGGGACTTCATACTGTAGCGGAATGCCATTAACCATCAATATGATTGGTAGGAATCATATCTTCTCATTCGTGATAGCCAGAGCATGGATGAAAGGCGGGCAGCAGATTTGACGGTCCAGTCAGTTAGCGATTGTTAGCAGCATGTAGAATATAACAATAAGATCATGGCTTCTCTTAACGTGATGATTTTTTGTTGCGGTAAAGTTTGATTCTTGGTAGAGTTGAGAGTCGATCAAAGAGCTGCTGGATCGGAAATTGAAGTCCCTCGGTAAAGGCCCCGAAATGGTTAAGGGATCCTGGCTGACGCGCCAAATGGGGCTAAACGGTAGAGCATTGAGGCTCTGAGAAAGTCATTCTTCGAGACCCAAGAGGACTCTCAAGTTACAGATGATCAAAAAGATGATGGATTCGACCCCTAAACGACTTGCTGAAGTGAGGGAAAGAGGCAGGGAAATTCGACTCACTGGCGGAGAGGCCTGTAATCGACTAAACCATTATTTCTACTCCTCTATCTCGTACCTCCATGCCGTCGCACCGGGTGATTGTGCATTCGTCCATTTTTCCTTTAGACCCCAGCAACTACCTAAATGATTGAACCCTACTACGCTAGTGACGAAATAAACTGAACAGCTCAGCAGTAACCGCTTCATCACCCTCACAACGAAGGTATCATCATCCTTACGACGAAAAGGAGCGTCATCATCCTTGTGGCAAAGGAAGCTTCGTCACGCTCATGACAGATGATCTACCCTCCACTATACTGATGATGAGGAGTATTGTATTATTTGTCGTCAGAACGATGATGCCGCTTGTTATAGCAGCCGCTATATAGTCTACTGGAGAGATTGTTGCTTTAACCGTAACGATCTCAGGGTCTTTTGGTATTTCTAGTTGACCAACCCTGACATTTGGTAGCAATACTTGCAACTTGAAGGAAGTAACAACAATTCTTAAGATTGTTGCTCCGAGTCTGAAAGCTCTATCTAGGTTGTCAGCGGTCTCATCAGTCACACTACTCGTAGTTGGCACTCTATGGATGCTATGTGTGTTGTATTGACCGAGTCTACCTTCGTAACCGGTGGGATAGATGTACCGGGGAATTACTATATCTTCGTCGTAAGTGTAATGGATGTTAAAGGGAAACATCATCGTCATTGCGATATAGGTTGAATCAACCCTTCGTCGTGAGGATGACGATCATTATCAGCGGTTATTGCAGAGCACATCAACTTATTTCGCCGCCAGCGTGGCCGTTAAGGTCGAAGGCACAATGTTTTCATTTCGAAGTCGATACCTACCGTTTGAAATTTGTTCTTGCAACGAGTTGAAAGCTTTCCGGATATCCGTCCTCAGGCTCTTACAGTTCTTTCGCATCGGTCATGAGAAAACAAAATAGCGGTGTATTTTGCATTGAAGATTGTACCTTACGAGGATCTTCGACGTAAACCCCTCAGGACACGCTTCTTGCTACCTGCTGTGCACGCGTACGAATCACAGCCCCACCAGCTGAACGGTCACGGGCACTCTGGGTGCTTGCGCTCTGAATCACTAGAGACGCACCTTGTAAGGCTAGGAGCTCGGTAGAGACGTTCACGACGTCCTAAAGTCTAAGGCGCAGTCAACGGCTCGTTACCAGCTTCGTTTAAGCGCACACGACAAGGTCCTGGGTTTAGCGGAAGTGGCGCTGTCAAGGGAAATGGGGACGGATGACTGACGTTCGGTTCTGTCGGTACAGGAGCTGCCGGAACGAGACTGATTGTCACTTGCCCATTTGTACGAGGGAGTTTCGGCGTCGTCACCATCATCACCATTGATGACCACTCTGCGGATTCTCTAAAGAAACACGAGAAAGGCTGCGGCTAGCCGCTTGGTGTGCTCGTACGGAGTAGACAGTGATCCGAGAAGAAAGGGCTGGTATACACCGTATTCTATAAACACGATGTTTCATCCCATTTTGACCCCAGTGGGGCTGCTTCGTGCGAGACGATCCTGGCTGCAGTTTAAGCATAATCATGCCGTCGGGGTTCGGGGATTCAAAGGTCCGGTTCGTGTATGTTTTTGACCGGCTTTCGTATGTCGAGCAAACGATGATGTGCCATCCATCCTGCTATGAGGTATTTCCTATATTCAAGACACCAGGACACGAACCGGACACACGCGTCTTGGGGGCCGATTCTCCGCCGACGTAGACAGCAAATGAATGACTGTGACCCCGGACCGCGGCTGAGCTTCGAGCACCAACTGCTCCACTCGGATCACACGAAATGCTGTTAACGATGGCTCCGGCACTGCGTATTGATATTGTTCTTCCCATCTCGGTTCCAGCTCTTAAAAGGCCGCCACGCAGCAACCTGCCACTACCATCATTCTTCTGTCTGTTGGCATTTGATAATCGTCCCTGAGTCGTCCACTAGTTCAGCTTTCCTTTCTTCGGCACGATGCGTGTAACGACCTGCTTGGCCCTAGTCGTCATCCACCTCGTCTTGGACGTCCCACAGGTTTGGTGCTTGACAATCGGTGAGCATGGGTTGGTGAAGAGGATCGACGCGGCCTTATTTAATTGGGAGACTGGGGGGAAAAGAGATGAAGAGGGCGTAAAGAGAAATCCAGCATCGGGCTCCAACTCCAAGCATCAACCGCCTAATGCTCCAGCAAGGGCAGAAGTTCCGGATCAACCTCAGGATGTTGTCAATGGCAAGGTTTCGACCAGACCAGAATCGAGCAATCAAGGTCGAAGGATTATCGAAAAGCCAATCCTTAAGGCAAAGGGCGATCAGACCTTGCCAAAGTCGCAACCGGAGATCAGACGGATCACCAACCCCGCGAATGGCGATGTGATCTACCAGGCTTCAAAACCCAATGCGGAGCAGCCAGGCCAAGCGAAGGTGCCAGACCAACCACCTGCGTCATCGGGTTCTCAAACTGGTGGAGGCAGCGGTCAATCTGTGAATCGCGCCGGGTCGAGGCAATCAAACACGCGATGGCAATTGGATCCAGAACAGCAGACGCCGTCCACACAACAGCAGAAGCTGCCGGCCTCGCAAGACTCTTCCTCGACGCCAAACCATGCCGAGCCCGGTAATGGAGGCCAGCGCCGCATGGGTCTAGAAGAGAAGGCCCAACGAAATATGGGAGCACCACCCGGGGCTAACGATGTGGGTCAGCAAATGCGCTCTAATTATAAGTACGGGAGGGACATCCCTCGTGTGACTGAGCTGGACAAACTGCAAGCTCGATCGGGTGGCAAGTATGATCAGAAGGCGTTCGACTGGGCTGTTTGTGTGGACGAGCGTTTTGAGCAGGTAAGCTCTAGTTCTCTTCCGTGATGGTTGGCAATGAAAGGTTGGTAGACTGACTTTGTTGCTGCCTTGGAGGTTGCTGCCAACACCATCCGCGGTCCTAATTGGTTGGCCTGGTGGCAGCTCGTGATGCGCCACCGAATATACAAGAGGGACTGCGCCGAAGGAGACGGACGGAGGAGAGGAAAATCAAGCGTGAAGAACGACCGCGTCGTCCGAGATTGGTTCACATGTATGGACAAATGCGGCTTGGATGTGAGTCGAGCTCGTCAATCACTTTCCTCTCCTCGGTCTTTTCATGATTGCAACATTGGGATAGGGGATCCCTCTTTCTTTGAAGTTCCCTGATTGTTTCTGGCGATAGATGGCATACAACCTGCCTGAGGGCACGAAGGACGTCGATGCGCTCGAAACGTACAACAACTGCCGAGGTATCTGCAAAATTCGTGAAATCGGTCAGAAAACGTACGTTTATAAACCGATCAAAATCACTCGGGAGCAAGTCCTTGGGAAACCAGAATGGGGCCACCTCGGTACACAGCTACCCACACTCCAAGGACAAGCCGTCGAGGCGGCCAAGGAAGGGGGCCGGCAACTTGCGTCAGTCTTGCAACGAATGCCTGGACAGCTGAACTCGATGATGCGCCAGACGCCTCAAGCTCTGGAGAGCCTTGCAGGAGCTGCTTCCCGGGTAAAATTCCCTGTCGGTGGAGGTTTGCGTGGCGCTCGCGTCCCCAAGTTGGTTCCCATGGGCATCTAGAGCAGTCTGGACAGCTCCAGCATCTTTACTCTATTCGTTTCAGAACCACCCCTCTTCTGTTTAAAGAGCATTTCTTGTATTCATTTCTTTCCGATCGATCGCCCTTTCTTGAATCCCATTGCATAGGCTCCTCGCTGTGGCTTCTTGTAGATATTTCGGGCAGGTGTCTGGGTGCCGGACGACAGACAGTTATATTTGTCATGTAGATACTGCATCGTTCATAGCGTCAGATGGTCGTTGGCTTAATCCCCGAAGCAGACAATTATGAAATGAATGCATGAGCTCTGCATTCGGGACGTATTGGAATGGGTGCATATCATCGAGTGACAGTAAATCCTTGATATTACCACTCAAACAGACTGGAACGAGCGTCATATCAGATATATGATATCATGGCGACTCTGCGTTCAGAAAGAAATCAATCCAGAGGAACTGGAAGGATCTATTACGATATCTGGAAGGTCCGGGAGGCGGCCAATACCCATCTAGAGTTTAGATCGACCAAGAGGCAAGTGTACCAGGAGAGCGACCGGGCCTGGATAATTCATTTCCCGGCCAGCCGGCTCTCTGACCCAATCGACCAAGTGGACTTCTCTTATCAACTGCCTGTTGATATGCTCCGTTTGCAAGCTCGAATCGATTTGTTGCGTGCTGGAACGGTGAGTAGCAGACGTGCGTATAGAACTTTTGAGCAGGGGAAATGTATGGGAATGTATGCAAGCATGGACGTGCGCAGACGAAGTAGAGTGGAAGATATTGATTGTCTGAACTGGAGGTCGCTGTATACCTGATATCACCTGCTAAACCCCTGGGATCCGGATAGACGCCGAGTATGGTAATTGCCCTTCTATGAAGTCCGGTGCGGGCTAATTGAAGCGCAGACTGCTCATTCCGGGGCTGCTCAAATCCGCCATCTTGGGGCCAGCCGACCACATGATTGTCCTCGTTCTTTTCGTTATTGAATTTGTTGGCTATCTGGCTGGTGCCGAATTCTTGAAACGAGTCCAAGCCTGAATTGATCCGGTTGTTCAGTTGCTGTGTTTTTTGGCCATTCTGGTCTCGCCTCGCTCTCTCACAAGCCCAATCACCTCAAAAGCGACTTCGATGGTGATGAGCGCGATGATCATCCATTCCAGCGTGAGCCCGTGTTTCTCGCTCAAGCGTTCTCGTAGGACACTGGCGATTTCTTGAGCGTAGTCCATCTTGCTGTTCAACAATTTGATGCGGACACCGACGTCGAGCGCACGACCGACTTGGTCGTAGTATCCTTCCAAACCGAGCTCGTGTCGGCTGTCCCAGAAGATATCGGGCAGCGAGTCGGTCAACTCGGAGTAGAGGTTTAGCTGGGCGCGCACACTGAGAAGCTGCCCTGTCTTCCGGAGGATAAAAGAACGGGTGAACGGTAGACGTGATCCTTTCGATAACATCATCGGAATCAATCTTGTTGACTCAAAGTAATCGCTGAGCAAGGTTTCCAGAACCGCCAGTTTGGTTGATCTTGCCAGACCGGAAGAGAATGCAATTTTGGCGAGGATTATGTTCACCGTGCTAGGGTGTTTTCGGGAAGTATCGTCTAGCGAATGCTGACCTTTCTCATCCAGAGAGCCACTAAAAAAGGCCTGCTGATCTCCCCCAGATGAGCTGGTCTGTCCTTTGGTCCCCAGAATAATCGTGTCGCCCTTAACGATGCTGTTTTCTTTATGGACATCTTCAATGTATTCAAGATCTTCCGTCTCGATTCGGTCCAGATGAGGATGTCGAGTTGCAGGTACCAGTATGTGGGCCACCAGCTCGGACGCTATCGATTCTGGCACATCCCAGACCACCACCGTCCCGGACGGAAAGATGAAAATGTCCCCAGGGCCATGAGTACTAGAGGGATTTCGGCCTCGAAGCAGTACAGTTGACGCCGACTGCTCAATATGCACCACCTGTGGATAAAGTGCTGTATTGTAGGGATCAATCTTGTAGCCTCTGGTCTTCAGAATATCGACCACCGTAGGCAAATGAAATTGGTCGGCCACGCAATATGCGCGTACTCTCTGCATGAGCACATTAGAGGCGACTGTGAAAGTTTTACGGAGACTATCTACCTTGGCTTGAGAGTGAGACTGCAGGGCAGCTGTTGGCGATGGTTGCAGGCCATCCTTGGATCGCTGAGCTTCAACTGCCACCTGACGAAGAGATGCCGCCCCTGTTGGTGGTCGTCTTGGCTTTCGTCGCTGAGACGTCTCCGTTGGGGGCTTTGCATTTGGGCGTGCTATCTGCTCATCCTCGTAGGCAGCGTTGCTCGATGAAAATCCTCTGCCAAGAGCTGGGTTGGCCGATGGTAAGCCGGCAGCGAATCTGCACTGCTCGCGAATGAATGGCGCTTTTGTATCAAGCCTAAACTGCCTTGATGGTCTTGACCTGATCCCCCCACATATTGTTGTTAAACAGGCAAACCTCCTCATGCCGTAGCTTGAATTTGAGGTGGTGATGAGGATGACGTCGAATTCGGTTGGACGAAGCTTGCCCGGACTAAACTTAAGTTGTTGACTCTCTCCCCACGACTTTCGCGTCACTCTGCCGCGGCTGCCACAACGACGAGATGAAGCAGTCTGACTTCTAGCATGTCGAGGACGATTACCTCAACATGCAGGAGTAGTGGGATATGACGACGAACAACAACAGGAACAATGAAGAGAGCGAGACCGAGTCGAGCGAGGAGAAAGACTATGAGGATGAAGAGGACGGCGATGAGGAGCCGGTCCTCAAATACTCCCGACTCACTGAGACTCTCGGCGGGGTCTATCGCAATGGAGATGCCACTAGCACCTTTATAGTGGTGGGAGACAAGATGGTATGATGTCCCTTCTGAGATATTGGGAGCTGGGCGTACTATGTCGAAGTTCTGGGAGATCTGACTGAGACGCGGAGTAGGTAATTGGGACTCATAATGGTAACATCGTGAGTGCAATCCTTGGATATTGTTAAAGTGAGCAGTCTTTGACAAGCAGTGGCGAAGCATATCTTATCTTTGCCCTCGTTTCAGCCCTTGCGCATTTATCACGCCCACTCGGCCTCCGTGACATCTCTGTCGGTATCCCCGTTCAAGCTGCCACCTCATGATGGACCTCAGGATGTGGTGGAGCAGCCATCTGCTGGCGGGCGATCTCCAGCAGCTCGGGGGACAGCATCTCCCAGCCGCGGTGGTCGATCCATAACCGTTGCCCCGACTCGTTCCAATCAGATACACGTCGCCAGCGCATCCGTCGATGGCAATATCTGCGTTGCGGCCTTGCTTGACAATAAGGATGTTCACATTCGAAATTTTGGACGTCCGTTACAAGGACTTGCGCTTTCTCCACAATTCAAGTCCGACCGAACATATCTCTCGGGAGGATTGGCCGGGAAGCTCATTCTCACGAGTGGCGCGAAGTCGGGAACGAGCTCCGCACCGGGGTCAACTGGCACGCTGGGACCGCCCTCTGGATGGCTCAGCTCGCTGGGGTTGGCTTCTCAAGATGTCAAGGATGTTGTGTTGCATTCTGGAGAAGGACCTATCAGCACGATCAAGTGGTCATGGACAGGCCGATATGTGGTCTGGGTCAATGAGAAAGGCATCAAGATCATGCGATCCAGTATTGGCCTCGACAGTGCAGATTCTGACCTAGCATGGAAGCGCATCGGGCATATTGATCGACCTAAGGGCCCCGGCTGGGAAGAAATGGCAAACGTATGGAGAAGTCGCGTCGAATGGATCGATGAAGAAACTTGGGAGAAAGATCAGGTTGTGACAGGTGAAGCAAAGGTTGCTCCTCTGGATCAGCTTGTACAAGTCTCGGCTCAACATTCGTCAGCGGCTACCACCAAATCCAAGAAGCTGGAGAAAGTTGTTATTGGATGGGGTGGCACTGTCTGGATAATACATGTTCATCCGGACGGGGCTGGCCATGGCAAGCAAGTGGGCGAGAGACTTGTTGCTCGCGCTGAGATCGTCACAATGTAGGTTCGCCCCTCATATGCTTAGCCAACCGGATTTGACGATAATCCAGCAAGCGATTTGGCGATTGCGTGATATCCGGTCTATCTCTGCTATCACCTACTAGCCTAGTTGTTCTTGCATATATCACCGAGGACAGTGAAGTCGAGGAGCACGGCCAGGGGCCTGCAAGTCCTGTTTCAACCCGATCAAGAGGTGCCAGTTCGACAACATCGCCAGGCGGCTCCAGAAAGCATCGTGGCTCAGCCTCCAAGCCGGAGCTGCGATTGATCGATCTCACGCTTGCCGATGAGGACGCAGTCGTGAGCGCCGACTCCCTCAGTGTCGGGCGGTTCGAGACCTTGTCCCCTGCAGATTACCACTTGGGCGTGACGACTGTCCTGCCAAGCTCGACAATCCGCGCTGCGCCCAAGGGCCGCTTCGAAGGCATTGGTGGCGAGATTCTGACGGCCGGTCTGCGTGTCACCAAAGTGCTTGGTTCGTCGACCAGCGTCCGAAGTGACGATAACGCTACGGAAGCTGGTAGTGGCCCTGAAGGGTTGCGAAAGTCGCAGTCGACCGAGCAAAGCTCAGGCTCCCAACCAAATGGCCGTCCGGTGGCGCCGCGGTCAGCAGCCGCGGGACCAGGTCTCAAGATCTACATGCACAGCCCCTACGACTGCATCATTGCCACTAGAAGAGATCTTCAGGATCACCTCGAGTGGCTTTTGGAGCATGAAAAGTACGAAGAAGCTTGGGCACTGGTCAATAGTAACCCCGAAGTCGTTTCTTCCCCGTCCGAGTCCGGCCATGCCTCCGCACCATCAACCCCTACCCACGCGCCGTCAAAGAATGAGCATCCTCCATGGGACGAGGGCACTGCGACACCCTCCTTAGATGTCTCTCACTCTGCGGTAGAAAAAGAGAAGAGACGAGTTGGCGAAGAATGGATCAAACAACGAATTAACGCCGGCGACTGGGCCGGTGCTGGTGCAGTTTGTAGCAAAGTGCTAGGCACCTCAAGTCGATGGGAGCACTGGGTGTGGGTCTTTGCACAGGCCGGGAGGTTCGAGGAGATCACCCCGTTTATCCCGGTGAAGCAGCTACATCCTCCTCTGCCCTCTTTGGTCTACGAATACGTCCTTGGACACTATATCGCTCATGATCGGTTGAAGCTCAAGGAGCTTCTCGACTTATGGCCGCCAGATCTGTTCGAGATCAAGACGGTCACCGATGCAATCGAGTCAAAGCTTCGAGCTGGGGAAGTTCGCGCCGACACTGTCGAAGGCGGCGAGACTGGACGAGATTGGCGGATTCTTATGGAAGCTCTCGCGAAGCTCTTCGTGGCAGACTCCAAACCGAAAGAGGCTCTTCGTTGTTACATGCGTCTCAAAGATGCGGACGCGGTCATGGGACTCATCCAGCAGTACAGCCTGCTTGATGCCATTGCCGATGACATCCCGAGCTTCTTGCAACTCCGTCTGACGCCGTCTCAGATGCGGACCGCAACAACTGCAGAGATCGAAGAAGCGACGTCTGAAGGCATTGCTCTCTTGGTCAGAGATGCCATTGAAGGCACCGTGCGACCCGCAATGGTCGTCAAGCAGCTTCAGGATAGAGACCTACCACTTCTGCTCTTCTTCTACCTGAGGGCGTTGTGGAACGTGACAACAAAGTCCGAGACGGGGCGTCCTCCAAGCAAAATTCAAGCGGCCGAATACTCCCCGCTGGATGAGTTTGGCGATATCACGGTCGAGCTCTTTGCTGAGTACGATCGGGTATTGTTATTGCAGTTCCTGCAGCAGTCACAATCATATACATTCGACAAGGTAAGCACACCAGCCTGCTGACTTGACACTACTGATTTGCTCAACAGGCGTGCATGGTCTGCGAAAAACGAAACTACATCCCCGAGCTTGTGTATCTTCTTTCGAAGACGGGCGAGACTAAGCGCGCTCTATTCCTCATTATCGACAAGCTGGGGGATGTGTCCCAGGCTATTGCGTTTGCGAAGTCACAGGATGATGTTGATCTCTGGGACGATCTACTCAACTATTCCATGAATAAGCCCCGCTTCATCCGAGGCCTGTTGGAGGAAGTTGGCACTGCGGTCGACCCAGTCCAACTTGTGCGACGTATCCCAGAAGGACTGGAGATTGAAGGGCTGAAGAGCGGTTTGAGCAAGATCTTGAAGGAGTACGAGCTGCAGTACAGCATCAGTGAAGGCGTGGCCAAGATCCTCCGAGGTGAGGTTGCCCTGGCCTTGGAGACATCGCGTATCGGGCGTGTCAAAGGCGTCAAATTCGACGTTGGGACGTCTCTACAGGTATCTGTCTATCGAGAAAGAGACCATCGCCGGGAGTCGAAAGGTGCAGCAATCGGCGAAGAGACGGCAAAGGACAGCTCCTCAGCGTCGGATTCCTGCCTTCGTTGCGGCAAAGGCTTCCTCAACGCAGGTGAGTGGCGAACTCGATTACGTGAGCAATGTGTACTTATTTGCTTTCAGCATCAGAAACTCTGGTCGGATTTGCGTGTGGACATGTCTTCCACCTCGCCTGCCTGTTGGACGACGCTGGCAACGAGCTTACACAGCAGACCTCTCTAGATAGCCAAAATATCCGAAACGTCGGCGCCAAGGTGACGAGAGCGAAGATTCTTCGCGACCTGATCGCAGGTGGCTGTCCAGCGAGCTCTCATGCTGAGGATCAGCTTGAGACTGTATAGCGTAGGCATGGCATCGTCGTGATGCCACCACGTTCGACTCGAAACACGGCCGTAAATCCCGCCGGGTTCTTGTTGGAAGGAGGATAACCGGCATATCTCAAGGTAAGCTATGTTTTATTATTATGAGCATCGATCGTTATGTTTGTAGGATGTAGTCACATGGGTGATTACATGGGAATCGAGATGGCATCGAAAAGTCATCTCGAATTACGAGCAGCTCATCCGAGTCTGGGTCACATAGCTAATGAGACCAGGTCATCCATACCATCTACAATATACCTTTCAGCCACTACGCCGCATGGCCTCTCTCGAGGTCATGCACATATCGTAAACCACCAGCGATTGTATTTCATCTTCGTTATGCATGTTGTGAGCGCATCATCATCATCAATGGATACAGTCGGAAGGGAAATGACTCCCGATCTCTTCGCGGGACATCAAGGAAGGCCTCGTCTTGATACTCTCATTGCTTGCATGCCGGGCTCACTGCTTCCGTTTCCGCATAAAAGCATCCCAGGACCAAACCTTGGATTTTATCTCAAGCATCTCCGCTTGAAGGCCACTTTGACATCCGTTAATATATGCCGAGCCAATTCGAGTGTCATTGGACCCACTGGTGTATCGTGATGTCGGATCCATCCGTAGGCGTCTCCACGATGTATAAATGAACCGAGTTCGGTTTGTTTACACGGCAACAACCGTCGAGGTGTGACTTCCCAATTCGGACTTTTTCGCCACTGGGGCTCACTTGCGTCCACTCCTCGATCTCTGTGCTTCGTCTTCCATCACACCCCGTCTCGCGAACTTCATTTCATCCATTATCCCCACCTGTCTGGTGAGAGCAAGCGTCCACTTCGTCTTGAAAAGATTTTCATCAGACAGAAAAGGTCAACTCCAAGATGAAGCTCCTCAACCTCGGACTGGCCATCCTGCTCAGCAGGTTGACCCAAAGCACAGATGTGGCTCAAGGTAAGGATCTGTCTGTGCACTATCGGACAACGAGTCAGAAGCTCTTGCGTCCATTTTGCCCAGCTCTCGCAGCCTGCTGATACTTTGGGTACAGGTATCAAGCATCTTGAAGGTCGCACCTACGGTGAGCTCACTCTATGTTCTGTCTGATCCTTCGTCCACCAACTTGGAGACCGATTCTTGTTCTCAATGGCACACTCCTCGGCTCTGCTCGAATCTGCCCATGAGGCATTGCCTTCTGCAGCTTCCTCGAGAGTTGTATGGCTGATTGGAGACTTAGATTATGACAGCAATGGCAGCGACGCAGGTATTCAGTCTCTACCTGCCGAGGACTTGACCGCTGTCTCGTCCGCTCTTTCAGCTAGTCAGACCATGCCGTCTCTCAGCACTGCCTCGCACAGTACCAGTACTCCGGAGAAGCCCCCTTGCCATATTAAACGGACTGACGATTCGTCAGTCGTGACAAGTTCCTCAAGCGATGCATCTATCTCATGGGGAGATGTGGCTACGTCAACACAGTCATTTGATTTCCCGGGACTTCAGAGTACCGCTTCCGTAGGGGGAACATCGGATGGTACGAGCTTCACCGTCGATGTCCATTTGACGCAGCTGATATGTCATGTAGCCACCAATACTTCGTTTTCTACCTCGGTATGCTCGACCGAGACGCTGGCAGCATCCGATCTCACCGTCACTGCCACCCTCAGCGCTGTCTCACGTTGTAAGGGCTTTGCCAGTCTGCCAGCTGTGCTTATCATTGATGTATGTGCTAGCTACGGATTCGCCGTCAACCACTGCTCTGCTTCTTCTGCCTAAGAGTAGTGCCTCTTTCAGCAGTGCAGTTTATGATGGTGAGGGTTAATAGGTGCATATTTCACACTTGGCGCTGACAAGGTCGATCAGGCTCAAACTCTGTGTCCGCCTCTGAGCAGCTACCGTCCTCTGTGGCCAAGGATCCGGTCCTCAAACATGCATCGAATGCCAAAGACAATCGTACCAGCCAGAACACCGTTGATTTCTCGCCCACCAGTGTGTACCAGATGAGCAGTTCGGTTTCAACGATTGGATTATCGTCATCGAGCTCTTCAGCATCGTCGAGCGTGGTGCAGCCAATTGGATCTTGCATTGCTTCGACAACAACCACCTACACCACTCTCTATATGACCGTCGATAAACCCGAAGCTACAGCGCAGACGCCGACCAATGTCTACGATATATCGCCCGCCAGTGTCTTCGAATCAACACCGAGAGCCGGAAATGCGTCATCGACGGCTCAACAGAGCTATTCCTTCAGTTCTACGTTGGAGACGTCGTCCACTTTAACGCCTTCGTTTACCTCGGACCCAGCTCAGTCTTCGTCCGCCATTTCTCTTCCTGAGAACGCATCAGTCCCACCTGCTACACGTCGCACAACATCCGAGCTGCCACTCACAACTGAAGCGACCATGCCACCTGCGTCGAATTCGATGGCTGGACAAAGCAACGGAGTCGGGGACCCGAATAGCGTTTCAACACCAACGGCCTTTGGTATCACTACCGAGGGAAATTTCCCATTGCTCCCAGCGCCGTATCCTACTTCATCTATGATCCCGGTGTTCACCCCCGATACTCTGGGAAACGCCTATGGGGGTGGTTACTGGGGCGTGCCGGAGTCATATGCACTTTCAGAAGCTATACCGTCGGGATCGGCATTGTCAGGTGTGCCGCTTGGCTATGCCATGCCCACAACGCCTACACCCAGCTCGTCGGCTACCAGCTATGCTTCATCCCCGGTCACCTCCGCTACGACTAACGTGCCAACAACGGGCTACTCAACCTCGTCTCCTGGCGTTGGTCCAACCGAAGGCAACACTGGTTACGACAGAGACATGCCTTTAACTCTGTCTCCAACTTTGGTTCCTGCAGCGACCCCAGCCGATGGTGATCCTCCCACTCTATCCACGGGCGTGGCGGTCCAGAATTCCTCATTCCCCACGGCCACGAGCTACACTGCTACCACCACGTCAAATGGAGGTAGTCCCGTGGAGAGCGTGACACGAAAGGCTACAGAATCACCACCGGTGTTCTATGGCGGTGCTACGGCTCGGGAGGTGGCTCTGGCGAGCGTGATTGGTGTGACCGTCGCGCTTGGGCTACTACTGTCGATCTAGACATCAGCCCTCTAATCATTCGGCGTCATCACTCTCAGGCTTCACGTCTGGGGGCATGGTTGCCATACCGCGGCGAGCGGTTTGCAGACTCCCACTCCCCACAGCGTTTGGCTCACTGCCCACATGGCTCCATCTTAGCTCTCCCATCGTAACAATCTGCTCAGATAAGCTGAAGTGCTTTAGATAGTGCATTGCTTTTCGGTCTGGCTTTCCAGACCGCCGCTAGATAATACTTGAAAGCGTTCGTTTGCCAACGATTGTGCACCACCCCAGGGAGCATCCAAATGCATGAGATGATCCGAGGAGTGAGAAACGACCGCTCGCGTTCCTTGATATCGCCCAGGGAACATGAATCTCGGACTAATTGGCATTCGTCGCAGCTTCGGGTTAATAGTCCTAAGTCATCAGCATCACCCTCCGATGGCTGCGTTTCAAAGCAACGAATCCTACCACGGTGAGGAACGGCTCTCTGTTGAAGTAATCAACAATGAAACCTTCCAAACTGCTTTGGTCCTTTGAGTGTACATCGTTGCCTGACCGAGAAACAGTTGGCGGCTTCAGTACCGCTCATTTGATCTCGTCGAACAACCATGGATCATCAAGAAGCTGCTTGGCAGTCTTCCGTTCTTCTGGGGCCCACTGCAGCATCGACTTCATAAAATTGACGAAAGCCTCCTTTCTCTTTCCTTCGAGACTTCCTTCGAGTTGCTCGAGACTGTTGAGAGCGGGAATTGGCACACTGTTTCGCCAGTTCCCTAAGAACCACCGTGAGCATCGAAGTCCATCGGTTTGTGGTGAACCAACGCTCACCTTCGTCGTCAAAGAATTCGGTACTTCTCTTGCCACGCCGGATGAATGCTGCTGGCGGCGGCCCAAGCACGGCAATCATCTCGGCGAGATGAGCACGCGTCGAGTAGCCTTTCCCATCCGAGTCTTCCCCTGTGAAGAGTCTCCGCCCTTCAAACAGATGCCAGCTCTATCCCATCGTCGTCAGCCACCTTGCTAACATCCGGGGAAAACTGCAATCTTCCACATGCCATCACGCCCACATTCCAGATATCGATCGCGTAGCCCCATGGAATCTGGAGCATCACCTCCGGCGCTCGGTACACATCCGGTCCAGCATTCCTAGTGTTATCCACGTCGCCATACTCGGCGGAGCCCAAGTCACAGAGAACCGGTTCACCGCGAGGTGGCCACTTGAACAGACGTGAGGCGTACACGACGTGACCATCAATCTCTTTCCGAGGCGACGGATGCTCGAGCTCTTGTTGGACGTAGTCGTTCAGCATGGTCTCGTCATGAATCTCAAGCAGAACGTTTGTGGCGCTGATATCTAAGCTTATCTTCTGTAAATAGATGTCACCAGCATCATGATTATCTCTTTCATATCGTACCGGTATGAATTACCTTCGGGTCAGTATGCAAGTAATCCAGTGCGTGGATGAGCCGTTGTAGTGTGACTTGCAGGAATTCCTCGGTGAATCGGTCGCGGTAAGGATTTCGCACTATCATATCCCTCAAACTTCCCCAGAGCGGGACGTGGACGAGACAGCGGTGTTGACCATCCGATCGGAGGATCGTGAACGAATCCAAGGCGGTCTTGACATAGCGTTTCTTGATGTGGTAAGGGTCACCGCGGCTCAGGTGCTCATACATGGCAATCTCTCCGTCGTTCTGGTGGTCTCGAGTGAAATTTTCAGAGTAACATGGGATGGGCGCTGTCGAAACGTTAGT
>QQTW01000749.1_pt1 | contig 21228 bp, 23 predicted proteins | sample 1904831 | NCBI WGS metagenome assembly QQTW01 (sample SAMN09435610, study PRJNA476489) | Subsurface metagenome, whole genome shotgun sequencing project. | reverse complement strand
TTCTCGTTGTCTGGGATCTCTTTCGGGGGTTTCAGCTTGTGTCTTTTCTAGATTTTCTGGGATAGCTTTTATCAAGTCCTCTATAGCGGGAATTCCATATTGTGACGACCAAATCTGCTGAATTTTTGGCTCTGGTACTCTTTGTTCTTCTATAGCTTCCAAGTGGGAGGGAGTAGCCTGTAATTCTAGTTCCTCTCGTGCAGGCGCTCTTTCTTGGTGTAATTCCTGATGTTGTGTGCTTTGGACAATTTCAGCTAGTTCCCGGTTATCCCTAATCGAGTCATAATTAACTTTCAGATACTTCTGCAATCCTGGGAAGCTGTAGGCTTTACCCAAGGCATTCCCAGCTATTTTCTCACCATCTGCTACTTGGTAGGTGATGCCCTTGGGTTTGCCATTGCGGGTAAATCCCACTTCGGCTCGAATCTGTCGCTCTGCCAAGCGTTGAAAAAATTCTGGCATTGTCGGGTTGCCAATAGCAGCTATTTCTATTTCATGAGTCAATCCCTTGCGGCTATTTCGTTCTCTATTTTGCTCTATCTCCTGGTCAGAATTCTTGAACGTCTGCCAACTAGGAGCAACCTGTTCTAAATCATAATTCTGCTCTAACTGACGAATAATTTCCTGGCTTCGGTAACGCTCAAAGCTATCAATTACTACCTTGGTAGTTAGCATATCTATTCGATTGATAGCTAAGTGGGCGTGTTCGTGTTCTGTGTCTTTATGGCGGACGATTAGATATTGATTTTTAGTTAAGTCAAAGCCCATCTTCTCCATCCAGGTTTCGCATACTTCCCTAAACTGTTCGTCGGTTAGAGATTCTCCAGGTAATAGCGATAGTGAAGCGTGTAATACAGGTTGTTTGATACTGGGGTTTAGGTCGCGGATAGTCATAAATTCAGCAGTTAGTTCTCTACTGCCTTGACCGTACATATTCGTTCCCAGGATAATAGAATCTTCTTTATCTAGGTACTCGACTAGCTGTTTGAAGCTACCGCTTTTAGATATCTTCCCAATCATTCTCGCTCCTGGTTCTAGCATTTAGTAGAACAATTGCCCGACCAAGTTGTTTGAATTCTCGCTCTAGTTGTTGCAGTTGTTCGAGGCACTGCTGGAGATATTCTCTTGATATTCCCGAAAAGCTATTAAGGCACTTTGCAGTGTTCAAAGCCCTAGCCTGTTGATTGAGTAGTTCACCAATCCGGTTTAACTGTACTAAGGTTTCACGGTTAATAGGAGGAACAGTGGAACGAGGAATGGGTAGGCGCTGCTTGAAGATAACAGAGCGGAGGTATTCGCTTAATTTCATTCCTCCTCTTGCAGCATTGAGGAGTTGTAATTCTTCGTCGCTGACGACAAAACTAAGCTTGTTCTTTCGTTCTACTTTTCCAGGTAGCTCTATCTGAGGGTTGTCAAATACTCCTTGCAATATCTCATCTAGAGGGGGGCGGTTGTTCACGGCAGGTTTTTGGGTTTAGTGGGTAGGATGTCCGGGGCTTGGGGGTTCAGGGGTACTCCCCTGGCAAGCTTGAACGGTCGCGCAGCGATGAGGGAAAGGAGCGAAGCGAGTTTACCGAAAGTTCACAGCTTGCCCAAGGGCAGGAGCAGGAATTGGGTTGTACCAGGGTGGAGGGTTTGCCCGTAGGCGTATTTCCGGGGGGGTCGCTTGGCTTCATCTGTTGTCTGGCGCTTGCTGGAGGTGATGTTATTAATAGTAATTTATCTTTTTCAGATTCAGATATTGCTGTAATATTAGATAATTATCGCTTGTTAGATGCAATCAAATATTCTGGGCTGTTAGTTATGCCAACTGATTCTAAGTCGAAAAAGCCTGCTGCTTCTGTTGATGAAACTCAGGGTTCAGATGTTCAACCAGATCCCGATGGGTTCTTATCTGAACTTAATTCTTGGGGGTCTAAGCCTAATCCTGCTTCTTTTGAGAAGCTGCTGGAGACTAATCAAGAGAAGTTTGCGCTTGCTTTGTCTCAGGGCTATGGTGCTGAGGATATTTGTCGGCTGGCGGCTACTTACGGGATTAAAGTTCAGCCGAGTACGTTTCGTAAGTATTGGCAAAGGTTGAATGCTAAGGGTTCTTCGGAGTCAACACAAGCTGTAAGTTCTAAGCCGTCAGCTACTAAGTCGTCAGTTAAGTCCGATTCTCCTGCTAGTACGACTGCTAATTCTGCTGTTAATTTCTAAGTCTAGGAGATACAAGCGGTGAGTAATGCGATTAATCTCTGGGGTGGAGAGAAGGGGGGTACTGGTAAGTCTTTTGTCGCGCGGTTGGATTGCCAACGGCATTTGGATCGCCAACAGGAATTTTTTTTGATTGACACTGATAAGAGTAATGCGACGACAAGCAATTATTACGGCAACCATAAGTTCGATAGGCAGGCGTTTTTTAGTGAGGATGCTTCCAGAGCGAGTACGGCAAATTCTTTACTAGATGCGGCTTTACTTCGTCCTGTTGTGGCTAATTGTCGGGCGGGGACTAATGAAAGTTTGCTTACTTGGCTGGTGACAAAAAAGGTGATGCCAACTGCTGTTCGTTTGGGGATTCGGATGCGTTATCTGTTTGTGAGCGATTTGGATAATGATTCTCTAAATTTGTTTAGACCGACAGCAGAAACTATTGGTCAATATATGCCGATGATCTTTGTGGCTAATACTGGGCGCAATACAACGGATCTGGAGTTTTTTGAGTCTTCTAGTTTTCAGGGGTTGCTGGAGAGTTATCGAGTGCCTGTGGTACGGCTGGGTTTGTTCGACCTGGAAATGAAGAAGGTAGTTGATGGGCGTAATCCCCAAAAGCAATTGTTGACTTGGGGGGAGGCGCGGGATTATCCCGATTTTGGGATTTTGGGACAGCAGGAAATTCAAACTTATCTGGAAGATTTCTATGCTCAACTCGATGGAGCCGAACGATTCGCCGATAGTGCGTTTTCTGAACGATTTGCATCCACTGATGCCAACGGACAGGAAACAGAAACTTTGCCAAATTCTGCAAGCAAGCGGAATTCCCGCAACGGATAAGATTTTTCCTTGGGTGGTGGAGACGGCTCTGACTAGAGTTGAAGTTGCTGAACTGAGGGCGAAGCTGAGGCAAACCGATAGTAACCTGGCATCGCATCCCGAACAGTTGAAGAGTTCTTTGGAGTTGGTGCTGAAGCCTTATTTAGAGGAAGTGGGTCGCGCTCGGATTGCAACCGATGAGTTGACTAAGGAATTGCGGGCGGTGGCAATAATTGACGCTAGTATTGCTGAGTCAGGCTGGCGGGGAATTGGGGCTGCGCTGGCTGCTATTTTTAAGCATCAGAACTTGATGATGGTGGTGGGAGGGCTGATGGCGACGAGTGGAGTGTTGGGCTTTGTCTTTGCTTGGAATTTGGGGGCGCAGAATCGATTGCTGCTGGAGCGCAATCAGCAGGTGATTGAGGAGTGCAATACGAATCGGGCTTCTGACCCGGATAAGAATGGCTGGTACACTTGTCCTTCTTGGCAGTTGCCGATGCCGGAGGAATAGCGAACTGGGTTGATATTTAGAAGCAGTGCGATAATGAGGAATTTATTACCTTTGTGGTCAAGTCATACTTGTAGACTCTAAAGCGAGGTGTAACTTCTGCACAGCACGATTTACTTATGCTTTCGTTTTGCTTGTTTATGGCTGATAATCTAGCTATACCTCTGCTCGTCAATTAGCTAATTGTTCCTTTTGGGCAAAGTCAAACATATTTTGAAGTTAATCCAGAGGGAGATAAATTTATGGATCTTTTGAGTTGGAAAATAGAACAAGTTAGACTAATTGCCAGGATTTTTCGGCAAGCTTTGGAGGGCAATGTTTATAGACGTTTCGTAGCACTTGGATACAGCCTCGCTATTTTTACCCTAAATTCAGCCTCATAACAACGCTTTGCAAAAAAGTACGCAAACTATGTCAGAAATTATTACTGCTGTCTACTCTAACGGAATGCTGCGCCCCCAAAATCCTTTGTCCCTAACAGATGGGCAAACTGTGCGGCTGCAAGTTTTGACGGAAGAAACTTCTAGTTCAACCGAACAGGTAATTCAGTCTCTAGTGGACGCGGGACTGGTCACGCCTCCTCCCCGTCGCGGCGATGTTGAATCAGTCTCCGAAGAAGCGTGGCGCGAACTGACCCAAAGATTAGAGGCATCTCCAGGTAAGCCGCTCTCAGAAATCATTATTGAAGAACGGGGTCCAATGTGACCGCCTATTTTCTGGATAGTAGCGCCCTGGTAAAACGGTACGTGCCGGAAACTGGTAGTGCCTGGATAAGAGCGCTTTCGGTTCCCAATTCGGGCGACTTATTAATCATCGCCCGAATTACTTGGGTAGAAGTCAGAAGTGCGATCGCCCGTCGGGAGAGGGAAGGTAGTTTGACTCCCAGCGATAGAAAGCTGATTATTCAAAGGTTTCGCTCTGACCTGAATAATCAGTACCAAGTCATTGAACTCGATTCCACACTAGCGGAAAGGGCAGGTCAACTGGTCGAGCAATACCCTCTACGCGCTTATGATGCGGTACAACTGGCATCAGTGCTACTCCTTCAATCCGCTTTCGCTACTACGCAATCCACCTCACCGATCTTTCTGTCTGCGGATAACCGCCTCAGCACTGTGGCGATAGGGCTGGGATTGCTTTTCGATAATCCCAGTCATCATCCCTGATCTGGGTGCTTTTCAATTTGATTAAGGGGTTATGGGCTGGCTTTAACCCAGAGGCAATCGTTGGCATTAGCCGGGAGGCGATCGCCGCTATCAATCCTACTATTGCTGAGTGCTATTCTGTGATTATAATTCCACTTTCCTCGGTTGCACGTGCCTCTAATTTCCTGACTTTTGTAAGAAGTTTATTGGTTCCACTTAAGCTTCCAAGTATTTTCTTGATTCTTGATTCTTTTTTATTGAATAAAGATACTTGACTCTTGATTCAATATAATTTATTCTGGAATCAAGATTTATCTTTACAGTCGTGACTCGCAAGCTTGCCATTTTCAACATGAAAGGTGGGGTAGGCAAATCGACCACAGCCTACAACTTAGCTGCTGGCTTGGTGCAATTTCATGAGCAACGGGTTCTCTTAATCGATATCGACCCCCAAGGACATTCGAGTGCAGCGCTGGGTATTCCGATCTGGGAACTGAAAAAACAACTGAAGGATGTATTACTCTTTTCTACGCGCCTTCAAGATGTTGTGATATCTACACTCTCAGGCGTTGATGTTGTCCCATCTAATATTCTCCTAGCTGAAGAAGAAATCCCCATCTCTGGTCGTCCAGGTCGAGAGATGCTGTTACGCAAGGCAATGGACGCACTGGTAGATGTGTACGACTTTATTTTGATTGACTGTCCGCCGAATATCGGTGTGTTTGCGGTGAATGCTTTGATGGCAAGTGAGGGCGTGATTATTCCAGTTGATATGAGCTATTTAGGACTGCTTGGCATCACTGGGATTGAACGTGCTTTAGCTTTAGTCCGCGAACAGCTAGATCACCCGATTCAAATTACAGGTGTATTGGCAACTCGCTTTGATGGTCGCAACAATTTAAGCAAGGAAGTTCACGGTTCTCTCAAAGAACACTTTGGCGACCAGATGTTCTCTACGATGATTCCAGAGACAGTGAGGTTGCGGGAGGCTCCCAGTTTTGGTCAGTCGATTTTTGACTATGACCCCTATAGTTCTGGAGCAAAAGCTTATGAAGCGCTAGTTAATGAGGTGATGGCATGGCAGCCAACAAAACGAAGCCAAAAGTAGCACTGGGGAATAATCCACTTAGTCAAGGGATTTTTAGTAAAACGGTTGAGTCTAATGTTTCCCCTGCCGATACAGATGAACCAGTAGAGGTAGCTTCGATAGTTGAAACTGAAAGCAAGGAGCCTAAGTTACAACTAGCTTCGGTAGATAATCAAGAATCAAGATTCTTGAATAATGAACAGAAGGAAAAGGTAAACCTGCGGTTATCTGTGGAGCTAAATGATTGGTTAGACGATTTGTTGAAGAAGGGAAAGCGGCAGCACGGTCATAAGATTGCCAAAGAGGTATGGGTACAAGCGGCGCTGGAGTTTTTTAGAGCGCTGCCTGTAGACTGGCAGGAGATTGACTCAGAAGAGAGTCTACGCGCAACGCTACTGATGCTTGAATCAAGAATCAAGAATAAATAAACAAGAATAAAGCAAAATATTATGAGTAAGACTTTGACGGCTGTATTTGATGGCGATGTTTTACGTCCAGACTCGCTGCTGGATTTGAAACCTAACACGCGGTATGTGATTACAATCGAGTCGGTAGAACAGTCGGTTGCTTCAGGTGATGCCTGGGATGTGCTGGAGGCAATGACTGGAACTGTTGAAGCACCGAGTGACTGGTAAGCGCGAACACGAGCATTATTTATACGGCACACCCAAGCCTACCTTCTAGATACGTATTATTTGCTGGCTAAACCAGAGCTAAAAAATGTAGGCTAAAAGTTAAGTTTAGGAGCATTTTTCTTGCTTCTCGCTGCCCTACTTCAGCAAAATTTTTGCTGGAAGACAATTCTTCGAAATTAACCAGGAGTGTTATCTTGAGTAAGCGTCGACTTAACCAAAAAAAACTGCAAGGTGCAGCCAGCAAGAGGCAATCACCTACTCAAAACTCCTTTCAAGTTCAACTCCAAGGATTACTAAAGCAGCAGAAATACTGTCAGGCATTAAAAGAAATCAAAAAAGCTCGTCGTGAAAATCTTGAGGTGGAATTTACACCTTCAGAAGCTGAAATTTGGTTACTTCGAGGGCAGCAGGAATTCCAAAGGAGTGATTTCAAACAAGCTGAAACGTCGTTTCGACGGGCATTAGAACTAGAGTTGAGCGGAGAAGCGTATTACTGGATTGCTCGTTGTTTATTATCACAGAACCGCTTAGGTACCGCATTAGAGTTCATCCAGAATGCCTTTGAGCAAGGAAGTTTACCCAAAGATTATGCAATTTGTTACTTTAAACTGTTGTTGCTTAAGGGGGATACGGCGACAGTTGAGCAACTGCTTGGCAAGCAGGCAAAACGGTTTAGCGCCGCCCAACTTCATTGGGCACGGGGAGTTTTAGCCTTGAAAGCGGAGCAGCCCGGCGCTGCCCTGACAGCATTTCAGAAAATTAAGCATCCGTTGACACCGGGAGATGTTCCCGACGCTTGGGTTGCTTATACTCAGCAGGCTTTGGGAAATTGGGAGGCAGCGAGTAATGTCTTGGGATTGCAAGTCTCTCAGATTGAAAAATTTTCTCTCAGTGAACCAAAGTTCTTGAAGCAGCCGAGCTTGCAGCAATTAGCAATCTTCCAACAGGCAAAAACGGGGGAGCCACCCCTGAGTCCATCGGATCTGGAGCGCGCGGGTCCGGCAACTCAGGAAGCCGTGACGGCATTGGCAATCCTGCAACTGCTCGATCATGGCGATTACCATAACGCCGCTCATGCGCTCTTCAAGCTGGGACATCGCCCAACTTGCTTGCCTGATCTGATAACCCTCCGCCCCACACTGTTGATGCTGGCAGGGCAACAGGCATTGAAGCAAGGAGAACCGCAATGTGCGGAGGACTTCTGGAAACCCCTCCTGGCAGAACAGACATTTAATCCTCAGCTGGCAGTCAACCTGCTAGAAGCATTGGAACTGAACGAATCAGACCAGGAGCGGCAACGCTTGAGCACCCGATTGTTGAAGTGGGTAGAGCAGGATGCGAAGCAACACCCGCAAAACTGGTCTGGCGAGCGATTGAAATTGACCTTAGCGCATCTGCACTGCCGGATAGCAGATGCTTGGATGTCGATGAATCGCTATCGTACGGCGCTGGGTTCTCTGCAACAGGCAGAGCGCATCTGTACCAATTCTCCAGAAGTAATTGGGCGTAAAGGTCTAGTGGCAGCCACAAACGAGAAATACGAGGAGGCAGTCAAACTACTTGCCCAGGCGTTGGAAGAGGGCTGTCAGTATGAGGAGGTTTATGGCACCCTGCTGAGCTGTTGGGACGAACTTGATAACCCGCAGGCGAAACAGGAAGCGCGTCGTCGCTTTGGTAAGCATTTTGGGGATCTTAACCCAGAAACAGAAGTAAAAATTCCGCCCTGGCTCGATGCCCTTTACACTCAAAGCTATCCTTTCTTCAGTCGCCTGGTCCAGGCAGAGCAAAAGCCAAATCCGCCGCTCCGTGCCTGCCAGATTTTCGTGAAAGCTGTACAGAGTCCACCTAACTCAGGCGGACGAGTTTCACTTGACCAAGCAGAGGCAAAGCAGCATTGGGATGCGCTACTGAAGAAATTATCTGGGGAGCAACAGATCCCAACCTTGCAGGCGATTGCGCTCTCCATTCAACTCTTTGCCAAGCGGGAAAAGGGTATTGCTGCGCTAGTTAACCAGTATGCTTTGAGACTTTTCAATCTCGGCGATCAATATCCCCAAGCTAAAGAAGCTCATCTTGTTATTTTAGCAGTCAAAGAAACGAACTCCAAAAAACTGGAATTTCCTATCCGCTCCTACCTGGACACCATGCCCCAACCTGGCAACGCCTTGGCGCAGATCCAACTCCAGGTACGCCACTTCGGCTGGTCAAGAGTTTTAATTCCCTTTATTGAGGAAGCACTCAAGCGAGAGCCACAAAATCCTTTACTCTTGCTGGCAAGAGCCACTACCTATCCCGTCACGATGCCTGAATATGAGGAGTTGAAGCAACAGGGATTCGAAATTGCCCGTCGGCTTCAGGATGCCAAAGCCCTGCAAGCCTTCCGTGAAGAGCAGGCGTTTCTCACCTTACGACAAGCTCAGACAATCATGCCGGAACCAGAAGCCTTTGATAACTTTAATAACTTTGATAAGGACGATAGAGTGAATATATTGGAATCTATGCTCCGTCAAATTTTTGGACAGAAGATTCCGCAGGCTGAACTGAACCGAATGCTGCCTGAGTTAAAACGGCAAATGCTTGAAAATATGCCTAATTTGGCTGAAGACGAGGATGACGATGAATTCGACTTTGGTGATCCCTTCAGTTTCGGGAAACCCAAAAAGCGCAAACGCGGCTTTGGAAGATAGTGACCCCAAAATTTCTAGTTCTTACCATGACTTCTCCCTATGATTGCCTTGGCATCTCCTCCAACGCCACGCTGCCTGAAATCAAAGCGGCATACCATGCCAAGTTACGGGAATTTCCTGCACACACCCATCCGGAGGAGTTTAAAGCGATTCGGGCTGCCTATGAAGCTGTTCGCAAGGGAGAATCAACGAAATCAGATGATTTCTTGAAAGTGCGTCCTCTGGAACCTCCCCTCGATCCAGATTTGCTGAAGCGGTTGCGAGAGCAGGCATTAGCACAGGCTGAGGTGAGTTTGGATGAGTTGATCCGCGAGACGTTTTAGCTAATGTCATTAGTCATTGATTATAAACACAAAGGACAAGGGAAAAAGGATAATTACACCAATGCTCAATCGTCAAGCGCTTTTTGATAAATTTTTAGTCTACGTCCAATCAACGCCGACTCCACCAGAATATTTGGGTGAAGAACCTGAATCTACCCAAGCGTTTGATCCCTACCAGATGGTGAGTGAGTGGATTGCACTGCGGCAGGAAATGAAACAGCAGGGCAAGCTACTTCAGGCAGCTCAAGAGCGATTACAGCGGGAATTGGAGGTGGCGCGAGCACAGAACGAGCAGCTACAACAACGCTTAGAAGCCAGCCAGAAACAGGTATCGGTGCAGTACGTAACTGAGTTAGCAGCGCAGGAGAAACGGTTGGAAAAGGAGCAGGAAGGCTTATGGCGAGCTATACTGGACGTGCTGGATGCCTTGGAGCGTGCCTGTGCCCACTGGCAAGAATCGTTAGAAACACTACCTTCGATGCCCGCCACATCGTATCCGCCCAAAACCTTCCGAGCTAAATTGGCATATTGGCTTGTCAGATTGAGCCAGAAATTATTCCAGCCGGAGCCCTTTGGAACTTCACTTAACCCTGCTTTTCTAACAGACATTCTCAGCGGTGAGCAGCAGGGCGTGGAATTAATCCGGCGCAATCTGCTGGACATTTTGAAACAAAAACAGGTAGTTCCGTTTGCCGTGCAGGGACACTCCTTTGATCCACAACGAATGTACGCGCTCGGTCGGCAGGAGAGCGATGAGCCAGAAAACACCGTGATTCAAGAAGTCGTGCGGGGCTATGCATGGCGCGAGCGGGTGTTGCGGGAAGCGCAGGTGATTGTGTCGGCTGGAAGCAGCAGTAAAGAATAGTGATCTCAAGCTAATTTTCGATTCAACTTTTAAAATCAGAATCTAGTGACTCAAAACTAACACCTAACAACTATGGGCAGAGCAGTTGGCATCGACCTAGGAACGACTAACTCCGAGGTGGCGATCGTGGAAAATGGACAAGCACGGGTGTTACCGGGAGAAGATGGCGATCTGATCTTGCCTTCCTGTGTGGGGTTTAGTGAAACGGGTAAGCTGCTGGTCGGGCGTGAAGCTCTGCGTCAGTACGCGGCAGATCCAGAGCGGACGGTTAAATCCATCAAGCGCTGGATGGGCTCAAACCACAAGACGAAGTTAGGAGACCGTGAATATTTGCCTCAAGAAATCTCTGCCATGATCCTGCGTGCGCTTAAGCAACGGGCTGAAATTGCCCTTGGTGAACCTGTGACTCAGGCAGTGATTACCGTTCCCGCCTACTTTACTGATGCCCAACGACAAGCGACCAAAACCGCTGGAGAAATTGCCGGATTTGAGGTGTTGCAAATTATCAACGAGCCAACGGCAGCCGCACTGGCGTATGACCTGCGCTCTGAGGACACGGAGCGCGTGTTGGTTTACGACCTGGGCGGTGGCACTTTTGATGTTTCGGTGGTTGAGATCACTGGGGAAGTCACTGAAGTGCTGGCAAGTCATGGCAACAACCGTTTGGGCGGAGATGACTTTGATCGCCGCCTGCAACTCCATCTGAAGGAACTTTTCCGCAAGCAGCACGGAGTAGACGTGCCGGACGACCCTGCAACGAATGCCCGTCTGCTACAAACCTCAGAACAGGCAAAGATTAACCTTAGTGATCATGACTTCACCACTGTACGGGAAGCATTCCTGGGCAGCAAAGGCAAAACACCATTACACTTGGAAGCCGAAATTGCCCGTACCGACTTTGATCAGTTGATCCGCCCGTTGCTGGACGAAACCCTGGCAGCGATTGATCGTGCCTTGAGTGATGCCAATCTGAAGCCCGAAGACCTTAATCGTATCATTTTGGTGGGCGGTTCCACTCGTATTCCCCTGATCCAGCACATGATTAAAGAACGCTTGGGACAGGCTCCCACTGATGGCATTCAGCCGGATTTGTGTGTGGCATTAGGGGCATCGCTCCAGGCAGGAGTGCTGGTGGGCGAAGCCGTCGATGCTATTCTGGTCGATGTCATTCCTCATTCGCTGGGAATTTCAGCAGCAATTAACACTCCAGTGGGAATCATGCCCGGATTTTTCAGTGTCATTATCCCCCGCAATAGTGTCATCCCTGTTTCCCGTTCTGAAGTTTACTCCACATTATCAGATAACCAGGAAGCGGTCGAAATCGAGGTGTTTCAGGGCGAGAATCCTGTTGCTGAAGAAAATGTTCCCCTTGGTTCCTTCCGAGTGGAAAACTTGCCTCCTAAACCAGCTGGCACTGTACAGCTGGAAGTTCACTTTGACTTTGACCTGAACGGCATCCTCAAGGTCATGGCAACTGAGAAGGGGAAGGGACAGCAGGAAAGCCTGGTGGTAAACAATATTGGGGTGCATCGCCTCTCCAGTTACGAAATCCAGCAGGCACAGGCAGATCTGGAAACGTTGTTTGAGAGTGACGAACCCCTTGAAATGCATACTGTCGATACATCCGCTGTAGCTCTCAATCCTGAGTTGACAGCTTTGATAGAACGGGCTCAGGTAGCCCTAAAGACGCTGGGTAATGAGCGCGCCGAAGAATTGCAGGACTTGCTAGACCAGATCGAGTCCGCTGCCAGCAAAAATTCCGAAGCCGATCTAGAAGAACTCCAGGCAGAACTGGAAGACTTTCTCTACTACGCTAGCACTAACACAGACTCCTAGAACACGCAATCACGCCATGAAGTGCCCTGTCTGTCGCGCTACTTATCGTCCTGCTAATGAAACTCCCTTCTGTAGACGCTGCGGAGCCGATCTGTCTCCCCTCATTCAAATTCACGATCAGGCGGTCTGGCATTGCAGACAAGCAATCCAATTGGTTAAAGCTGGAGATTATGCAGCGGCACAAGCGCAGAATAATCGGGCAATCGCCCTACACTACAACAATGCTGACTTTCACGCGCTTGCAGGACAACTGTGGGCACTTCAGGGAGAGTTTCAGCTGGCGATCACTGCTTGGAAACAAGCCCAGAAGCTTGAGCCGCTCCATACAGTTGCTTGCAGTTGCCTGCGAATTTTGACAGAGTTATCGCAGGGAGATATTGTCAGGTTAACAGAGAGTGATTTGGGGTAGCAGTTTTTGGACTACTGCGGTTTTGACCCTCCCTTGCCTTTAGGCGAGGGGTTTCTAACAAGGTTTTTTATGAGGAAATCAAAGGTCAACTGTTGCATATCTAGAGCCAACTCCTGTCCGCTACGAGTTTGCTCTTTAGTTGGATCCTACTCAATCAAGAACTGCTGTAATTTAGGCTCCCCGGAATGTCTTGTAGTAAAGGCATGGCGCTTGGGTAAGATAGCTGAAGCTTGCGTATTCAATTAAGCTTTTGGTTGATTAGGTAACTGGACAGTAAAGGTAGTCCAGCCCTTGGAGCTTTCAACTTCTATTATTCCCTGTAGTTGCTCAACTAACTTCTGTACTAGAGCTAGCCCTAACCCAGTACCTCCCTGTTTCCAGCGATCGCTTTTAGGAACACGATAAAATTTCTCGAAGATCCGTGGCAACTGGTCTGCTGGAACCTCGGCTGGATTACTAATGGTAAAGATAGTTGCTGCCTCGGTAGACTTGTCGCAAACGCCCACGATAATTTCACCACCAGCATGAGTGTATTTGCAGGCATTATTGAGGAGTTCTGCTAAGATTCGTTCCAGGCTGGCACGGTCTGAGAGCAGCACAGGTAGGTCAGGGGGTAGATTAATTTGTAAAGTTTGCTGGCGTTGCTGAGTGCGGACGCGAAACGGCTCAATGATGCTAGGTAACAGTTCTTGTAGGTTTACAGCCTCGTTGAGCAAGATGGAATAAGACCCTGCTTCCAGCCGTTGCAAATCCAGTAGTTCGTTGATCAACTCACTTTCACGGGTGCACTCAGCTTGCAAAATCTCCAAATAGCGCGCTCGTCGTTCAGGGATAGGAGAAACTTTTAGCATTTGGAGCGCCATCTTCATATTGGCTATGGGAGTCCGCAATTCGTGGGAAACGGTACTTAGGAAGTCGTCTTTGAGCTGATTCAATTTTTCGAGTGACCCGACTTGTGCAGTAGCAGTCTGGTAAAGTCGGGCTTGCCGAATGGCGATCGCACACTGATTCGCCACCTGCTGCACCAATCGAATCTCTAGTTCATCAAAGGCATCGTTTTTGTGGTTGAACAACCATAAATCTCCCAGCACTCCCCGGTCATCAACAATCGGACAAGATAATACTGCAAGCTGGCTGCGGATAGGATCGAGTGTTAGATCACAGTATTGAAAATGCTGCCCCTGTAGGAGCTGACGATAAACATCAGGAACGTCTGCCATTTGCACGACGCGCCCTATAGAGGAGGGCGTTTTCAGTGTCCCTTCGTCGTCTTCGACTGTATACTCGTAGCAAATAGTGGAAGTACAGTCTACGAGGTTGTACAGTGCTGTATCACAGCAGATGATGTCTAGCACGAGGGCTAATTCCTGCACAACGGTTTGCAAAATCTGACTTTCATCTAAACTGTCACGAACCTTGTCAGTAATGCGCTTCAAGGTCGCTTCAAAGTCGAGTGCCTGTTGGAACTGGGCGGTACGCTCTTGCACCTGGTAATCAAGGTCGGTGTTAAGCTGCTGCAACGCCTTTTCAGCTTGCTTGCGCTCAGTAATATCGCGAGAGTTGACAATGACCCCTATGACTGAAGGATCGGCCAGAAGATTGTTGCTAGTTGATTCTAGAAAACGCCACGAGCCTCCTTGCTCCTGAAAGCGATATTCAATAGAGAGAACGGTTCCTGGCTTTTGGATGAGGTTGTTGAAGACCTCCATAACGCTTGCAATATCTTCTGGATGAATCAAGTCAAACGCGTTTTTGCTGATTAAGTCATCAGGCTTATAGCCTAAAACTCTCTCAATCGAGGGACTTTCGTACTGTATAGTCCCATCAGAGCCAAGAATTGTGATGATGTCTGAGCTATTCTGAATTAGAGAACGAAATTTAGCTTCATTTTTAGCCAGTTTCTCTTTTACTTGCTGGCGTTCGCTTCGCTCCTCTGCTTCACGTAATGCTCGATGCACTGAAGGTACAAGTCGTGATAGCCGATGTTTAAGCACATAATCCGTTGCGCCACTCTTGAGGGTCTCAATCGCCAGTTCTTCCCCAAGGACTCCAGAGACGACAATGAACGGAACATCAGGATATGCTTTATTGGCAATTGCCAATGCAGAAATGCCATCAAATGATGGCAGTGAATAGTCGGCAAGGATTAGACCAACTCCCCCTTGTTCAAGAACCGCAATAAAATCAGCGCGAGTTTCAACCTGCACCACTTCACAAGCAATGCCTTCATCAACTAGCACTGACTGAATCAAGTCCACATCAGCCGAGTCGTCTTCAAGATAAAGAATCCGCAAAGGTTCTTTCATAAAAATTTGGATTTATCAAGCTCCAGGCTGACTCATAATCCTAATGTATTCACTTTTTTAGGCTTTTTGGTGGTGCTTCGTTGATGATTCCCCAGAAAACCCCAATTTCTTTGACGGCATCCACAAAGGCATAAAAATCAACTGGTTTTACCACATAGGCATTGACCCCAAGTTTATAACTTTTGACCAAATCCCGTTCCTCGCGTGAAGAAGTAAGCATCACCACTGGGATCATGTTCAATTCCTCATCCGCTTTTATTTGTTGGAGCACTTCCAGCCCGTCTACTTTAGGCATCTTCAAGTCGAGCAGCACAAATATGGGATTCCCCCCTGGGCGCTGTTCGAAGTTTCCACGGTAGTAAAGGTAATCCAGTGCTTCTGCCCCATCACGGACCACAACAACCTGGTTAGCAAGATTGTGTTCAGCCAGCGCCTCCAGAGTCAACTCCACATCGTTGGCGTTGTCTTCCGCCAGCAAAATGTTTTTGAGTTCAGCCATCGTTTATCCTTTGCGTGATTTAGGTAGGGAGAAGTAAAAGGTTGCCCCTTCCTCTACTACCCCTTCTGCCCAGGTTCGGCCTCCGTGACGGTGAATGATGCGACGGATAGTGGCCAAACCAATACCCGTGCCTTCGAACTCCTCAGTGGAATGCAGGCGTTGGAAGACACCGAAAAGTTTATTGGCATACTGCATATCAAATCCAACGCCGTTATCTCGAATAAAGAACACCGTTTCGTCTTGCTGTCCAGGGAAGCATCCAATTTTAACGTGGGCTTGTACCCGTGTGCGGGTGTATTTCACAGCATTGGAAATCAGATTGACTATTGCTAATCGCAACATAGAAGAATCGCCCTGTACCTCTGGCAAAGGGTCAATTTCCCAAACAATGTCTCGTCCTTCAACATCAGTCTGTAAATCTTGCTGTACTTCTCTAACCATCGGTTCCAGGCTGACGCGCGTGTTGAGCATTTCAGTGCGTCCCATGCGCGAAAACGCTAATAGATCATCAATTAGGTTGCCCATTCGTTTTGCCGACTCGGAAATCGTCTTCAGATACCGACGATTCTTTTCATCGAGCGTAGAGGCGGCTTTTTTTTGAAGCAAGTCTGTAAATCCGTTGATGTGGCGAAGCGGCGCGCGCAAGTCGTGAGAAACTGAGTAACTGAAAGCTTCCAGCTCTTGGTTAACGGCAGCCAGTTCGACCATGTTTTGCCTAAGTTCTTCATTAAGATTGCAAATTTCTGCCTCCACTTGCTTTTGCTCAGTGATGTCACGCTGGATCGATATCCAGTGGGTGTACAAACCTGTTTCATCAGCCACTGGGACAATGCTCAGATCCACCCAGATTTCGGAACCATCTTTACAGTAGTTGAGAACCTCGACCCGGACGGGTTGCCAAGCTACAAGTGCAGCACGAATCTGGTTAAGGGCTACTCGCTCAGTCTTTGGTCCCTGTAAGATGCGTGGTGTCTTCCCTACTACCTCCTCCATGCTGTAGCCAGTCATGTGGGTAAAGGCTTCGTTAACGTAAAGAATGCGCGGACCCGGCTCGTTAACCGGTTCAGCCTCAGTAATCAGCACTGCGTCCTTGGCGTTAATCACAACCGAATTTAGCAGCGCTAGTTGCTCCTCCGCCTGCTTGCGCTGGGTGATGTCCATCGCTACACAGACCATACGTATCGCTCTGCCAGTTTTGTCATAGTAAACCTGACCTTTGCTGCCTACCCAGTGTACGGTCCCATCAGACAAGAGCACTCGAAACTTAACTTCATAATCTACCCCATTTTCAAGGGTAAGAGCCACGGCTTGAGCAATACGCTTGCGGTCTTGAGGATGGACAAAATTGAGGAAGGCTTCATAGGGTGAATGATAAGACCCTGGGGTCAGTCCAAATATCGGTGCCAGTTGGTCAGAATACACCACATTGTTGGTCAGAATGTCCCAGTCCCAAGTACCCATTTGGGCAGCTTCAAAGGCTAACCTCAGTCGCGCTTCGCTTTGGCGCAGTGCCTCCTCATTCCGCTTGCGCTCGGCAAGCTGGGCCAGCTCTATCGCTCGGCTCTGTTGCTGACGGCCGACTCTCTCTGTATAGTTACGGAAGAAATCTGCCAAATAAGGCTCTTGCTCAAGTAAAGGACCAAGGTGCTCTACTGCCCGCTTGTCGGCTTCATAGGAGATTTCAGGATGGGCTTCTATCCACGTATGACACGTCTTAATGTAAGCAACGTACGCCACTAGGTGTTGATAATTTACGGCTCCCAGAATCCGGCGCAATTCAGATCGGTACTGCTGGGACTGGTCTCCTTCTAAAAAAATATAAATTGTACAGTAGAATAAACTCTCTCCAAGTGCCGAGTTCAAGTCGGGTAAGGCTGTTAGCAGATCGGGTTGTGCAGCAAGTACACCAAGGTGTTTCTCAATATCTGCTTCTGTTGGCGGAGGTGATTCAAGCAGCTTCAAAACTTCTTGTGCCGTCATTCCCAGGGGGCGCAGAACACAGCTATGGCAGATCATGCAATAGGGAACAGCACAGAAACGTGAGAGGTAAGCGTTAAGCTTTTCCTTGAACAAGGGAGATAAAGGATTATGGACATAGGCACTCAGCGTTTGCTGCCATAAGTTTTCTAATACCTGTGGAGCCTGTGCCGCTGGCTCAAAGAAGGGCGGGAAAAACCCGATTTTTTCCTTGATTTCTGCTTCAATTTGCTCACTTTTTCGCATAGATGATGTCTACTTTCCCTGCTTCTTTACTGCCAAGACAATCTCAGCTTGACTGGTTCTCTAAAATCTGCTTGACCTTTTCTGCTAACGGCGGCACTCCGTTCTGTACCACGTCCCATAGAATCGCTTCACTTACCTTGAAGTAAGTGTGAGACAGGATATCGCGTAAGCCAGCTATCTTCCGCCACTCAATATTAGGGTAGCCGCCGAGATACGTGCAAAAGGGGACACGTTGTAAAGTTTTGTAAAGAGAAACCGTTAAAACCATTGATTTGCTTCCGATTTTGAGCAAGAAATATGTTCAATCGAGCCAGAAATTTCTGAAGCGGTCTGGGGATAACTCCGTATAGCGAATTGTGTGTTGGATATTCTTGTGTCCCAGATAAGCCTGAATTGCTCTAGTATCATAACCAGAAGATGCTAGATAAAACCCCACCGCATGAGTGTTCCAATTCCTCTAACTGTTGCCAGTATTTTTCTTGTTGTTCGGGGGTTTTTGACATTACTATTCTCCGGTTACGTCGCCCTTAAAAATTTCGTGCGGCTTCTTTTGTTAAGACCATTTCTGGCGCACTAACCGAGCCTTCTTCAGTCTCAATAAATCCCATTGTCCAATAAAAGTCAGCAGTTCCGCCGACTGCATCAACCATAATCTGACCTCTATAGCCCCGAATCTATACTCTCCCTAACTATCTGAGCCATCAGCATTGTTGCCGCTCTCCTTACAGCCCTTGGTGAATCTCTGATAATGTTCCAAGGCTCCGTCGCCATATAGTCCACGTATAGGTAATCGTCTATGTCAGTAACAATTGCCCCAGCCTGCAAGCTCCCATTAGTGTCACGAACGCCCCGAAAGTTTTCCGGGGTAGACACCGCATCTGATTGGATAAGCGAAATTAATCTAGCATTAGCTTCAATTCTTCTTTGCAGCAGTGAGTCATTTTCAATTGCTTGATTGACTAACTCGGTTGCAAGGAGGCTCCATTGTTCCAAATCTCTATGAACGGCCGAGTTTGCTTGATTGACAACAGAAAACACACGCTATTCCTCCCTGTGCTGAAGCTACGCGCTATTGATCGCGGGTTTTCCACTTAATAGGACGAATATATAAGTTATCCGGCTATAGCACTCAGCAACGCCCTGACTTGCCCTCTTGAAACCAAATCTTCACGTAATCTCGTGCTGTGCCTTCCTCTCTTGAATCAACCTCTAGATTTAGAGCATTGAGTAAATCTACATTAAATACGTATAGATACTGGGCTAGTGAAACCGCGAATTCTCAATGATTGTCAATAAGCTCGTACCGAGAGAGAAAGGACTTTTTGCTAACGAATTTTTGGCATTTCCGCCGACTTTAAAGTCATTGACTGCTGCCCCATCAAAAGGCTGGCATTTTTTGACGACTTGTTCCCAACTTTTCCCGATTTTTGACAACTTATGACCACTGGGTAGGGAGCTTATTAAGTCTTATTCTCAATAGTCCTCAGTTTGAGAATAACCAGCGCAAAAATTTCCCATTTTTCCCAATTTTTTGACGACTTTTTCCGATTCTCTCCAATTGAGCAACAGCCTAGGACATGACAACCGACCAGAGGGGGTTCCCTCTGGACTCCCAAAAAATTCTCCGCACCTGACGCACCTTTTAGTGCAAAAACACACATCAAAGCCTGACAGGGAATGCTGTTTAGGCATTTTTTTAGGGGGGTTAGGCGAACGTCCCAAACCTCAGACGGGAAGAGAAACCTTTTGTGAACCCCTTCCGCGCTCAACACCATAAATCCCAGACCTTGGTGAAATTGATGTATGCTCTTTCCCAGTAGCACAGCAATTCAAGTCAGGTCATACCTACTATCCTCCTGGTGCTACTTCGCACGAGTAGCAGTGGATAGATCGGAACGGCACAACAGCGCTCGCTCGGAACTCTAGAGATGGTGACAATCGCTTGCATTTGCAAGAGCGCTCGCCGCAAGTTTTAGCTCCTGAGCAGTGCTGGAGCGCTCCCAGTACCAGCGCCCAAACTAGCTAGAGCGGACGAACCTGCCCCAAAAAGGTATAAGTGAATGGTCTGTAGAAAAAGAATTGCCTACTTACGGTCTTCCGCGCTGGTTAAGTGGTGTGGAACAGCGTTCAAAGCTTTTTCATGATTGGCGACTAGAGTGCCTTTTTTATGGAAAGATGTCGAAAGACCTGATCTGCTCTGCTAATTTCTCGGCTTTGAGCGCCGCCTGTTTCGCCTTAATTTGTTCTACAACCCTTCTCACCAATTCAATTCCTTCTGGCGTTGGCTCTAACGGGGCATCTAGCTGAGGCTGTTGGTTAACCCATTGCTCAACAGGCATGATTATGCCGTTATGAAAGACTACACACCTACAGTCATGCGTACTTGACCAATAAACGTCGCGAAGATTGCCGTCACGGAGGGCTGCGTTCACTTTCTCTAGCTGAGATTCACTCTTTGTATTTGGCGCGGCGGAATCAGGCTCTCTTCCTGTGGAAAACCCCCCGCACCCCCCGACTTCATTTGTAGGGATGAGTGAGGGCTGCTCTGGGGCAGCGCCCTCACCATCCAGCCCTACAAGCTTATTGGGTACAACAGGGTGTAACTCTGCGTAGGGTAAGCATTCTGGCGATTCTACGTTAGCAGAATTTGGAGGTAGAGGGTGTAACTCGGCGTAGGGCAATGATTCTGGCGATTCTGAGGGAGAATTGGTGCTGTATAAACATAAAAATTCTGGATGCCACAAATTTTTATGTTTATACAGCGTGGTTGCACTGATGCCGTAGGCTGAGAGTGCTGTACATCTGGCTTTGGCTTGTACTGGTAGGGCATTTTTGTTGAGCAAGTCAGAGAGCGCGGCGGTGATGCGCTGCCTTGCATTATCTGTTTGTTGCTGGTTCCAGTTTATTTTCGGCTCGGTTGGCTCTTCAAGCTGGGCGATTTCAAGCTTTTTACCATGCCCGTAGTGGTAATAGGGGCTTGCTTCTACACTTCGCACCCAGTAGGCGGCTTTTTGTTCTAGTTCGTTGCGGTGGTTGCACCACTGGTCAAATCCTGGCAACGAGCGGGCAACTTGGGAGATCGCTGCTGCTAGGGCTTGTCCTGCTAAGGGTTTGCCTCCGTCTATGGCATGGCGAAAGATATATTCTCGCATGGCAATTCTGCCTAGTAGGTGGTTGGTCTGCCCTGGCTCTGTCCAGCCTAGTTCGATTTCTGCGTTCAAGTCGTTGAGGAATTTTTGGGCATTACCTGAGATGCGGTACTGCTTGCGCCTAGCCTGCTTGAGGATTTGGGTAAGCTGGAGGCTGTTGATGTCATTGCGCGCTTGGGCAAATTTCCAGTTTGTTACAAAGGTAGATTGGTGGCTAATTGTCAGCGCCCAGTCTTGGTTGAGGATGTAAGACCCTGCTTGCAAGGGCAGTCTGTGGGCAGCGTAAAGGCTTTTGTTCCCATCAGCTACGTAGCCCTTGGGGTTGGGGAAGATTTCAAGCAGCCCCGGTGCAATTTTGAAGCCAGCGTTTTCCAGCAGGGTCGCGGCGACCAGGGCAATCTCCCAACTGCTTTGTGGTTCAGTGAAGGGGAAATAGACGTGGATACCTCTGCTATAGCTGGAGGTGCAAGCTACATTACACACTAAGCCTAATGGCTCTAGAGCGGCTTGAATGCGGTGGATAGCGAACTCATCGCGGTGCGGG
>QQTW01000748.1_pt1 | contig 21234 bp, 17 predicted proteins | sample 1904831 | NCBI WGS metagenome assembly QQTW01 (sample SAMN09435610, study PRJNA476489) | Subsurface metagenome, whole genome shotgun sequencing project. | reverse complement strand
AAAGAAATGGGGGTGGTGTATCGCTTATCGGCAAAATGTGGTAGTTGAGGGACGTTTCTCTAGTCGAGGAATAGTTCAGGCGATCGCCCCCATCGATCCTTTGCGCCAACGTTTAGTCGAGCAGTGGATTGGACTAGAAACCGAGCGCTCGGCTCAAGCTTCGCAACTGGGCAAACTCAGCCAACAATTACGCCAAACCCAACAGCTTTCCGAACAACTGCCTTTATTAATCAAGCAGCAAACCCGTTTGCAAATGGCTGTGGAAACGGCTCAACAGGAATATCTCACTTTCAAAGAAAAGTACACCACAAGTCAAATTGCCGAGCAGCAGAATATCAGCAACGTGCGCGTTGTCGAATCCGCCGCCGCCAATCCTTTGCCCGTTGCTCCTAACCGAGCCTTGCTTTACGCGATCGCTTTAGTTGTCAGTACGAGTATTTCCCTTGGCGTTGTCTGGTTACTCCAGCGCCGCAACGATGTTATCGATGGAGTTTTAGAACTTAAAGAAACTTTACCGCTACCAGTTTTAGCCACCGTACCTTGGAGTGGCGACGGCTTATTTGTCCACGAGACAGCCGTGCTAGATAGTCCTCTCGGTCACAGTTACCAATTACTGCAAGCACATATTCGGATGCTGCCCCAAAGCGTCCAGGTAATTGCGGTATGTAGTGGCGTTGCCAATGAAGGGCGTTCTGCTGTAGCTACAAACCTAGCAACAATTGAAGCTCATGCCGGGCAGCGCGTCTTACTCATCGATGCTCACGGACGCTGCGAACAGCTTAATGGCAACTTGCCTAAGGGAGATTGGGACAATGACAATAATAGCGATCGCCCGAACTATTCCTCGACTAGAGAAACGTCCCTCAACTACCACATTTTGCCGATAAGCGATACACCACCCCCATTTCTTTATAAAGAATGGCTGGCACTACTCGAGCAAAGCCGCAAACAGTACGATTTAATTATTGTGGACTGCCCGCCCGTGTTAGATAGTCCTGATGCGACTGTAATTGCTTCTATGTGCGATGGCGTGCTATGGGTTGCTTACCCGCAACGTTTAGGTCGTAAAGGAGCGCAAGCTTGTGCGGAAAACTTGCATACCTGGGGAACTCGCCTGTTAGGTCAAGTAATTGTTGGCGTTAATAGTCCGACACCCCAAATCCCCATGTTAGAAGACAACCGCGATCGCGAAGCAGCGAAAATCCCCCAACTTCAACTCTTAATGCAACGAGAAGTAGAGAGCTAAAATGATTCGTCGTGCCGCCGTTTCTTCTCACTTCTACAATCCCAGCCAGTCTGTCTTAGCAGGGCAGCAACCAGATGTTTTCGCCGAACAGATTGTATTTTGGACGATCGCTTTAGTTCCTCTGTGGTGGATTTTAGGAGTCCAGTTAGTTATCTATCCCTTTGTTGGTTGGTATCTTTTTTACCGCAGCCTCCAAAAACCAACTCAAGTTAGTTTGCCCTTTGGCTGGAATATGTGGTGTGTGTACATAGGAGTATGGTTGCTCTCCCTACTATTAAATTTGTCTTTTGGCACGGCGGAGGTTGGTCGCAGCCTTACCGCTTTAGGCTCAATATTTGGCGTATGGATGCTGATGATTATTGTCTGGTATGCCATGCGTCGCTTGAACATTCGTTACCGCATAATTGTTCGAGCTATTTGTATAGTTGGTTGCAGCCAACTTGTAGCCATTTTTATTGGTGAGGCTTATCTTCAAGTTACAGGTTCAATTCTCCAAACTCATAGCGTGATTGTCACGCTGATACCTTCTATACCTAGTCCGATTTTCTTTGATGCTGAACTTTACGGACGCGAGACACTGGTATGGGATGCAGACCCTATCCCCCGGCTTAAATCATTCTATTACTGGGCTCCTTTAGCTGGAACAATGAGTATCTTTATCTGTATGGCGGCTTGGGCAGAACGTCAGCGCTTTTGGCAGGTAACAGCTTTACTCGGAGGTCTGCTAACTATCTGGTTTGCGGCAGCACGGGCATCTCAAGTAGGAATTGCGATCGCAATTTTAGTCGCCTTATGGTTTGGGGGAAAACTGGGACGCAAACTAATTCTGCTTGGCTTGATTCCTGTAGGTCTATTCTCACCAATTATTATCAGCCAACTTTATCAGTATTTCTTTGCCTATCGTCAAGACTCAGCCTCTGGAAGACTGGCACTTTATAACGAAACCTATACAGCTTTCCTCAACTCTCCCTTGCTTGGTTTTGGCGCTCAAGGTCGCACCAAGGTTTTAGGAGATATTCCTTTAGGTTCGCACTCGCAGCTTTATTCAACACTTTATCAAACTGGTGTAGTTGGCTGTTGGGTTTTGGCAATTGCTTGGATTGCGATTACTGTTACCTTGCTGCAACTTGTCCAACAAGACCCAAAGAATTTGTCTCCGGTTTTAGGAGCTTGGATTGGGCTAACTTTAGTTATGCCTAGTGGAGAACTAGCTGCCGCCAGCGTTACCGTATTTACTTTAGCAGCTTTACTAGGCTGTACTTGGAATCAAGCAGAGCAAACTAAGCTCAAAAAGTATCGCCCTTGGCTAGACCTAGTTCGCCAACTGGAGCCACCCACCCCTTGGGAAAGCTTACAACACTGGTGGCGCGGTTCTGGCAGCTTGCACTTACCCAAATAATTCTACTGAAAGGAATGTAGTTATGAAAAGACGGGAAGTTTTAGGATTTTTTATGGGGGGAGGAGCGGCGCTCGCAAGTTCCTACGCCTGCAGTCAAGGCAACCGCTCTTTTCCATCCCAAGCTAATGGGCGATTGCCCATTAATTCAAGTTTAAATTCTTCTACCACCTTGGCAACTCAATGTATTTCTCCCGATTACTTTGGTTTAAATGTCGGTACAGAATTAAGCTGGGAGACTTGGCGTTCTGATTTACTCAAAGCTTATCAACAGCTAGAGACGCGCTGGTTGCGGGTTTGGTACAACTGGGCTGATATTGAGCCACAACCAGGTAATTATCAAGGTTCCTCGGTTCGGGAAGCTTTGCAATTAGCTAAGGAGAAAGGTTTTCGCATTCTTTTTGTAGTGTGGGGGACTCCCAGCCATGCTGGTGATGGGGAATTGGAATCTATACCTCAAACGAAAGCTTTGACTAACTACTGTCGTTGGTTGCAGACTAATTTGGGCGACTTGGTAGATGCTTGGGAAATTGGCAACGAACCCAACCTAGAGAAATATTACTCTGGTTCGCCTGCAGATTACGTCCAAACTCTAGCAACTGCCTATCAAGTTTTTCAAGGGCAAGGCTTGGTAATTGCGGCAGGTTCTAGCGGTGCTGCTAAACCTAGTTATTGGCAAGCGTTAATCGATAGCGGATTAGAACAACATTGCGATCGCGTCAATCTCCACCCCTATCGACATCAACCCCAACAAGTTGTGCGATTGGTAGATGATTTCTTGCAGCGAGTCAAAAAGCCCCTGTGGATAACTGAACTAGGTCTTTCTACAGACATTGGCGGCGAACAAGGTAAAGCTGATTTTGTCACAGGCGTGATACCACTTCTTACTTCACGTGTAGAACAGCTTTTCTGGTATCGAGGCATACAAGGCGCGGGCTTACACCCCTTGCGCTTTGGGCTAGTAGAAGGCAATCGCGCTACTAAAACTGTTACTCCTTTACCCGCCTACTATGCCTATGCTACCCAAGCCCGCAAATGCCGAGAAGCTACAATCCGATCTTAGTGCCTGAACCTAGCACAAGTGCAAGTTACTTTCACTATTTATGCCTTAAATATTTTTTCTATTTACGCCAAAACTCCTATGACCCAGAACCAACCTTCAAATAAATCTAGTCAAGATATTAGCGGGCAAGCAATCGCTGGATTGCGCTGGATCGGGATGTCCCAAGTGCTTCAGCAAGTGTTGAACCTAGCTACTAGCATAGTGTTGGCTCGACTGCTAGTACCTGATGATTTTGGTCTACTGGCAATGGCGAGTGTATTTACAGGCATTGTCTATTTTGTCTTGGACTTGGGTTTGGGTGCAGCACTCGTACAGCGTCAAGCTATTACCGAGCGACAGATTTCTAGTGTTTTTTGGATCAACGTCGGGGTCGGCATTGCGATGACCTTGGTAGGTGTTGCTTTATCTTTACCTATTGCCATATTTTATAAACATCCCGCCGTACAGCCGACGATCGCCGTTTTAGCTTGTAACTTTTTGCTGTTTTCGTTAGGAACTACTCAAGCAGCTTTATTAAGACGGCAGATGAATTTTCGCGCCTTAGAGTTACGGATGCTAGTCGGTCAGCTTTGCGGGACAGCAGTTGCGATCGTCATGGCATTTTGGGGATTTGGCGTTTGGAGCTTAGTCGCACGCATCTCCACGGCGGCGATGGTTGAAACAACTATGCTGTGGACGGTTTCAAGCTGGCGACCAAGTTGGAAGTTTTGCTGGGCAGAGGTAAGGGAATTAATTGGTTTTAGTAACGATGTATTTGCCGCAAATTTATTAGGCTATGTCGGACGCAACGCTGACAACTTATTAATTGGTCGGTTCGTGGGTGTAACGGACTTAGGTTACTATGCGATGGCTTATAACTTAATGATGTTTCCCGTCCAGCGTCTATCTCAGGTACTTTCGGGAGTTTTGTTTCCAGCTTTTTCGCGTTTTCAAGACGATCGCGAAAAAATCGAGCGCAGTTGGTTGCGGGCTACTCGTTTATTGAGTTCGATTACTATCCCTTTGATGATGGGATTAATTGCTCTAGCGCCTCAATTCGTGCAAGTCGTTTACGGTCAAAAGTGGCTGCCCGCCGTCCCCGTATTACAAATATTAGCTTTTAGTGGCATCAATCAATCGCTCCTACAACTAAACGCCACAGTTTTACTATCTTTGGGAAAAACCCGTTTGCGTCTAAAACTAACTGTTTTAACAGTGTTTTTGGCATTAATTTCCTTCGCGATTGGCTTGCCTTTTGGCATTATTGGTGTTGCTGCCTGTTTCACTGTAGCCAATACCGCAACGGCAACATTGATTTTAGTTAAAACCATTGAATGTGTAGGTTCTAACTATGCTCGCTACCTCCACAACTTAGCTGGAGTAGTAGGGGCAACTGGTGGCATGACTGTGGCAGTTTTAGTTTTGGTCTCGAACATCCATATCGAGCCAAAAGCGTTGCTAGGGTTGGGTGTAATGCTAGGCTGCTCGATCTACCTCTTGTTACTGCGGCTGCTTGTACCTGCACTTTTACAAGAAGCTTTAAGTATGTTGCCCGAACGCTTTACTAAACGCTGGTTGAAGTTCGGTTAATCAATTTTTCCCTTAAATAAATTCAAAAATATTACCTACTATGCAATCAGAAACTAATTTGAACTTAGCGCAATATCCCCTAGTTTCAGTAATCGTGCCGATCTACAATGCCGAAGCCGTACTACCTACTCTGTTAGATTCTTTATCTCAATTAAACTACCCCAAAGACCGCTTAGAAATTTTATTAGTTAATAACAACTCTAGCGATCGCACGGCGGAGTTACTTGCCGCTACTCCTCACACCATAATTTTAGAAACAACACCCGGTGCGGGTACGGCTCGGAATGCAGGTATCCGCAAAGCAAGAGGCGAGTTTTTAGCATTTACCGATTCTGATTGCGTCGTCGATCCTAACTGGTTGATAGACCTTTTAGCTGGTTTTACAAGTCCCACCATTGGCGCTGTTGCTGGCACAATTAAACCCTACGAACTCAACCATCCTGTTGAATGCTACGAAGCTTTGCAACTTGACGATCCCGGTCATCGAGCGCAGCATATCTTTTTGCCTACGGCGGTGACGGCAAACACCATGTACCGAGCAGATGTTTTTCGCCGCGTTGGATTATTCCCAGAGCGGACTGGTGGGGAAGAAACAGACCTCAATTGGCGAATGCAGGCGCAGACAGAATACCGGATCTGCTTTTTGAATGGGGGTGGTTTAATTAGACACCGCTATCGCGCCAATTTAAAAGCTTTTTGTCATTCCCAGCACGTTAAAGCCCGCAGCATTGTCTACCTGCATCGGCGGTGGAATTTACACGTCCCTACGGGGCGCAAGGAATTATTACGGGCAATTATTGCGGCTTTTCAGTTTTTACCTGCCGTAATTGTCAAAACTCTCAAACACGGTCGGGGTTTGCTCGTAACTCCAGGACGGATTCTCTATCACAGTTATTGGGAAGCTCTGTTAAATATTTTAGTTCCCTGGCACAAATATCAAGGCATTCGCGAAGGTTGGCAGAAAGAATGAAAGTTGCTTTAGTTCATGACTATCTTAAAGAGTACGGTGGTGGAGAGAGGGTACTAGAAGTTTTGCACCGCATCTACCCGGATGCACCAGTTTATACTGCTTTTGTAAACTATGCGGGCTTAGGCAACGCCGCATCTCGGTTTGCTAATTGGGATATCCGCACAACTTTTGCCCAAAATTTACCGGGCATAAATCGTCGTCCCCATACCTGGCGTTTTATAATTCCCCACATTTGGGAAACTCTCGACTTATCAGAATTTGATGTAGTCATTTGTTCGACGAGCGGCTACTTGAGTAAATCGGTTTTGACCCGACCGGAAGCCCTACACATCGCCTATTGTCACACTCCACCTTGGTATTTATGGGAGCAACAGGGACAAAAAACTCCTCACTCTTGGTTGCGTCGCTGGTACGAAGTTATAGTAAATAGCCGCCTGCGGGAGTACGATTACTATAGTTCTCAACGGGTAGATCGATTTATTGCTAATTCGACGGAAGTGGCGTTGCGGATTGCGAAGTTTCATCGGCGCGTACCAGAAACAATCGTCCATCCTCCAGTCCAAGTCCGGGGCGAAGGCAAAGCTGGAAATGATTACTATCTATATATGGGTCGGTTAGCACCTGGCAAGCAAGTAGATTTAGCTATTCGTGCTTGCAACCGTCTCGATCGCCCTTTATGGATTGTAGGCACAGGTAGCGAGGAAGCCAACCTCCGCGCTATTGCTGGGGAGAAAACCAAATTTATTGGGTTTAAGTTTCCAGAGGAAATGGTAGATATTTATGCAAATGCGAAAGCTTTAATTTTTCCCTGTACAAATGAAGCTTTTGGAATTGTTCCTGTAGAAGCAATGGGTCATGGAATCCCTATAATTGCTTTTGCAGGTAGTGGGGTGCGAGAAAGCGTAATTAATTATCAAACTGGTCTATTTTTTCCCGAACCTACAGTCGAAAGCTTGTGTACTGCTATTGAAGAATTTGAAAGCTTGCGCTTTAGCTCTCAAGCTTGCATTGATAGAGCTAAGGAATTTTCTGAGCCAGTTTTTATGGCTAAATTTCAGCAAGCTGTTACTGACGCTTTAGAACAAAAGCGACATTCTTATGCCACTTTGGCAGAAACTTCAATTCTATTGAGTCAAGCTTGCAACTAAACGGACAATAAACTTATGTACAGTCGAAGCTTTTTGCAAAAATTGAAAGTGGCTTGGCTTTGTTACTTACGAGCATTTCATGCGGCTATGTTGGCTCGATGGATTTTCTACACTAAAAGTCAAGTTCTCCCAGTCAATCAACAATCAGCAATTGTATTTTCACCCCATCAAGACGATGAAACTTTAGGCTGTGGGGGGGCGATCGCTCTCAAACGCGATCGGGGAGTAGCGGTCAAAGTTGTGTTTCTCACCGATGGCAAAGGCTCTTACCGCAGTTCGCCCATGCAAGCAGATAAATTAAATAAAGTTCGCAAGCAAGAGGCTTTAACGGCTTTGCAGATATTAGGTATTGATCCAACAGATATTAGCTTCCTCGATTTACCCGACGGCCAGTTGCAAAATTTATCAAAGGCGCAGCATCAATACGCAATCGAGCGGTTAACGCAGCTAATCCAATCTTTTCAGCCAGGGGAGGTTTATGTTCCTCATCGTCAAGATCGCCATCGAGATCACGAAGCTACTTACGCATTGGTCAAAGAAGCGATCGCGCTTTCTAGTATCCAAACAAACCTCCTACAATATCCCATTTGGATATTTTGGCAAGCCCCACTATTGCTCAAACTAAAGCTAGACGAGTTACAAGGAGCTTATCGGCTGTCAATTGAACCCGTTCAAGCAAGGAAAAACCGCGCGATCGCTGCTTACCGCTCTCAATACTTGCCCTTAGATAGCTCGACAAACTCGGCTCTACCGCGCGGTTTCCTCAAACAATTTTTTCTTCCCTATGAGATTTTTTTCCAGACTACAGAAAAATCTGCGCGATCGCTTTAACCAAAACGCTCTGTATATTCAGGCAAAAAAATGAAAGTTGCTTTAGTTCATGACTATCTGAAAGAGTACGGCGGTGCGGAACGGGTACTAGAAGTTTTACATCGTCTTTATCCCGATGCCCCAATTTACACTGCCTTTGTAGACTATACAAGTTTGGGATCTGCCGCTCAAAAGTTTGCTCAGTGGGATATTCGCACTACCAGCGCTCAAAACTTGCCTTGGATTGCTCGGCGTTCTCACACATTGCGTTTTTTGCTGCCTTACTTTTGGGAAAGTCTCGATTTATCGCAGTTCGATTTAGTAATTTCATCTTCGAGCGGCTACTTGAGTAAATCGGTTTTGACAAGACCAGAAACTTTGCACGTTGATTATTGCCATACTCCACCTCGATATTTATGGGGTTACGCCAATACTCCTAGCGATCGCTGGTACAAGCGGTTTTATGAAGCTTGGGTTAATACTTCCTTGCGACAGTATGACTATTATGCTTCTCAAAGGGTAGATCGATTTATTGCTAATTCGACTGAAGTTGCCCGCCGCATTGCTAAATTTTACGGGCGGGTTGCAGAAGTTATTCCTCCACCTGTTACAGTCCGAGGAAGCGGTGAAGCTGGCAACGAATACTATTTGTATGTAGGTCGTTTAACTCGCGCCAAACAAGTAGACTTAGCTATCCAAGCTTGTAACCGTCTTAATCTTCCCCTCCACATTATCGGTAAGGGCAACGATGAAGCTCGTCTGCGGGCAATGGCTGGCGCAAATATTCGTTTTCTTGGCTTTATTGAGGACGAACAAATGCCGGAGATTTATGCGGGTGCGAAAGCTTTAATTTTTCCTTGTGCTGATGAGGATTTTGGGATTGTTCCGATCGAGGCAATGGGGCATGGTATTCCAGCGATCGCTCTAGCGCAAGGTGGAGTGAAAGAAACTGTAGTCGCTTACAAAACTGGCTTATTTTTCCCGCAACCTACGGTGGAAAGTTTGTGTGGGGCAATTGCAGAATTTGAGAGTTTAAATTTGTCTTCTCAAGATTGTATCGAACGAGCTTGGCAATTTTCTGAGTCAGTTTTTGTCGATAAGTTGGAGAGGTTTATCGCTCAATCTGTAGAAGAACATCGGTTGTTTGCTAATAAAAAAGTACAAGTGCCGCTATCAACGAGAGTTTAACGTGCAGTAGAGCCAAGTTATTTGTCTATTTGCGTCAACAAAAAACAATCAATTTTATTCAGTAGCGCTCGGTTAATGATTACGGAGTTTTAGTTTATGTTTCAACCTATAAAAGTAATAGATGTAGAATTGAGCCGTCCGCTTGAAACTATTAGTAACTTAGAAGGTTACGGAGGAATAGAAGCATTGGTGCGCTTGCACGGTAGACCAATTGCTAAAGTCCACTTACCTATTAATGGGGGCTGCTGCCCGGCAAAAACCCTGATGCAGGCAGTTTTAGAGCAGCATAGTGGCAAAGTCGCGCGATCGCTAATCCTAAATGAATTAGCCGCAATCCCAGAAAATCAATTCTCCCTAAGCGATTTATTAAAAACATCCCAGCCAATTGAGGATGAAGACTTCCCTTTAGTAACCATAGCTGTTTGCACGCGCGATCGCGTTACGGATTTGCAGCTTTGTCTTGAGGCAATTAGCCGTCTCGATTATCCAAATCTTGACATCTTAGTGGTAGATAATGCTCCCAGCAACGATGCTACAGAGAAACTGCTTTCAACTACTTTCCCCCAAATCCGCTATATCCCCGAACCTCGGCCGGGACTTTCGTGGGCGCGTAACCGCGCAATTGTCGAGTCGCGCGGCGAAATTATCGCCTACACCGATGATGATGTATCGGTCGATCCAGGATGGATTCGCGCTTTAGTTAAAGCCTTTGCTTCAAGTGCGGAAGTTATGGCGGTTACGGGCTATGTTGCCGCCTATGAACTTGAAACTAAAGCCCAGATAGTATTTGAACAATCTTACCGCTTCGGACGTGGTTTTAAGCGCAAGTGGGTTCAAGTCGAGCAAGAGGGACGCAAAGCCTCTGTAGCTGAATATGGAGCGACAGCTATTTTAGGAACGGGTGCTAATATGGCTTATCGTCGAGACTTATTCGATCGCATTGGCAGTTTCGATCCAGCCTTGGGTTCGGGTACGGTCACGGCGGGCGGTGAAGACTTGGAAATGTTCTTTCGCGTTTTAAAAGAAGGTTACGTCTTAATTTATGAACCAAATGCTCTAGTGCGTCACCGTCACCGCCACGATTACGCTCAACTAAAAAAGCAAATAACCAATAATAATGTTGGTTACTGTTCTTACCTGGTGCGTAGTGTTTTAGCCTACCCCGATACCTACTTTGATTTTATCCAAATAGGTTTGGCTTGTTTATTGTCGAGTATCAATCGTTTATTGCGCTCTTTTATCCGTCCGTCCCGCTATCCGCGCGATTTGATTTTGTCCGAACTGCAAGGTTTCTATCTTGGTTTTGGTCGCTATCAACAAGCTTGTCAAGTTGCCACTCAAATTGCTGATAATTTTGGTGAAGTAGTACCGGAAATTCACCAAAAAATGGCTGTATAACTAGATTAGGTATATCCCATTACCTAAAAATAGCCTCCGCAAGCAGCATCTTTATGGATACACAGAAAATCTCCTCTCGTTCCCGGTGGTATTATCGGTATGAAAACTTAGTATTTGCCTTCGCCACTTGGGTTCCTTTGTCTCTAGGTAGCGCCTTGCGGAGGCTTTTATTTCGGAGAGTTTTTGCGCGGATGGGCAATGGTGTCCAAATTCAACCTGGTGCAGAATTTGTTGGCGCAGAACATATTGAAATTGGAAATGAGGTAAACATTCATCGTGATGTGCGGATTAGAAGCTTTGGCAGAAGTAGCAAAGTTGTTATCGGCGATCGCGTTGAACTCGACCGTGGCGTTGATATCAAAATTCACCACGATGGCGAGGTAGAAATTGGCGAATATACTTATATCGGCCCCTACACTTGTCTATCTGGTAACAAAATCAAAATTGGTACAGACTGCTTAATTGCCTCGCATTCTGGCATCTATGCCAACAATCATACTTTTTCCGACTCTAGGCGCAAAATTAGAGAGCAGGGCAATAGTTATAAAGGTATTACGATTGAAGATAACTGTTGGTTGGGGAGTGGAGTTAGGGTTTTAGATGGGGTTACTATCGGCGAGGGGAGCGTAATCGGAGCGGGGGCGGTGGTAACAAAAGATATCCCTGCTTATTCCATTGCGGTTGGAGTACCCGCCAAAGTAATCGCTTGCAGAGATATACCTGACAATGAATTAATTAAATCTTGTTAATTGTTGCCGTCGTGCTATTTGAGCGTCTGGCTTGAAACTTGTTGAGTGGACAAACTGTAAGTTTTGAGAAAGGCTGCGGCTTTATTGAACTGGAGATAATTGTTTGCTCCGGCACTCAGTAATAAAATGCTTGCTAAAACTAATGCGATCCAACGCGCTCGTGTCAGGGTACTTAAGGCGGCTAATACTACTAACAATGGCACAAAATGCAAGGAATAAAGGAATGTTTCATCCCCATATACTGTATGTAATCCTAGCTGTCCGAGCAAAGTAAATCCCAAAACAAGGCGTAATTTAAGATGCTGCTTAACCGAAAATAATCCCCATATACCCAAACCTAATAAAGCAGTCCACAATCCAACCGCGATCGCTCCCCATAGACTTGCCGAACCTGCGGACGAATTTTGGGTAAGTATGCCGTGCCAATTATTTGACCGTTCAATTACATTGAAGGTAGGCATGACCATTGTGTGAGCAATAAAAGACTTGACAACTTGCAATAGTCCTCCTGATTCGTCCAAAAGTATATATTTCTGTTCTTCGCGATCGCCAATAAAAAATTCCGCGCTCGGAAAAAACCACTTTTGTAAACCCCACAATAAAGTTACTAAACAAAATGCGTTGGCGGAAATTTGTAAGGCTTGCTTCCACGAATAATTAACTATTGTTGCTAGTATTCCCGCCATCCAGTTAGTGATAGTGAAGCTTAAGGTCAAAGCACTAACAAGTACATACCCAAAAACTGGCAGTTTGACATATTCCCCTAACGCAACAAAAGCTAGAGCCAATACAATAGTTAAAGAACCAAATGGATAGGTTTCGGGAACGACAAACCAAAACACGGCGGCGGCGCTACTTGCTCCTAGCAAACTAAATAGAGTCGCGTCGAATCTTGGGCAACCTATTAGTCTCAGTAAAAAAAACAGCGTACCTAGCCATAGAGAAGCAACCGTGGCGATAACTATTTTGACAGCAGCAAGGAGTTGAATGCCTAAAATAGCGTTGAGAAAATATACGGGCGGAAAAGCAAGTAATGAAAACAAGGGATGAACTTTGAGACGGTTATGATCGCTCCAACGGTCGGTCATGTTAGTAAATACGCGCATGGTATCGGCAGTAAACCATTTAACAACAATGGTTTTTTCATCCAAAATAACCGGGTCAATCGCTTGTGCGCCTTGATAAGATAAAAAGCCTGCCATTAGCATTAAAGCAACGACAATGGCAATATCGACCCGGTGCTGGCGTAAACTTTTGCTAGAAAACAACTTAATTTCAAAATTCATAAATTTCATAAGCCTCTGTAGATATTTTGCAGAGCGGTTTGAGGATAGGTTTTTGAGAGTCTATAGATTTACTACATCTTGCTATGGAAGAACTCGGCACTAAAGTAAACAAACTTTGCGATAGAGGGCAAAGTTTGCTAGGTTGAGCAAAAAGTATATTGGTAGATGAGAATAGTTAAAGCGATCGCTTTATATGCAGCTTTTACTCAAGAGGTGGGAAGTTGATTAAGGCGATCGCTTGCCAAATAATAAAAAATTTTATCCGCTATGCTTAAAACTAAGTAGCTGCTGCTTCATTTCCTTGCCTAATTTCCATAGCCAAGAGCGATACAATCTATACATGAAAGATTCTCTAGGTCGCCAGCCCGACCACTTTGTGCGGTCGAGATAGTCAAAAAACAAACTTTTTGCTGGCGAATTGCAGCTATATTTCCAAGGTTTGGAAGCAGACGCGAAATGAATAATGTAAAAGTTTTTGCCTAGGCTATTACTCGGATTTTTTTGCAGTAGGTTATCTTGCCATAAAGGAGAATTATATAGCTCTGGTAAAAGCATAAAATTCCATTTTGAATCAATCTCTCCCCATTTCCCAGCCAGCACTGCGTTTAGACCATCTTGATCCCACCAGCGTATATGCTCTTGATTTTGTTCTAAATAAGCTATTGCTTTTTTACTAACGTTATCAGTCCGCCACTTTTCTAGATTAATTAACAAAACTCCCGCATTAAAATATTTATACTCAGCAGGGATTCCTAATTCTTTATAATTTGCTAATCCCGCCGGAGAAGATACATAAGGAACGGAGATATCTTGCACTGCTAATAAATGGTTATCTCCTAGGTCGAGATCCCATAATTTTCCTAAATCTTCATTTACAACTAGATCGCCATCTAAATAGATTGCTCTATTAAATTGATTAGGTAATAAATCGGGAATCAGCAATCTAAAATAGGTAGCAACGGTGACATGACCCGATATTTTCATGTTTTCCAAGAGTTCCGCCTGAGGCTTGACCCAGTGGACTTCAAGCTTAACTTGCTCTACCGTTAGGGAACTGATAATTTTACGTTTGTTAGCGCTAGTGATGCCACCATCAATTACAAACAAAATTACTTGGCGATCGCTTTTCAAATTCTCAATCACCGAGCGCATTGTTACTGTAAGCGGCATGGCATACTTATCATCGGCGGCACAAACGATCGTTAAAGGCTGATTTGCCGTAGATTCGGTGCTAATGTTGTTCATTTTTTTTATTTCTAATCGCTAGTTTGGTTGCACGTCTAGAGCTAGAGGTCATTAAAGATGCCAAATTTAGTTTTTATTTTCACTGGCTGCAAATTACAGTGGGAAGTTTATACCTATTCAAGGCGGGTGCTAACTTTGACGCACTACCAGCAAGGTATAAACTTATGCGACGCTTTCATTTTTAGTAAGCTATGAACGCCGCGCTTAAAATTATTTGCAGCTTTTAAAACCCACTGCAACTTACATCCGAGAATTTGGAGCTAGTAACTAAGCCTTGCCACTTACACTTAAATTACTTCTATGCAACAGAGGTTTACCCTCCGAGTAATCAGGAATAGGCGCACCCATTAACTCTAAAATGGTAGGAGCCAAATCTAGCGCGTGAGCGGCTGGCAAGTTAGAGCCGGGAGTAATACTTGGACCTTGAGCCATTAAGAATCCACGCGAACGATGGCTTCCTGTCCGCAGGTAAGGAACCGGGCCAATGCGCCCAAAATCAGGACTGTCTACAACGTCTGTAGCGTAATCATCCTGCCAAATGACAACCAAATCTGCATCTGGTAACTTGGGATCTTTTTGCGTAGCACTTTGTCGCGTTTGGATAATTTCTTTAACCATTGGTTTCCCCGTTCGACCATCTTTCAGGCGCAGCAAAAACTGAGTGATTTCCGCACAAACATCACTGTACTCCGAGGGGGTGACAATTCCTTGAGGTTCCCTTCCTTGAAGATTGATGCGGACGTAGCCCTCAGAAAAGCTTGGTAGGGCAAAAGCTTTCATTTGAGGCCAGCATTTTTGATACCAGCTTGCTGGTTGATACCAAAATTCTTTGGACTGCTTGCGTAGTTCTTCATGAGAAACCAATTCCGATTCTAGGGGAGCGCCAAAAAATGGCTCTAGAAATTTGAAGATGCTAACTGGAGCTTCTTGTCTCAAAAAGCTTCTTAGTGAGTTTGAATCGTGTCTGAGATTCCAAACATCTCGATCCCAACCGTGTTTTTTGCGGGCAGGTAAAGGTCTGAGCGCAACTTTTGGCTGTCCCAAAGGTGCGGTCACTTTACCGGAAGCAAGTCCAAATTTGCCAGGAAAATTAGCTCGATAGAGTAGCTCAGGCAAAAACATTGTACTGGGAAGATCCATTACATTTGCTCCCATACCATGAGCCGCAAAAACTAGTACATAAGCGTCTTCTGGCGCTTTGGATAGGATCTCACCAATAGCTTTGTCTACGGCTATAAAGGTTTTGAGTAAAAGATCGTCAGAGTTAGCCTTGGCTAGGGGCTTATACATGGGATGACTTGGTTGGCTCAAATGCCAAAATAAATGTCCGGCGGCATGAGTTTCACCAAATACTGTTAAAAACAGATCCCAAGGTTTTCTTTGTAGTATGTCTTGACAAATTGCTGAACGACGAGAGATACCAACCTCAAGCAATGTTTGGATGTTCTGTAAGGCGTTTAGATCCCTAGTATCTGCATAGTCTTTGTCTAATAAAGGATGTTCTCCGTAATTATCAATCAGTTCTTGCAAAAGCGAAGCTGGACGAGAGTGACTGGGAGTTTGGGAAGAATGCGCGCCCCAAGCTAGAACCTGTAAGCCGTTTGCTCGATCGGAGAGTGTAGTTTGAGGCATATCAAATACTGCTACTTGATAGTCATCTCCCAAAGCATAAAACGGTGGATACTCGGCAAAATCGTAGGCATCAATTGTCTGAACGTTATAGGTTCCTTCGCAAAACTTTACAGGCGACCAGTATCCCGTTTTTTGGGGCGAACACCCTGTCAAGAAGGTTGTCCAAGGTGTTTCTGCTCTGTAGTAATCAAAGTTATTTAGGTGAGTATAGCCTCCCCGTTCGCGTAAACGCCGCAGATTTGGCAAATGTCCTTGCGCTATCCAAGTTTCAATTAAGGCTGGATCGGCGGCATCTAGTCCAATCGCAATTACAGGATTTTTCATAGCTCTCTTTAATATAGCTTCTAGAGGGAAATTATTAGGTGGCTGGGTCAAAAAAATTACCTACTATCTCTACACAATCTAATCTTGGTTATTCCTAAATAAGTAAAGGAAACTTAAAATAATAGAGTTTTTTAAATAAAGTTTGATAAAGTTGAACCTAAGCAGTAAGTCTAATAAAAACAAAAGTAAGCTCAACACAGCAATTAATTCTGTATGTGGTATAATTACAGCTATTGCTTTTATTTATAATCAACCACCTAGACAGATTAAAAAAAATCAATTGTTAGGAATTAAAAGAAGCGGAATATCCATTTGAATACTTCAATAAAGATAACTATTTTTTAAATTTGTTTTTTTATTAGACGACATTAAGAGGATATCTAAAAAGGTAGAGCCTGTAGCTTTTGCGGCATGAGATTCTCCCTTTGCAAAAGCTGAAGATGTCTATTGATTTATAAAAAATTATTCTAGACTGCTTGGGGTGAAGCCCCGCAAGTTTTATCGCTAAAGTTAGCGTAAGCCGACTAAAGAAAAAGTCTTTTTAGGCTTTTGTCAGAAGTTTAAAATAATAGGGGAGTGCCGATTAATAATGGGAAGAAGGATGCGATCGCTCTAAAAAATTCAACAATATCTTGAGTTGCGCCAGACTTTGTTTGTGTAGCCGCAACTAAAATACGCTTCTTCCTTCCTTTAGAAATTACCAAGCGTCAAGTTCTGGCGGTGAAATTTGAGACTTTGGAGATCGCCAAAATGCTCATTATTGCGATCGCCAAACTAAGCCCAAAAACTCCTTGATAACCAATTGCTTTGGCAATTACGCCGCTAACTGCTGCCGCAATAATACTTCCAAGTACAGCAATGGAATTTTGGATAGTGTAGTCCGTACCAGGTGCTTCAGGTCTGCTTTTGTCCATTTGGATTGTAAATGTAATCGTGTTCATGATGCCGATCGTGAAAAATGCCCTGATCGCAATTAAATAAAGAACAGGCAAACTTTTAACCCCAAAGGTAGGAAATAAGTAAGTCAGCATAGAGAGGAGAGCGCCCACAATAAACTAAATATAAGTAGGGATCGCGCTCGACCTAAAGGAGCAATTAGAAAACCTGCGGCAAATTCCACCCAAAACCCCAGCAATAGTCCCGACAACTCCTAGTAGCCAGCCAATATCAGCTAAGGATAGTCCAAGGTCTACCAGTAAGGGACGAAATATAGTAGCTGCCATACTGCTGCCGAATGAATATAGCATTTGTTTGGTAATATCAAAGTAAGCTAAAGTCGCAAGCAGACTACTTTCTAATAATTGGGTTTTAACTCCAACTTCATGCCCCTCACCCCGTTATGTTTCTAGGGGATCGCCATTGATGTTGAATGAATCAATATTGGGATTGAGCGATCGCGAATAGCTGGCGTAAAGAGATACTTCTTCAATTGGTTGGTAAACAATTCCTACACGCGGAGTCCAAGCATCGTTAGATTGATTGGTGTCACCGCCGGGATAGAAAAGTGCTGGCTCGTTTTCGATTTCTTGGTCTACAGTTTCGTCGCGCAAGCCTGCAAGTAATTTTAACTTGTCAGAAAAAGCAATTTCATCTTGAACATAAATGCCTAGTCTATTTGTTGTAGATTTCCGATCGATGAGCAAAGTATCTAGAGAAGTTCAAGGAGTAGTACCATAAACAGGATTGAAGACATCAAGGGGGACTGAATTGAAGAAATCTGACTTAGAAAAAGTATCAGAGTCAGTACGATTCAAGTCAACACCAAATAAAAGGGTGTGTTTTACTGAATCTGTGTTAAATTTGCTGACGGCATTTGTCTGTAGGGCGTAATCATCCGAATAAAAATCATTAAAAGCATAAACGCGATCGAGAAGACCTGTGGTTTCATTAAAGGCAGTGGGAATCGTTAATTCTAAATGTCAATGATTCTAACTCAGTCTCATTGCATAAATTCAGCAAAGCCCCCGCCCAAGCCAAAAACAATACACTAAATAAACTATTACTTTTTGGCAGGTGCTAACACAACTAAACCGTCATACTGCTCTTGTTTGCTACTAATAGATGTAGTTGTACTAAAGCTACGCACGCTACCCATAACTTGCTTAAAAATTTGAAAACTTGGCGTATTAAATGTTGTGGGTGCAAGACTATATATCCATGACAAAGAAGAACCCATATTAATGTAAAAATAGCCTTGATTAGGAGAGGGTAAAGAACTTATTGCCGTAGCAAAGTTATAATCTTTTGGTAGTTGGCGTTGAGGTTGGGGCAGTAATTCTCTCACTGCTCCCAATCCCGTTGAAATTAATAGAGTTTTATCATCTATCCAAGTATAGGCTAATACACTTTGTTCTCCAAAATCCCAAGTATTAATAGAAAATCCATCAATATCATCGTGAGTATTGACGGCTAAGGTACCGCTAAAAACGGACTTGAGAGACTCGCCCAACTTACTCAAACTAGATTCAGCTTTAGCACGACTTGTTGTTTGGACAAAAAAGCCTAAACCCATATTTAATTGGCTATTTATTAAGCCTTGTTTGGTGGGATAGAAAAATAAAGCATATTCGCCATCCATCCAGCCTAAAATATCCTTATTAAGGTCTAACCCGGTAGCGTTAGTAATAGTTTGATTAAACTTCGCTAGTCCATTTTTAAACTGGGGATTGCTGCTTAGTACCATTACTAGCATTTGCCATTGCCCATAAATATTACTTCCAGTAGTTGCAGAATAAGCGGGTGCGGGAATGCGTGGAAGTAATTGCGTGCTGTGAGGAATCAAGACATTGGCTAAATTTGGCTGTTTGCGGTAGGCGTTGAGTTGCAAGCGTAAGCCTTCTGGTTGTTCCCATACTAAACCACCGATAGAACTATACTGCTTTACTTGGGCGGGATTAATGGCGCTGGGAGGAATGGGAAATGGTAAATTAGGATCTTGAGCTAGAGACTTGAATAATGCTAGAAACTTGTTAGGATCTTCGTAGAGTGTAAATAGTGCTTGACTGTATTGAGGATGCTGGGTTGTCTGTTTAAAATTTGGGTTTTGCGCCAAATTAGCACTGTTTGCAGGCCGATCGATTAGTTGCTCAATCGGTGTAGCGGTACTGGCTGTAACTACATAGTTGGGTAATAAAGCGATCGCCATACCTCTACGTTTGATGCTATTTGGATTAGGCATAGGTAAGTTGATTAAACCTGGAATTGCCGCGACAATTGATGTCGGCAGTTTAGAAGTTTTTAATGGCAAGGTAGAAGTAGGTGAAGTAGGTTCAGAAGGTTTCCATTCTAAAATTCTCACACCTTTGTATTGTCTTTCGGTTATCTCTTGAGATTTATCTTTCTTAAATCTATTTATTGATACTTGCAACTGGTTTTCGTCTTTCACTGCTGCTAAAAGTAAAAAACTAGCTTCTAAATTGACTAGCTTTTTATCTTTTTGGGGCATAAATACGAAGGCTACTTGTTCTCCTAACCATGGTTTAATATCTGTTTGATAATTTAAACCCATTTGAGTAGGAGCTACCTTTCCTACGATGTTATAAATTTGAGCAAATAATTCAAACTTGCTTAAACTTTGCCATTTTTCTGTTTTGGTATCAACTAATCCTACGACGGGTGTATCTGCGGGTAAAAGCTGGGCAATAGGTGCAGCAGATGATAGTTGTTGAGGGAGAGATTGAGAATTAGGCGCGATGGGTGTAACTGCTATTACTGACGACGCTAAAAGTGCTAACAAATTATTTACCTAGGAGTTAAAATATTAATTTGTATTTTACCTGAGTTAATTAAATATACTTTTTATTGTTATAAACTTTTAACTGTCCTGAAATTAGTTGTTGGAGATAAAAGGTAACACAACTATAAATGTAGTTCCCCCCACTACACTGTTAACTGTAATCGTGCCGCCGTGCAAGTCTACGTATTGTTTAACAATTGATAATCTCAATCCCGTACCTGGAATTGATTTAACATTACTACCCCGATGAAAAGAACTAAACAATTGTTCTATATCTTTGGAGGGAATACCAATACCACAATCTTTTATTTTAAACATTGCTTGATGGGTTTCGCAAGTTAAATTAAAATTGACTTCCCCGCCTTGGGGAGAATATTTAATAGCATTGGAAAGCAAGTTACTTAAAATATGATGTAGTAATTTTCGATCTAAATAAATCCTACTATCGTCACCTTGACTAACAAAATTAATAATATGGTTGCTACCCGCACTCATCCGCATTTCTTCTGTTAACTCTTGGCAAAACTTATTCAGAGCTAAATGAGTTGAACTAAGAATTATTGCTCCTGACTCGGGTTTGCCTACAAGTAAAACATCATCTAGTAAATCATTCATTCGTTTAGCAGCAGTTTTAATCCGTTCAAAATATAAACCTTTCTGTTTTGCACTAGCTTGCTAACTAAATTCTTCGAGTAACTTAGCAGACATTAAAATAATAGTTAAAGGTGTCCTAAATTCGTGAGAAGCGGTACTGATAAAACGAGATTTGAGTTCGCCAAGCTCTTTCTCTTTGACAAGAGCGTTTTGAATTTCAGCCTCAGCTTGCTTGCGCTCGGTAATATCGCGAAAAATACTTCGAGTAGACACGGGTTCTCCATCAACAATCTTACAATTGACGCTACCTTCAACTATAATTTTTTTACCAGCTTTAGTCATAAATGTAGCTTCAACTTTATCAATTTTTTCTCCCCTCATTACCCGCTCAAAGACTTCCATACAGTGAGTGTAGCTATCGCAATCAATGATGTCTATTATTGTTAATTTATCAACTTCTGCTTGACTATATCTTAAAGCTTCTCGCCAAGCACGATTGACATAAATAAACCTACCGTCGGAGTTGACGCTTTGAATTAAATCGTTAGCATTTTCAAATAAATCCTAGTATCTTGCTTCCGTTTCGTGTAGTGCTTCTTCTGTTTGTTGATTTTGGTTAATTGCTTTCACCAAGCGCTGTTTTACTTGCAAAGCGTCATTTGTATGTTCTTTTACCCGTTCTTCTAGGGATTCATTAGCACTTTTTATATCGCTAAACTGATTATTTAAAGCAATAGCCATCAATCTAAAATTATTTACTAAGGAGTCAATTTCAATTACCGAACTATTGAACCATTCAATATATTCTCTATTAGTCAGCTTGTGGGGTAAATTATTAGTTACATTAGTCAGTTTTGCTAGAGGTTTAGCTATTTTTCTG
>QQTW01000747.1_pt1 | contig 21239 bp, 20 predicted proteins | sample 1904831 | NCBI WGS metagenome assembly QQTW01 (sample SAMN09435610, study PRJNA476489) | Subsurface metagenome, whole genome shotgun sequencing project. | reverse complement strand
CAAGGTACATGCGCCAACAAGATGAACTACATCCTCACGCAGACTTTGGAGCGGATAGACCCGGTCTTGAAGCAGATCACCGAGGTATGTAGTATTCACTCCACCCTCCTAATCGACTTCCTTCGTACTTACATAATTGCAGCGTCTCGAAAAGGCCGATCGCACACCCAAAGAAGAGCTCGACGAAGAAGAGGTCGTCAAGGATGTGAAGCCGCTGCTCGAGGAAGGAGGCCGAATTCTGCAGGAATGCAATGGCGCCATTCGAGGACTTGACCCGGATGGATCCATTGCTGCGAATGCCAAAGCACATGCTGCCAGCGGTGAAGCGACACCAGAGGAGCACCGCCTGGCCGAGAATCTCAAGGAACTCACCACCAACGTCGTCAAGACCATAGATAACGCCAAGAAGAAGGTGGCTGACATGCCACACGCGAAGAAGGAGCTCAGCCCATTGTGGGGTCTCCTCACCGAGCCACTCTTCCAGATCATCGCCGCCGTCGGCCTGTTGCTCAGCGGTGTCCTCGGTCTTGTCGGCAAACTGCTCAATGGCTTGGGTCTGGGTGGTCTTGTCAACGGCATCCTTGGTGGCTTGGGCATCGATAAGCTGCTTGGAGGTCTCGGCCTTGGAAGCATAAGTGAAGCTCTCGGGTTCGGAGGTGGGAAGAAGAAGAAATGAGTGCTGACCCTATATCATTGTCCCATTGGTTAAGATTGTTACTGTGTATTCCATCATTGTTCTTGTTTAAAAGCGTTCAATTCGGTCAGCATATTTTCATGTATAGGTTCTCTTGTATAACAAACTAATATCAGTTCACTCTTCTCAAGACCTTTCTGTCGCATGAGGCGCTCTTGAGCATACCGATTGTGTGCTGAATAAGTAAATTGCTGGACGGAAACCTCGCTGTGCTGCTCGATATCGCTTCCCACATTATAAGAAAGGAACCACGTAAAAGCGTGAGAGCGCGTAGCTCAAGTGGTAAGGATACAGATGATGTGCAATGTCTGTCCAGGAAAGGATCAATTCACTTGACGGAACCGAATCACTCTAGCAAACCTCACAAAAGACGAGTCCAGTAGTGGAACCTAATTCAGATAATTGCAAAGGTATAGCTAACAATAAGCATAACAGCCCGTTTACAGCGGTTGAGTGCCACCAATTCGTCACTAAATCACTAAATCACTAAGCGAACATGAAATCGAGGTAGCGATATCAAGAGGAAGTCGCTTCAGCTGAATTCAATCTGGCCGTTGAGGGCCTCCGCCTTTTGCTCTCGAGGAACTACTAATAAGCTATTCAATCCTCTTTCCGATGCATATCCCCATTTTTGGCCTGACGTCCTTTCACGGTGCTTCCGTTTTCGTATTTTTCCTTCATGACGCACTGGTTTGGAGCTGGTTTGGGTGTAATGGTCAGGCAGTTGATGCCCAGATAAGCACAGATACTGTTGATGACCAGCAATGCCCAGCGGAAGTAGACGACTAAAGCAAAGACAAAGTAGGCGCGAAGATACCATAACTCGAAGGTTGAGGTAACACCGGGTAAGCCAAGCAGCGGAAGGTTGGCGAGAATGGCTCCTCCGATCAAAGGGGCAAGCATGATGGTCCAAAGAGGGAACGGCTGTCGGGTAAGATGAGCGAGGATGATTTTGGTCGTCATCCGGCCAAAGACGAAGGACATGGTGAGGCAAAACAGGACCAGCCTGTTCTCTTCCATCAGCGTTGAATGTGGCGAGTATAGCCAGGCTGCACAGGAAGCAGTGAAGATGACGATGGGCAACCATTCCATGAAGATGGGTGCAATCGGTAGACTTTGAGCCCTTCGTGCCTTGATGACATTGACCACACATGCTGGAAGGTGTATGAATAGGAAAGTTCCAAAGATGACCGGGAACCAAATGTCGATGAGAGACACGGATCCAAAGACACTCGGCCAGTTGATCAGGTCTGTGAGCGGTTGGGTCCAGATTTGTGGTCCATAGTATCCAGAGAAAATCATCATTGAGCAAGCAATAATTAGCCCCTCTAGATCATACATCAGCCTCATTTAATTCCGGCGACGGAGAAGACTCACCTGTAGGTCCATTGAAGTATCCCAAGTACAGCGTATGCGTATGGTAGGTCTCCCAAGTGGAGAAAAACATTGGAAGGCAAGGGATCAGGGCAGTAAAGACGCCCTTCGGAGATGATCCCAAACCTAACGCGGCCGTCTCGCAGAGGCTAGCCAGAGTACAGTTCAGAGAATCAATCCCATGACTTGCTGACGGTCAGTGTGAAGATTCCCGAAGCTGCACCCAAACAACACTCACTCGAAGAGCTCGCCCAGGCCGCTTGACTGACCGGTTCTGCGTGCTTGCTTGCCGTCCACATTGTCCATGGTCGAATACCTGTAGTCGATTGTATGGTCAGTCGGATGCACAGAGAACCTTACGGCTTTCATCATAGGTAGGCAAATTACATCCACAGACCCAGAGCAAAACTGTAGTATAGCCACGATGGCGCCTAAACGACGGTTCAGTCATGCACACTCAGCAGATTCTGCTGTGGATCTTGAGACCTACCGGTCCAACCAAGTCTGGAATGAAAAGCTCCAGGAGTATCACGTTGGCCAGAATGCAGAAGAAGCCTAGAAGCGTAACCATGTTTGGCGCAAGCCATAACGGCAGGAGCTTGACAAAGCCATTCCACTACGTGACGCTTCAGTTGAGTAGGAACAAAGCGGAAATGCAATGGAGCCGGGCGTACATAGTGTTTGAGAATGTACCTCGAGATCAGGGATTTGTCGACGCTCGAGTATTTGTACGACTTAAGATGGACGAGAGCGTCCTCCGACACACATTCATGGGCGGCGGTACCTACCGATCATGAGCCTTCAAGAGACCCCGAGATCATGACTTGACTCAATTAGATGGAGGAATGTACTCTTTTCAACCATCGCTGACAGGCACGACGACTCGCAGCGGTTTTCTCCTGAAATCTCACTTGAGGAATTGACACAAAGGAAATAGTCGCAGACCTCCGCTCCATAAGAATTGCACTCGGTAATTGCGGGCCACAATCGGATTAAGTACTTGATGGTTTTCACTGGAAATTACGGACAAAGATTCTCTAGATTCATCGTTGGGTTTTATATTTCTTTTTGCTCTGGGAATCAGGGTCCAGGGATCGGCAAACCGGTATCGATGTATCCAGCCCCTATTTCCCAGCGGTCACCAATCATTTCACAAAAGTGCATGCATCCTATGGTAGCCTAAGTCTCAACCGCTCTTACATATGTTGAATCCCAAAGTATTCCGTACGACAGCGTGTGATCACTCGTAGATGAACTATCTGCTATCCACGCTCGACCGCACTCTGAATATCTAAGCGGATCTAATTTCATGTACCAGCTATCCCATTCGACTCAACTGCCTTGTTCGAGAGCGCTATTGCCATAATACCATTGCCAACCTTCACTTTGACCATCTGAATGTGCAACTCAAGGCTGGATGGTACCACCCCAGTATTATTTACGCTAGTCACCTTCTCCAATCCACCCTGAAGTGGTTCCTTCAAAGTCCATGCGACGCTGATATGGAAATGGGCTGATGCGTCCTCGTCCGTCTCTGAAGGCTGTGCTCTGCCGTGCGCGACTGCGTAGGACTGCCTGGTATGCTTTCCCCTTTTGACTTGGCCTTGCCCACCTGTCCTGCCTGATGCATTAGGTGCAATCGAAGCCTGCTGTGATACGTAGAGACAAGGCTGGTTGAAGTTTCGTGCAATTGTATTCGAAGGGGTCAGCAACCGATTGAGCTCGTCACCCGCAGGCTTTTCGCATTGCAAGATCAGAAACCAGCGGTTTTGCTCGTAATTCGGAACCCATCGTAAGCCGTTCAGGCCAATGATGAAGCTGTGTTTCTCGTCAAAGAGCCCTACACACAGATGCCATGAGATACTTACGATTTCACTCCACTTGCCCCTATTGCCTGCTCAAGATTCTTTGTATAAGGCTGGCGCTGTTCTGTGCCTAGCATTAACGTCCTCGAAAGACTGATATGGAGAGGAAGCTCCGCTCCAAGATCGCTCGTCAAGAGACTATGTAGTGAGACGTCCGGCGGTAAGGTCTTCTCTGCAGTAACAAGAAGGCTGCTCAAGTGGCCAACCTCTGGTCCAGAGGGATACCCTCATGTCGATTAGCCAGGCGCGATGGGCTGATCGGATAGCGGGGCAAAACGTACACTCGATGTAGACATGAGTCGGCCACTGGCCTTCAACATGGGGTATCTGTCTCTGTCGACCAGCATGCAAGCTTGGATCATCCTGCTGGCTGATCCGAGTACTGGATGCATAAAGATTATGGAATGAAGCTGGCAAAGGTGGAAGGCTTGATGGTCGCTGCTCTTGGGAGCTTCTTCTCCTTTTCAATCCGTTCGACTTGATGGGACAACCACGAGTACTGTCCGTTGGAAGTGTGCCGCTTTGCGAATCATCAGAGTCCGAATAGTCAACTAATGCCATCGCAACTGGAAGCAACAGAAACGATCAGTTCGAGCATGAGCCGGCTGTCATTTGATTCAGATTCCGAGGCTCGGCGGCAAGTTCCGCTCGAGCCGCTTTCCAGGGCCCACAGGGAAAGGAACTTGAAGCAAACCAAGAGCCAGTAACAATTACACCTACGCAATCGTCGCCATGCCTCAAGCTCAACCCGAGCTTAAAAAGGTAATTCTTGCGACAATTTGACCAGACCAACCGCTGACGCGCTACTCAGTACCTGGACAAGCGACTATTCGTCCAACTAAACGGCAGCCGCAAAGTCATCGGTGTGCTCCGGGGTTACGATGTACGTTCCGAACTTTCCCTGGATGCCGCAACGAAATCTCCGCACACCAGGATATCCCAATGCCCCGAAGAACCAGTGCTGAAATCCAAAATCGAATAGGTTTTCTTGAACGTCGTCCTGGACGATGCGGTGGAGGAAAAGGCCGGCGGGGAAAAGGTGCGGCTGGGGATGGTGGTAAGGATCAGCTTCCAACCGCTGAAGCGCAGCCCAGAATGCGAGCGTGCGTGCTGACGTACAGTTGCAGGTTATTCGGGGCAATTCTGTGGTCATGTTGGAGGTATGTGTCATTTCTGCTTTCCGCTCCTTTTTTTCTACATCGCTGACCGCTTGGACGTAGGCTCTGGAGCGGATCGGTGGTGATCAAGACCGAAACAGATGACGCGCAAGCTGGGGAGCGGAGGGATCAGAGGCATCCATCGTCCTGGAAAGACGATGTGGCAGGAAAAAGGTTGTTGGTTTGTCGAGCAGCAAAAATACCCTTTGCGTCGGTTAAAGCGTTTGTGCTATGGATACGCCCCAGTCGAGCCATATGGAGTTTGCAAGTGGACGAGAATTGTGTCTGCCCTCAAGAGCATGTCCTAAGGATCCCAAGGGCACCCATCGGCCAGTCTTTCCAGACCTCCTAAAAACGCAGTACGGTTGCAATATAGGGTCGGAGAGTAAGGCAAGAGCGTAGGAGCACGACCACCAAGAGTCATGTAAACTCGAGGACGAATCGAACCAAAATAAAATCGAAGAAACGAGTCGAATTCGCGGTATAATATCCACGTCCTCGTCGGAGAATCTGAACGATCATGGAAAATCCAATTTCCTCACTAAGGAACCAAACTGGCTGTACTGTACACTGAAGTGAAGCGCGAATCCAGCTCGCCCACATCCCCATCACGACCATGCTCGTACATCTTCCCACAATCATTATCGTCCCAGCCATCAAGTTATACATTCCGCATATGACCCATACCCAAAGCCGGCGTCGAAATACATGCGTGTTAGTACAATCATTCCTCTTTCGTCCTTGGGATCACCGAGCTCGTTTCGGAGACACAATATCGATCAAGTGCGACGAGTCCATCTCCCACCGTCGCTTCATTCCTCCAGGATCGTAAGTGTTTGCGACGGTGTCACGCCACATGTTTGGCGTGACGAACGACGGTGCCGTGCTTGCATATGAGGGCATCTGGGGCGTCGGCTGAATCTGCTGCAACGGCGCCATCGTAGATTGCATTGGGTACTGTTGCTGCTGCTGCTGCATACTTTCGCTGACATGTGCCATGTCGTGCGAGGCGACTGAATTGGGGGTGTAGATAGGAGGCGAGGGCTGACTACCGTTGACGTTGTTGTTGATCAAACTCGCTGGAGTTGGGAATGCCGTGTTCCACTGGCTTTAGCCTTGATTAGCAGCGTCGGCATTGATGAGAGGTAGGGCACGTACTCGAAGATGCGGGTAGGATTCCACTCGGACTGATCCAAGTCGATGTGGTCTAGGTTTAGCCCTTGCTGATTGCCATTCATAAAGCCCAGATTCATGGACCCGGCTTGGGAGGTATCCAGCCCAGCAGTGAGAGGGGGGGTTAACGGCTGCGTGGCGTACTGCACCTGTGCTGTTTGTTCGTGCGAGGAATGGCGGCCAAGAGATGCACGATACTCGGATTTTGCGGGTTGGGTTGGTCTGAGAGGGGCTCGAGGACTGCCGTACGGGAAGCTAGGTCTGAGGCGGAAAGCTTGGCTTGTATCTGCAGAGAAAGCCTCACGCAGGGCGTCAATGGATGCTTGCATCTCCGGCATGGGCCAGGCCGAAGTGCAATTCTCAAGGAGACGCATGTGACGTGTAAAGTATTCCTTAGCATCCCGGTTGAATTCCGGATCCGGGGATGTAATGGCAACCTGAAGAGCCACTCGTTAGCAGCGATTGGGATGTATGCTATCGCTTGGCTTACCAGATGAATCATGGTACAAGTCAAAACAGAATAAATGACGAAGTTGATGCCGCGTTGCATACAGAGCAGCCCGGATAAGCCGAAAGCGTGGAAAACTGCCTCTTGTAACCTGCACATCTTCTTCGCAGAATCATAGCACACTTCCATGTGTTTCTTCCAGCTGCCTCCTGCACGAAAGGAACTCGACGACATTAACTGAGGCCGATGTACCATGATGACGTTCAGATGATAATAGGAGTGCATGTTGCCGACGAAATGGTTTGGCAGCCAAGGTGGCGCATCTCCTTCAGGATACTCAACCTGGAGGTCCGTGGGAAGATTGTCGACCCAGCTGAGTGCTTCGGGGTTCAGGCTCGTGAACTTAGGATCAGAAGCCCAGTCCTTCTGCTTCTTGACCTTACCGTAGGTGTCATGAAGATGCCTGACATTGCGAACATTACGGACCAGGTATAGGCTGCAGTAGTTCTCGGAGTCAGCGTGCTCTCTTTGACTAAGTGCTCGGAGTCGAGACATGTCTTACGAATCGCGAGACAAGGGGCTTTAGGGCAAAAGAACTCAAAGATTTACTTACAATTGCCGCGAAATCTGGAAGTCCGATGTGTCGACACCAGGTATGGGCCGCGGGATTTCAAAGTCGACGGTGTCAGGATCAACGCCCATATCGAAGCGACCTGTACCATCAGCGTGAAATTCCTGAGAGAACGGATCATCGTCCACTGACCTTGGGGTCCACCGATCATCATCTCGCAGATGAAGATATTCTGCCAGATCCGGGTTCTGATTATGCACTCAGTTGGATCATGCCCACAATCACGGTCGGCTTGATGGTCCGCATAATGCTCGTTCAATTCGAGGTCCTTCGCCATGGCGACCAAGGTTTTGACAGTCATCCACGACCTGTAGTAGTAGCCTCTCTTTGGGGAAGCTTCACGGGCCTTGAGCAGGAGTAGTAATGCCTGTATGGTGCTCAAACGGGGAACGTCCATGAAGCAGTCTTCATGCTCTTCCCGGAAAGTCAGTTTCTTGCCGATGTGATGGAAGAACAAGACCTACTTGAAGCAAGCGCTAGCCATTGCGCGCCTTGTGTTGGATCGTTAGACATTCTTCCCGCGCAAGCAAAGATCGCCTCCAGAATGAGCGGAGAGATGGATTTACGGTTCGTCCGCCATTGCTGGTAAAAATATGGCTTGCTAAGAACAGGCACGTAGGGATGGATATGGGTGAAGAAGGTATCAAACCATGCTAGGCACTGTTCTTCGGATGGCATTAATTCTTGCGGGATCTTGACTGTGGATCCCGAGCCGAATGCGGTTGATGGGAGTTCAATTTCGAACTCTTCCAACGCTGGCGCTTCAGCGAGGCTTTTCTTTTGCTGCGATATGTATAAGGCTGCGACGTCGTCAGCATATATCGTATTTGAAATGTTACCCGTGGTTCAGATGCAGCTTACCGACACCGTTTTCTTTGATATTCAATTGCCCTAATACATCGCTAAGATCTGATGTAATACGCTGATCATTCTCCCAGCTGTTTTCACTGTGGAGAGTCGGCGGTGGTGTGACGTTGACGGGTTGGAATGTAGCCGGGTTTTGATACGTTTCCGGCAGTGTCATGGGCATTGCGGAGACAGTATTGTACGTGAATTCAGGTTGACTCAGATTACTCTCTGTATTGCCTGGTGTGGGATAATCGGCCAGGTTCTGTCCATAAGAGATCTGGGGGTTCGGTATGGAGTCATTGGGATTACTGAAGTCATAGTAATGGTTCGCCTCGCCGTCGTCGCCGCTGGCGCTCGAATGATCGAAGTCCAGGACTCCCTCAAGTCCGGAGTATGTCCCACCTCCTCCATGTAGACGGTCGTAGTTGAGCGAGGGCGGTACGCAATGTAGCTTCAGCCTGATACATGCAGCGCAAGGCCATGAATTCGTAGTGGCAGCGTCGCATTTGATCTTTCTTCTTCTACAACCTTCGCAGGCCCTCATGACTGGAGCAACACGTTAGCTGATTCATAACGAAACAGTGTTCACCTCGCGTGACGTACCCTTCAGTCGCTTGTGCCTGTTGTGTTCATCGACAAAGACGAAATCTACTTGTTGTCAGCTGCTGGGGAAAGGTCTGGCGTCGATGTGGGGCCAAAGTATTCGGCTTACTCTTCTTGTTATCGCCAACCCCTAGATTAGGGGGAGCGAATGAGAAGGACTGCATTGGATGTTCTTGCTGCAACATATGCCCTGTGTCAAGCTCGGTGTGCAGCCGAGATGTGGACGATGCCTAAATCTGGGCAATACGCCTCGAGATGCGATCAAACTCAGCTCATCTGATCTTGGATCGAAGGCGGTGCCGAGGAGATGACGCTGAGGGTAGGCGCCAGAACTTGTGATTGCTACTGGCTCGGTTGGTAGAATACAGGCTCAGTGACAGCTTCTTGTCGGGTCGAAGGAGGTGTGATAAGCCTTGCGCCGTGGAAAGCGAGGCAATAGAGATGGTGCTAACGAGTGTGTGGTACCGAATGCGATACCGATCAAAGGCTCGTTGACACTGAGGTGAAATCTCGTGATATCGATACAACGACACACCGAGTCGTCAAGAGCTATAATTCAAAGGCACTAGTTGACTTCGGATGCCGTCTGATATCAAATAGAAAAACAATCCGATACAGTTCAGGCACGAAGCGGAGCAGAGACTCCTTTGGAGTTAGTTCGCCTGTAGGGCCAGATGCAGTCTGACGGGCTTGACGGGTAACGAAGCGGGCCCTATGAGTGGCACGCTTGCTTGATCGACTGCGATTCTGTACTTCTACCGCCGAGGAATATGTCGCAGGCAGCAGTCGTCGCAGTTGTGTTGGCGCAGGAAATAGGGAACAATAATGTGTTTTGTCAAAAGCTGGAGGTTGGAGGCGTAGGGCCACGCGGCGAAGTTAGGGATTAGGTGTGTAGGTAAGCGGCGCGATCCTTCCAGAATGCTTCCTTCAGGATACCGTCGCATACAGATCCTGGTCAGCCAATTTCTGAACCTATGTGGTTGACGCAAACTCCTGCTGACTGTCGCACGTAGAGACGATGTGGAACACGGGATGGGTCAGAGGATGGCCGCAGGACGAACGTTGATAATGGTGTCCAGGGTGAGCGGGGTATTGGAAGTGGTTGTGGTGGCAGGGCAGTGGTGGTAATGGTGTTACTTAAGAGAGCCCTGTAGCAAAACCCCCGTGGGCTGACCGCCAAATTCCTCAAGACCACTTTTGAGGCGTGGGGCGGTGGTTGCATCGATCGCGATTCCTTGTCATCCCGTCACAATAAGATTGAGAAGGGGGCGCAGGAAAAGGTTGTTGAAGGAAGTGAGATGGCAGGCACTGTTATGTGTCTCTGCCTCAGATGTTCCTGCCTTTGGGGCTGATTGACGGAATCCCTCCCTTTCCGATTTGGGAAAGGATGATCGCACGACAGGTCCGTGAAGGCCGTTATGGTTTCGGTATCGAAGCGATGTGCTGTTGCAAAACACTCAGCACCAGCAGGGTCATCCCCAGCAATCAGTTGCCAGCTTCCTCTTAATTCTGCAGGTGGTAGGGGTAGCCTCGACAATGGCATGACTGATTTACCGCTTACAGCTCGGAATTCGCCTAAGGTCTTAGCCCACCCGTGCTTGTAAAAGGCACGTCCCGCAGATGACGATAAGAATAGAGTAGATGCACACGCATGCCTTACAAATACTCCGCACAATTTGGTTCGCGCTCTTATAACATCTATGACTTCGACTATCCCATGTACCCATCTTGGCCACGGAGAATGGCTGGCTTCCTCGGCTCGTACACGAGTATGCTACGTCCGTATATCGACCTGGACGATTTGACGGGGTGGAAAAGCGAGATTACTCTGCTGAGCCGAGGGAATATGCGAAACAATGAACGGCTTAGGTGTGTAAGACAGGCATCCCACCTGCCGTACTCGATTGATATGACATTAAGAAATCGACTGATAGCACGCGTTTGTTGGCAACCACCACAACCAGGACCTGCAAGGGTGTAATCTTCTCGAAAGCCCCTAGAAGGACAGCACAGTCTGGGGAATTCAGCTAGACCTCTTTGGTTGGCACACTGCCTGAATCTATGCACACTACTATAAAAGTTCTGGCCCAAAGCTGTCAGAAAAGAGACCTCATGTCGAGGGTGAGAAGTCTGTCGTGTTTTGTCTATAATTATACTGATCCCAAGGAAAGGGAATTAATTGTTAGGAGCATAGAGTAGGTACCATTGAGTCCCGACCAGCGTTTCGTTCGATGTTCGATTGCTTACCCGGCGGGTAGGTCGATCTATTGGCGGGAACTAATCTGATAGGCCCCACTGGATTTTATCTTGTGTAACAGATGCGCGCAAAAATGGCCGACATGGAATGAGCCTTGGGGGCGGAGGCCTTCCTCTCACCGCAACGGACCGCCACCCGGCTGTCGTTCTCATGCGTTATATAATTCCAGGCAAGTAGGCAACTGGTGCGAAGGATGAACCAGTAATGAGGCGCAGCATAAGACTTATGTCTTGCATCATTGGATGACGGACGCTGAAGAGGGTCTCGAATGTGATAGTATTGAGCCAGGGCTGATATGGAATACGCTTTGAGAATGCTGTCGCCGGAGGCCACCTCAAATGGCTGCCTCGGCTCTGGTTGCCCCTCTTACGTCACCAAGATTGAGCCAGCTCAAACAATCAAGTCAAACGCTCGCGCTTAAGAAATTAGTCTTTCTACATCGTCCACGACACCTAAATCCAGAATAATCGACCTCCTACTTAACCAGCCATGGCCGAGGTCCTCAACGCTAATCCCACGATTCGGAGCGCGGCCGATTTACCCAGTCGCCGCCGCGAACCCAGCAAGAAGTCGAAAGCCCAGAGGCCGTTTGGACTCCTCTCAAGTACCATCCCAGATTGCGCGTACGCCCCGGACCCTTTCAACCCATCATCGTCCTCGGACAACGAAAGCTCGGAGGACGAGGAAGAGGTCGAACCTATCGATGAGCAGGAGATATACGGTACGTAACAACTTCGGCGAATTTGCAAATCTAGACTTCGACCAGCGATCATGAAACACTCTTCCCCACAGTCAGTGCATCAGTCCGTGCATGATCGGCGGCACTGAACCTAGATGCAAGTGCTTCTGCCAGTTCTCGCCTGTATTCGACCATATCGGCATATCGTTCTTGGCCTGTGTTTGTATCCAAGCAATCTTCAGCCCTCATGCGCTATCCATACCAATTCCGTTTCTGTACCTCTGATCCAGCAACATCCAGCTAACCTTGCAATAATCTACACAGATCTCATAGCCAACATCCAGGACCCTGAACACCCCCTCACCCTCGGCTCCCTGTCCGTCGTCAACCTTCCCGACATCTCCCTCACCCCCACTCTCGATCCTTCGAAATTCCCTGGGAACGTATCTCCAATCACCACCCTCACCGTGCTGATCACCCCTACGGTAACGCATTGCTCCCTCGCCACCGTCATCGGCCTCGGCGTTCGCGTTCGGTTGGAGCAGGCGCTGCCGCCTCGGTTCAGGGTGGATGTGAGGATCAAGGAGGGCACGCACAGCACGGCGGAACAGGTGAATAAGCAACTCGGGGACAAGGAACGCGTGGCAGCTGCGCTGGAAAATGGGACGTTGATGGGCGTCCTGCGGAAGATGCTGGAGACTGCGTGAGCTGCAGCTCGGCTCAAGCCAGTGGACGAAGTTAAGAAGATTTTCCCCTCCGGCATGGCTACGAACACGAGCACAGAAAAGATGCCCTCACAGCTACCGAATCAGTCCTGATCAATACTCTCCTCATGACGGCTGCATACTTGGCAGGAAGAGGGATTACGGGCCTGGATTGGCAGCTCCGAATGCACTTTTCAACAATCATGTGCGGAGTCTAGATTGCTGCTCGACACCGTGAAGTGTCGGATATAGTACTACCAAAATCAGGGACAGTTGGTGGCGTCAAATTGGAAGAAGTCATTCTTCGTAGCCAAGGCATCTCTGAGGGAGATATGCGAGAACTCGGTAGTAGAAAGGTGATCATCGTACATAGACCGTAGCCAAAGGAAGATTAACTCTGACTTTGTACGCTGTTTACGGAACGTCGTGAAGGCCTGTTCTCGGTGAGCGTGAATTCGATGTATCGACCTGGTACGGCTTGAGTTCATCAAAAAACGATGCTGCGTATGCCTCCGCTGCTGATGCATTTCAGCACGTTGGATCATGTGCCCAGCACAACGAATCTAGATCGCGGACGGGATGACTAGAACCAACGTATACGATTTCGATCTGTACCAAAATCAAACACCTTCGACGCCAAATGAACCTACAAAATACGTACATGACTGCCTTTCCTACCTCCCTTCGTTCTCCTGCATCAACCAATCTACTTCTGAGCTCTCGGTCCCGCGACCCCCGCACCAATGACACTCGGCAAGTCCTCCTGCCCAATGCTGAACAGCAAGCCAATACCCCAACTCACTGTCGCGAGCATCGCGATGGAGATCCCCGCCAGCAGCCAAAACGGCATACTGACATCCTTCTTCGAGCACGCCGGGCCGGCCCATTCAATGGTCTTGACACCCTTGCCTTTGCCCCTGCTGATGACGGTGTTCTTGCATTTGCAGACGTAGCAGGCCGTGCCGGTGGTGTTGTGCTTTAGGTATGGCGTGCCGTGCCCGGAGCAGTTGCCCGTGATGTCAGCCAGCTTTTCGAGACTGGGTTGGCAGACAGGGAGGATGCCTGGTTTGGGACCGGAGGATGGGGATTTGAGAGTCTGGGGCGTGGAGTGGTGGTGTGATGGTAGGGATGTTTCGGGCGCGGGAGGTGCTGTGAGCGGAGCTTCGGATTGGGCCCCGCGCGCATGGAGGGACTTGACGTCGGGGCCGTAGGGGGAGATTTGCTTCGGCTTCTGGTTCGATGGGGGCAACAGGATGATAGTACTTTCGTGGCGCTGGCGATCGGAATTCGAGGCGAGGAGTTGTGACAGTCGCTGGCTTAGATCCTTGACCCATGCCGTGTCTTCCGTGCTGCTTGAGGCGTCGGGCATGGAGATGCGAAGTATAGCCGTTCGACCGGGTATGGCGTTGGATATATCTGAGAGGATGCGATTCCATTCTTGGGGCTTTGCGGACCCATGGAGGGGGCAGTAACCGTTCGCATCCTGGAGCATTGTGAGTGGGTGGTGACTGGGCGATTGCGTTGAACCTGCACGTACAGATGGTCCCTTTACAATCCCTCCATCGACCTTGGCTCCATTCTCGAGGCTGTAGCTGCATAGTTTCCATCCTTCTTCCCACGAACCATGAGCTTGCCGAGCCAAGTCGTTGACCAGCTGAAGGGTATGGGAAGAGTGTGGTACACCAGACAGGGTGAAGGCGTAATCCTGGGCTTCGGGGCGGATGAGATCTGTGATTTCTTAGCGATGACAGGATGGAGTTGACAAAGACTGGATATTACTCTGCAGCTGCTGCTCGACGCCTTCGAAAATGATCAGGTTCCTTTGAGGACCCGTCCAAAGCTCATCATTAGAAAGAAGCGTCTTTTGCTTTCCTCCGAAACTGTTCAGTATCCTCAGGGTCTCTTCGTCTGGGTCTTCTAAGCCATAGTACTGTGACAATCCAAGGCGCTGTGCGAGTAGTAATCTTGTTGTCGCTGGCGAGAATGCGTCTCTTGAGGCACTGGTTGCTTGGTCTGAGAAATATATGCTCCCATCTATCGCAAGTGTTCGGATAACGAATAGGCCAGTCGCCAGTAGGAGTCTCGAAGTCAGCCTCATGTTCATCTCTGTAGCGTGTAAGATTACACCTTGACCTGGGTCGACGGTGACATGGATCTCTACGAGGTGGCTAAAACACTACAACGCTAGCGGCGGAGATCGGTCTCTCAAATTGAGGTTCAACCTCGACTCCAATTAGGAATACAAACACTGAGTACGGTAAGGTCACCAAATGATAACCTATAATTCGACGAGACATGAAGAGTATTGCTCTATAATATATCGAGCCACTGAGAAAATTGGAGAGGTCTGACTTGAATTGCAACTGTATTCATTGACGGTCATTTCGGCAGGCTTCAAGCCTCGCCCATCCATGTTCAAGGTTTTGCGCACTTTGCCAACACTTCGCCAACCGCACCGTCGCTCACTACAATCATCGAATGTATCGCTGCCAGTCTATCGGCGCTCCCTAATCAGCCACAATGGACCCGTCAAGGTCCAACATGTGCGGATGGCGCGCGCAACCAGGCCTAGATGGTCAGTGACCCTAGCTCTTGCCATCGTCATCAGTGCTAAGGTCAACGAGCAGGGGTCTTGGATCAACGCTGCGCGACATAGCCTTCTCTATCATGGTGGTCGCATTTCTCGTCGGCGGGGGAAGCGACAAGGAGGACGAAAAGGATGCAATGCATGAGAACGACATCAGCAAAGAGGCCATCGAGGCCAAACCCATTTTTATTCCTTTGGGCTTTCCATACAAGTTACCACGGACCTACTACAAGGGGACGGATCCTGAGTGGCAAAGCTTCATTCAGCTGTCCAAGGACAAGAAGCAGTGCAATAACCTGAAATGTGAGCGTCTGCTGCAACCCTTGGTATACCCGAAAGCTCATGCCAGCCAGACCACCTCGTTAGCATGGTGGGCCAGGACGTAGCGTCTAAGCCTTCGTTTCAAAGGTTCTTAGGGGAGAAAAGCAAGCCCAGTACTTTCTGGATTGAGATTGATTTCCCACAAGGACCACCCCCTGAATATGAGCGCAAAGGGTTTGTGATTCCCCACATCCTACTGAGCTCCAGAAAATGACCTCGCGTTAGACTTGAATTGAGTGAAGATTACATTCGTTGGTCCACACGGCCGGTACATCCGTTACACTATTTAAAAACACAGAAGGTGCTATGGCCCGACTCATTGGCATCGTCCATTTGGGCTAGCCAGAAAACGTTTGCATCGCTACAGTATGAGAGAATCAAGAATCTCTTCTCGGCAACTTCAGAAGAGCCAAGCTCAGAAACAGATAGTCGTCCAAGTATGCAGTTGCAGAAGCTCTCGGAACAGACAGAACCACAGAAGCAGGAGTCCGCTTCCGAGTCAACTGGAGATTCACCTCCCGAGGCGTCCACCTTCAAGAAAGAGCTCGATGGACTGCCGCCAAAGAACCGTTTCTGGGATCGTTCAAGATTATTCCCTGTAACGCCTACTATTCCGGACTTGGGTGACGACACAGTCTCTGCGGCGGAGGCCTTTAAGAAAACCTTTGCAAAAACATGGCGACCAACACTCGCGCCACCGGAGCGAGGAACAGTAATATTCTCGGGTCTGGTGGAGCTGGCCGGGCCAAGAGGTATTGTGCTGTTAGATGTCCGTGCCGTATATCATCCTGCCGAATCCAGATGGACGCAGGTATCTCTTTTGCTCCGACGAGCACAACCCAAGAACTCAGTTCCGCGAGGTGGCTCATGACACGATACGAAGGCGTTGGGAAGGGCTCGTTTGGGATCTAGTCTTCAAATCTAGTTATTGGCAACCAAGCAAGCGTGATGAGGCTCTAAGCATGGGTGGCGCGTGTGAAGGAAGACCTATGTGGGTAGGCTGGAGGTTTTCATTTCGGTTGGTCAAACTGCTCGAATTCGAGATGGCTTCGATCAGGTAGGCATTTCCAGCAGGTAGAATGGGGCACACTTTTCGCTGGTTTGTAAATCAAAAGTTCAGATTAAGCCTCCATCGAACCTGGCCTCTACTTTCTTTACTGCGAGCGTATCAGTCGGTGGGTTCTTCCTAGTTCCCCCCGTAAATCATTATCCCTTTATCATCGGCGTCGGATCAAGCAAGTCTTGGCATTTGAGTTTGGGAAGATTGGCTTTTCCCAGCAGGACCACGTCATTTCCCATCCAACCTTGCTGTGTTTGCCTGAGAGACGAACACACAACAGGACTGTATTTCGCCAGACTCCTTACTGTCTGCTTTGAGCGATTATTTCTTTGAATATAGGTAGCAAGCCCACTGCAAGGGCGACCGTCGGTAAGTGCCAGGCATTGCTTTATCATTGCTCTCTATCTGAGGTCTTCCTCTGCTTCACCATGGTTTACCAACAGAGCAATAATTGGACTGTACCGCGTTAAAGACTCAATAGCTGACATCTTGTTGAAAGCTTGCTTCAGAGAACGGAGATCATCTGCCTTGCTACAACGGACCAAAAAGCTCGCGAGCATTGAGACTACATCGGTCGTGCCCCGATAGCAACGTTCAAGATCCAGAAGCAAAGAGGGATCCAGTTGTATTCTGTTTCAAGCTGTAAGTACCTCCCCAACCTCCTGTGTTGTGAGCTCCATCTGGCCTGGATGTGTATGCTGAGTACACGGTTGACTTTCATTTAGTGTAGTGAAGGTTGTATTAGCCACTTCCTCCATCACCTTTGTATTTGGCTCATGCTGATATGCCAGAGTACAGTCGTGTAAGGTGAGGCAGAAATGCCTATTCTGGGCTCCGCAGCTGTGTCTGGCATGAATACATTTATCAAGGATGTTCACGAACTGGATTGTTCTCCTACGAAGACCCCAGCTCAGACTCGCTCAACGTCCCCAATTAAGGGCTTGAATTTACCAGAGGGTCACCGTGAAGCAGCTGAATTCGTTACCAAGCTCACTAGTATGGCCACACAAGCTAGTAATACGATTGACAATGTTGGACGCGTGAAGACTGGCAACGAAATGGTGTCATCTGCCCAGCTTCCCAATGCTACCACCACCAACAACCAGCATACAATCAGCAACAACCTTGACAAGCATACCGTGACCCACAACTCTGACATACAGAATCCAATCGCTAGGTCTAGCACAGACAAAACGACGACAGAGATTGTGTCCTCCGTCCTTACACCTACAGCCACTCAAGCCAAAATGGGTGGTCTGGTCAAAGTCAGCGCCACTGATGGCAGCAGCAGCGTTTCTACAACATCCAAGCTCCAAATCCTGCTCGTCTATTTCTTGTTCAATCTCGGTCTTACCTTGTACAACAAGGCCGTCATGATCATGGTAAGCGCCATGCTTAAACCTCCAGATGCGATCCGACTTGCTAACGGCGTGCTCAGTTTCGTTACCCGTTCCTGCTTACGGCTCTCCATGCTGCCTGCGGGATGGCCGGTACGCAGCTTTTGTTGGCTCGAGGTGTTTTCACTCTTAAGAATTTGTCACGTCGAGACACCGCTCTCCTGTCGGCGTTCTCCATTCTTTACACCGCCAATATCGCTGTCTCAAACGTTTCTTTGTGAGTCCACCTATCACGATATTTTGACGCGTTCACTGATCCAAGACGCAGAGCCATGGTCACCATCCCATTTCACCAGACTGTGCGCGCGATGACTCCAGTCTTTACGGTGGCAATCTATCGCGTCATCTACCAGAGCACCTATTCCTCTGCAACTTACGTCTCACTCATACCTGTCATTATTGGCGTCATGCTGGCAAGCTATGGGGACCTGACGGCGACTACGTTGGGCTTCTTCATGACACTTTTGGGCACGCTGCTTGCAGCCCTGAAAACAGTCACCACAAACCGTCTGCAAACCGCGGGCTTACACTTCGGCGCACTTGAACTCCTTCACCGCATGTCACCAATTGCTTGCGTCCAGAGCCTCATGGTCGCCTACCTGACTGGGGAGTTCGATAGGTTTGAGCCGCGCCTCCTAGGAAACAAGGGCGCCCTTATCCTCCTAGCCAACGGCATCATTGCATTTGGTCTCAATATGGCAAGCTTCGAGGCGAACAAGCGGTCGGGAGCACTGACCATGACCATCGCAGCCAATGTCAAGCAAGTTCTGACTGTAGTGCTCTCGGTGCTCATCTGGCACGACCCGATCGGCGCTATGAACGCGTGTGGCATTGTATTGACGCTTGTTGGGGGCTTATGGTATGGCCGGGTGGAGCTTAGGGGAAAGGCTGGCAAGACGATGGAGTCTCGCATGGAGGAGGGAGGGATTTCGAAGGCCTAGGCGACCTGTACGAGGTGCCACGATGTCGGACTACCGACTTGGCGGACATAGAGACGGAAGGAGTGTTGCTGCTGAGATAGCTGCCTGAGTCCTCCAATCTAGCTTTAGCTTGATGCTGATTTCGAACGCTAGAGTCCATGCATTTGACTTGACAATTGATGTGGAACCTAGAGCGGCAGGCGGCAGATCGATCGCGCTGAACACGCGATCCGATTGGTCGGTCATTTCCATGTTCTTTGTCATCGTAACCAAGGCCAGATTGCTCGTACTTGAAAGAGGCTTATTATTCTCTACGCTTGTTGGTCTATCAGTGATTCTTTGCTACGACGCAGATGTCCACGCATCTGCGATTCCTACGGATCTCTGACTGAAACGACGCATCCGCAATCTAGAGCTCTATAACACGGCTGCCATGCCACCTGCGGCGAAACTTTTCTACCTTGCGGTCTTCGCTCTCTTCCATCCTTCGCATGGCAGTGATCCGGCGGAACTTGGACAGGGTTCCGGATCAGAATCCTGTGCGGTAAGTCGCCTGGATGATGATTTCCTATTTCCTACATTTCGCTTACACATCCTTCAGATTAACCCCAGAGCCATTGTCTCGGATGCCTGTGCCTCCTACTCGACGCTCGATTCGCTCAATGAAGCGTTAGCACAACCGCTCAAAGATATAACCCAATCCACCGACTTCTTCGCGTACTACCGCCTAAACTTGTACGACCAAAAGTGCCCTGTTCGAGCATGGGATGATGAGACGGGCACCTGTGGCAATATTGCCTGCAAAGTGGATACGTTGGAAGACGAAAGGGACATTCCCGTCATATGGAGGGCGTCTGAGCTGAGCAAGCTTGAAGGTCCCAAAGCCGCTCATCCAGGGAGGCAGTTGCAGAAAGAGCGAGGGAGCCAGCGCCCACTCCAAGGCACTCTAGGCGAAAATGTCGGTGAAAGCTGCGTAGTCGAGTACGACGACGAGTGCGACGAGCGGGACTACTGTATACCGGAAGACGAGTCCGCAACAGCAAAGGGCGACTATGTCAGTCTGGTCGATAACCCCGAGCGCTATACCGGTTACGCCGGCCAACCAGTTTGGGACGCCGTCTACCGTGAAAACTGCTTCTTCAAACCCCTACCTGCATCTGCTCCGCCTTCATCATCCTCCGCATTCAATCCCCTACACAACCGCCTAGAAGCCGCGAACGCCCTCCGCAACGTTATTCAAGCCGGCGCACCCAAATCCGAATTTATCCTCGACGACTCCTGTCTTGAGAAGCGCGTCTTCCACCGCATCATCAGCGGGATGCACGCTTCCATCTCCACCCATATCTGCAACGACTACCTCAACCAAACCACCGGCCATTGGGGCCCCAATCTCCAATGCTACACCGACCGTCTCGCCACGCACCCGGAACGAGTCTCGAACCTTTACTTCAACTACGCGCTCCTCCTCCGCGCGGTCACCAAACTCCGCACCTATCTCAAAAATTACACCTTCTGCTCTGGCGACCCCACCCAAGACGCCGCCACCAAGCAGAAGATCCTCCGCCTCGCCGACAGCGCGGCCGCGCAGCCCCGCATCTTCGACGAGAGCATCATGTTTCAGGACCCGCACGACGCCGTCGACCTGAAGGAAGATTTCCGCAACCGCTTCCGCAATGTGAGCCGCCTGATGGACTGTGTTGGGTGCGACAAGTGCCGCCTTTGGGGCAAGCTGCAGACGGTGGGGTACGGAACTGCACTGAAGGTTTTGTTCGAGTACGAAGAAGATCGGAACGGGGGAAACCCGCCGCTGAGAAGGACAGAGCTGGTGGCGCTCGTGAACACTTTAGACAGGGTCGCTCGAAGCTTAACCGCCTTGGGTGAAATGAGAGCGCTGGTCGAGGCGAAAGCGTCCGCGTCCTCAACAGCTCCACAAGCATCGGATTTGAAAGTCGACACTAAATCTTCACCGACGGAAGGGTTCGACTATGCTACCCCATCTGCCCCGAGCAGCGACACGCAAGCCTCCCAAAACCTCAACGACGGCTTCGAGGAAGACGACGACGACTACGATGACGACGACGAGCCCATCGACATCCTCACCGCCTTCCGCGACGAATGGCGCCTCGTTTTCCGCACCCTCGGCTACGTCCTCCGCTCCTGGATCGATTTCCCCGCCAAGCTGATGCAGATCTTCGCGCTGGAGGCGTCGAGGGTGTGGAATTATTGGCTTGGGTTGCCGGTGCAGCCGCGGGATTATGTGTGGGGTTCGTTTGGGGAGGGGGCGCCTGTGAGGGGCGGTGGGGAGAAGAGGGAGTTGTGAGATGGTGGCATGATGAGTTTTTGGGTTGTGCGTACATAGCATAGCATAGCGTTGTGTGCTTCGGGGAGCGGCATTTGAATATGGGATGGGTAGGAGGGAGTTTGGGCAACATCATACTAGCGGGCGTTTCTGGATCCCGGCAACAAGGCATTAGAAATGTGCATATACACTCGAATACTTGCACTGATGTTGAGCATACA
>QQTW01000746.1_pt1 | contig 21245 bp, 15 predicted proteins | sample 1904831 | NCBI WGS metagenome assembly QQTW01 (sample SAMN09435610, study PRJNA476489) | Subsurface metagenome, whole genome shotgun sequencing project. | reverse complement strand
ACTGCGAACATGGCAACGGAGTGATACCAGCGCTGTAACCTTCTACCAGATAATCAATAATGTGGGCTTGGAAGACTTCCCGGCTATCGACAATATGATGGGGAATGCCCAATTGTTCGCAAATATAAGCCGCGTCTACCATGCCTTCTGAGCAGCACTGTCCCTTACCTTTCATTAACCAAAGGGTTAAACCAACTACTTCATAACCTTGATCGTGCAGGATAGCGGCAGCAGTGGAGCTATCAACCCCACCAGAAAGACCGACTACGACTTTATTCATAGTTTCAATCGCTGATAGAGATTAATACAAACAATTTCCCCATCTTATACATCATACCAAATTCAATAACGCTTTTGTATGTTTGACGTGTTAGATCGCAGATCGTGAATGAAAACTGCTGTAATATTTTGCAATTTAGCTTTAGCAATATATTTCTACAGCAAATTTACTGATTTTAGTCGCCAAAAAACATAAGTTCAGGTAAGTTAATCAGCATAATTACTCTTGGAGATTATACTGATTTGAGCTAATTTTTTCTTTGTTTGTCAGCTAAATCTAAATAGCGAGGCAATTAATATAGCTTGAGAAGACTGTCAAAAATTAACTTAGTATTGATTAATACACCACCTGTAGCAGAAAGACCAGGTAAGATGAAACGGCATCAATCTGTAGTTTTTGCCAGAACCCCTCAAAGGGCGCGATCGCTAACTAAAGCAACATCGATCGCTTTGGCATTAGGGGGATGGTTAGCATTAGCCGTAAATGCAGCAGAGCGATCGCCTGTATCGGCATCATTTACGCCGCGTGAACTGGATTTTCATGCACCAGCAGCACCAGCAGCACCAGCAGCACAAGCAGAAGTTACTCCACCTAGTTCTAGATCGCAAAGCTATTTAGTTTATGTGAATCAAAATAGCTCGGTGAGGCTGCAACAAGTGCAGCAACTAGAACCAACGGCTTTTATGCGGCAGTACCAGGGACGCTCTATCATCCAAGCGGGAGTTTTTAGCCAAACCTTCAACGCTGAAACTCTAGCGATTAAATTAGTATCTCAAGGCATTGATGTCAGGATTGTTAATCTTGCTACTGGAGAAGATAGAGATTTTGTTAGTAATTATAAGTTTTATTTTGTTGTGATTCCGGCAAAACAAGACAAATTAGCTAATATCCAACAGCAAGTTGAGCAGCTAAAAATGGGTATGGCAGTAAAGGTAAGCCAAAAAGAGCAGCCGCGATCGCACGTAAGATTAGGGCCATTTATAAATAAAGCACAAGCAGAAAACTGGAAACGCTATTTGAAGGCTTCCGGGTTGAGAAAGGCAAGGGTTTATTATGGAAACTGAAAAATTATGAATTAAGAATGATGAATGCTAAATTAACAATTCATAATTCATCATTCAATTAGGCTGGTAGTCTAGAAGTGTGAGCTTTGGAATAGAGCTTTGGCACAGATTCAACAACGGCGCAAACAAATCGAGCAAGTTGTCGTGACAGCGCAGCAGATGCGCGATATTGAAGCGCGAATATTTGCTGCTGGAATGCCTGTTGCGGCTTTGATGGAAAAGGTAGGGGTGTCCATTGCCCGTCAAATTGTAAAGACGTTTCATGAAACGTCTCTTCATTCCCGTGCAACGTCTCTACTACAACGTTCCCATAAACAACGGGTGGGAATTCTGGTAGGGCCTGGACACAATGGTGGTGATGCGCTGGTAGTTGCGCGTGAGTTACATTTCCAAGGCTACGAAGTTTTAGTGTATCGTCCTTTCTCGAAGTTAAAGGAATTAACTTCTCAACACGCGCAGTATGTTGAGAGTTTGGGCATTCCCAGTTTTGACTCAATTGAATCTTTGCAACAGTGTGACTTGCTGATTGATGGATTATTTGGGTTTGGGTTAGAAAGAACGCTCACCGATCCTGTTGCAAGTGCAATCGATCGCATCAATCAATGGTCTAAGCCTGTTATCAGTATAGATCTGCCTTCAGGTATACACACGGATACGGGGGAAGTGATGGGAACGGCGATTCGAGCGACGCGAACATTTTGCCTCGGTTTGTGGAAGCAAGGCTTGCTGCAAGACGGGGCTTTGGATTATGTCGGTAAGGCTGAACTGATTGATTTTGACATTCCTGATTCAGATATACAGGCAGTATTGGCAAGTACTCCCAAGACTAGGCGGATTACAAGCACAAATGCGATCGCTATTCTTCCTTTACCCCGTCCCGCAGTTACGCATAAATACAAGCAAGGTCATCTTTTACTGATCTGCGGCTCTAGGCGTTATGCTGGTGGGGCAATTTTAACTGGAATGGGTGCTAGAGGTAGCGGCGTTGGGATGCTTTCTATCGCCGTGCCCGAATCTATCAAATCAATGTTAAATGCTCAGCTACCAGAGGCGCTGATTGTCGGTTGTCCAGAAACAGATGGGGGCGCGATCGCTCACTTGAATTTACCAGATGGCACAGATTTGAGTTCATTTGGTGCGATCGCTTGTGGCCCTGGTTTAACTGTGGAAGCAACACCAATTTTACAAGGTGTTTTAGATAGCGATCGCCCCCTAGTTTTAGATGCCGATGGGTTGAATATTTTGGCAAAATTGGGAACTATCCCGACTTTATCCCAAAGGCAAGCACCAACAGTTCTTACACCTCATGCGGGTGAGTTCAAGCGCCTATTTCCCGATGCAGCCGATCCAATGCATGACAGGGTGCAGGCTGTTCGTTCAGCCGCCTCTATGTGTGGAGCAGTAGTGTTATTGAAGGGAGCAAGAACCGCGATCGCTAATGCTGCTGGGGAAGTTTGGATTAATCCCGAAAGTACCCCAGCTTTGGCGCGTGGTGGTAGCGGAGATGTGTTAACTGGTTTACTAGGGGGACTTGTAGCACAAGCTACATCGCAGCATATATCTATAGAAGAAATTGTGGCAACTGCTGCCTGGTGGCACTCCCAAGCAGGAATTTTAGCAGCAGCAGAACGGACGGAATTGGGAGTGGATGCTTTTACTTTGTCACACTATTTGATACCATCGTTACAAAATTTTGCGTCTAAATAATAAATTTTTATTTTGACCCTAGCTCTGTGTTTTGAGACTTGCTTTGCCTTACAACCGATAAAAAATGTAACAATTGTTACCGAATTTAATGACTGCGATCGGATAGGTTGTGGTTAAAAATTCTACCTTTTTGTAGGCGAGAAGCGATCGCACCAATGCGATTCTAAGAAGAGTTTAAATTGTATATTGCTATACAAATAGTGGCATGAGTTGAGCGAGTCGATTGAGCTTAATTTACGAGAGCGTGTAGTTGAGTAGTCGGCACTCAGCCGCTGCTTTCTTATATTTAGGATTCCACATATGCGATCGAGCAGGTTTGGGAAACAAGTAAGTGCGATCGCAATATCTAGTCCATTAAAGACAGACACATGGAAGTTAAAGAAATAACCGAGTTAGGCAAATCTCTATCAGCTAGCTACGATCTGCGCTTGGTTTTTCTTTCACTGGTAATTGCAGTTTTTGGCTCATATACCGCATTAGAGCTAGCTGGGCAAGTTATATTTGCCGAGAAATTAGCGCGTAAGTTTTGGCTGATTGGAGGCGCGATCGCCTTGGGAATCACTATTTGGGTGATGCACTTCATCGCCATCTTGGCTTATCAACTGCCAATCCCCATCACCTATAACTTCTCTATCGTCTTGATTTCAATGGTAGTAGCAATTGTAGGCGCTGGCATTGGGCTTTTTCTCGTAAGTCAAGCGCCATTGAGATGGCAGCTGTTGGCAAGTGGTGGTTTTTTTGTCGGGCTGGCGATTATTGGGATGCACTATACTGCCATGCAAGCAATGCTATTGGCAGCCGAACCTAAACATAACATTCAGCTAGTGATACTTGCTGACATCTGGGCAATTCTTCTGTTTCTAGCTGCTTTGTGGTTGATGTTTCATCCCAGTGCTAAGACTATCGTACCCAACGAGTTTATACGTAAGATTAGCAGTGCGACTATAGCGGGAGCCGCCATTGATGGAATGCACTATATTGCGATGGCAGCAGTTAACTTCTACCCCAGTGTGAAAAAATTAGCGGTAGCGTCTTCTGGCATTGACAATTACGTACTAGCAATTACGATTGGTGCTGCTGCTGTAATCGTCCTGATTTTAGCGCTGTTAGCTTCTTTTTTTGGTCAACGTCTCCGCGCTGAGATTGCAAGAGCAGAAGCACTACAAGAAAGTGAAAAAAAATATCAAAACTTATACAATCTAGCTCCTGATGCGTATATCACTATTACAGCGGATGGCACGATCGAATCTGCTAATCAGTTTTTTGCTGAGTCTTTGGGATATAGCAAAGAAGAACTGATCGGCAAATCTGCTTGGGCGATGATTTACGAAGACGATCGCGAGTGGGTGCGACAGTGGGTTGACAGTATTTTTCAAGAAAAGTTACCAACAAGTGAAATAGAATTGCGTAAAGTTCGCAAAGATGGTTCAGTTTTTTGGATTCGCCAGCGGAGCAAATTGCTTTTAGATGAGAGTGGTAGGGCGATCGAACTGAACATAATTTGTAGAGACATCACACAGCGCAAGCAAATGGAGGAACAGCTACTCCAAAATGCTCTACACGATGCATTGACTGGTTTACCCAACCGAGTTTTATTTATGGATCGTTTGGGGTTGGCTTTAGAACACGCCAAACGACAGCAGGATTATTTATTTGCCGTACTGTTTCTCGATTTAGATCGATTTAAGCTGGTAAATGACAGTCTAGGTCATTTGCAGGGGGATGAGTTATTGAAAGCGATCGCCACAAGGTTGCGATCGTGTTTGCGCCCGATGGATACGGTAGCACGGCTGGGGGGTGATGAGTTCACGATCTTGGTTGAAGATATAGAAGATGCCAGCGATGCGATCCGCGTTGCCGAACGAGTACAAGCGGAACTTTCCTTGCCCTTCACTCTAGATGGGCAAGAGATTTTTACCTCCGCCAGTATTGGCATTGCCTTGAGTACGACAGATTATGACAATCCAGCAGCCCTGCTGCGAGATGCTGATATTGCTATGTATCAAGCCAAGAGCCAGGGTTCGGCAAGATATCAGATATTTAACCAAGATATGTATGCTAGGGCAGTAGCACTGTTGCAGTTGGAAACAGATCTGAGAAATGCACTGGAACGGCAGGAGTTTCGCTTGCAATATCAACCGATTGTGTCGCTAGAAAGCGGCTCAATTGCAGGCTTTGAGGCTCTGTTACGTTGGCAACATCCCGATAACGGGCTGTTGAATCCTGGCTCTTTTATCCAAGCAGCAGAAGAAGCTGGATTAATTGCCCGCATCTGTGAATGGGTACTTTGCGTTGCTTGTTCTCAATTGCACCAATGGCAATTACAGCTACCAACTGCATCTTCTTTGAGCATGAGTGTGAATCTTTCTGGTAAACAATTTAATCAACCGCTTTTGAGCGATCGAGTTAACCAAATTTTGCAGGATACAGGTTTAGATGCTGCTAGTTTGAGGTTAGAGATTACCGAAGGCGCGATTATGGATGGTGCTGAATTCGCCGCTGAAATTTTCCAACAACTAAGAGATATAGGTGTACAATTGTCCATTGATGACTTTGGGACAGGTTATTCATCCTTGGGTCGTCTCTACCACTTTCCCATCAATGAGTTGAAGATTGATCGCTCTTTCGTTGCTCAGATGGAGAGGAGTTCAAAAAATTCATACATTGTCGAGACAATCTTGACTCTTGCTCATAAGTTAGGACTATTTGTGACAGCGGAAGGAGTGGAAACAGCTTCCCAATTGGCACAACTTAGAGCTTTGAAATGTGAGTATGGACAGGGAAACTTTTTTTCTCAGCCACTGGATAGCGAAGCAGCAGAAGCGTTAATTAGGCAAAATCCTCACTGGTAATTTTTACGCTTGCTCGGCATTGCACTCTACTACACTTTAGGTTAGGTGGGCAGACAAAATTTTTAGTACACTTCTGACAAAATTTTAGTTAGGTGGGCAATGCCCAAAAAATATTCAGTCAGATGGGCATGGTTGACAAAATTTTTAGTTAGGTGGGCATTGCCCACCCTACACTTCTACTGCTGATTTATTGTTGGCTGGCGCGTAATAATTGCCGTTTCGATCCATTCCTACGTTCATTAGGGATGATTCACCAGTGATTAATCTAGCTCCACGTTTGCGGGTGAAATAGTTCCAGCCCCACTGAACTATTACTACTAATTTGTTGTCAAATTCAATTAGATAGTAAATATGGATAAATACCCAGAACAGCCAAGCTATTATGCCTGAAAACTTAACGAATCCCAAATCTACAACAGCGGCATTTTGGCCAATTACTGCTAAACTACCTCGATCTAAATAACTGAATGGGGCCAAATTTTCACCTTTAAGCCGCTGTTGGATAAGTTTAGCGATATACTGCCCTTCTTGAATTGCTACTGGTGCTACACCTGGTAGTGGTTTGGCGTTTTGATGAGAAAAATGCGCTAAGTCGCCAATTACGAAAATATTGGGATGGTTTGCTATGCTCAGATCTGATTCTACGATTACTCGCCCTGCACGATCTAGTTGCACGCCAGTACGTTTAGCCAGCACTTCTCCCATCAAAGAAGCTTTGACACCAGCCGCCCATAATACAGTTTGGGCTGGAATTTGTTCGGTGCGATCGCCTTGGCGTACGGTAACGGTGCGATCGGCAATATTTGTTACTAGTGTTTTTGTTTGTATAGTTACACCTAACCGCTGGAGTGAGGCTTCTGCTTGAGCAGATAATTCTGGTGCATAGGGCGGTAGGATACGATCCATGCCTTCGAGTAACAAAATTTTGGTTTCCGTCGTGTCAATATTGCGGAAATCTTTTTTTTAAGGTAGTGTAGGCTAGTTCAGCGATCGCCCCAGCTAGTTCCACCCCTGTAGGCCCACCTCCGACAATCACAAATGTTAGCAAGGCACGGCGTTTTTCTGGATCGCTTTCCTTTTCTGCGGCTTCAAAAGCCAGAAAAATTCTCCGGCGCATTTCCAATGCATCTTCTACTGTTTTTAATCCCGGCGCAACTGTTGCCCATTCATCGTTGCCAAAATAGTAGTGACTAACACCTGTGGCAACAATTAAGCTGTCGTAGGTTAGTTCCTCGTTTTGCAGGATAACTTTTTGTTGTTCGGGATTAATATCAACTACTTCTCCCATCAGTACTTTTGTATTCTTATTGCCATTCACTACAGAACGGAGGGGAGATGAAATATCAGCCGGAGATAAAGTACCTGTTGCTACTTGATAAAGTAGTGGCTGAAAAAGATGAAAGTTGCGCTTATCAACTAAGGTTACACGCACTTGTTTTTTACCAAGTGCTTTGGCTGCATAAAGACCACCAAAACCGCCACCGATAATCACTACTTGATGAGGAGCTTGATTTTTATCAGTGTTTTCCATAGAACTTTTTTCTACTTTAAATACTACTGTTGCTTGGAATTAAGCAAAGTATTTTCAAATTGCTTCACTTTTTAGATTTATCTATTTTAGTTTTATCTAAATTAAATTGACGTAACAAGTGTTACAGGTTTGCTGGAATTATTTGTAATTAGTAAATTAATTCAAATAGCTTAAATTTGTCTTTTTTATATTTAAGCAAAATCTATCTTTTTGCTGATGCTGTTTGCTGATCTCAAAATAGTCACGTCCCAATTACGCATCAAGTATCAGCTGTTTTCGCAGTAAAAACACTTTTCAGCACATTAGATGCTTTTTAAATATCTGGCAAAAGAATAGTTACAGCTTTTGTGCAGCTAATCTTTAGGTAGAGTGCGTTTCTGCTTAATTGCTAGAAACGGAAATTTCATCGTCGAACGGAAACTTATAACGCCAACCAGCGTCAGATTATGGCAATCACCAAAGAAAAATCTATGCTTGACTCGATCGCTCTATTCCAAAAAAGAGGCAACATTTGGGTATTATAAGAGAGTTATCTGCATAAAATTGCAGATCGCTCAGCTTCTCATACCGCTTGGAGATACCCTTTATGCTAACCCTTAAGATCGCTGTATATATTGTCGTAGGCTTTTTCGTTAGTCTATTCGTCTTTGGCTTTCTGTCAAACGATCCATCTCGTAACCCCGGTCGTCGGGATCTCGACTAAGCAGCGACTAAACTACATCTTCGAGTGGAAGACAAAAATTTTCTTGCTTCCACAAGTTGAGAGTAAGGCGCGTTTGGGCTGACCAGCGCGCTAACTTTTCGAGCAAAAAGTGGTTCCCAGTGCGGTAGAGTGCATAATCCGGCTGCTCAAACGCTATTTTGCTTAATATGACTCACCCAGTCCCGCCGCCTGAACCGCCTGCTATTGTTCAACAATTATCGCCTCAGACTCATACCGCTGATAGAAATGCACTCAGCGATCCTTTGAGTGTTAATCAGTTATTAGATCCAAATTCACTAAATCCCAATTCACTCTCTTCATCGGCATCTGTCCAATCGCTAAACCCCAATCCTGCACCTGCGAATACAGCAAAAAGTGCGGCTTTTTTGGGTACTGAAATGAAAGTAGGCTATTCGGTAGAGGAGTTTGCGATCGCAGATCTGCCTGATATCAGTTTGAATCAAACCGCTATAGCAAGCGACGAGAGAGCAGAGGGAGCCCAGGGAGCAGGGGAAGCTCTTGAGGCGGAGGGAGAAAAGCCTCTTACCTCAAGTTCACCTCAAGCTTCTTTCCGCTCACCACTTAGAAATCGCCTACTCGCTCAGAGTCGGACAAAAGCAATATCTCCCTTTCGTCCGTCTGCCTCGGTTTTAGTCAACAAGCTGTTAATGAGCGAAGCAACTGCACCGGGCAAAGAAGAGAGCGCAGGCTCAAACAATACTTCCCAGTCGCCAAATCCACCAGTAGAACTGGATTTTCGCGCCCCTAGGGATGAAACTCAGCCTCAGCCAACTATCCAACCACCAAAACCAACTCAACCAACACCTCCTGGTACTGCACCAGCCAGGAGAAGAATTGTGGAAGTTAGCTCAGATCGTCAGGTGTACGACGAGCAACGTCAGATCGTCACGGCTGAAGGTAACGTCGTGGTGAGAATAGAAGATGCAGTACTCGATGCCGATCGCCTACAAGTGAGTTTGACAAACTTAATTGCAGTGGGTGAAGGTAATGTTGCTTTCACTCGCGGGAAACAGGTACTGCGCGGTCAGCGGCTTACGTTTAACATTGTTCAAAATAGTGGGAATATTCAAGGCGGTAGGGGTGATATTTTCGTTCCAACAACTGGGGCAGATTTTTCAGACACCTTAGCTACTGATGTGTCGGCTGGAGGTGTATTGAGCCGCCCGCCAAGCGATCGCGCGACTTCTACTCAACCATTGCAACAAGTTAGCAGTCCGGGTGGGATTAATTTTACCCTTGGTGGTGGAAGGAACATTCAGAATATCACAGGAGCAAAACCAGGCGGTCAAGTTAACCGATTACGCTTTGAAGCCGATCGAATAGATTTTTATCCTCAAGGCTGGCAAGCTAAGGATGTACGCATTACCAATGACCCATACTCGCCACCGGAACTAGAGTTAAGAGCGGATACAGTGACGCTGACACGGGAAACACCCCTGCGCGATCGCGTTCGGACGAGAAAACAGCGTTTGGTGTTCGACCAAGGGTTTTCTCTACCCATTCCCCGAAATCAAGCGGTGATTGACCGCACTCAACGCAATACTAGTCCTGGGATAGTTCAATTTGGCTATGACGGTGGTGACAGAGGCGGATTTTATATTGAGCGTGACTTTTCTTTCATTGATTCACCTGCGGCGCAACTAAGTATCAGGCCCCAATTTTTCGTTCAAAAGGCTGTGTCAGGCAATGATGGCAATGTTGCAGGGCTTTTTGGTCTGAAAGCTAATTTAAGGGCTAATCCCAGCGCGAGAAGCGCCATCACGGGCAATGCGACCTTCACCAGCCTGGATTTTGGTGAAATTGAAGACAATCTGCGGGCAAATTTGCTCTTGCAACAGCAAGTTGGTACTCGTTACCCCCATACTGTGGCGCTAAATGCTGGCTACCGCGAACGCATCTATAACGGCTCCCTCGGCTATCGTACCGTGCAAAGTAGTATCGGTGCAGATGTCACTTCTCCCGTCATTCCTCTGGGTAACACTGGGATTAACTTAAGTTATCAAGCTGGCTATCAATATATTAATGCTGCTAGCGATCGCTTTGAATTACTAGAACGCGATCGAGACAACGATCGCATTTCCTTGGGTCGCTTTCAAGGTACCTTTGCTCTCAATCGTGGCTTTCCACTATGGCAGGGCAAAGCTTTACCCGCTACCCGCACAGAAGGACTAAAATATACCCCAGCACCAGTAGTTCCCTACCTAGCTGCTTATGGTGGAATAACCGGAACTAGCAGTTTTTACAGCAATGGCGATAACCAATCCACCTTAATTGGCACAATTGGGCTTAGCGGGCAGTTTGGTCATTTCTCCCGTCCTTTTTTGGACTATACAGCCTTTAATATCAGTTATTCCGAAGGCATCCGCAGCGGCATTTCACCCTTCTATTTTGACCGAGCTGAGGATACCAGAACCTTGGGGTTGGGATTCACTCAGCAAATTTATGGGCCATTTCGCTTAGGGTTCCAAACGGGGATCAACTTGGACACCAAAGAAACCTTCACTACCGACTACATTCTTGAATACAGCCGTCGCACCTATGGCATTTTGCTACGTTACAACCCAGATCAGGAAATTGGTTCGATCAGCTTCCGGCTGAGTGATTTCAACTGGAGTGGTAGTACCGATCCATTTAATGATGAAGTGCGACCCGTTTTTGGGGGAGTTCGACGATAAGTTAAGGATGAAGGATAAAGTCTGAAGGATAAAGGCTGAAGGCTGAAGGCTGAAGGCTGAAGGATAAGGGTAAAGATTAAATTTCACACTTAATACTTCACACTTAATACTTCATACTTAATACTTCGTACTTCATCCTTTTCTAGCCCCTAAATTTATTAGCTGCTGCCAAATCTTTAGCAGCATCTCTTCGAGCCAAAGCATCAAAGAGTCAAGCCACGCTAATAATTGCTCTAGTGGATGTTTGACATAACCCATTACAGTAGCATTGGTTTCGAGCCAGTCCGGCTGCGCCTCTATTCCGGTGGTTTGAGTGCTAAATGAAGTAGAAATTTCGCCGGCGGTGTTTAGTTGAGGCGATTTAAACAAAGGAGGAGATTGTTTAGTACTAATTCCTGCTACTTTACTGTTGTTGATTTTTTGCTGTTTTACTATCTCAGATGCTGGTTTTGACGGTAGGAAGAAATTGCGGCAACTATTAACTAATTTACCCAGAGAATAACTCGATGAGCGGTTAGAAGGCAAAACCACACTTGTCTTTTTAGTTCCAGACATCATGATTTTAGACCTTAGTTGAGATTCAGTTAATACCTCATCTACCACAACTGAATCACCAAACAAATCGCTCTCACTCAGCCAAGGATCTTCTATGTTGGGATCAAACGATCGCTCAAAGCCTCCACTAGGCAAATGCGCCCGCCGCCCCACTCTTGCAGTTGAAGCAGTTGATTTTAGCGACGGATGTATGAGTAAATTTGGTGCTTGTGGCAAGTTTTGGCTGAATTTACTGGAGATAGACTTAGATTTTGACTGGTTCTGTTCCAGAGGTTTACTATCATGGCTGCCAAAAAAGTAGTCAATTGCTGCCCTAATTAAAGTTTGAATTCTGATGGTTTGGGTAGCAGAACTATTATCAGCAGCAGCAGGCGATCTATCTTTGGATAAGGAAGCACCAAATTGAGATTGTACTTGCTGCACGAGTTGCCCGCTAGTAGAGCTAACTTTGCCGGAAATAGCGATCGCAACTTCCCAAATGGGTGTGAAATGATTTGATTCCACTCCAGCCAATTTACGATCTAAAAAGGCAAGCACTGGAGAAGTGGCGAGTGGGCTTCCCTCTTCATAGGGGGGAGTGAGGGGGGTGCCAGAGGCGAGAGGCGAGAGGCTTTTTTGACTCTGCTTTGTTCGGTAGCGCCAATAGTCACCTACTCCGGCAATAATCTCTGCTTGTAATTTTTGCTGCTGCTGAGGAGTTAGAATATCGAGAATTTCATTTTGTACTGAAACTAGTACCAAAGCTCGGCTCGATAGCTGTGTGGCTATTCCCTGAATTAAAGGACGGTTGGGAGTGGGGAGTGGCGGAGCCTGCGCTGTGCGTATTTTTCCTTTGTTGAGGCGAGCGTTGTAGGCGGTAACACTTGAGGCCAGAGGCGCTCTGCCAGAGGTGAAAGGCTTTTCTCCCTCAGCTGACTCAGCTTTCTCAGCTCTGTATTTGAACCGCCAAGACACCAAGAACGCCAAGAGATTTTTTAAAGGTTCCGGTTTAGTGGGAGGAGTTGAAATGGCTGACTCGGATGATAAAGCATCGACTAATAGCAATACCTGCTGAATCGGCGTGTCAACAGTTGGGGGTGTTTGGCTTTGGGCATCAACAGCAGGTGACAACTGGGGAAAGCTTTGCTGCACAGAGGAATGCACTTGTTTGAAGGCTTTCCGGGTTGACTGAAATAGTAGCAATACTGGATACAGTCCTACAGCCGCTACCCAGTTGGTGGTGACTTGGAGATGGCCCAAGGCGCGATCGCACTGTCTTGTAAAGCGGCGAGATTGCTTGTGAACAAAATTAAAGAGTCGGCTTTGATAACGTCCAGAGGAAGCAAAAGGCATAGACGAAGTATGAATGATGAATTATGAATGATGAAGTTTAGGAGTGAATTCAGCATTCAGCCGGATCGCATTCATCATTAATAGATGCCCTGATTCTATCGAAACAATGGTGAGTTATGAATGACGAATTCAGAAATTGAACTTTTGAATGTTCCAAGCTGTATAAGAGTCATAAAATCTGGTTAACTTGTGATTATTCGCCAAATCCTGACACAATTTCTGGTTTTTTCATAATTCATCATTTTTAATCATATTGTTTATGAACCCAGCATCACTTGCTCATCAGAACGCAATTTCGCCGAGCTTAGCCCAATTGCGCGCTTGTACTCAAGTTGATATCCAGAACGGCTGGCTTAGTTTAGAGCAGGGGGAGCAGGGGAAGCAGGAGGAGCAGGGGGCGAAAAGCTTCTTGCCTTTCACCTCCCTTGGAGCGGCTTTTTCCCCTTATCCTGCAAGCTTGAATGCTAAAGGACATATTGCTTGGTCAAAGGGCAAGCGAGTACTGTGGTTGGTGCAGAAGTTGGCGATCGCTCAGTCACTAAATAACTATCCCCTGGAGGGGTTATGTTTGCGGCTAGCTCTGACTTGGTGGGCTGAATCAGCTCGAATTTATGTTAACGGTCAATTGGTGCAAGAGGGCGATTTGTTCGATTGTTCTACCAGGCTGCTGCTGAGTCCATCTGCGACACCAGGGTCAGAAATTACGGTTGCTTTGCAGCTAGTCAGCCCCGCACATGACGATGGGGCGTTGGTGCGATCGCTCTTGCTTTATGAATCAAACGATGACGATCGCCTAGAACCTGGTTTCGTAGCTGATGAATTAGCCGTCTTGCAATGCTATCTCGAAAGCTTTGCGCCAGAAAAATTGCCTATTCTCGCCGCAGCAGTGGCAGAAATTGATTGGTTAGCTTTACCAGATAGAGAAAAATTCGAGCGTTCGCTCCTGAAAGTCCGTTCTTCTCTCCAATTTCTCAGCCCAGAGTTAAAGCAACGGCAGATGCAATTACTAGGCCATGCTCATTTAGATTTAGCATGGCTGTGGGCTGTGAGCGAAACTTGGTCAGCTGCACAACGTACATTCACATCGGTTCTCAACCTTCAACAGCAATTTCCCGAACTAGTCTTTTGTCATTCCACCCCTGCACTTTATGCTTGGATAGAACAGCATCGCCCTGATTTATTTGCCGCTATTCAACAACAAGTCAAAGCTGGGCGTTGGGAAGTTGTTGGAGGTTTATGGGTAGAGCCAGAACTAAATATCATTAGTGGCGAATCCATCGTCCGCCAGCTATTGTATGGACAGCGCTACGTGCTAGAGAAATTTGGCAATATTTCTACAGTGGCATGGCTACCTGATAGTTTTGGCTTTTGTGCCACTCTGCCACAATTTTTGGCTAATGGCGGAATTGAATATTTCGTCACCCAAAAATTACGCTGGAATGATACTACTGAGTTTCCTCATGGTGCTTTTTGGTGGCGATCGCCTGATGGTACCGATCTATTTAGTCTCATGTCTCCACCCATTGGTGAAGGCATTGAGCCGCTAAAAATGGCATCCTATCTCTGTAATTGGGAAACCCAAACTCATCTACAACAAGTTCTCTGGCTTCCTGGCGTTGGCGATCATGGTGGCGGCCCCACCCGCGATATGTTAGAAGTCGCAAGGCGCTGGCAAAAATCCCCCTTCTTCCCCCAGATGGAATTCACAACAACTGGAAATTATTTGCAGCACATCAGCAGTCAGGAGAAGTCGAATTTCAACATTCAAAACTCACCCCCAGCTCGTTTTCCAGTTTGGCAAGATGAACTCTACCTAGAATTTCATCGCGGCTGTTACACTACTCATGCAGACCAAAAGCGGTGGAATCGTCGCTGTGAAGGATTGTTATATCAAGCAGAACTTTTCGCCAGTTTGGCTACGCTAAGTGCTGGATTAGCTTATCCCAAAGCTGAGTTAGAAATCGCCTGGAAGCAAGTTTTATTTAACCAATTTCACGACATCTTACCAGGTTCTGCTATTCCTGAAGTTTATCAAGATGCAAATCGGGATTGGCAGCAAGCAGAACAAACAGCAACGGATATATTGCAAAAGTCATTGAGAGCGATCGCAACTCAAATCGCTTTCCCAACGCCTCCCGATCCAGAAGCACTGCCAATTGTTGTTTTCAACTCGCTCAACTGGAAGAGATCGGAGGTTGTTACTATTGAACTGCCAGAACCTAAACAGAATTGGCAAAACAACTTTGACTGGCAGATTTGTAACTCCCAGGCACAAGAGATACAGTTCAAAGTTAATAGAGTTGCATCGGGTAGCAACCAACCCATCCATACAATGTCTTTTCTGGCAAGCGTTCCGGCTGTTGGTTATTGCGTCTTTTGGTTATACCCCTTTAAGACAGCAGGGGTAGCAAGGGAAGAAAAGAAAGAGGAGTTTGTCTTAGAAAACGAGTATTTGCGAGTTACTGTTGATTCATCCACAGGTGATTTATCCAGTGTCTTCGATCTCGCTCATCAACGCGAAGTCCTCAGCGGCGCGGGTAATCAACTCCAAGCCTTCCAAGACAGCGGACAATATTGGGATGCGTGGAACATCGATCCAAATTATGCTCAGCATCCCTTACCGCCTGCTGAACTATTAAGCATTCATCGAAACTGCGATCGCGATCTCCAAACTTATGTGCGTGTAGTGCGAAAAATTGGTCAATCAACGTTTCACCAAGATTACATCCTAGAAAAAGGCTCTCCTGTTCTCAAAATCAAAACAATTGTTGACTGGCAAGAACGCCAAGTCTTGGTTAAAGCGGCTTTTGGGTTGAATCTAGAGTCAGAATATGCTTGTTATGAAATTCCCTGTGGTGCTATTACAAGATCAACACAACCTCAAACAGAAGCAGAGAAAGCTAAATGGGAAGTTCCTGCTTTACAATGGGCTGACTTAAGTGCTGATGATTACGGCGTGAGTCTGTTGAATGACTGCAAATATGGGTATGACAGTCAATCTAATCAATTGCGTCTAACTCTGTTAAGGAGTGCTAGCTGGCCTAATCCTCAAGCAGATCGAGGTTGGCATGAATTCACTTACGCCCTCTATCCTCACGCTGGTACTTGGCAATCTGCACGCACTGTTCGACGTGGCTATGAACTAAATCTACCACTGCAAGTAATGCTGCTACCTTCGGTGTCTGGTTCCACAGCAGGTCAATTGTCACCTGTTAGCAGTTTACTAGATTTATCTGCTGATAATTTAATCTTAATGGCGTTTAAACAGTCAGAAGATGACCGTTCGCAGTTCATCATCCGGTGTTATGAATGTCACGGAGACACGGCACAGCTATCTTTACACAGCGATTTGGGTTTGAGTATAGGCCAAAGTGTCGATCTACTGGAGCGATCGCTTGTTTCTGCTGAAAATCCAGCTCTACCAGCCACTAGCATTTCACCTTGGAAAATTGTGACTTTTCAAGTACGTGAACTTGAGCCAAAAGGAAGCGCTTGACCTCCTCACCGCCCTATAAGGGCGATGATTCCTAAGAATCACTTACTTAGGTTTCTGTTTCCTTCCCTTCGGGTTCGCCAGTTGCTCCTCTTGGGGAGACCCCAAGACCGCACTGGACTCACCGCAAGCGGTTTTGCACAAGAAGCCCTTTAACCTCAAGGCTATCAGGTCTTACACTCGATCCACAGACTGACACTGCGAGTCCTGCAGCCAGGATATTCTTACTTGCGTTGATATCTCGATCGTGGTTTATCCCACATTTAGGACACTCCCACTCCCTGACATTCAACGGCAAAGTATCTACAACGTGACCACAGGAGCCACATCTTTTACTGCTGGGGAACCAGCGATCAATTTTTACTAATTCACGACCATACCACTGGCATTTGTATGCCAGTTGACGAATCAGTTCTCCCCAACTAGCATCACTAATGCTCTGTGCTAACTTATGGTTTTTGACCATATTTTTGATAGCCAAATCCTCAACTACTATCGTTTGGTTTTCACGTACCAGTTGAGTTGTTAGCTTATGCAAAAAATCGATCCTCGCATCAGTTATTTGCCCATGTATCCGCGCTACTTTAAGACGAGCTTTTTGCCTATTATTAGACCGCTTCTGTTTGCGATCGTAAGCTTTTTGTACCCGCCTCAAATTTTTATGAAGTAGCTTAAAATGCTTGGGATTAGCAACTTTGTCTCCATTACTAGTTGCAATCAGGCTGCTTACGCCAACATCCAATCCGATAGATTTATCAGTCTTGGGACGTGGTTTAACGGTATGGTCGTCTACCAGCAGGGAAACAAACCAACGTCCTCTAGCATCCAATTTGACAGTAATAGTAGATGGACTACAACCAGATGGAATCTGTCTGCTCCATCGAATGGGTAGAGCTTGGGAGCATTTAGCCAAAAACACTTGTCCATCCTTCCATCGAAAAGCAGTGCCCGCAAGCAAACTCGGATTTGAAATCCGAGTTGCAATTGCTGCGGGCGGTAAACTCAGCGCTACCGCCATTATGCTTTTTCTTAAAGCTGGGGTATTTAGCCCGTCCTGCCCAAAAGTTAGTAAATGCCTTTTGCAGGTTTCGCAGTCCCTGCTGAAGTGGCACAGAACTCACCTCATTCAAAAAATTAAGCTCTTCCTCCTTTTTCCAGCTTGTCAGCATCGTAGATGTCTGCGCGTAATCAATTCGCTCAGATCGTTCGTACCAAGCTTCAGTTCTTGCCGCCAAAGCCAAGTTGTAGACTAACCGCGCGCAACCCATCGTTCGACGCAAGAGTTGTTCTTGTTCGGGCGTTAAGTAGGCACGGTAGCGGTAAGTTTTTTCCATAGAACGTGGCGACAAAAAAATAAGCAACGACCGAATACAACACCAACTCGTTATGCACCAAGACCGACCCGACAAAGAGGGCTGGCTTATTTTTTCAAGCATTGCCTCCCATGCCTTACATTTTACCACGTTCCTTGTAAAGTCGTGCTAGAAGCACGAGGTTTTCAACCCAAATTTTCGATAAAGATTTAAGAAAGGGGACAAGCAAAATCCCCTTTCTTAAACGGGCAATATCTGCATAAATAGGAGGAATTTAGCTTTTTAAGCGCTTAAATAGCCAAATTAGCGATTGATTCAGCAAAAAAAACCTAATCTTCGTGATCTTCAAACGGATCGCTCAATTCTTCGGAAGGAGGGCCGAAAGATGTATAGATCGCCAAACCAGCGATCCCAATCACAATTGCAGCTAGAGAAATGCTAAGAACTGTTGCGGGTTCCATCGGTAAAATAGATTTATGAGTGCTATTCCTAATACAATATTACAGAACATTAAAAAATGCTTTCTTTACGAGTAATAGGTGACTCATGGCACAACGGACTTGGTTGGGAGATATCCTTAAACCCCTCAACTCGGAGTATGGTAAAGTCGCTCCTGGTTGGGGAACTACACCTGTAATGGCTGTATTTATACTGCTATTTTTTGTCTTCTTACTGATTATTCTGCAAATCTACAACTCTTCACTGTTGTTTGAGAGATTAGATATCGCGCCTGATTGGAAAAACTTAGGCGGCTAAGTAGAATTAAATTAAGAAGCTTTAACAATATTTAACTTAAGACTAACCCGGTATCTCACCGGGTTTTTTTGTTTACAGAATAAATTTGAAAGATCCTCAAAACGGTTGCGTAGCTTCGATTGAATGCTGTATGACGGGTGAAAGTGCGATCGAACCAAGTTTCAAAGGCAACGCTTGGGGATGCCGACAAACTGGCACTGTTTACCTTTCGCTATAATAAGCTTGAGAAAGCAAGTATCTCGGCATACCCCCTACTAAAAGCGTCTTATACTAAAACAGGGGTAGTTTGAGACTGTGCAGGAGGAGAGATGAACGTCTTCGGTATTGGCTTGCCTGAAATGGCTTTAATTATGGTGGTGGCACTATTAGTATTTGGACCCAAAAAGCTACCAGAAATTGGACGAAGTATGGGAAAGGCTATTCGTGGCTTTCAGGAAGCTTCTAAAGACTTTGAGTCAGAGTTGAAGCGAGAAGCAGAACAGTTGGAACAAGCCGTACAAACAACGGCTGAGCTGGAACCGAAGCAAATAACGGCGGCTAAACCTGAAGAGCGAGCTGCTACTGAGTCGCAGCCGAGTTAGTTAATATTGATAAGTGCAAATAGTTGAGCGAACGTGCTATTGTTGCCATCGCTCTTGACTGCTGCAATTGCAAGGCGTAATGACAGAAGCTGCTACACAAAAGTTAGCGATCCCCCAGTTAATTGTAGGGTTGGGAAATCCCGAACCAAAGTACGATCGCACCCGTCACAATATCGGCTTTGCCGCTGTTGATGCTTTGTCTCATTCCTGGCAGATTCCGCTGTCAGAAAATCGTAAGTTTCAAGGAGCATTTGGGGAAGGTAAGATCCCAAAAGCAGACAAAATTCGTCTGCTTAAGCCACTAACTTATATGAATAACTCCGGGATGGCAATGCGCGCTGTAACAGATTGGTATAAACTGCCGCCGGAGTCTGTGCTGGTGATTTATGATGATCTGGATTTACCTTTAGGTAAAATCCGCTTACGCCTGTCTGGTTCAGCCGGGGGACACAACGGCATGAAAAGCGCGATCGCACACTTGGGAAGCCAAAATTTCCCCCGCTTGCGGATTGGCATTGGTAAACCCTCTGGTGCTTCAAAAGACGATTCATCTACTGTGTCTTATGTACTAGGACGATTTTCTGCTTTGGATATGCAGATTGTTTCTCCCTTACTTCAACTTGTAATTGATGCCACAGAGACAGCGCTCGCCTTGGGAGTGGAAAAGGCAATGAATCGCTACAACAATCATAATGTTCAGCCCACAAAAGACCCAAAGCAGGCTACTACTAACCCCTAAACTTTCAGCTTTAAAATAATTTCGACTTACGACTTACAACTTACGACTTACGACTTAATTAAGTGGTGCTGTTGCTTGGCTGAACTATGCGGTCAAGCAACGCCACCAACGAGCAATTGAATGATTTTTTATCTCATACGCTGCTTGCGTCGAGCTGAAACTGCCTTGCGCTTGCGCTTTTCCTGCGTCGTTTCAAAGTGACGATGATATTTCACATCTGCCAAGATCCCGGCTTTGGAAACTTGGCGTTTAAATCGACGTAGTGCTGAATCTATTCCTTCGTTTTCACCTATAAGCACTTGGGTCATTCCGATCCTTTCCTCAATAGCATCAATTCAATTGTAGTGCCGCCCTTAGATTTAGACTTCGGTAACAGCTAACTTATACTCTTATCAATATGTTTTGCCCTTTGTTTTCTGTTTAAGGGCAGTTTGGCAAGAGTTGGCTACCGACGGATGTAACATCCGCTTTCTGGCAAATTCAAGTCTAACATTACAGATGGGTTCAGAACTACAACTTAATTGGGGTAAAGGTTAGAGGTTAACAGTTGACACTTAACACTCAACAAATTTTATCTTTCACACTTCACAGTTCATCCTACTCGTACGCTACCGCAAGCTACACACTTCATACTTTTAAAGAATGTATCTGCTGATGAAGTCGATCGCGTCTTTTACTCCCACTTGAGTTTTCAAGTTTGTGAAGATAAAAGGTTTATCACCTCGCATTTTCTTTGCATCTCGTTCCATCACGCCGAGATCGGCATCAACCAAGGGAGCCAAATCAATTTTATTGATTACTAGCAGATCGGATTTAGTAATTCCTGGCCCACCTTTGCGCGGAATCTTATCTCCTGCTGCAACATCAATTACATAAATTGTTAGATCGACTAACTCTGGGCTGAAAGTGGCTGCTAGGTTATCACCTCCACTTTCGAGAAACACGAGATCGAGATTTGTAAACCGCTGTTGTAGCTGTTCGATCGCTGTGAGGTTAATTGAGGCATCTTCACGAATAGCGGTGTGGGGACAGCCACCAGTTTCGACTCCAATAATGCGATCGCTTTCCAGTGCTTGAGAACGAACCAAAAATTGCGCGTCTTCTTGAGTATAAATATCATTTGTCACTACAGCAATATTGTATTGCTGGCGCATTGCCTTACATAAAGACTCAACCAAGGCGGTTTTTCCTGAACCAACAGGCCCTGCTACTCCAACTCGAAAGGCACTCATACACGTTCTCCCGATCGAGCGCTACTAATTAACATCATTTTTCCGAATTAGCATTATCCCAAGTTGTATTTAAAGAAGCGATCGTTTGAGTTTGTCTTTTGTCCAAAGTCCAACACCAATATCTGTTGACTAATGACTAACGAGCTTTTTCCTCAGCAATTTAGGTAATTGTACAACTTGGCCAATACAAAAATCAACTTTTGGATTAAACAAAGCTTTTACACACCTTGATTTTCTTGTTTGTTCTGAAGGAATTGACTTGAATATTGCCAACTTAATTTAGAGCATTAAACTCAAAAATTAGCCTCTTTAAGTAATCAAAAGATTAACTCATAAATTTTTATTTCTTTTCGATTGGTAAGAGGCCGAAACCAAAATTAATTATTATGTGTTGTGAATAATTATTATTAT
>QQTW01000745.1_pt1 | contig 21246 bp, 19 predicted proteins | sample 1904831 | NCBI WGS metagenome assembly QQTW01 (sample SAMN09435610, study PRJNA476489) | Subsurface metagenome, whole genome shotgun sequencing project. | reverse complement strand
GATTTGGGCGAGTATTTAGTTTCTCCAGTTTTGCGATATAAACCGCGCAATTGTTCTAAATCTGGCAACTTTTTTTCAAAGTCTTTAGTATCCGCTAAATCTAGTTTTAAATAGTTTTCTTTAGTTAAAGGTTGCCAATCAAGCGGTGGAAGATGAAGACCACTATAAGTGCGATCACTCAATGAATCCCAAGAAGTGTAGGGAGACATGGTACTAAACGGATAAGGACGAGTGGGAACTTTATAAATAGCGTTGTTAACAAGAAATTTATTAACTTTTTTCTTGAGAGTATCGTTGCTTTGAATTAAGTTCCAAATTGGCTTAAAGTGAGTTAAAGCATAGGTTTCTAATTGGTTTCTAAACCCGTCTTTAGATGTATCCCTCATAATTATTTCTCTCTAGTTCGTGTAGTTTGATTGGTTTTATCTAATTGTCATACTTAACCAAGTATTTTTAGGATTACCCGATTTGAACTAACGTAGAAAGATGCCTTTTCAAACATGAATTATAAGTTCATGTTTTACCCCTTAAGCTATAACTCAAGCTTCTATCTATCTTTTACAGAAACGTGCGATTTTTTGTAAAAGTTCTTAACAAAAACTTGTTTAAAGTTAGAGGTTATAAATTAATTGTGCTGCCTGAATATTGGCATTACAAACTAACGTAAATAGAGTTTGTAGGAAAGTAAAAGTATCAGTAATTACCACAAGTAAAAAAATATACCAAATTAAAAACTTGATGAAAAGCGCAAATAAAAAACTATAATGCCCAGGGCACAGGGTAAGGTAGCAGATATATAAATATTGCTAATTCAATAGAAATACTTAGATTTGGACTTATCAAAGTAACTTTTGTTTTAATTGGCTGAGGTTTTTGGGCGAAAGGGTAACTTTGACCTCAACAAGTTGATTAACATCCCGTAAAGTTAAAAGGTAGTTGCTACTATTAACTTGCTTGCATTCAGCCTCAGGATTATTAATTTCTACGGTATCGTAGGCAATCTCCGGTAATCCAACGCGAATAATTAGCTGATTTTGGGATTGAGGAAATATATACAACTGCTGACGGCGAGTATCGAGGACAAGTTGGTATGGTGTAGTGCTGCGTTCGAGATCCGAGTCTGACTTACGCCAATAAACCGTAATCCCGCGAATTTGGGGGTTATTGATAGTAAAAAATTCGTCAAAACGTTGTTTTTCCCAATCAATTTGGTCTAACTCTCCATTCGCAGGAATTAATCGTTGGGCTAAAGTTACATCTTTATTAGCTAAACTAGACCACCATTGACCGATCGAAGCTAGATTATCTGGATTATCGGGCTTTTGGCTGCTTTGCTGCCAAATAATTTTAGTTTGCATAAATTAAAAGCTATTGTAATCCCTCAAAAACCAGCATAATTTGAAATAGGGCGGAATTTGCTGCGATTTTTTGAGCAATAACCGAACTTGACGGTGCTTTTAACTTTGATAGGTTAAGCTCAAAGACTATATAGTAGGCAACTGAGCAAATCAATATTTTAGAGAAAATATAATAGGGACTATAGGAGGCTAGTAGATGGCTGCAACCGACTTCAAAGATTATTACAGCATTTTGGGAATAAATAAAACTGCTAGCAATGAAGAAATTAAACAAGCTTTTCGCAAACTAGCTCGTAAATATCACCCAGATGTTAACCCAGGAAATAAAGAAGCCGAAGCCCGATTTAAAGAAGTAAGCGAGGCTTACGAGGTATTGTCGGACAAGGAAAAGCGGCAAAAGTACGATCAATTTGGTCAATACTGGCGACAAGCTGGACAAACTCCTTGGGCTTCTAGAAGTAGTAAAGCAAATTCTGACTTTAATGAAGTTGAATTTGGTAAATATACTAATTTTGACGAATTTATTAATGACTTGCTAGGACGCTTCAACGATACTGGCAGCACAAGTTCCAGTAACAGACAAGCTTACAGTTATCGCACTTCGCCCGGAGGAACAACGGGGTTTGGTGGCTTTGATAATTTTGGCGATTTTGCAGGTTTTGATAATGCTACTAAAACTGCTCAAGATACGGAAGCTGCAATTTCTCTGAATTTAGGCGAGGCATTTAATGGCGTACAAAAGCGCTTAAGTTTAGGTAATGAAACTATTGAAGTTCGCATTCCTGCAGGTGTCAAACCCGGTAGCCGGGTACGAGTGCGGGGGAAAGGTCAACTCAACCCTATAAATCAACAAAGAGGGGACTTGTATCTCAAAGTAGAAATACTACCTCATTCATTTTTTCAATTTGAGGGAGATAATCTAACTTGCGAAGTTTCAATTACGCCCGATGAAGCCGTGCTTGGCGCATCAATTGATGTGCCAACCCCTGATGGTTCAGTTAAAGTAAATATCCCGGCGGGGATTCGTTCGGGTCAATCTTTACGGCTACGAGGTAAAGGGTGGCGTTTACCCAAAGATGGACGCAGCGATCAGTTAGTTAAAATTGCGATCGCATCTCCCAAAGAACTCAGCCCCCAAGAGCGCGAGTATTATGAAAAAATCCGCGATCTCCGTACCTTTAATCCGCGCAGCCATTTACAGCAAATTAAACTATAAGCAATCGATCTTGGACGGAGAAATATTTTTCTCCGTCCAAGTTTTTAATTTGGACGGTATGGGCGATCGATAATTGATTCTGGTAGTTCGGTACTCAAACGCAAAGGTAAGGTCGGCGATGATAGGGATTGAGCGTAAGCTGGGGTCAAAAAAGGCTGGTAAATCTTCGCTTCAAAAGTCAATTGCTTGATGAATGCCAAACTTACCCCAGAAATTAGCTGGCGCAATGGTTGGGCTTCTAATCCTCGACGTTCTTTAATTACTCCAGTATCCGTAATTGCTTGGCTATTAGGGTTTCCCACGCTTAAATGCGTACCACCGATTGCGGTTACTAAATACTTTCGATCGCCAAGTTGGTTAAAAGGTCGCAATTGATGGTTGAGTATGGGAGTTATCGCATCTTCCGTACTTGCCAAAATTAGGACGGGAATTTTGACTTTATTTAAACCATTTTCCCCAAATAATTGTCCAACTACTGGATTAAGGGCGATCGCACTTTTTACCCGTTTATCCTGTAATTCCACCTTACTATCAATTAAGTTCGCCGCTCCGCATTGCAACCAATCGGCGGGTGCTTGACTAAGAGGGTTTTTATCCTTACATTCTTGGCGCAATTGCGGCAAGTTTAATTCGCCCCCAGCTAGTGCCAAAGCTGTATAACCGCCCAAAGAATGACCGATAGTACTAACTGTTTGCGTATTTAGTTTGCCTTGGAGTAGTCCTGGTTGTTGGTTGAGCTTGCTAAATTCATCTAGAACAAAGCTAATGTCTTTAGGTCGATTAATAAACTCTGTAGCTGGTAGTAACTTATTAGGGCTACTGAGATCGGATATATTTTTTTTAGAGCGATCGGGATGTTCTAACGCCGCTACGGTTAACCCGTGACTTGCCAAATGCCGCGCTAAGTAACTAAAAAATTGGCGATTTGCTCCCAATCCTGGAGAAATCACAACTAAAGGAGTTGGACGCAAGGCTGATGTTAAAGAGTTCTGTTGAGGATAATAAATATCTACAGGAATAGTGCGATCGCGTTGCCTGTCTTGTAAAAATATTGTTTGCTCTTTTATCGTTGCGTTGCCTAGCTTTGCGGGGTCGAAGTCAGATTTAAAAGCTGGGCTATTTGTAGCAGCTAATTTATCTGCTAATAAAGAACCCACCGCCTGACTTTGCAAGTAAGAAGGATTAAATTCAACCGCTAAGGTGATCGCCGAACTTGCATCGATCACAATATTTTCTTGGGGATAAGCTTTAATTAGACTAACTACACTAACCCCATTAGCTTGCTGGGCAGCTAGAGTAACGGCGGCTTGGAGTTGGGGCAAAGTTAAGTCAGGAATTGCTACTCCTAAGTATTTGAGTAATTGCTTGCCATAGGGCGAACTAGATATTTCTGCAACATAATTATCGGCAAGCTTTGGATCTACTTGCAAGCGACTATTTAAAACTTTTCGGACTTGAGGCGTTAAAAAACTAGAGTAAAGTTGCAAAGCTGGTGGTAAAGTCCCAGTTTTGGCAAATTGTTCTAATTCAGAGACAGAAATCGCACTTTCAAAGGCTCCTAATTTTAGCGTTACTCTTTCGGCTGCTATTGCTGGGGTGGCGACTGCTGGCACAAGGGCGATCGCTAGACAGCATAATTTTTCTTTGCTTGCCTTACTTAATTGTCCAACAAATCCTCGAACCGTTGACGAAAATTTACGCTCAATCACAATGTTTTATTACCCTTTTGGTTCTATTATGTACGTCTGTAGCTTCGAGCGCGATCACACTTTTGTCTCAAAACTAGCCAGTTAATAGTTAATCGCTTCCATAACTAGGTAACTTTAAATACAGTTAGTTAAGAAAGGAAATTCAGTAAACAGTAACTTAAAGCCTGAAAGCAAGCTCTTTTTAAAGTAGCAACAAATACTTAACTACGTAAATAACCAAATAACGGAAACAAAACATAAAATAGTGAAGACTAAAAAACTTAGAGAATTTAATACGTTGCATCATGGTATTTAAAGTATCGTCGGTAGTCAGGAAAAGAACGGTTGCGGGTTTAACGACTTTGTTAGCTACGGTTTCTATTGCTTCTCCGTTTCCAAGTATTGCTCAGGTAATTCAAAAACAACCCCTTACCCCTACCTCTCCACCCCCCACGACTCAAGCACCCGCGCAGCCACCGCTAGACTATACGTTAGGAGGCGGCGATCGCATCCGCATCAACGTATTTGAAGTACCAGAATACAGTGGCGACTACCAAGTTCCGCCCGGAGGAGCGCTGTATTTACCGTTAATAGGTGGAGTAACAATTTTAGGATTAACCCAAGAACAAGCCGCCGAAGCGATCGCCGCTAGATACTCTCGTTACCTCCGACGACCTTTAGTAACCGTTAGTTTAATTTCGCCACGTCCAATAAATGTTGTCGTTGCGGGCGAAGTAAATCGTCCTGGTTCGTATACCGTGGGTTTGCAAGGGGGCGCGGGCGATAATCCTGGGGTACAGTACCCCACAATTGTCGGAGCGCTGACTTTAGCAGAGGGCGTAACTTTAGCTGCTGATATTCGTCAAGTACAGTTGCGGCGACGACAAGGACTGGGCCCAGAAACAACAACCAATCTCGACTTGACTCAGTTAGTCCAAACGGGGACTCTACCACAAGATATTACCCTGCGCGATGGAGATGCCATTTATGTTCCCGTAGCCTCCGAAGTGAATTTAGCCGAAATTCGGCAATTTTCTACCGCCAGCTTTGCCGGAGCAACCAATAGACCGCGAACAGTAACCGTAGTCGGCGAAGTCAACCGTCCTGGCTCGTACACAGTAATTGGCGGCTCGACTACCGCGATCGCGACCGAACAAGGTGCGGGTAGCGCTGGGGGCGGTTTGCCTACAGTATCAAGAGCAATTCAGTTAGCAGGTGGGATAAATTCTTTAGCGGATGTACGGGGGATTCAGTTACGCAGGCCCACTAAGTCCGGGACAGAACAAACTCTTAATCTTAATTTTTGGCAGCTATTAACTGGGGATTCTTATCAAGACACCTTAGTCCAAGATGGAGATACGATTGTTATTCCCACAGTTTCCGAGCAAAATCCTGCCGAAAGTACCGTAGTAGCTACAGCAAATTTTTCGCCCGCAACTATTCAAGTTAGCGTCATTGGCGAAGTTAAGCGAGCAACTGGTGGTAGTGGCGGTACAACCTTACAATTACCCGCAAATACTCCGCTCAATCAAGCTATATTGGCGGCTGGAGGATTTAACGATTCTAGAGCCAGGAGAACGACGGTCGATCTCATTCGTTTAAATCCCAATGGCTCGGTAACAAAACGCCAAGTCAGAGTTAACTTAGGGCAAGGTATTAGCGAAGAAGTCAATCCTATCCTTCGCAACAATGACATTGTAGTCATCAACCGCTCTTTCTTGGGTAGAGTCGGAGACACTATTGGAGCCGTTGGCAATCCTTTACTTAATGTTTTTAGTATCTTTAGATTATTTGGACTTTAACTAAAAGGATTTTTAGCGATCGCCTTTTTGTTCTTGGTCGCTGCCGCAATTAAGATACCGCATAAAACGGTTGTTTAACTTATGGCTGCAAAAGAGCGGCGATCGCATTTAGCAATTTTTCTGACACAAAGGGCTTAGTAAAATAGGCATTTGCTCCCAAATCCTTAGCTTTTTGACGGTGTTGGTCATTTTCTCTGGAAGTCAGCATCGCTACAGGTAAGTTTTGCCAATTTTTGGCTGCACGAATCTCTCTAAGTAAAGTAAATCCATCCATGCGGGGCATTTCAATATCCGAAATCACCAAGTCGTAAGAGTCCCCCGAACGATTTAGTGTTTCTATAGCTTCTTTACCATCGCGACACTCCACGACCTGATAGCCGGACTTGCTCAAAACTCGATCGAGCAAACGCCTGACAGCAATCGAGTCATCAACAATTAATATTGTTGCTTTTGCTGAGGAAGATGGCTTATTCAAACTTAAAGGTAATAGTGACGGCTGTTTGCGGTCGATTAACTCACCTAAATAATTAGGCGACAAGACTGAAACTACTTCCCCCGTACCCAGTACCGTACACCCAGCAATATAAGAAGGAACTGAAATCGTGGCATCAAAAGGCTTAAGTACAAGTTCTCGTTCTCCTAATAAAGAATTGACCGCAACAACTACCGCTTGACCGCCGACATCCAAAACAATCCCTAAGTGTTGGTTAAATTGATCGGCTCCAGGGACGCTATCCGTGCGAGTATAGGGCAGTATTTTTGTCAAACAAAATATGGGCGTAGGGCAATCGTGCCACATTATTGTCTCGATCTGGGGAGAATAATCGCAAAACTCAGCTAGAGCAATAATTTCTAGAATATTTACTGAGGGAATTGCCAACGTGCGCTGCTGACAGCGACAAAGTAGCAAAGGTAAAATACTAAATGTAATGGGAATTGCGATCGTAAACTCAGTGCCTTGACCAAGTTTAGTTGCAACTTGAACCGTACCGCGCAGTCGCTCTACTTGCTGGCGGACTACATCTAACCCTACACCGCGACCAGAGAGATCGGTAACAGAATTTGCGGTAGAAAACCCCGGCATGAATAGAAATTGCAAAATCTGCTCTTGGGTTTCGACCGCCTTTGAGCGATGCAAGCCTTTTTCGATCGCGCGTTGGAGAACTTTTTGAGTATCAATCCCGCGCCCATCATCGGAAATCGTAATTATAACTTGATTGGCTTGAACTTTGGCAGTCAAAGTAATTCGCGCCGTTTTGGGCTTACCTGAGTCTAAGCGTTCTTGGGTAACTTCAATCCCATGATCGAAGGCGTTGCGTAATAAGTGCGTTAGAGGAGTTTGCAGTTGTTCGAGGATTACTTGGTCAATTAAAGTTTCCTGGTTGGCAATTTCTAAATTTACAGACTTGTGATAGCGCTGGCTCATAGTTTGCAGGGGGGTCACAAACCTTTGCGCCAAAAATTTAAACGGAACTAGACGAGATTCGGTCAAGTCACCGCGCAAAGAGTCGAGTTGCTGGCGCAATCTGTCTAGTCCGCCTTGAAAGTCACGGGCAATAAGTTCAATGTCAGATTTGGTTTCCTGCACTCGAACCATAACTTCTTGCAAATCTTGCAAAGTCGAGTGAAAACCCGTGTACTGGTCAAATTGCAGCACGTCAAATTCGCGATCGCTCGTCTCTAAACTTGCATTTAAGGACGCTAGAGGACTAGCTAATTGGTCGTAGAATACTCTTACTTGTTCGTTGATTGGATTGAGCTTTTGTGCTTCTTTATTAAGGGTCACATTTGCTTGATAAAGCTGGGCATGATACAAAGATAAACGCTCGTGACCGATGAGCAATTCTCCTAAAGTATTGCTCATCCGGTCGAGTTTAGTAACTGGAATCCGCAAGTTTAAAGCCGGAGTTACGGGGGCAATAACTTGACTTTCTTCTGCCACCGGAGCAGGTTCGGGTGTAGAGACTGGCAAAGCGGGGTTGAGGGTTTGACTCCGCATTTCTCGCAGTTGAGCGATTTCTCTAGTTATCTGCGCTAACATTTCCTCTACTTTGGCGGTTTGTGCTTGTTGGACGCTTTGCGCTCCAGCAATCAACCAATCTAAGTTTAAAGTTTGTCCTAATAAAGTACATTCTTCAACAAAACCCATCAATCCCTGTTTTAGCGCTCCTACTTGGACGGGGGCAGTTAGCAATTTTTCAATTCTTTGCAAGCATTCTTCCAAGTCAATTTCTAAAACAGTCTTAAGAATGAAAGGACTAATTGCCGTTGCCGCAAAAGCCATCTCCTCACTTTGTACTTCCTGGGGAGCTAATTCTTGCAAAAAGCCCTCAAGAGCGATCGCAATTGGCAACTCGCATTCTTCGCCAGCTACGGGACTTGCGGGATTACTTATAGATTGAGCAACTAAATCTTTAACTTGCTCTATGCCAATAAATAATAGTTCGTAAGCAGTCTCTTTTTGCTCTTCTACCCTTCCTCCCTCTAGCGCTTCTAGCAAATCTTCCAATTTGTGAGCAAGTCTGTGCAGGGTTGGCAGTTCGGCAATCCCCGCCCCGCCTTTAATTGAATGCGCCGCCCGCATTAATACAATATATTCTTGCTTAATTTCCCCAGGTTCTACCCTAGCTGGGCTACGGGCAAAAGCTACTAACTTTTGCATCCCTCGATCTAGCATTTCGAGATAATCGGGTGCATCCTCGTACAAAAAGCAAGAACGAGCTTCAAGCAAAATTGCTTCTAAACTGGCAGTATCTAGTACCATTTATTTTTCTACCTGAAAGCGAGATACGGAGTTTTGTAGTTCTTCAGCAACGCCGACTAACTGTTTTAAAGATACCGAAACAGCTTCTGATTCCTGGGAAGTATTTTGCGCGATCGCGGCAACTTCGTGCATAGTCTGGTTTACAGTTTGAGATGCGATCGCCTGAGATACGGTACTTTGGGAAATCGACTGGAGTAGTTCGTCAATGGTATTACTGATATTTGCTAGTCCCTGCAAGGTTTGCTTGGTTTTACCCACTAACTGAGTTCCGGTGACTACCTGGGTTGTACTAGCTTCCATGGTTTGCAGCACTTCGGCAGTTTCTTGTTGAATTGTACTGACTAATTGCTCGATTTCTTTGGTTGAATCGGTAACTCGTTCTGCCAAGCGCCTGACTTCATCGGCTACTACGCGGAAACCCTGTCCGTGTTCTCCCGCGCGGGCAGCTTCTATTGAAGCATTAAACGCCAACAAGTTTGTTTTTTCGGAAATTCCCGAAATAATGCTGACAACTTTAGAAATTTCTTGGGATGATTCGGCTAATCGTTTTACTTTTTTGGAAGTTTCGGCGACACTAGAGCGAATATTTTGGATGCTACCTACTGTTAAATCCATCGTTTCGCCGCCCTCTTTTGCTGCTTTTACAGCTTCGCGGGCGATCGCGGCGGCTTTTTGGGCAGAATCGGCTACCGATTGAATTGATTGCCCAATTTCTTCTACAGAATTGAGGGCTTGAGTTACAGATTGGGCTTGAGTTGTTGCTTCGGTGGATAGTTTGGCAACGGATGATTCGCTACTAAATGTTGATGACTGTACTTGGGTAGTGGCAGCTTTTACCTGCGTAACAATTTCTCTTAAACTGCGAATCGTGGCGTTGAAAGCGTCAGCAATAGAACCGATTGCGCCTTCATCGACTTTAGCTTTAACAGTCAAATTACCTTGCTGCGCGTCTTCAATATCAAGTAAAAACGCAATTACTCCCTGCTGGAGGCGTTCTTTTTCTTGGCGTTGGAAGTCTGCTTCTGCTTGCCGCGTGCGCGATTGTTCTTCTAGAGCATTCGCAGAAGCATTCACGCTATCCGCCATCTGGTTGAAAGTTGTGGCTAACTCTCCTACTTCATCGGTAGCAAAAATTTCGGCTCTAGCCGTGCGATCGCCGGAGGAGAATTTTTGTGCTGTTTTGCGTAGGTTTTCAATTGGTCTAGGAATAGCCCCTCTTAAAACCATCGCCCAAGCGGTAATAATCAATATTGCCAAAATCAGTACGCTCATCTGTTGGCTCAAGCTGCGATCGAGTAGCTCCTCAACCGCATCTTCGCGGGTTCCTCGAACTAAAACTGCCACAGGTTCGCCTTTATTAGGTACGGCAACAGTACCGCTTGCGTCTTCTCTAGCAATATTTGGTAGAGCGATCGCGGCTAGTGTGTAATTGTGACCGCCAACTTGCGATCGCTTGGTAACTACCGTACCATTTGCTTCTATGGCTGCCTGCATCAACGATACATCTGGCAAGGCAACATTTGGCACTGCTTTGTCTAGCTTATCTGTTTGTTCTTTGTCTAGGGACGTAACTAAATCAAATTCTTTGGTTGCGCTTTTGTGCAAGTAAACCGCACTGTAACCGCTACCAAAGGCTTTTAATGTACCTTTAACAATAGGTGGTTTGCCGTTAACAATGTCTCCTGAAACTAAAGCTCCAATTACTTGCTTAGTTGTTGGATCTTTAACTGCGGTAACTGTGTAGCGAATTAAAGCATCTTTACCTGTAAAACCTGCAGGTAGAGGCGGTGCTTCTTTTTGCAACTCGCTCCATTTAACAATAGCACTAGCTTTAATTTGTCGTGGGTCGTTAAAAACTTCTTGTACCAAATTATTTGGGTTAAAAACCTCTCCTTGACGATTGGCATTAGCTCCCACAATGATGCGGAGATCCTTGCCAACTAAAGTAGCGTACTCAATTTTTCTAGCGGTGACTTCGTTTTTGAGGATCTTCTCAACCTGGCTTTGCAACTCTTTGGGAATTGCACCTCTAGCAGAAGCTTTGACTGCATTAGCGATCGCTGGGTTATCTGATTGACCGCGAAAACCAAACCCCATTTGGTTAACTTTAATATTGTAGTTAATCTCGGTAACTGCTACTTCTGACGAAGCTTGAGCGAGTAACTGGCTTCGCAAACCTGTCTCGATTAGATGCCTCGCTCCCATACCTAGGGCAATTACAGACAATACTTCTGAGGCTAGTAAGGCTATAAGTTGCTTGCGGTTAATTGGTAAGTCGTAAAACCACTGGAAGGGCTTTTTCTTTCTTGGCGCTACGGTTGGCGAGAGGAGTTCTTGGAGTTGCTGGGGAGGTTGCTGGTGGGGTTGGAAATCCTCGGCATTTGCTACTGGTGGTTCTAAAAACCCGCTTTGGGGAATTTCTAATCCCTCTAAAGCTTTGAGAGCGATCGCTCCCATCGAGCCTGCGGGGTCGGCATCAATTACTTCTTGATATACTAATTTGGCTTCTTGGATTCTATTGGATTGCTCTAAAACCGTTGCTAAACTAATTTTACTAACCAAGTCTGTAGGATCTAGTTCGACTTCTGCTTGCAAAGAGGCAACTAGCGATTCTATATCTTGAGAAGTTGTGCCATAAGAATTATTTGTAGTTGTCATATTTGTACCAAGTTATTAGATATTTCCGTTTGAATATTATTTAAAATTGCATTGATATCAAGCGCCGCAACTGCTTCTTGTTCGATGGAGGCGATCGCCAAGGAGAAAGACTTTAAAACTGTAGAGATTTGAGCGTTGGCGGGAGCTTGGAACTCTGTAGAATCTAAACTAACAACACCTTTAAGGGTAGAAACAACACAGCCAACTTGTCGTTCTGTTGCTGGGGCGTTGGGGTTTAGGCGATCGTTCAACACTAATAGCTTTAAATCGCTTTGAGGTCTAAGGTTTTTTTCTGATGAAGGTATTTTAAGTAAATCGCCAAGATCCAAAACCCACAACAATTTACCGCGCTGATTTACAACTCCTAGCATTGCTGGGCAAACACCTGGAATTGGACAAACTTCTCCATAATTAAGAGAAATTACTTCTTGAATACTGCTTAACGGTAAAACAAGTTTGACTGACTGGCGTAGTTGAACAAAAAAGTAGTCATTTAGCATAGAACTTGCAGTTTAAGCAAAATATTTAATTGAGGTATTTGCAAACAGTTTGAACTAAATTGTTTGGAGCAAAAGGTTTAGTAATATAATCATTTCCCCCTTGACGCAATGCCCAAAATTGATCGAATTCTTGATCTTTTGAAGAACAAAAAACAATAGGTATATCTTTTAATTGAGTATTGGCTCTAATTTGCCGACATAAATCTAAACCGCTAATTCCAGGCATAATAATATCTAGAACTATCAAGTCTGGCTGTTGGTTTTCGGCCAACCAAGTTAAAGCTAATTCGGCGGATTCTGCTAAGGCGACTTTTAAGCCTGATTGTTGTAACAACAGGACAATTAGACGTTGTTCGGCGCGAGAATCTTCAACTACTAATACAGTTTTCATTAATTTACTTCTACCTGATTGGAATTGACTAATTCATTTACTACACTTAAAAGCTGCTGCGCCTGAAATGGCTTAGTAATATAATTTGTTGCGCCTACCATCCGAGCGCGAATTCGATCGACTAAACCATCTCTCCCCGTCAACATAACAATCGGAACTTCTTTCAATGCAGTTGATAAACGTAACATCCGACAAAGCTCATAACCGTCTATTTCTGGCATAGAAATATCCATTAAAACTAGGTTGGGCTTATCGCGCACTAACATTGTTAATACTCGCGCTGGTTCCATTAGTTCTAAAACTCGATAACCTGCCGATTCAAGAATTAGTTTTACATTACGTTGAACGGTTTTACTATCATCAATACAAGCAACTACAAGCCTTTGGTCGTTTTGAGCGCTACGGTAAGGATTCACCCCGACAATATCTGTACGAATTAATGGGTGTAAGAAAGTAGCTAACTTTAAAACATCCATTTTTAACTGATGGGCTACTTCGTAAAAGCAAAGATTTTTACTTAAAGTTTGAGTTAATAAATCGATTTGTTGAGGTTTACCAGTTTTTCTTTGATAGACTGCTTGAGCAAATTTTTGAACATCTTTGATGTAAGGTCGATAATAGGGCGATTGAATTTCTGGTTGAATTTGTCTCCATTGACCGATCGGGTTTTGCAGAGGTGCAGCAATTTGTTGCACAGAAACCGATAGCAATAATGGATCTAAACCAATTTTTTTGTCAAATCCCAATTGGACATTGGGTAAAGTAAGTGAATGTAAAATAGCTTCTTGAGATAATAAAAACAGCAGTTGACGAACTTGCTGTAAAGATAATTGACTTGACTGCCAACAGTGGCATAGATATTGGTAGTCTGAAGTAAAGTCGCCTATTTTAAAAGATTCTAACTGAGGATAGTGTGGTGCTAGTAGATAAGCAAGACGTTCTTGTTGCCCCGTCGCACTACTCGCAAAGTGAATATGCCCGCTACCTACATAAATTCGCCAGAACAAATCATCACAATTAGGATCGCGAATTGTTAGCTGACCAGAAAGCTTTTTTTTACTAATGTCTTGCAAAGCCTTAGCTACAGAGACATTTTTTGTGGCAGCTTTAGTTGGATTAGGTTGCGGTTCAACGGTTTCAGCCATTGGAAAAACTCCTAGAGGAGGATACATAAAACTAAGCTTATGTTAGATAGAAATATACAACCCAAAACTTGTGGTCAGGCAATCACTCTAGAGTTACTATGCCAACTACCAACATATTGAGCTATTTCTAAAAATACCTTTATCTTTAATTGCTTTGTAACCGGGATTATACTGATAACTTGGCTAACGAGTCCTTAGTATCAGGGAAATTACTATAGTAAGTTTTTGGCAATTTATTAATGAATTGAGCTAGATAATAAGGGCAATTACTTAAAAAATGAATTAGGGTTATAAACTTTAGTCGTTTACAGCGATAAAGCAGTTAATAAATTAAGTAGATTTATTTTTATATAAAACTTTTGTAACACTCTTTAATAATCTAGAAAGCAGGGCGATCGCTTGTTTCTGATACTTTAAGTTGTTGCAAAAAGAACTCCTCTAAAGAAGGACGGGACAAATTCAAGGTAATAATACGGATGTCAAGGACTGATAAACTAGCTAAAAATTCATCAATATTTCTGGTAAGTATTTGTCCGTGCCAGTAGTTATCTCGTTCTCTAGTCAGATCGAATACCCATTTATTCAATACATCGGTTTTGCCGCCTTGCGCCTTGACATGATAGACGTTGGCTGTACCGAGGAGTTCGTCAATAGAGCCACTACAAATTAATTGTCCGCGATCGAGAATAGCCACGCGATCGCAAATCTGCTCTACTTCCGATAAGATATGGCTGTTGAAAAAAATTGTTTTGCCTTGTTGCTTGAGCGACAAAATAATATTCCGCATTTGATAACGTCCAAGCGGATCGAGTCCTGACATTGGCTCGTCGAGAAATACTAATTGAGGATCGTTAATTAAAGCTTGTGCCATACCTACACGCTGGAGCATACCTTTAGAATACTGACGCATCTGTTTTTTACGGGCGGCAGCTTGGGGTAAACCGACTAATTCTAGTAGTTGAGGAATTCGCAATCGCTGGACTTCCGCCGGAATTTGAAACAGTCCCGCCGTCATTTGCAAGCATTCCCAGCCAGTCAAGTAGTCGTAAAAATAGGCATTTTCTGGCAAATAGCCCAAGTGTTGCTTGATAGAGCGACTTCCCAAAGGATGACTCAATAGCAATCCGCGCCCGGAAGTAGGACGGACAATGCCTAATAGCAGCTTTAGCAGCGTAGTTTTTCCGGCTCCGTTGGGGCCTAATAGTCCAAAAGTTTCTCCTTGAAAGACACTAAGCGAGCAGCCTTTAAGGGAAGCAATTTTTTGATTTAGCCAAAAACCAGTGCGATAGACTTTACCTAGTTCAAAAGTTTCTACTACCGTCGGGCGCGATCGCAAATTGGGTAGCTCGGCGGAGTCGATGGTTGACTTCATTGCACTTACAAAAACGTCTTTTAAAATATCTAATATAGGCTTCAACTACAAGGAAATAGATGGATCGTTCAAAAATTGTTGCGGTAGTTACAGGCGCGATCGCTTTGCTGCTAGGAATTGTATATCTAGTTATTGTCCAATTTTTGGATTTTCGCGGGGAAATGCTCCCCGCACCGCAAATACAAATGATACAAAACGCAATCCTTGCTGTTAACTAAGTATAGTTCGATTACTTTTTGCTGGCCCTCATCAATCTAGTTTTAGAGGCGAATAAGTTTTCGCCTCTAAGCTACTAATCAATAACACTCAATCTATATTGAAGTTAAGGGAGAAAACAGCCTAGTATCTGGCGAGTAAACCCAAGAAATCCCTTCCGGGTCGCGAGTTTGCGTCCAAGCGGAAAAATCTGGATCGTCTCTACGCTTATAGATTGTACTGGAATGGACATCAAGGCGTTTGGCAAGCTCTGACTGAATCAAACCTGGGCTTGATAAGTTTTGAGCTTCCGAATATTCCTCAACGTTTGGTAAAGAGGAGACTACTGGAGCATTGGCTGTTTTCACCGTGCTTGTAGCCATTTCTTTAACTTCTTCTAACTGGGGTACGGGTTCGCTAGTATCTAAAATATTGCCGAGAATACTTGCAGTAATAAAGTAATACACTGTGTCTTGGCGGTCGTAATTACGGCATTGAGCGCCGAATTCATGAGCTTTTGTATCTAGATATCGTTTAGCTGTTACCGCACTAAAGTTGGCTTTCATCGCTAAATCAAGGGGAGTAATTGCCCCTTGGTTTAGTTGAATCAGATGATAAAAGAGCGGGTCAACTTGTTTGCTCCATTTTTGCCACTGATACTGCTGCCAAATATTTAACCCTACACTAAGCAAAAGTAAAAATAGGATAATTGGCCAAGTGGCAAATAGGAAAATAATCAAAATTGCGATCGGCAAGAGGACTAAAAGAAATCCACTATTGTTGTTGTCATCTATTGCTTGTTGAGTCATGCCTGTTTTTGCAAATTGACTTGCTGGCAAATCATTTTAATTTTTGCTTATATTGGCATCTTTTGCGATCGCCAGATGCAAAAATTGACAAATTTATTTTTGTGATCGCTAGCTATTAATTGCCGAAAACTCTATCAGTGCTACTTCCCAGACTAAACGCGGTTGGACAAAATTAAGTAAATATTTGCGCGATGTTTCTAGTCGTTCGAGGGGAGGAGGAGAAATTTTGCCGGACAAAAACTGTTGCCAATATTGCTGTTGAAGATAATCTAGCAGCCAAAGTTGAATTTCCAAGTCTAATTTGCCCACTTGACGAGCAAGTTCTAAGGTATTGCGAAGCGACAATCTCGGCAATTGCTCTAGGTTTTGAAGCAATTCCCCAGGAATATCTTGGCAAATCCCGATCGCGGCAATTGCTTTTCCGGGGCTACCTTGACAAGTTGCTAACACTGCTTGATTTTGTTGTAAATTTAGTTGTTGTCCGTTCTGGTTCAGGACTTGGGCAAGAGCTTCCGGGCTGAGGCGATAAAAAGGAATTTTTTGACAGCGCGATACCAAGGTAGTTAATAAAGAGTCGGCGCTGGGGGCAATTAAAATTAGTGTCGCTTGCCCTGGTTCTTCGAGGGTTTTGAGTAACGCATTAGCGGCTGATTCTGCCATGGTTTCAGCTTTTTCAATAACTACCACCGAACGAGGAGACTCCGCACTGCGGCGGCTAAGAAATTGGGCAATTTCGCGGATTTGCTCAGTACGAATTATTGGTGGTGCTTTGCGTTTGAGCTTTTTTTCGGCGGCTTCCGCAGCGCTGTAACGCTGTCCTTGATAAATATAAGTTGGTTCTATCCAAAGTACGTCGGGGTGAATGCCCTGCTGCAAGCGCTTTTGGATTGAGCAGTGTTCGGACGTTGGGCGCTGATGGCAAAATAATTGCTCGATAAAACACCGCGCTGCTAAACTTCGTCCAATGCCATCTACCCCAGCAAATAAATAAGCGGAAGCAAGGCGATTTTGGGTAATCGCTCGATTTAAGAGTTCGACAGCTTGGGGTTGTCCAATTAAGGAGGCAAAAAAATCCATTTTTAGATAATATGTTGCTGTAAAATTACTCTAATTTGCTCTTGAACCGCTTGCTCGTCTAAACTTGCATCCACGCGCTTGATGCGGCACGGAAAAGCTCGCGCCAACTGATTGTAGCCGTCTTGGACGCGCTGATGAAAGGCTAAATCTGCTTGCTCGATGCGATCGCTCATACCTCGTAGTCGCGTTCTCGGCAAACTTATTTCCACGTCAACATCTAACCAGATAGTGAGGTCGCTTTCTAATCCATTGGTGGCAAAAAAGTTAAGTTGGTCTATTATCGAACGTGGCAAGCCTCTACCATAACCCTGGTAAGCAATGGTTGAATCGGTATAGCGATCGCATAAAATGATTGTTTCTGTTGCTAGCTGCGGGCGCAGGACTTCTTGGACGTGTTGAGCGCGATCGGCCGCGTATAATAATAATTCGGCGGTAGGGTAAATTGGCTGTTGATTTTTTAGAGAAAGCAACAACTGACGCAAGCCCAAACCTAACTCTGTATCCCCTGGTTCGCGAGTTGTAAATATTTTTTTTGCAGGTAAAGCATTTTGCAACCACAATTGTGACTTTTGCAATTGGGTAGTTTTGCCACAGCCTTCTACTCCTTCAAACACAATTAATTTACCAGTCATCACTTAGGCGCTTTGCTTAAATTTCAATCCTAATCTAGGTAGGCAACTTGCGGCTAGTTAAAGCAAGTTAAGGATTTTAAGCTCAAAGTATTTTGATGAAACTTAATATTTTACTACCTGCTGTTAGTGTTTAGAGCATGAGTAAGTTCGCTAGTATAAAATTAGTAGAGTATTGCAATGTATAAAATAGTATGGCGCGTTACACTTGTTCTTTTAATGTAGCTTCTGGAAACGATCGCAACCTACGGCAGTCAATTAAAAAGATTTTGGTTAGTTGCAACCTAGACGTTATCTACGACCAAAGCGAATATATTATGGCAAGAGAAATTCCCGGTAAGGTATCTTTAGCTAAACTTGTATCCGTAGAAGCACTGATTGATGGTACTATGGCTACCGAATCAGCAACGCGAGTGAGCTTAGTTATAAAAAATGAGGAATTACCTCTGCAAGTGGCAAATCACTGCTATCAGGTATTTGAACAAGTAAATAGCACGATCGCTCTCAATCAAAGTTGGCAGAGTGTAGAGAGTCTGACTATTTAAGCAAAAGACTTCTAGGCATAGAACTTATTCATCAAAATCTGGCATCATATTAGGGCCAATCAGCGTGACATCAAACTCGTCAGTGGGCAACGATGGCATGGTATCCCGGCTAAGTAAATAATATATAGCCCGGACTTGAGGACCGAAAATAATCTCATCTTGATTTTTTAGGTCATGGGCCAGTATTTTTCGCCCATTAATTAGCATTCCATTAGCGCTAGGTTTGCCTTTAGAGTCACCGTCAACAATACGATAGTAACAACTGCCATCTTCTTTAGGTAGTTGAACTAAGGTGGCATGACGACGAGAGACAAATTGCGAAAATAAGCGAATATCACACCGGGTATCTCTACCAATAGAATAAACCGAACCATCAAGTAAAAATTGCTTGCGTCCCTGATCGTCTTCAATAATTAGTAAATGCCTCGGGTTGTTTTGGGAAGCCATTGAAGAAAGGGTAAGAAAATAGTTTAAGGGGTAAAGGACTGATACTTTTTTGCCGCGTAGCGGTTTTAGTAGTTAAACTACAGTCTCGAATTTTATCTTGACTTAGTTTAACCTCAATTGAGCAAAAAATTAGAGAACAGTGGTTGATTAAAACTTAATAATAGGATTTAGGTAAGCCCTAACTCCTCTCAACTTGGGATTTTCCCAAAGAAGGCATGGATTAATAGCGTACTTTTTAATTAAAAATCTTAACTTTTTGCAAATTAGCAGTTTTTCTACCCAAGTTATGGAAAATACACCTGTATAAATCCGGTTTGCCTCACTCTCAAGTCTTTAGGGGTTAAGCATTATAGAGAAGTAAAGCAAATTAATTAAACAATAAATTCCTATGACACTGATTCGTTGGCAACCCATCTCAGACCGGGAAACTCTCCGTCGGCAAATGGATCGGCTTTTTGGTGAAGTCCGCAATACCAATACCGAGACTCAAACAACTTGGCAGCCCGCAATTGAACTCCAAGATACGGAGGAAAGTATAATTTTTCGGAGTTTCATCCCAGGAATTGAGGCAAAAGACTTGGATATCCGGGTAACAAAAGAAGCGGTAGCAATTTCAGGAGAAAATTACCCCCAGCAAAACTATTTCCGCTCTGAGTTTCATTACGGTAAATTCCAGCGCGTAGTTGCTTTACCTGTAGCCGTGCAGAACGAGCAAGTAACGGCTGATTTTAAAGATGGTATTTTGACCTTAACTTTGCCCAAAGTAGTTGAAGCACGCCGTAAGGTGGTCAAAGTTAATTTAACAGGAACGGTTTCGTCAGACAACGTTAACGAAAGTCAAGCAAATGCCTAAAATTGGTATTGGCTAATCTTATCGGCTAGTTTGCATCGCCCTATAGCAGTGAGCTATGGGGCGCTATGCTTTAACCATACGATAAACTTAAAGCCTTAGAGGAAGCGATCGCTTCTTGTGTCAAACATAGCCAGCATCAACTAATTTATGGAGCAAAATTTACCAACGGAGATTATATTGACGCACCCCCGTCAATGTCTGGGAAATATTCAACTAGACTGGACACCCCAACCAGGTAATTATCTTGATGTTGGAGATCGAACTTATACAGTTTTAGAACGCCGCCACCGCTATCATTTGAAGTCCGGGCGCTACAAATTGCACAAAATCGCGCTTTTTGTCCAATTAGCGCAAAGTCCCACCGAGAATAGCTTTGTAGAGGGACGTTGGGTAATAGGCGATGCTAGTTGTCGCTTTAATGCTCGTTCCGAAATTCTCCGGTGTGCCGTCAATCCAGAAGGTACTTGTAAGGGCTGTCGTTTTTACGAACAAGATGAATCTATTACGACAAAACTTCACCCACCGTCAACCGATTCCCATTAACAAAATCCCCACCAGACTGCGGCTTTTTGCCAGCTAACTGGACTTCTTTCAACAATAATATTCCCGATCCAGTTTGGATTGCCGCACCAGTTCCTTTAACAATGTCCACAATTGTACCGGGAACGTTGGGATTGGGAAATTGAGTCGAATCAATGGTTTCTTGAGGGACACTAGCGAGAATTTTGAGGAATTGACCGCGAAAAGTTGTCGTACAGTTAGGGAAAAAGCCTCTAATTTGATTGTGCAGTGCGATCGCGCTTTTAGACCAATCTAAAACATAGTCAGTCTTTTTAATTAGCGGCGCGTAACTTGCCTCTCTATCATCTTGAGGAATGGGAGTAATTTCGCGATTTTCCCACTTAATCAGAGTGTCTAGTAATAAATCTGCTCCTAACTGGGCTAATTTGTCAGTTAAATCTTGAGCATTATCTGAAAATTCAATTGGAATTGTTGCTTTGAGCAACATTGCCCCCGTATCCATTCCTGCATCCATCAACATTGTAGTAATGCCTGTTTGAGTTTCTCCATGATATAGACACCAATTAATTGGGGCTGCACCGCGATACTTGGGCAAAATAGACCCATGAACGTTGATACACCCCAAACGGGGCATATCGAGAATTTCTTGGGACAAAATTTGTCCGTAGGCAATAACAACAAATACATCCGCGTCTAAAGCTTTAAGTTGATTGAGAGTTTCTGCATCCTTTTTAATGCGCGGTGGTGAAGAAATCGGAATTTCTTGCGCTAGGGCTACACTTTTAACGGGTGAAGCCGTAGTTTGATTGCCACGTCCCCGGCGTTTATCTGGCTGAGTGACAACGGCTAAAATCTCAAACTTTGCATTTTCAAGCAAACGCTCTAGGGTTGGGATAGCAAAGGTGGGAGTGCCAAAAAATACAACTTTCATGATTAATAAGGGCGATCGTACCGTGGTACAAGCATTTTAGCTGTGCCTCGCTCCTCTTTATCTCCCAAAGTGACGACTAGCCAATTGCATCGCGTCCGCAATATCCACGTCTCCATCTCTATCGGCATCCAAGAACGCATTTAGCACGGGATTTGTACCACCTTGGGGATTTTGAGCGTGCGTACCCGATCGCAACATATTTAAAATTATGGGTATAAGTATGGGTAGCATTTGTTGAACTATACCCGCATTTAAACCAGTTTTTCTAGCTACTTCTGTTACTATTTGTTCTACTTGAGTGTTAGAAAACAGCGAATTAACTGCTTGCGAGCTAGGCTGCGTAC
>QQTW01000744.1_pt1 | contig 21251 bp, 10 predicted proteins | sample 1904831 | NCBI WGS metagenome assembly QQTW01 (sample SAMN09435610, study PRJNA476489) | Subsurface metagenome, whole genome shotgun sequencing project. | reverse complement strand
TCGCGCTTACGCCTCCCTATGCACTTTCAAATTTACCCAATCAGCGACCAGTACAGCTTTCACGATACAACTGCACCATTAGCGATCGCCTTCGGTCAGTCAGCTTTACTGCTTGATACCCTTGCCTACTCGTTCAAAGGTGAAGGAGGTGAGATATGGATTGCTTGAGGTTTCAATCCCTAATAGGGATTCAGGCTGATGTAACGGAGAAAAAGCTTACGTCAACAAGATCAGTTTCAATCCTTAATAGAGATTTAACCATCTTGCAAGCCTTTACAGGACAAAAATTATTTCAGTTTACTTAAAAAGTTTAAAAATCTAAACTGCAATGAATACGCCAACCATTGAAAAACTAAATTTACTTTCTCCACAATTGGCTAAAAATATACCTTATTTGAAAATGTTAATTCTGTTTGGTTCGAGAGCCACAGGTCATGTCCATACAGAGAGTGACTGGGATTTTGCTGCTTTCTACGATGAAGAAAGCCGTCAATCTTATATGAAAAATGCCTTGTCTTGGTTTGAAGTACCTACAATTTTAAGTCATTTGTTTGAAATCCCAGTTCAAAAAGTTGATGTTGCAGAACTAAATCGCTGTACACCGCTACTAGGTTATAACGTGGCTCGTGATGGCAAGCTATTGTACGAAAAGCAATCCCACGAATTTATTAACTTCCAATGCAAAGCTTGGAAAGTTTATGCAGATACAGCAAAATTTCGTCAAGCACAGCGAGAAACGATTAAATTGTCTCTGCAAAAATGGGGCTTATGACAAATATTGAACGTGAGGTAATTGAAATAAGACTGGGATTGATTATTAAATATATTGACCGTCTCCAGAGGTTTGAATCAGTTGGTTTAGATGACTATATAAACGATTTTGACAAGCAGCTCATTGCAGAACGACTGTTACAATTAATGGTTGAAGCCGCAACAGACGTTAACACTTATTTGCTAGTCCGCTTATATCAAGCTCCATCTCAAACGTATGTTGACTCTTTTATCCAAGCAGGACGCAACGGCATCATCACCTCAGAACTTGCAGAGCAGATAGCACAATCAGGAGGACTCCGTAACATCCTAGTTCACCGTTACATAGTCATTGATTCCACTAGAGTTTTTGCAGCGATTGGAGTGGCTTTACACCAATATTCACTTTATGTCCAGCAAATCAATCTTTATCTAGATTCACTAGAGGTAGAACATGGCTAGGAAACATAAAGGTCTTGATGAAGAAGAAAAACACTTGTCTCTCTTTGAAAAAGATGATTTGAACTCTGAGCAATCTGATGACTCAGAAGATAGCTGGGTTCAGGATGATGATTTAGGTTTTGGCTTTGAAACCTCCGATCGCGAAGTTGAACCTCAACAAACTGAGCTACTAACACTCAAACTGTTGCGAGAGGCGATTCAGACTCAAAATCCTGACGATCCGGTTATGAGCGACTTTGCAGAGTGTGTATTACCAAATCTGCTGCGGGTTGCCATCGGAGTCACAGCAAAAGGCGGCAAGTTTTTTGATGAAATTGACCAGCGGCGAGAAGCTCAAGGAAAAAAGCGAGTCAGGCGAGATAACGCAGCCGATCAGTCGCTCTGCACTCACCTCCTAAATGGACTATTTCCAGCAAATTTAATTGAGCAACATCTAGAAAAACTTGATACCACCGTGCGGCGGGAAATGGTACGACAAGAACTTAAACGGCGGCTGCTCATTGCTGGATTTATTCTCCACGACTTTGAAAAATTTAACTATGACAGCTTTGTGAGAATGCCGCAAAAATACAAAGACATACAGAAAGATAACAAAATTCGTGAATTGTCTTTGTTAGAACACCGAGAGATTATTGACGTTATAGCTACTGATTTAAGTCTGGATCGCTTTATCAGTCCCGATAATCCAGAAGCATATCGGGAGTACTTGGATGATTTGCTGTGCATTGCGTACAACGCTCAACGTCGCCAGGATAAAAACTGGAATTTCTCGGCGTTTGGGTTAAACAATCTTGTGCTTAAAGACCGCACCCTCGGTTGTCTTTCTGACTTAAGCTGTCTGGCGGATTTACTGTCCTCAATCATTAAACATCCCCAGGATGCGGAAAATCAGACGCTATTTGAGCGAATCCATAGTCTAAGTGACGGTCAGTTGAAATTAACCTACCACAGTATTGCTGAAAATCGAGGCGTACTCACCAATGTAGTGAATAATGCTTTGATGGAAGCTCACAACAGTCTTAATACCCAAGATTGCATCTACTATGAGCCACTGCTATATTTACCAACAGGAATAATTTACTTAGCACGGCGGGATGCGCCCCCGGTTCCAGTCGAAGATTTACCAGAACGGGTTGTTAACAATATTAAAAAATTGTGTGCGGGTCAGCTGCGTAGTCGGCAAACTGGCTTTGGCAGAGATGGCAAAGGCATGAAATATGCCGAGTATTATAGCCTGTTTTTTGATGCTCCTGGTTTAATGCAAGTAGCCCTTGACGCTACCTTACGCATTTTAAATCCCAAGAAGGAATCTGTTGCCGAAGACCGTAGTGATAATCTGATTAAATTTCAGCGGCAAGGAATCTTATCGCCTGATTACGAGTTCGAGTTTAATAAAGATATTCGGATTGACCAAATTGCTGAATTTGGGGATTTAGTTAGTCGCAAAATTTGGGAGGAACGGGTTAACCAAATTGAAACTGAACGTAAGAAAAATAAGAACCTCCCAGAGTTACCTCATTTGGATATCGTTGATGAAGTTGCTAAGTTATGGAACCTCACGGAGTACCTGCCCCCAATTCGGGAAATCAAAAAGATTAATGAAAGCCTGAAGGAACACAAACTCAAGGGCAACACTGGCGGTGTTCCCTATGAATGGTACTACCTAGCAGCAAAGTATTTGGAGCGTCACCCCGGACTTGAGGATGTTCGTGAGATTTGTGAGCAAGCGATCGCCCACATTACAAAACTAATTCAGCCAATTGTCGATCAGTACCAGCTGCCTGACGGTTGGGATGATTTGCGGCTTTGGGTGACACGGGTTGTCATGCTACCAGAACAAGTGCCATCTACCACAGCATCTGGTGACGTATTTTTGGATGAGTTGGAACGCTACCAGCTAGCGAAGAAATCTGGGCGCGGACGGCAGCTGATTTGCTCTATCTCTCATTCTGCTTACACAGTTACTGAGCAAATGGAGTCAGCTGTTTTATTCACACCCCAGGTTTATACCAACAAACAAATGTTGGGAGGATCTAACGCTAAGCGCAATATCTCCAGCATTGCTGGTATTGAAATGATGCTCAGGCAAATTTTGATGAATCAAACTCAAGCTGTGGGCAAGAAATTTGAGGATGGCAAGTATCGCTATCTCTATTTTTATCCCACCTATTACTTTACTCCAGAGACGAACAAGTTTCTCCAAAAGGCTTACAGCGGCATTGCCCAAACCCGCTTTGATACCAACATCCGCAACCACTTTGTCAGTAAGGATTTGCAAGCTCACTTGCAACGCGATCGCTACCAAAGTGTTGACGCTTTCCTTATTGATGAAGACTTACAACCAGGGGAAGACCGCACCTTCAAGCTTTCCTATCCAGAAGATCAGCCACTAACATTTTACTTCATGGCGCTGCCCCCTGGTCGAGATGGCACTGACACCGAATCTTGGGTGATGCCCAGCTGGTTAGCTTTTGCCTTCCCGATGATTCTGGATGTCAAAACCGTGGTGTCTGAGTCGCCAATTCCACCTTTCAACGATGGGGCTGAATTTGAGGAAAGCGTCTTTCTCGACAGTGCGCCCCAAGCATTCCGAGTTTTGACAAGGCGCGATCGCTTCCGGCTCGACTACATTCTGGAAGGCTGGACAGAAAATGGTGTTCAATATCCTGCGCCCCTCAACGTTTTAACAGCTGCCTATGCCATCCACCTCGATGTCAATGCCCGACAGGGTAAATCCGGTTATAACCCCAACTGGGGTAGATTTACTGAACTTGCTAAGGATTTTGAAACGAGTCCGCTCTATGTCTTTACTTACCTCAATCGTTGGGTTCGTAATCAGGCAATTGAAACAGCACGAATTGAGAAAATCAAGCTCTATACTTATCACTTTTATCCCTGCTTTGACCCTTACACTAGGTACAATCCCGACTTTGAGAAATTGATTGTGGAAGAAGAATCAAGCCTAAATCATCCCAAAAACCTGACGGAACTGTATCGCAAGTTCTACCGAGCCAATAAGCGCTACAATCCCAAGGCGAATGCTGTCCTGAAACCCATTGATATTGCTAAAGACACGGTTCTTAACGCTGATCCAAGCTTTCAGGGTGAAGCCTTAATTGCTGCTGTAGCTGCTGAAGTTTTTAAGCTGATGGATCGAGTTCATGCTTCTACTGCTGAAGGGCACTGGATGATGAGCAACCGTGAAGAAGAGCGAGAGGCAATTTTGGATTTTGCTCGGTATTTTATGGTTGAGGTGTTTACAAAGTCGTTTGCAGGCGATCGCGCTCGTTTAGCTGGTCGTCAAATCAATCTAATCCGAGACACCTGTGAGTTTCTATACCGCTTGGAAGATGATAAAGAAAATCGCGCTAGAGGCGATAATTCAACTGATAATTCCAGTAAAGAAGGTAATGAATAATCTTCATTTCAGCATGGTCACACCCCAATTGCTTAAACACTTTTGAATTTGTAACTCTTTTGGATGTAAATTATGGCATTTATGACAACTGTTGATTCCAAGTTATTCCTCACAGAAATTCCTTATAAACCAATGGGCAAATATGTTCATTTGCTCACGGTACGTGTTACCGAATCTTATCCCCTGTTCCAAACGGATGGAGAACTCAATAAGGCACGGGTGAGAGCTGGCATTCAAAACCACACAGCAATTAGTCGTCTGACGATGTTTAAGCGCAAGCAATCCACTCCAGAGCGTCTAGTTGGTCGGGAACTTCTACGAAACTACGGGTTGATGACAGCTGAGGAATGTGAATATAACGTCAAATTCGCCATGAATAATCCGGACTGTATTATCTATGGATTTGCCATTGGTGACTCTGGTTCAGAGAAATCAAAAGTAGTAGTTGACACTGCGTTTTCTATCACGGCTTTTGATGAATCTCATGAAACATTTACCCTCAATGCTCCCTATGAAAATGGTACAATGGCATCAAAGGGAGAAGACGGTTCAAAACCGGGTGAGATAACTAGCCGGATTAATCAGCAAGATCATATCAAACCTCAGGTCTTTTTTCCTAGTATTGTAACGTTGAAAGATCCTACGGAAGCTGGTTTCTTGTATGTTTTCAATAATCTCCTTAGAACGCGACACTATGGCGCTCAAACTACTCGTACAGGTCGAGTCAGAAATCAGTTAATCGGTGCGATATTCGCAGACGGCGAAATTACCAGTAACCTCCGGTGGACACAGGCAATTTACGATAAATTGCAAGCAGACAACAAACTAACTGCTCGTGAGCCACTGAATGAGGATGATGTGATTACTGCTGCCACAAGTGCGATTCAAACCTTAATGTCTGAGGAATTTATTGTGCACACTGATTTTGTTGGTGAGCAATTCACCCCCTTGCTTAATGAAGTCAAACTGCATACCGGCAGTGAGGAAAAAATTAAGGCGATTTTGCAGAAGGCGGATCAGGAGGCTAAAGCATACGCTAAGAAGCACATTAAGCAAAAGCCTGAAGGTGACAAAGCAAAGGTAGGCAAAGCGGCTTCGGCAGGGTAATAGAAATGGCAATAATTCATCGCTGCCAGTTAGAACTACACGACAGTCTCTACTACGCCACTCGTGAGATTGGGCGCTTGTACGAAACAGAGCCAGTGATTCACAACTATGCACTCTGTTATGCGCTGGGGTTGGTGGATAGCGATCGCTACTCCACCCGTGTTCCCGAAGAACATTCCTACCGCTACTTTTGCCCTGAACAAGTTCCCAAATATGAGGAACATTTGACGCTGCTCAATCAGCAGAACATTTACATTACCCCAGCGCGATCGCTCTGCCATACTGCCATTCTCAACACTTGGAAGTATGCGGATAACCGCTACCACGTTGAAATGGAAAAAACCCAGAAAAACATCCCCAGTTATGGCAGAGCAAAAGAAATTGCCGCTGAAAGCAGATTTGAGTTTTTTGCCATCTCTGAAAAGCCTCTGACACTACCTCGCTGGATTCGGCTGGGGAAGTGGATGAGTAAGGCAGAGGTGGAAATTGTGGAAACTCAGGAGGTAACGCGCTCAACCAATGAACAAGAATTCACCTTTCCTTATCCCCTTAATCCTTTAGATGTGATGTTTTTACATCAAGTGATTAGGTACGACGTGATTAATATGCCCCCGGTTAGCCTAATCCAAAATGTCACAATTCGAGGGCAATCCTACAAGTTTGACAATCAGAAAGTACCAGCGTGTATGCAGTATTGCTTCCGCAGGTGAGTAAATTTGAACTGCATGAAATCCTTACGTAGGGGTAGAAATGCCACATAGCCTTGTCCTTAACATAATTCCTCAATCACCCATTCCGCCCCAGTTTTTGAGCGGAAGGCATTTACACGCCCTTTTTCTCACCCTCGTCAGTTCTGTAGATCGCCAACTGGGTGACTACCTCCATGAAGCGAAAGCTGACAAAGCTTTCACCCTCAGTCCTCTGCAAGCCAGCCAACAAACCAAACGAATTGAACGGCAAGACTCAAACCTGCAATGGGAACACACGAAAGCCATCCCAGCTGGCACTCCTTGTTGGTGGCGTGTCTCATTACTAGACGACACCTTATTCGGCAAGCTTACCCATTTATGGCTCAATCTTAATCCTAATCACCCTTGGCATCTTGGCCCGGCTGACTTGCATATTACCAGCATCTTTGGTACCCCCCAATTTACTCAATCTTGGGCAAATGCCAGCACCTATGCTCAACTGTACGAGCAGGCTTCTGATAGCGATCGCCTGATTGCCTTCAGCTTTGTTACCCCTACTGCTTTCCGGCAGAGAGAGTATGATAGCGTACTCCCTACCAGGGAATGTGTGTTCAACAGTCTCCTCAAACGATGGAACAAATACAGCGGCATTGAGATATCCCAGCTCCCGATAGAGTCAATTTTCCCTAGTTTTGTCAACATCAGCACGTCCATCCTTGCTGACTCCCGCAGTAAGTTCATCGGTATTTTGGGAGAAACCAGCTATCGCATTCTGGGGGATGTGTCACCCGAAGCTATTAAGCAAATCAATGCCCTAGCTGATTTCGCCCTTTACAGTGGGGTGGGACGTAAGACACCAATGGGGATGGGCATGGTGCGGCGGCTGTACATCGCTAATCACTAAGTTCACTCACAAATTTATGAATGATCCTGAATACATTCCCATCGCTGCCTTAAATCAATACGCCTACTGCCCTCATCGCTGCTGGCGGATGTTCTGTGCTGGGGAGTTTGTCGATAATCAATACACTATCGAAGGCACCAGCCTGCATGAGCGTGTCCACACCGTCGGCGAAGGACATCGGGAAGAAACTTGGCAGTTGCGGGCTGTTTGGCTCAAATCGGAACGTTACCAGCTTATAGGCAAATCGGATCTGATTGAATCAGTTGATAGTCAGGTGTATCCAATTGAGTATAAGCGGGGAAATAAGGGCGAGTGGGATAATGATGAGCTGCAAGTCTGCGCCCAAGCCCTCTGTTTAGAGGAGATGTTAGGACAAGCGGTGACTCTGGGTTACGTTTACTACGCCCACTCGCACCAGCGCCAATTGGTAGAGATTTCTGCCGAATTACGACAAACTGCGATCGCAACGATTCAAGCCGTCAAGACTTTGCTGGAAACGGGACTGATGCCAGAAGCTGTTTACAGCCAACGCTGTAAAGGATGCAGTCTGTACTCCCAATGCTTGCCTCAAGCAGCTAAGAAAGTGGGGAGTTATCAAGAAGTTAGTTAATTCAATAGGTAGGTGCATCATGGGAACAGTTTACGTGACACAACCGGACGCTTTTATCGGCAAGACGGATGAACGCCTTAGTATCAAAGCCAACAAAGAAACCCTTTTGGATGTGCCGCTCATTAAAGTCGATGGCGTTGTTGTGCTAGGACGTGCCACCGTCTCGCCTGCTGCCATCTATGAACTTTTAGAACGCCAGATTCCCTTAAGTTTCCTTACAAGTACAGGGCGGTACTTAGGTCGTTTAGAGCCAGAGTTGACCAAAAATATCTTTGTGAGAAGAGCCCAGTGGCAAGCTGCTGGAGAATCAGAACAGGCAGTTCATTTAGTCCGAGGCTTTGTCCGAGGCAAACTCAAAAACTACCGCAGTTCTCTCCTACGGCGAGAACGGGAATCTCCTCAACTTAATCTGCGATCGGGTATCACTCAATTAGAGCAAGCGATCGCTCCGATTGATACCACAACTACGATTAATTCCCTCCGAGGCTTGGAAGGGGCTGGTAGTGCTGCCTATTTTGGTTGCTTCAATCAACTGATAAAAGGCTCAGAATTTCAGTTTGAGGCTAGACGCCGTCGCCCTCCAACTGATCCCGTCAATGCTTTACTGAGCTTTGGTTATTCTTTGCTACGCCACGATGTTCAGGGTGCGCTAAACATCGTCGGCTTTGATCCCTATCTAGGCTACCTGCACGTTGAACGTTACGGTAGACCTTCACTGGCTTTGGACTTAATGGAAGAATTTCGCCCTCTGGTGGTAGACGCAATGGTGCTATCAGCACTGAATAAGCGATCGCTAACAGCCGCTGACTTTACCACAGAACCGTTGAGCGGCGCAGTTTCCCTGACAGTGGAAGGATTGCGGACATTCCTGCGGTTGTATGAACAGAAAAAACAATCCAAGTTCAAGCATCCGGTGATGGGGCGTCAATGTACCTACCAGGAAGCCTTTGAAATTCAAGCGCGACTGCTGGCGAAGTACCTGATGGGTGAAATCGAAAAATATCCACCTCTAGTTCTAAATAGGGGCGGTGGCTAAGATTTAACATGTATATTGTTGTATCTTACGATATTCCAGAGGACAAGCGCCGTACTAAGATTCACAAAATCCTCAAGTCTTATGGGCAATGGGTGCAGATGAGTGTGTTTGAGTGCCACCTCACCGATACTCAATATGCCAAGTTGCGATCGCGCTTGAGCAAGTTGATTCAACCCAATCAAGATAGTGTGCGGTTTTACTTTCTCTGTGGCTGTTGCCAGGGTAAAATAGAGCGCCTCGGCGGCGAACAGCCTATGGATACTACTGTTTTCTTCTGCTGACGGGCGCGGATGGGTGGCTGTTCAGATGAAGCGCCTGGAAAAAATGGCTGAATTCCTTTTTCAGCAAGGATTTGACCGCTTTAATGGTTTAAAACCATCCGCGCCACTCGTTTTTTGCTTGATTACCAAGCGTTCCAGCTGAAAAGACCGCTCAACGAGTTGCGCAATTTACTGCTCTAATGTTATGGTCATGTAAGTCCGCGCCATTGTACCTTGAAAACTAAATACAGTGAGCTTTTCCGGTTCCCGCAGTTCCAATTAAGGTAAATCCCTAGTAGGGATTGAAACATTCATGGTGTCTGAGTCTGTAGCACCTTCCACTGTGTGATAGTTCCAATTAAGGTAAATCCCTAGTAGGGATTGAAACGAAGGAAGAAATTGCCAATCGCTTGCTGGCACGCATCGGTTCCAATTAAGGTAAATCCCTAGTAGGGATTGAAACCCATATTGTGGGGCATTCAATGCAACCACGGGTATTGTTCCAATTAAGGTAAATCCCTAGTAGGGATTGAAACATGCATATATTATAACTCATCCAAGTCAATATAGGTTCCAATTAAGGTAAATCCCTAGTAGGGATTGAAACTGGCTTTGAGGCGCTGTGCAGCCAAGCTAGGACTTGTTCCAATTAAGGTAAATCCCTAGTAGGGATTGAAACGAACTCCCCGGCATCGCCATTTTAGAGGCAAGGGCTTTAGGTTCCAATTAAGGTAAATCCCTAGTAGGGATTGAAACCGCAATCTAATCGAAGCGTGTGGCCCCCAAACCTTGTTCCAATTAAGGTAAATCCCTAGTAGGGATTGAAACAATCATCAGCAGATAATGCCACAGTCGGAACTGAGAGTTCCAATTAAGGTAAATCCCTAGTAGGGATTGAAACAACTTACTATAACCAGATACCACCTGACTTGCGGTGTTCCAATTAAGGTAAATCCCTAGTAGGGATTGAAACTTTCTGTACAATAGTTGCTTCTCAATGCCTACAACGGTTCCAATTAAGGTAAATCCCTAGTAGGGATTGAAACCTAGCTGTGGCATGGTAAAAGACCGTGATTTGAAGTTCCAATTAAGGTAAATCCCTAGTAGGGATTGAAACCAACCCTTCAGCTCATCCTTCTGGATGCGTTGAGGTTCCAATTAAGGTAAATCCCTAGTAGGGATTGAAACGCCTGAGTTCGCGGTTGATGGCGTGTTCGTCCAGAGTTCCAATTAAGGTAAATCCCTAGTAGGGATTGAAACAATTCCTGCTGGCAGCAAGCTCACAATCACCTGTTCCAATTAAGGTAAATCCCTAGTAGGGATTGAAACGAGCCAGTATCTAGGCAACGAATAACTACTGCAATGGTTCCAATTAAGGTAAATCCCTAGTAGGGATTGAAACCCTGAAGTGCTCGCCGTTCACCGACTACCACGGAAGTTCCAATTAAGGTAAATCCCTAGTAGGGATTGAAACCCCAGTTCGCCGATATCATGGTGCGACGCGGGTGGTTCCAATTAAGGTAAATCCCTAGTAGGGATTGAAACGCCCCCACAAGCCGCTCTAAGAGCACTATAAGTAACGTTCCAATTAAGGTAAATCCCTAGTAGGGATTGAAACCCCCCCCGAACATTTGTATCAGCCGGGTGAACCAGTTCCAATTAAGGTAAATCCCTAGTAGGGATTGAAACTTGAAGTGCGCAAAGCTCTTCGGTTAACCGCCTATAATGTTCCAATTAAGGTAAATCCCTAGTAGGGATTGAAACATAATCTGTATATGACTCAATCCCTGTCTGTAAAGTGTTCCAATTAAGGTAAATCCCTAGTAGGGATTGAAACTCTCTCCTTTAACAGATTGAGATCAATTAGCTTGGTTCCAATTAAGGTAAATCCCTAGTAGGGATTGAAACATGTGGACGGCAAAACCTTCCACGTGCTACTAACTGTTCCAATTAAGGTAAATCCCTAGTAGGGATTGAAACGAACACCTAACCAAACTAGCCGGTGGAGAAGGCGACGTTCCAATTAAGGTAAATCCCTAGTAGGGATTGAAACATAAGGGCTAGAACTTTCAACGGTAGCCCTCCACAAGTTCCAATTAAGGTAAATCCCTAGTAGGGATTGAAACAGCGTTCTAGTTGACAAGCCGCTAGGTTTATCAGTAGCGAAGGGTTCCAATTAAGGTAAATCCCTAGTAGGGATTGAAACAGACCGGATCTGCCTTGACTACTTGGAACGGCAGGTTCCAATTAAGGTAAATCCCTAGTAGGGATTGAAACTCATCGAACCAGTTAATGGCATCTAAGCTCCACTGGTTCCAATTAAGGTAAATCCCTAGTAGGGATTGAAACACTTACCGCAGTTGCGGGATAATCCCGATTACTATGGTTCCAATTAAGGTAAATCCCTAGTAGGGATTGAAACACTAAGAAAGCGGATGGATACTACCTAACTTTAAGCTTAGAAGGTTCCAATTAAGGTAAATCCCTAGTAGGGATTGAAACTGCATAAAAGACTGGCTCTAGTATGGATGATATGGTTCCAATTAAGGTAAATCCCTAGTAGGGATTGAAACCTGATGGACATTCTATACAGTACGGCGGTGGTGGGTTCCAATTAAGGTAAATCCCTAGTAGGGATTGAAACCGAAATCAATCGAATTATAGGCGACTCTGATACGAGTTCCAATTAAGGTAAATCCCTAGTAGGGATTGAAACACCGCACCGCACTCGTAGGTAAAAAGCCGCACTGGTAGTTCCAATTAAGGTAAATCCCTAGTAGGGATTGAAACATATGTGATTTGGATGTATTCCAAATCATAAACCAGGTTCCAATTAAGGTAAATCCCTAGTAGGGATTGAAACATGATTGCGGAGTGTTCATAAGCCACTGGTCGAATGAGTTCCAATTAAGGTAAATCCCTAGTAGGGATTGAAACGAAGTTGAGATTCATTCATTCGCGGATTTCGCTAAAGTTCCAATTAAGGTAAATCCCTAGTAGGGATTGAAACGGAATACCACAATCAACACTGACAGATTGGGTGACCGGTTCCAATTAAGGTAAATCCCTAGTAGGGATTGAAACAGCAAAAGATACGGTACACGCATCGACTTAGCTGGTTCCAATTAAGGTAAATCCCTAGTAGGGATTGAAACGCTGCTTTTCCCATGGTACGGTATGCGGATTAGAGTTCCAATTAAGGTAAATCCCTAGTAGGGATTGAAACGGGAAGATAGTGAGGCTTAGGATAGCTGGGAATCGGGTTCCAATTAAGGTAAATCCCTAGTAGGGATTGAAACAGATACTCGCTGACCAATCACGGCACCATTGTAGGTGTTCCAATTAAGGTAAATCCCTAGTAGGGATTGAAACAAAAGCAACGCCAGATATCATTTCATCATTAAGCACGTTCCAATTAAGGTAAATCCCTAGTAGGGATTGAAACATAGAACTTTAGCACAGCAATTCATCCTTTACAATGTTCCAATTAAGGTAAATCCCTAGTAGGGATTGAAACTAAAATTAGCTAAACTGCTATCGAAAGCAGTAACTTGTTCCAATTAAGGTAAATCCCTAGTAGGGATTGAAACAGCTTATTATTTATGGGTCATACTACCCGTTGCACGTTCCAATTAAGGTAAATCCCTAGTAGGGATTGAAACTTAAGTAATTTAGATAATTCTAATTTGCTATCTAGTTCCAATTAAGGTAAATCCCTAGTAGGGATTGAAACATTACTACACTGTCATTTAAGCCATTTAAATCTGGGTTCCAATTAAGGTAAATCCCTAGTAGGGATTGAAACTCAATCAAATAATTTTGAACTTGCGTTTCAAGACCAAGTTCCAATTAAGGTAAATCCCTAGTAGGGATTGAAACGTAGTTCTACGTATGCGTATTTGGACAATTTTTTAGGGGTTCCAATTAAGGTAAATCCCTAGTAGGGATTGAAACCCATAGCTTGAAACAATAGCAACGGATCATGCTTAAGTTCCAATTAAGGTAAATCCCTAGTAGGGATTGAAACGAACTTCATTAATGCATCTGGCAAATTCATAAAACGTTCCAATTAAGGTAAATCCCTAGTAGGGATTGAAACATGGTAAATTGATACCGATTCCGGCTAAAACTTCAGTTGGTTCCAATTAAGGTAAATCCCTAGTAGGGATTGAAACTCCTTTAGGGCCTGATAACCCGATATCACCTTTAGGGTTCCAATTAAGGTAAATCCCTAGTAGGGATTGAAACCCTTTTGTGGCAGTGAATCTTGCATAATTTACTTGTTCCAATTAAGGTAAATCCCTAGTAGGGATTGAAACCAAGCGGCTCCGAGCCTAGACCCGATGCACCGGCGTTCCAATTAAGGTAAATCCCTAGTAGGGATTGAAACTAGGCTCGGAGCCGCTTGAACAAGCCATAAAGAAACCGGTGTTCCAATTAAGGTAAATCCCTAGTAGGGATTGAAACGGAGCAGCAGCAAGCAAACCTGTCGCTGGTTCCTCGCGTTCCAATTAAGGTAAATCCCTAGTAGGGATTGAAACTGAAGAGAATCCGCGCCTTGCTCTGAAAGGCTTTCAGGTTCCAATTAAGGTAAATCCCTAGTAGGGATTGAAACAAAGTGCAGAGGAGGGTGCCGCCCAGCTAGTAGAGTTCCAATTAAGGTAAATCCCTAGTAGGGATTGAAACGTTTATAAATTACTCCACTTTTGCTATAAACAACAGGTTCCAATTAAGGTAAATCCCTAGTAGGGATTGAAACGAGTGCCCAGCAACGCAAAAACCCAACCTTGCCACGTTCCAATTAAGGTAAATCCCTAGTAGGGATTGAAACGTGATCAGGTTGCAGCAGTTCTACCCGTGCCGCGTGTTCCAATTAAGCTAAATCCCTAGTAGGGATTGAAACACATAAGCCAGTACTTACAGAAAGTGAACGTCACATGTTCCAATTAAGCTAAATCCCTAGTAGGGATTGAAACTGCATGGCGATGCTGATTGGAATGCGGCTAACGTGTTCCAATTAAGCTAAATCCCTAGTAGGGATTGAAACCCCCGTGGTAGGATCTTGCAAAGAGGCATAAACTGTTCCAATTAAGCTAAATCCCTAGTAGGGATTGAAACATATTTGACGGTCACGAGTGCGTTATAGACACTAGTTCCAATTAAACTAAATCCCTAGTAGGGATTGAAACCCAGTCTTTGGGGTATAGATGGCGTTGCATCGGGTTCCAATTAAGCTAAATCCCTAGTAGGGATTGAAACCTGGCCTCGCGATCGCAAACTGCCCCTCAAGTAGTTCCCGGTTCCAATTAAGCTAAATCCCTAGTAGGGATTGAAACCAGACGGTGGTGCAAAAGAATCAAGTGTGCAAGCGTTCCAATTAAGCTAAATCCCTAGTAGGGATTGAAACGAACCTACCCAAGCCAGCCTTAACACTCCATTAATGTTCCAATTAAGCTAAATCCCTAGTAGGGATTGAAACTGTACAACTGGTCTGAGTCGCTCTATTATGTCAAGTTCCAATTAAGCTAAATCCCTAGTAGGGATTGAAACCAAAAACCTGTAGAGCATTGATAGAGACCCGTGATGTTCCAATTAAGCTAAATCCCTAGTAGGGATTGAAACATAAACCGCAAGTTTTTCTATTTTTTAAGCAACCAAGTTTGTTCCAATTAAGCTAAATCCCTAGTAGGGATTGAAACTTATAAAGTCTGTTTGCCGTCTGGGGGGAGCAAGTGTTCCAATTAAGCTAAATCCCTAGTAGGGATTGAAACAATCAGAAGCTAATCAGGAACCAAGAGCGCACCCTGTTCCAATTAAGCTAAATCCCTAGTAGGGATTGAAACTGACAAGATAACTGAAGTTACCACACCGAGGTGTGTTCCAATTAAGCTAAATCCCTAGTAGGGATTGAAACTTCCCAAAGAAAGCGATCGCTTCGTGGTGAGGACAGTTCCAATTAAGCTAAATCCCTAGTAGGGATTGAAACCATCCCTCCAACTTGCGTGGCACTCAGCCTATCAAACGTTCCAATTAAGCTAAATCCCTAGTAGGGATTGAAACAATTTGAACAGCTACAGGCACGGCTAAAAACTACACTGGTTCCAATTAAGCTAAATCCCTAGTAGGGATTGAAACAGCCTTGCTAGCGCTGGTCGCCCGATTAACATGCTGTTCCAATTAAGCTAAATCCCTAGTAGGGATTGAAACCAACCATTTTGTTGGCAGAGGGCGGAGAGCGCAGCACAAGTTCCAATTAAGCTAAATCCCTAGTAGGGATTGAAACACAGCCATTTGAGCAAGCTGGGCGCTAATTGCCCTTGTTCCAATTAAGCTAAATCCCTAGTAGGGATTGAAACACAAAAAATTTTGATCGCCACCACCCGAAAGCGAGTTCCAATTAAGCTAAATCCCTAGTAGGGATTGAAACGGGAGTGCTCAATCCCGACCTGATGAGACCGAGCGCCGTTCCAATTAAGCTAAATCCCTAGTAGGGATTGAAACTCCTAGTTTTTCCAATCCGCCAACCAACCGGAGCGCAAGTTCCAATTAAGCTAAATCCCTAGTAGGGATTGAAACGCATTGCCTCGGACACTGGTATTTGCATTTCATCTGTTCCAATTAAGCTAAATCCCTAGTAGGGATTGAAACAAATGTTCGGAGCAACATGCACCCAAATGTTCGGAGGTTCCAATTAAGCTAAATCCCTAGTAGGGATTGAAACATGAGCATCCGCAAGCGCAGGAGAGAACGCGCAAGGGTTCCAATTAAGCTAAATCCCTAGTAGGGATTGAAACGGAGCGTTTCGATACTTACCAGCTGACAGAGATAAGTTCCAATTAAGCTAAATCCCTAGTAGGGATTGAAACAAATTGTGGTTGTAGCTGCGCCAAAAACTAAATCGTTCCAATTAAGCTAAATCCCTAGTAGGGATTGAAACTACTTCTGCAATGTTCACTGAAGCAAGGAGCTGTGGTTCCAATTAAGCTAAATCCCTAGTAGGGATTGAAACACTAAATTTTACTTACCAGTACAATGGACGCCCCATGAAGTTCCAATTAAGCTAAATCCCTAGTAGGGATTGAAACTGAAATTGTTTCGCCGAGAGCAACGTCTTGCTCTTGTTCCAATTAAGCTAAATCCCTAGTAGGGATTGAAACTGCACAGAGGCAATCTGGACGTTTAAGCCAAGATTCTCAGGGGTTCCAATTAAGCTAAATCCCTAGTAGGGATTGAAACAAAAGTACGGCGATAGGCTGAATTGATTTCAAGTCTTACACCGTTCCAATTAAGCTAAATCCCTAGTAGGGATTGAAACAAAAGTACGGGGTGGAAGAGAGTGCGATTCAGGTTGTTCCAATTAAGCTAAATCCCTAGTAGGGATTGAAACCTGCTAAACAGAGACGAACATGTAGCGATCGCGCGTTCCAATTAAGCTAAATCCCTAGTAGGGATTGAAACTTGGATTTCTTCTGCGCTCACATGGAATCGAGAATGTTCCAATTAAGCTAAATCCCTAGTAGGGATTGAAACTTGGCGCTCGGCTAACTTGAATCGTGCCCAGTTGCTGGTTCCAATTAAGCTAAATCCCTAGTAGGGATTGAAACATTGGTATTTTTCGTGATGGTGGGTTATGGTCGGCGCGTTCCAATTAAGCTAAATCCCTAGTAGGGATTGAAACAGCCTTGAACTGAGGGAACAGCAGAGATTTGGTTCCAATTAAGCTAAATCCCTAGTAGGGATTGAAACGAACATCACTCGACCCAGAGTTGCAGGCCCTTAGCGTTCCAATTAAGCTAAATCCCTAGTAGGGATTGAAACGGTTTGTTTGAGCAAAGCCGTCGCGGTCTCCCGGGTTCCAATTAAGCTAAATCCCTAGTAGGGATTGAAACGCTGCAATCTAGCAGTATCATTGGCTGCTCTTGCGTTCCAATTAAGCTAAATCCCTAGTAGGGATTGAAACATTCGCAACGTAGGAAATACTACGCAGAACAACTCGTTCCAATTAAGCTAAATCCCTAGTAGGGATTGAAACATATTGGATGTTACCGCTTAACTTTGCGTTGTGCAGATGTTCCAATTAAGCTAAATCCCTAGTAGGGATTGAAACTACGTGGGTGTAGTGATGTGTGCGCTAGCTACAGAGTTCCAATTAAGCTAAATCCCTAGTAGGGATTGAAACTTAGCGTAATTTTTTACGTTCTCAAGACAGAAAAGTTCCAATTAAGCTAAATCCCTAGTAGGGATTGAAACTCAAGTCATCAGCATTCAAGAAAGCTATGTACAAAGTTCCAATTAAGCTAAATCCCTAGTAGGGATTGAAACATCCATCTCCGAATGTAGCCTATAAGGTCTATGCCGTTCCAATTAAGCTAAATCCCTAGTAGGGATTGAAACTTCTATCTGCCATTAACTATCGCGCCTAATTATAGGTTCCAATTAAGCTAAATCCCTAGTAGGGATTGAAACACTATATAATGGCATATTTAAAACAGGATTTGGGAGTTCCAATTAAGCTAAATCCCTAGTAGGGATTGAAACTCTGTGAGTGTAATACCCACACTCATCACATTTGGTTCCAATTAAGCTAAATCCCTAGTAGGGATTGAAACATGGTAGCCGCATCGACCTAAACGGTAAAAGTGAGTTCCAATTAAGCTAAATCCCTAGTAGGGATTGAAACAGTGCTTGCGCCGTGTTGATACCTTGCACCGTGAGTAGTTCCAATTAAGCTAAATCCCTAGTAGGGATTGAAACTCCTTCTCAATCGCTTCCACAATACCTTGGTGACTACGCGCGTTCCAATTAAGCTAAATCCCTAGTAGGGATTGAAACACCCGGCGGGGCGTCGCGGATCGGGTCCAAACCAGTGTTCCAATTAAGCTAAATCCCTAGTAGGGATTGAAACAGACTCTCAAGCAGAGCAATTGGGCATCAGCCGCTGTTCCAATTAAGCTAAATCCCTAGTAGGGATTGAAACTCAAGACAGGAGGGAGCAACTGTTCCAGAACACGGTGTTCCAATTAAGCTAAATCCCTAGTAGGGATTGAAACCTGGAACAGTCTCGCCTCCATTGGACCGAGACGTGTTCCAATTAAGCTAAATCCCTAGTAGGGATTGAAACGCTCCTTCTACCCGCGGGAGAAGGGAGCCAGTAGTTCCAATTAAGCTAAATCCCTAGTAGGGATTGAAACAGAGATAATGTATACGCATATTCTAACCTCTGTGGTTCCAATTAAGCTAAATCCCTAGTAGGGATTGAAACTCACTGATCGAGCCCTTTTGATTGCCTCGGTATCGGTTCCAATTAAGCTAAATCCCTAGTAGGGATTGAAACTACAGCAAGGCATAGGCGAGGGCATTGCTCCGGGTTCCAATTAAGCTAAATCCCTAGTAGGGATTGAAACAAAAAATATTGGCTACATTGGTGCATCAAGGGTAGTTCCAATTAAGCTAAATCCCTAGTAGGGATTGAAACATGCTGTTGAACGCTGGCACTACTGACGCTCTTAGGCCGGTTCCAATTAAGCTAAATCCCTAGTAGGGATTGAAACTATAGTCATAATTTATTGAAACAATCTATCAGGCGTTCCAATTAAGCTAAATCCCTAGTAGGGATTGAAACCAGACGGTAATCTGTGAGAGTCAAGTGCGCAAGCGACGTTCCAATTAAGCTAAATCCCTAGTAGGGATTGAAACGTCACGGATGGAGCGCTCCAAATTACCACTACTGCGTTCCAATTAAGCTAAATCCCTAGTAGGGATTGAAACGGCTGATCGTAGTATGTGGAAGGCATATACTATCTGGGTTCCAATTAAGCTAAATCCCTAGTAGGGATTGAAACGTAATTCTCCCGTACCATTGATTAGAGCCAAGTTCCAATTAAGCTAAATCCCTAGTAGGGATTGAAACTGGAGAATGTAAAACCATACGCAAAAACCTACAGGTTCCAATTAAGCTAAATCCCTAGTAGGGATTGAAACCATCAGGAGATATTGCTTGGATGCCTCCCAGATTGTGGTTCCAATTAAGCTAAATCCCTAGTAGGGATTGAAACCAAGGGAATGGGCAAGATCGGCATCCGCACCTACGAGTTCCAATTAAGCTAAATCCCTAGTAGGGATTGAAACTTCAACTTATCGCTGTAACCCTTTGCTGTCAAGGGTTCCAATTAAGCTAAATCCCTAGTAGGGATTGAAACCCTCAAGCAGGTGTGGGAAATATTCACACAAGAAGAGTTCCAATTAAGCTAAATCCCTAGTAGGGATTGAAACCGGGAGTGGGGTGGACTAACGCAATATTAGTGCGATCGCAAGTTCCAATTAAGCTAAATCCCTAGTAGGGATTGAAACTAGAGCTGGTGCCACGATGCTTTAAGCAACTTGACGTTCCAATTAAGCTAAATCCCTAGTAGGGATTGAAACAGAGCGAGCATTTCAACCAGCGAATCTTGGATTTGCGTTCCAATTAAGCTAAATCCCTAGTAGGGATTGAAACCCAACCCAGTAACCTAAACCATTTGCGTCGTTGTGGTTCCAATTAAGCTAAATCCCTAGTAGGGATTGAAACAGCCACAGGTAAGCCCACCACCAGTAACAGAACCACCGTTCCAATTAAGCTAAATCCCTAGTAGGGATTGAAACGTAGAACTAATTCCCAGTGCGATCGCAATCTCCTCGGTTCCAATTAAGCTAAATCCCTAGTAGGGATTGAAACGACAAAACTTACTCTGATGGGTACAGCCTGAAGGGGTTCCAATTAAGCTAAATCCCTAGTAGGGATTGAAACGCCTCACCTTCCGTGACATCCACACCCGGCTCACGTTCCAATTAAGCTAAATCCCTAGTAGGGATTGAAACTGGAAATCCTGCCGACTCTGCTCACGGCTTTTAGTTCCAATTAAGCTAAATCCCTAGTAGGGATTGAAACTTCACGCAAAAGGCATGTGACGCTCTGTACGGGCACTCACGGGTTCCAATTAAGCTAAATCCCTAGTAGGGATTGAAACGTACAAATTCATCATTCTATTGAAATGGGGTTATTGGTTCCAATTAAGCTAAATCCCTAGTAGGGATTGAAACACAGCTTCCGGGGGGCATAACGCTATTGGCAACATGTTCCAATTAAGCTAAATCCCTAGTAGGGATTGAAACAATCCCAGCGTATAACCCAGCCTAGAGGGGTAATAGTGTTCCAATTAAGCTAAATCCCTAGTAGGGATTGAAACTGCTAGAACGATTCGACTACCCTTAAAATTAAACAGCCGTTCCAATTAAGCTAAATCCCTAGTAGGGATTGAAACAGGGTAGACCAAGAGCAGCAGATACTGGATTAACGTTCCAATTAAGCTAAATCCCTAGTAGGGATTGAAACCAGGCCCTGGGGCAACGGCTACATGAAACTCTCTCCCGGTTCCAATTAAGCTAAATCCCTAGTAGGGATTGAAACTCCGATATTGCTTTGACAAGAATTATGCATGACGCGGTTCCAATTAAGCTAAATCCCTAGTAGGGATTGAAACACTGAGAGTACGAGATGCATTACAAGATATACCAAGTTCCAATTAAGCTAAATCCCTAGTAGGGATTGAAACACCCTTAGGGCCTGATGGACCGATAGGACCTGGCGGTTCCAATTAAGCTAAATCCCTAGTAGGGATTGAAACCAGATGGAGCTAAGCTAAAAACTCAGTTAAAAGCGGTTCCAATTAAGCTAAATCCCTAGTAGGGATTGAAACTTAACATTGACAACCCATTCTTTATCCCAACAGTTGGTTCCAATTAAGCTAAATCCCTAGTAGGGATTGAAACGAAAGCCATAGCAGCATCTCTTCTTTTACTTTTAGGTTCCAATTAAGCTAAATCCCTAGTAGGGATTGAAACTTGCTCCTTGCGGCCTCCGGGGCTGATCGTCCAGGTTCCAATTAAGCTAAATCCCTAGTAGGGATTGAAACCTGATTAATTTATCAACGTGATTTTGAGCGGTGCAAATGTTCCAATTAAGCTAAATCCCTAGTA